>Ga0208299_1000153_pt1 | contig 65181 bp, 47 predicted proteins | sample 15_taG_FD_184089 | JGI IMG/M metagenome (GOLD analysis project Ga0208299, IMG submission 184089) | Marine viral communities from the Subarctic Pacific Ocean - 15_ETSP_OMZ_AT15312 metaG (SPAdes) (version 2) | ecosystem: Environmental > Aquatic > Marine > Oceanic | place: Pacific Ocean | collected... | reverse complement strand
CCTCGTTATCAGGGTCATACATCTCGTCATCTCTATAGATTTCACAGTCTTTACAACCAACGACATCAGCCCATTCTTGAAGGGCATCGAGTAGGTTTTCACACTCATCTTTATTTAATTGTATCATTGTAATCTCCTTTAGGAAATTGCATTGTTTCTATGGGTGCATCGTCCTCAGTGTTACGGTATATCTCCACCTCGATTGACGAGATGTTGTTAATGACCACCACACTGAGTGAGTCTGCTATCCTAACCGTACAGTACCCACCATGTGAGTCTACTGCAAAGTTAGGGTCAGTTAGTTTACCAGCTTGAGTCATAGTATACCTCTCGTCCATTTTCGATTTCGTTTAGTGCCCAGTCACAGAACTCCATGTCCTGTTTACGATAGTATTCATCAGCATCATCACCAAAGAAGAATCCTTCGGTCGCAGGCAGGTTGCCAGCTTGGATGTCAGCCATCAGCTTAATAATGTCCGATTTGAATAACTCTAGTTCGCAACAGAAGTCACCCTCGTCTGGACGGAGGTCGAACTTTTGTCGCCATAGTCTCTCCATCCAACCTTGTAGGTTAGGGTGCTTTCGCCATTGATAGTCCGCTGTTCCTACAGCCTCACGACTGTATGCGTATTGATCTAGTCCCATTAGTTACTCCATTTCTGCCGAGTGTGCAATCATTTGGTCTGTAATAAAAGCACGAATTTCGATAGGGTCACGCCAACCTTGTCGGATAGCACCCTTGATAAGTTCTTTATCTATACCACAGTAATCCCACCCCGCTTGCGATAGAACCACAGCAGCCTCTACAACATCCTTAATATTTCCAAGGAATATATTAGTCTCAAAACGTTTGCCTTTTCTGAAGCCACCTTCTAAAGTTACACTATAACTATCATCATCAGCAACAGTGATACGCAAAGCGCCACAATTTCCGAAACCATCATGACCCTCAATGCAAAGCTCTCCATCTATATTAATGGAGACAGCACCATCTAAGGTAGCGTCATCATCGTTCTTTAAATCATCCATGCTATTCTTTAATGCATGTAATAATTCAAGCATTTCATTTCTTTCTTGTTCGTTCATACGAATCTCCAAGTTTACGTAGTAACCTTCGTACATCAGCTACGTTGCTGACATTACTTAGGTTGTTATTTATCTCACGAGTATTCAAGCCTTGTTCTTGTGCTTGTTTATAGTAAGATGCCAACAGATTTGACAGTGTCTTATCTTTTGGCATTAGTTATCCGCTTTCTATAATCATCTTTCCATTGAAGATATATAGGTGGCAGATTAGCATCAACCTTAGTACCCTCTATAGGATAGTGGTTGTTACCTTTCTTATCATGATACCAGTCCTGCTTAGTAGCTGGAATAGAATCATATAGGTTTATCTCTCCCCTGATATGAGCTAGTTGTAACTCATTTAGATTAGGATCCTCTCGGTAATCATATCTCATACCGTTAGGGATTACATTTTTTCTACACATATATGATCTCCTTATTCTGTCTTATACAGTACAGTAACATCACAGTTACCACACTTGGTTACTAACCACTGACCAAAGCTACTCTTACGTAGCCCTGTTTCCTTTACGTCTGTACTACCACAGTGGTCACAGGTAAAGCCTGTAACGAACTGAAGTACTGGTTTGTCTCCCTCTTTGGGGAAATCTGTAGTGTGTATCGTCATATGATACCTCCTTAAGTATATTGTGTCCGTATCGTGGACGAGACGAGAGGTTATACTACAATGTGAGGGCATCTAGTTTAGGTAGCCTAGGACTACACACCTCCGTGCATGTCTCACAAGGTTGTTGTTTGTGTTCGGTAGGATTCTTTTATTACCTACAGGGCAGAGGAGCAATATTATTTGTTACAACCACCTACCACCTTATCCTCAGTCACGAGGATGACCTCATACATTGTGTACATTGGTCAGACCACCATGGTCTACTGTGTGCCTTATCTCCTTACTGAAGAGATTGTTCAGCCACGAACTGCACCGTCGTGCATTAGTTTATTAGATATCGATGTCACTCTATTAGAACGAGTGAAGCCCTCTAGCCCCATCATAGTAATGCATTACCATGATGGTATTCAGGTGCCAACTCACCGACCAAGGAGCGACCTTGGTTTTTCATGTTGTCACGGACACCTCGCCATGTCATTACATAAGTAAAGCGGGGTTACATGGGATGTCCATGACAACATGCCCTGTCGAACGCCTTTGTTGAACAGGGTACACACCCGACCACAGTTGATGGGTCCCAGTGTGGGTTGTCTCTCTTTGATATCAGCTGAGAGCTGCTGAAGTTTGCATAGCTCAAGAGCTACACCCCTGTAAGCTTAGGGTGTTGCTGTTACTTAGAAAAAAGCAAGCATATAAGGGCCCCCCGCCTGGGGGACCGTTGAATGCGGGCTTTAACCGTTAGCCAGTAAGGACTTTAGCTTCGCCTCACACGCTTTAATGTGTGTAAGATACGGATGCGAGGTCCAACCTTTACGTTTCATAGCCTTCGTTGCTGCTGCGATAGCACTCTTGTTGTTAAGAGTGAAGCACAGCTCATCGAAATCCATGGTGTCAGGGTCTGTGTACCGCTTTACGGTAGTGAAACCCTTGCCGTTAAGGACTGCTTCGGCTTTCGCCACGTCATTAGGGGTAAGTTTATCATTTGGCATGATATTCTCCTTCTAATAGGGTGATTATTATGATACTGTTACCTGCCAGTCAGGGAACTTGACCATAATTTCTGGCTGATGGGGCAAGCCGCGGACCTAAGGTCCCCCGGCTTGCCCTGTACTGGAACCCTAGGGTTCTCCTGGCTATACTTACGTATACCCTAAGACCTAGGTATACCCTATATTATATCCACCCTTGTTCTCTTAACCCACCTATTGCGATACAGCCCTTACACACCTATACGGCTGTATCTTGAACGGGGTACACCCTTCATAAAAAATCATGGTAGATAGGCCCACTTAGGGGAAACGCCCCGACCCCGTAGGGTCGGACGCTCTAGGCTTAGGTTCTATTTATACTCGCCCAGACGAGTCATCAAGCAGCATCATCATCATCATCAACATCGATGTTGATCTCATCAGCAACGCAAAGCACAGCTAAATCACCCTTCCAGTGTATGGCTGGATAATTCTTTGCTTCGCTCCACCATGAGGCACGAGCTGCCTTTAAGCTAACAGCAGGTTTACCTTTTACTGTGATTTCAATAGGCTCTCCTACATCATCGAAGTAAACGGTACTTCTGCCAGTAATAGAGACAGACATCTTATTTCCTTTGTGTGTAGCAATCACCTCATCACCGTAGTGTAAGGTATAATACTCACTCACATCGAAAGTATTTATCTCTAAGCGAGGCTTCAAGCGTAAGCCGATTCTATTACATATATTACCAATCTCACCTTTAGTAATACTGTTGCCGTCTACACCAATTACCTCTTCCGTAACACCTGAGTAATACATGTGCTTAGGGTCAAGATCATGGGTAAGGAACCTAATGGTATAATTCTTAAGTTCCGTATCGAAGACAAGAATACAGTGACCTGATATATCAGCCATAGATGCTGGATATATAAGAGAGGCCCAGCGTAACTTTGATTTCTTTGTTTTAGTCATAATAGAAATCCCTTTCCTGATTGCGTACATCAGGGGAGACCAAACATATGGCCTCCCCCTCCGTACTAGTTATTAACGAACGATTTGGAATTTATCACCAAGGTGTGGTAAAGTTGCAGGCACTTCATACCCCATGCTATTAAGCATAGGTTCTTCATGCGTGTATCTAAACTGTCTGGCACTGACTTCAATTAAGAAGTCCATGTCTTCTAGCCGTACACCCCAAGCATCGTGGATACTTAGGCAGTCTTTATCAGCTTGGATGAATTCATTACCGATTCCGACATTCATTTCAGCATCCTTATAGTGAGGCATACTGACTGCGAACTCGCTGCCTGTGCAGGCGACTCGCTTATCGAAGGTAACATCCAATGGCGTGGGAGTAACACCAGCTAAAGTGGTTTTGTTCTTAATAGTGCGTGAGCTGTTAGGATCTCGCTTCCATCTCGTTTGCACGAGCTTCATTCCAAACCTGTTGGTATATGAAGGTGGTAGCTTGCCTATAGTATCTGATGCCTCTTTCACCAATACGGCACGGTTATTAAACCGAACTAATGGATTGTAGGAACCAGCGAACACAGTCTTAAGATCATCAAAGATTATAACAAGTTTGTCCTTGTACATATCTTCAGTAATAGCTTTCTTCTTACTCCAACCAGGCCAAGCTGCTCGAAGAGCAAGTTTGAACTGTTCAGGAATTCGGACCTGCTTAGTGCCTGTACGTATGGCGTCAACCAATTCGTTCAAGCTCATAGTGTCACGCAATTCCGTTGGAGCTTCGGCATTCCAGTGCATATCATCTGTGTTGAGTACAGAGTACCGACAAGAGTCAGCACCAGCTCCGTGACCAAACGGTACAAAGGATGGTTTAGTAAACAATGCACGTTGTCCTGGAGTACATGCTCGAAAGAAAGGAGCGCTATCGAGAGAGCTACTTAACATGTTGTTCATGTAGTAATCATGACGATTGAACCACTTTGGATGGTTAATGTCTACAATACTGCGTAAGTTCTTACGACGCAACATAGCATAGATATGACACACTAATGAGGTGTGCACGTCTTGCCAGATAATCATCGTTGACTTCTTAGTCTCAGCAATGTAGATAAGCTCGAGACACGCACGTAACAAACCAGGGTTACCATACTTACGTAAGAACGCAGTACGGTTAGCCAGTGTATTGTCACCTAAGAATTTTGAATGAGCCTTCTTATACTTATACTCAGCTTTTATGTGAGTCATAAATTGTGCCTGTTGCTTGCCATTAACCTTTCGACCTTCAGCGAACTCAGTACTATAGCGTACCCCCTTGCCGTTAGTGTAGCCACCTGCACCCTGTGTGCCTTGGTAGATACGTGCAACGCGACATGCAATGTAGTAAGGTTGGTAGATAACTACGTACCCTACCTTATTGATGGTCTCAAGATCTCGTTTAGAGAGAACAAGTTTGTCATCAGGACCAAACTTCTCTTGCCATGCGACTAGGGCAGTCACCATGTCTTTGTTGTAACGAACTGCTATATTACTTTGATACTGCATAAAGTCCTTATACTCAGAGGGCAGCTTAAGGTTGTCACGTCGTGAGACGATCGGTTTCCAGTATCCCGTCAACTCGATAGGGTTTGTCGAGACGTTGCCGTCACGACGAGCCTGCCAAGATTCGGTCAATAGGTTCTTATGTAGTATCTTACGAGTTGCTGTAGTAACGCCTTGGGCGACAGCTCCGTTGAGCATGTCACTGTCCACGACGATACCGTTGTCGAACAATGCTTCCTCGGTCAGACCAAGGAGGTGGTCCACAGCCACGCCCGTTACTTTCTTTCCACCTCTGTGGAACAAGAAAGAACGTAGGCGTCCTCGCTGTAATGCTAGCTTTGATGCCACATTCTCTGATGCGGTCTTTATATCTTTTGATTTCATAATAGAAATTCTCCATTAAAGGATATTAGTGTAACACTCCCGAAGTATAGGTACTAGCAGTCCTTAAATCATAGGCAAAGTCTCCTTTTTGTTAGTGCCTTGAGTTAGTTGTGGAATGCCCTTAGAATCCTACTTATGCAGCAGGAACGTGGACGATTGCTTTGCGATTAGTTCGAGATACTAAGCTGTCTCGGCGGCTATTATATATCCATTCGGTTAAACGAATACAACCTTTGCTACCGCTGAAACGCATCGAACGTGCTATACGACGATCCTTGTTCATGCGAGTACGGGCTTCTGCCGCGGCTCGCTGCAACGTAGTGCGCCGTCTCTTCGAAGGATTCGGCTTACCTTTCTTACTTTTTCCTTTTTTCATAAAGGATTCCTTTGGTGCTAAGCACCAGAGAGCTGAGGGTCTGCCTCGTCAGTGCCGTGAGACCACTCACGACAGACTACCAGGCTCACGCCGGTAGTTTCGGCTTACTCGCTCGCCATTGGGTGCTCGCAGTGTCGGCAACACATGGAGTCGTCAGTTCCAAATATATGCCCACACGACCAGCACTTTCGATCCTCGTCCTCGACGAGAATTTTCATCGTTGTATAACCAGCGTTACGAACCTTCTGGTTATGACGGCGGCGTAGATCATCACTGTCCTCCTCCAGACTCATACTAGGATGGTCCAAGTTCAGTACAGTGAGTACTACTGCCACGATGCCAATGATCGCTACGATCCCTATTATTATAAGCATAATAATTTTCCTTTTTACCTGCTACGAATACCACCAGCCTGGCAGGCGTCAACCTGGGGGGTACGGGGGGCACTACAGCCCTGCTAATCCATACACCACCCCAGATAAATTCGTGACCCCTATAGTCGATTCCCGTGGAAAAAAACAAAGGATTTCTCCTTTGTCTTTTAAGGGCCCTAGGATCGCCTGTACGAGCTTCCTTGCTCAAGATGACCTGGGCCCCTCGTTATTACTTATCTTGCAATAGATCAGCTAATTTAGATCCTCCTGGCTGTTCCATCCTTGACACCATACTAGGCTCCCCAACACTTTCCATAGTAGGGGCAGCAGGGGCTTCTGCGGGCTCAGCGGGCATAGGTTTGGCAGAGAATAAGTTACCTCTTTGGTTAGCCGCAACCTGCGGTAGCCATCGTGCTTCATCGCCAACATCAAGATACTTAACCAGCTCAGTAGCTAACATAAGATCAGTAATCTGACTATCGGCTTGGCTGAGTCCCCAAGTAGCATGACGTTGGTTACTAGGCGAAGTACCAGAGCCTTTAGATTTTTTCTCTAGTTCCTTGCCTCCCAGTCCGTGTATAAGAGCCATCCGTATAAGGGGATCCATTCCTGGAACTGTTCTACTAGCATTAATAAGGTTAGCTACAGTAGGATCTCCTACTGCTCTAATAATACCTTTGGTCTGAGCCGTAATAGCAGCACTAGGTATAAAGGCACCGGGCGTTTGATTGTTTATACCTGAATACGCTATGTTAATTCCCTCAGCTACAAGGCCGCCGTAACGTCCAAATATCGGCAGACGACTTCCATACATCAAAAAGAATCCTACTGGATCGTCTTCAGCTGCTTTAATTATATCTTCTGGGCGGTTTCCCATAGATATACGTAGTAACATCATATATAACACATCAAGAAGCATCAAAGCCATAACGCCAGTAGCCCATCTTATCGGGGTATGCCTACTAGATTTTCTCATAACGTGTTGTAGGAAGAAGAGAACTGGATACTTTCTAAATAGCTCAAATATATAATCCATCATTCCGCCACGAGTAGAGGTATCCATTGGTTTAGCCTGCACCATAACATCGTGTACATAAGCAGTCTCGACATCTCTAAGAGCTTGGATAATATCTTCTCTCATTCGGAAGACATCATTATCCATAGTTTTCTTATTCTCTAATAAGAGCATCAGCATTTCATTTGTATCGTAATATCTATTATATTCTTGAGTACTCTCAACTACCATTTGCTGCATCATGGCAAAGGTACCCATATTTAATAAACCTGTTTTATTCATTGTGATTATAACAGTATCAAAGGCAGAACCTATCTTTGCCTCTCGTGCTAATTTTATAAGATGATCGGGGTTAGATAAAAGTTCATCTGTTCGTAGATATGCTTGGTCACCGGATTTGTGCATTAGTTTAATTAGGTTTTCAATTTTACCGTCCTTAATCATATCAGCTATCTCTAATCTAATATTCTCTGTCCGCGCCATTCCTATACTCTCATGAACATGATGGGCTATTCTCATGTTAAGGCTTGACCACTTATCTAAAAATCCTGCCTTGTCCATTGTTGCTGGCATTTGAGAGTCAGGTAGAAAAGCTTTATCTATTCTGGTTAAGCTACTAGCCATACTACGCGCTATTCGTTTTCTTCTTTCTTTTGATAGAGATGTAAGCGGACCTAGAGCTTGTCTAGCAAAGCCGCCTATACTTCTCTTTCCAAGTAACTCACTCATCATAGCTAAAGTATGTTCGGTAGACAGAGACGCTAGAGATAAACTAGGTCCAAATACAATCTTCACGAAGTTAGGAGCATTCTTAAATAGCCAAGCTTCCATACTACTTTGATGATCTGGTACTTGTTTAATGTGTCGATAGGCTCTCCACTTATCTAGAAGTATATGAGCACTCTTCAGCAATTCTTTAGTATTAACAAGTGTTCCGTCTGGATTTGTTATCTCTCTAAAGGGTTTATCTACAACTTCTGCAAACAGGTTTATAATAGATCTGTAGTCGCCATAAATCCCAAATAGTTCGTGCATCATGTTAAGTTCAAATATTCTATCACCAACGCCCCTAAGCAATGCTCCTGAGATAGCGGGTGTATCGAAAGATACTACTGATCTAATTTTGTCATTTCTCGCAACAACATCTAATACGCTAGGGATAGACCAAGAATCGTTAGAGAAGTAAACTCCACCAGATGCTCGTACTAGTATATTTCTAGTATGCATATCAGCCGCTGTCATAAGACCTTCTGTTTTCATTTTAACTCCTGCTGATGTTAAAGAGCCAGGAGCCCATACACTAGAGGGTATAGCTTTATTATTTAAAGCACGTAACGATGACAAGCGACTTGATCCTACATCGGTACCTATTACGTTTTTATACGCAAGTCTAATAGCATTTATTTCTACTTTAGTTATATCAGGGCTATATATTTTAAGATCCTTAACAAGACGCTTGAATGTATAATCTTGGCGTCCCATCTGCGACATTAGAAAACCAACAGTTTTACTAGTAGCCTCTCTCCACATAGTATTAACAGTTACATTTTCACTTTCCAGTCTAGCAAATAATTCATCTACAGGATCCGTAAGCATGTGAGCAACATCTGGATTAACCCTCTTGTTAACAAGACCGGCTATAACTCTTAGCATGTGTAAGTGTGTCGTTTCCATCTGCTTTAGATCTGCCATTAAAAATGTATCTACTCTGGGTAGGAGTCCTGCTTGAAAGAAGTATAAGGGATCAATACCTGCGTGTTTTTTATCAAGCTCTTGCCGTATATGATTATCTATTTCTATAGGCATTTCTCTCCAGAACATATCCATATTATCGCCATCCATTAAACTCTTTGAGAAATACCATGGAGCTATTTGTATAAAGTTTCTACTAAACTCTCCAATCTCTATGCCCTTAGATTCAATAGCTTCTATCTGATTTTTATATGCTTCTATCATTCCGAAGACTTTATCGCCCCGTAACTCACCACCGAGAATATGTACTTTAATCTCAGCCCACTTAGGATGGTTTCTTACACTAGGGTGTATTTCTTCATCGATATTAAAGTGTGCGCCTCCCCTTAAAGACTGAGCACCCCTTAGTACAGCTTCGTTAATATGCTGCATTAACGCAGCGGCGTGTTCACTGGGTCCTGTTCCTAAAGCCTTGGCTCCAATACTATTTATAAGACTAAGTATTTCTCCCTGTTCTCCATTTAGAAGATCGCTATACTTATTAAAGGCATCTAATGTTCTACGTACAGACGGAGTATCTCCTTTTGTAAAGTCAGCGAAAGTAGTAACAACCTCATCGTCCAGTAAAGCTGTTAGCAGTACCGGCATAATAGATATGCTATTCCAAGTATACTGAGCTCCTGTATTAGCGGCCATTAAGTTTGTTAGCATACTTCTTATTCTATCGGTAGCCAGTCCCGGTAGAATAGATTCGGCTTTCCTAGCAGCAATGGCGAAAAACTCACCACTCTTCGCCGTTATAGCTGAACCATATATTTTTTGAATCTGAGAGAGTAACCAATCCATAGCTTGAGCCTTCTGTTTACTATTGCCTTCATTAAAAACTCTTACTATATCTAGTATACGTTCCCCACTTGGGGTACCTTCTTCGATCTCGAATCTAGAGAATTCGTGTGTAAGCTGCTCCCAAGCTACAGATTGCTCGGCTCTAGTAAAGCCTAATACACTTCTATCAGTAGCATCAGCTGACTGTAATTGTTCCTTTAGTTTAACTAATTCAGTAGCTTGTTCTGTAGTCCACATACCAGATATATCTCGTATCTTTTCTAACTGTTTTTCTCTAATGACCATAGTCTTTAGATCATCAAGAGAATATTTATACTTCTTACGATTTACTTCAATTCTATCCATCCAATAAAGCTGGCCGTCCCTTTGACCTTTCCTAACTGCTTTAAGATGACCTTTATTCTTATAGCCTAGTGTATGGGTAACAAGTGAAACCATTTCTTTATAAGCATCTGAGTCAGTCTTCTCAAACTCTACAAATACATCTGCGATTTTTCTGAACATATCTCTAACGTTATTTATAATACGTGTAACTATACCTACACTTTCTGAGTATGCTTTATACTCATCTGCGGTAAAGTCAGCTTGAATATGTTGAACATCGTTAAGTAAGAAGAAAGATGTTTGGGCAGCTATAAATTCTTCGGGATCTCTTATATAGCCATCAACTTCGTTTAATACAGCTTGTGTCTCTATGCCACCGTGCCATTGAGTTACTAGTTTAAGCATCATGGCTTTACCAGCATTACTCTCTGCATAAGCTAACCATCTTTGCCAAGTTCCGTTGTTTTCATCTACAAAACGAAGTCGGGTTAAGTGAGACAATTCATGAGCAAACATCTGTACAACAGACATATGTCCTTCGGTTTTACCTAATAGTTGTGTAGCTTCTTCACCTATACGTAGTTTATAAGAATCACCAACTCTCTCCGCTGATCCTGGTTTCGTTTCTTTTACTAGTCGTTGTATAGTTTCCATTGTTATATCTTTAACTGTAAATGGATTTATTTGATTAAGCCTAAGTATCATGGCTCTAAACATAACAGCGTCTTCATTGTTTATATATTCATTTAAAACTAGCTTTTCTATAGTAATACCAAGATTTTCTAGATGAGCATCATCCCTATCTATCGCAAATTCACGGAACTTCTTAGCGCTCTTTACGTTATTATAAGTAAACTGAAGTACCTCATCATCTAACCATGAGGTAGGTTCGTAGTGTTTCTCAGCTTGCCATTCTCCTATCGCTAAACCTATAGCTGCCTTAGCCTGCTTAGCGTTTACAGTTAACTGTTCTCCACCATTATCTATTAAGAAAGACTCGCCCTCAAACCCAACCATAGACCTAGCGGTATGGTCGGTATTAGACAAAGCTCTCGTTATAGTGTTGACGTTTTCCCATTCACTAAACTGAGATAATGTACCGTGAAACCTACCACTCTCTCGTTGACTGAGTAGCCAAGTAGGCATCATTTCTTCTACGTTTAGAGTAACCTTTCGTTCGTTTCCAGTCTTAGGATCAGGAGCATAATCGACAGTTAGCTCTCCTCGAATATCCGCTAAGCCTTGAACATCACCATCACCATAAAGCACCTTATAACCCAACTCAGCATCGCCTTCAGCGTACTTCTTAAACTTGTTCCACGCTTTCATTTTTGTTGTGTTGTTTATTACATCTATGTGTTCCTGAGTCATTCCCACCTTCTTAGCTTCTGATCCTAGTGTTACTGTCTCTCCCCTAACCCTCTCAAATAATAGAGCAGCTTCTAGTCCGCCGAACTCTAAAGACTTTGTTTGTTTTATTCCTAAAGCCTTAGCAAGATTAGATAATGAAACATAATAGTTATTGCCTTTACTACGAATCTTACCGCTGTCTGTATACTCAACCATTTCTCCTTTGAATGATCTTCCGTTATCTAAAGAATCTACGGTTCTTATAGCTATACGAGAAGCTTGATTCTGTACAGCTGTTTGCATGGATGCATCAGAATGACGAGAACCAGCTACGTTGCCTAGTATTCGTGTGTCAAAGCTTACTCCGTTGTGGAATGCAACCTTATAGCCCTTGTTCTGCATGTCTTCAAGAAAGTTAAGATGTTCTTGAGCTTGGTCAGGAGTTACCCAATCTCCTACCTTTTTACCCCGAACAGTATTTTTGAATCCAGTATCTTTTTGAGATAACGTAATTACACTGATATTATCTTGGGATAAGTTTGTCTCTATATCAACATTAATAACCTTTTCCCTATCCTCTAACCAAGCTCTATAGTCTACTGATTCATGAAGATTAACTCCTTCACCACCCAATAAGTCTAGTGCATCGCCTAACTCGTTAACTACATAATGCCCTATGTCAGGAGTTTCACCTAAAGACTCTATAAACATTCCTGTTAGCTTAGAAGTATTATCTCCCTCAGTAAAGTTTTCCAGATCAGCCTTAGTCATATTTTGAATATAAGCACGAGCTCTGAGGTTGATTGGGTTATTGAACCATGTAGTATCTAAGTCGGTAGCTTTAGCTATCTTATTTAAGAGCAGGTCTGCTTTCATTAGTGCATTAGATACTTCTCCTTCATTGAAGTTTCTTTCATCCATAAAGACACGCATCATTTGATGGTCTGGTGTCCAGTTTCCTGTTTGTTCTCCTTGAGAGAACATTACACTAAACGCTATAGCCGTAGCGATATTTTCTTGTTCTCCCTTTCTAGCTCCTTCAATTAGAGTATCAATCTCTGTAAAGAGTTCTTTTTGAAACATCTCGTAACCGCTTCTTCTAGCTGAGGTAACAACTTCAGATAAAACACTTATGTGTGATTCGAGCCAAGGCCTAACTAATCCACTATCTGCAAGTTTATTGACTGAATAATAATCTAAATCCGTCATAGCAAAGCGCTTAGAACCTTTCATGCCACGAGTAGGATCATATGTTGGCTTCAGTTTCTTTTCGCCCACAGTCTTTGCCATAACTGATAGAGCTCCGTGAAGTTCAATATTATCTTCATGTGATGCTCTCATATTATGGCCAAACTTATCTCGTAGTATTTCATTTGTTGGTCTTGATATATCTATCTCACCCAGTGCTGTCTCCACAGTACCGTAAGGTATCTTAGCCCACATAGATTCACGCATACGTCTAAAGGGAGCGTGGTTCTCTAACATTAGCATCATCTTAAGCGCACCCCTATGACTGATAGTCATCTGAAGTGTCTTCCCTTTTATAGCCGAAGGACTCTGCATAAAGAAGCCAAAGCCAGCTTTACTTAGTAGGTGATTTAATTGATAGTTAATTTGTTCTCCGTCTACCTCAACAATATTAGCTTCATCTATAGTAAGAAGGACTCTATTAGGATCTATTTTGCCTTCGTGTAGTGAGTCCATTATAGACATATCGAATACAATACTTTGTCCAAATCCTTTACCGTCAGCTCCTGTAACACTTTCGGCAGCTAGGGCTTCAATTTCAACTTTATGCTTAGGATCAATTAACAGAGTCCAATCTTCAAATGTTTTTATATCAGAATACTGTGGATAATGTTCGTCTATAATAGGTTTGATATAATTAGGATATTCTATAGCGAATAGAAGAATAGACATATCCATGTTCTGGTTTGCTAGTGGATTAGCTTCTAGATCTGTATATACTAATTCGTCGGTTGGATTACCTTGATCATCCTTAGCTTGGATACGGATATCAGCCGGTGTTAATCCCATCTTCAACGGACCCTGTAACATAGTAGGTTGAAATAAAAGACCGTTTGGTTTATCTTCAGATGCATAGATACTTTGTAGCTGATCTATAATAGCTATAGCTTCGCTTGGAACATTAGCAAAAGCTATATCCATTCCTGCGGTTTCTAAAGCGTGGGGTCCTATCTCTGCTAGTTTAGTATCTCTACTGAATTGGCTCAAGGTATGAAGATCTCCTAGCCACTCTGCCCTAAGAGCTGTTATCTCAGCCGGAGTCATTTCAGTTCTGAAACGACGTTTAGCTAATATTATATTATCTTTGGCTTCTTCCATCTTCATTGTTAAATACATATAAGGATAGGCGTCTTCCAGTTTACTCAGTGCATCGGTGTATAGAGTACCTTTTCTCTTAGCGAAGTTATTTAGACTGTGGAATAGTTCGGAAGTTCTAGGACTTATATCTGTTCGTTGGAGAATATTATTCAAGTCATTGGTAACAGTATTAACTGGCTTAGGCATATCCTTTTCTTTCCACGGCATAGGATAACCTAAATCGTTAGGGTCAAGTACATGTTGCTCTTTAGAACTTTCGTCTACTATTAAGTCTAGTGTGTGTGAGATTTCTCTCATCTTCCGTTCATGATACTGTTTTAGAAAGAAGAAGTTAGGTTTATCCGTATAAGGAACTGTTGTGTATAATGGATCAAAGGCTCTAACACCTTTCTGTTGTTGGTTCAGTATCGTTAAGGGGTCGCTGTTATTTGGAAATACGTCTAAACGAGCCCTCTCTGTATTAACGTAAGGCTTAATAGGTCCTTGAGATCTTAATAAGTTATTACCTGCTTGCTGTACTAACTCTAACATCTTCTCTGCATACGCATTGTTTTGTGAATCAGATAATAGTTGTTCTTGATTAGCCTTTTCTCTTGCCCTTGTATCTGCATTCTCTACGGTATTCTTAAACCAGTTCATAGCGGTTTGATTATTAAGTATTGCTATATCATCTTCTAAGTGATAGTTAATAAGCTGAGGTGGACCATATGTCGATTGATATAGTAACTCGTTCTGAAGCATTAGCATTTCAATTTCAGCTTCAACAGACTCTAGTCCGTTCTCTTTATACATTTGTATTAAGCCACCGTCTACAAGTTCTTGTGTGCCTAGGATCTCTGCTCTATCTGGATCAAGAGCTATATATTTCCGGACTAAAGTATCGTATTCAGCAATCGTCATTGGGCTGGTATCGCCTTTAGCTTTTCGATCGGCTTTTAGTTTAGCCCATTCAGTGGTAGCCCATTCTTTAAATAAGGCTTCATTAGTAAGTACTTTTTCTATACCAATACCTATTGGACTCATGCCGCTACCAGCTTGTGTATCAAAGCCTCTAACTGCTTTTTCACTAGGAAGCATATTATGATAGAAAACATATCTCTCTAGCCCTAGGAAAATATCAGCATTGAAATTCTCTAACCCAAGATGCCTAGCCGTAGTCTCTAATGCCTTAATAGCTATTCTATAGCCGCTACTATTAAGAGTAGTGAATGCTCTAAAGGCACCTATCTGACTCTCGGGCATCAAGTTCTTATAGGGAATTTGTTTATACTCATTCCATCTCTTATGTCCTGGACCGAAGTCTGATGGTATATCGTCTTGCTTTAAGAAATCTTCCATCTCTCTTAGAGGTGCATACTTGTCCTTAATCTTTTTGATTTGTTCAGCAGTAGGTTCATTAGTTCTAAACTCTACACTAGCTTGTGTTTCTATAGAAGCTTTTAGATATTTTTCATGAGTATCTAATTGATAAAGCTTATTAAATTCTCGTCCAGAAGAATCCCTTGAAGATCTTAGTTCCGTACCATGTGACTTAAGTAAATCTTTTACTGTAGTTAGTAGGGTATCTGCACTTCTATCCATCTCCATCCACTTAAGAGCCTCTGCCTTTGGAGATTTTCCTGGTTCTCCTTCATACTCTAATCCCAAAGCTCTATACATCAGTTGACCAGTACCCTCTATAGCTCCGTGGAATAAGATATCTCCTATATGTTCTATATCTGTAGAATCTAATTCTATTTCCAGAGTCTTATATACTTTCTTAAGCATATCTGTTCCTTCGGAATCTCTGAAAATCTTTAACCACCCTGCTTTTTCCATACCATACATAGCTCTCATCAATGGTAACTTCATGAATGCACGGATAACTCTTACCTTAGGATCATTAGGATTTTTATCCTCAAATATTTTCCAATCTTCTAGGGTATTAATATCGTTATCTCTTAGTGGCTGAAGTATATCTAAGAGTGGCTTAACCTTAGCTCCTAGCCTGCTGCGTTGTGCTTGGTTTAAGCCAGTAATTAAATTTAATATATGAAGAGTACCAGCTCTATACCACTCTTTTGTTTCTGTTTGTAAAACATTTATATCATATTGATATTCACCTAGATCTTCATTATACAGTAACTCTGCTACAGCTTTTTCGATTTGAAACATTTGCTCAGCTAGTTTGGGATCGCCCATACGGCTTTGCATGAAAGTAAGATACCGACCAGAGAACATCATATCATGTCCTGTACTATGATCAAAGAAATCTCTTCTAGCTTTATTTAACCCCTCTTCTGTAGATAGGTCTACCTTGTGGTTCTCTTGCCACTCAGCTTGTAGTTTACTTACTAAGTTTATAGAATTTTTTGTAAGACCTTTAGCGTGTACTGATCCCAATTCCATAGCTCTTATCATGCCCACCATATGGTAAGGGTAGCCAAAATCTCCACCCATGCCAATAAACTCTGTAGCTATTGGCATTCCGTCTTTTTGGTTTAGCCTTAATACATTATCTTTAGCTGCTATAATTTTATCGTGGACAATCGTATTGGCTTGCTGCGGTGTATTGAGAGCAATATTAAGAAGGTATTTTTTAACTTGCTCTTGAGTCATAGGAGGCTGTTGTAATATGTCTCCCTGTACGTAAGGTATTAGAGACACAGGCATCACATCTGATACATGTATAGTTCCCTCGGGAAATCTAAACCCACCCTCTTCCTTTACCTTATTGTAAGCCTTTATCACAGATGAAGTCAAGTTATCTCTATTTAAAACAAAAGCTATTCGTCCTTCTCTAAAGAGACCGTTCTTCATTATTCTATCTATTTCCCATAGAGATCTACGGGTAACAAAGTTAAGATCGCCTTCTAGCGGTGGCTGAACTGCTGTCTTTTCTCCCGGTCCTACTTCTGCTTCTGACCCCCGAGCATCTGGATGTATATCTTTAGAGGCATACAGTTGCTTAGTTGTATACATTTCTTCTTTAGTAAAAGCATCTACTATTTGATTCCCTAAATCGTATGCTGAGTGCCACTCTCTATTGCCATTACCAAAGTCGGCTATATCTATAGTCGGCCCATTTCTTCGTGTCCTGTGTAGATTGCTTACCATGATATCAGCTAATTGTTCATACTGGGGAGTAGATAGTTTTGTTTGAGCGTCTGGTTTTAGCTCCCGTATACCAAATATATCATATATTCTATTAAGAGTATCGGGCTTAATACCGCCGTGAGTAGCTACTTCTAGTCGTTTAACTACCTGTTTTTTAACAGCGGATATCCACGTATCCTTATCTACAGTATGCGGACTGTGTACGGGTAGGCCGTTTTCATCATCCCATCTTAATACAAAGCCGAACATATCATATCCTGCCTTATCTGCTTTCTTAAAGGAGCTCTCTACTTGATTTATTACTTCTATAGCTACATCATGAGCATTGTATAGACTAGGGTTATTATGTTTATCTAACTGTTGAAACGCTTGTTCAGCTAATTCAGTAATTATAGCATTTGATTCTATATGAGACAATAGTCTACCAGCAGCAGCCTTTTCACTCAGGGCTGTAGCTACGTCTTTATACCTAAACTTAAGAGTAGGTGTCTCTGTATTTAAACGTCTCAAGTCTTCAATAGTTTTCCATTGATTTATTAAAGCACCCCTGAACATACTAGCAAGTCCCACACCCTTTGCTCTAAAATCAGGATCTAGATTAGCTAATAACTGTGTTCCTGTTATTATAACATCTCCCTCATCTGTTTTATTATGGGGTTCAGCTGGATCAGCATGCCATAGTTCAAGGTGATGTCGCCAATCCTCAAAGGACATTACCGTTTCTTCCATAACTACTTTAGATCCATCTAATGTAGTACCTGGTGTTATGTTTTTCTTTTTAAAGTCTGCAGTTAAGGGAACATTTAACATAGTATCTGATGTTACCTCATGAGCAAAGTTTTTAGCAAAGTCTAAAGGTCCTATGTTTACTCTAATATCTCCAAAAGCGTTTCTATCTAATTTAGAAATACTTTTACGAGCTCTTCCTGTCTCATTGTGAAAGATCTCTTTGGCCTTCCAAGTCTTTATCTTAGAGTCTCTTCTAAGCTTACCGACGTTTATTAGTTCCGTTTGGTTTATTCTGTATCTACTTGTTCTGGGTAAGTGTCTAAGTAAAGTAGATAAAGCCATTTCAGTTTTTCCTTCAGCATCAAGACCGTTTACTATCTTCGTCCACGCTTCTCCATATGCTTCTAGTGTTCGATAGCTACTCTCTTGCCAAGCTAAACTATCTTGTATAGTAGCAGCAGTAAGCATGCTATCCCCTGTTCTCTGAATACGTTTTACTATTAGCTCGTTCATTATAGTATTGTAGTCACTAAACTTTTCAAATACTTCTTTTGACTTATCTTCTACCTTAGTACGAGCCATTGTTTTTGCTAGCCCCTCGAACTGACGGGATAGATAAAGATTAACTTCTTTTTGAATAACCTTAAACTTAACTTCGGACATTAAGGAATCGCCCGCTAAGAAGTTAGATAGAATAACAACAGCGTTATTTATACCGCTTCGGGCTGTTTTTGGAACTACTATCTTCTTCTTTGCTGGTAGGTTATCTAGTAGAGTCCTAAGTATTACCACGTCCGCTGAATCTAATTCTGTTACCTTGACTTCAGCTTTGAGATCGCCCATAGTTGTCTCACTGAAAAATATCTTACCGCGTAAGATAGATAGCGATTCTCTATATATTTTCTGTACGCTGTGTAATGCTGGCTGTTCTTTCTCAAACTGGTTTATTAAATCTAAATGCTCTTTCTTTACTTTGTTTAGTTGAATCTCCGCATCTAATAGCTCTGGGGAGTAGCCGTGTTCTGACTCCTTCCAGGCTCTTAGTTCTTTGTCTATCTGCGTTCCAAGCACATCTAACCTTCTCAAGAATTTTATATTTCTTTTCTGCCTTCGACGTAGACTCTCTTCTTCGGGAGTTTGTTCTGATGGGGTTAATTTTCGTTGTAATTGCTGCTTAATGAGGTTCTTTAATCCTTCAAAGTTACTCTCCCATTTCATTTGTACACTTGGGGTATCCTTTACCCAGCCATTAGCTGCAGCATAATCCCATAAAACTCCGAAGCGTTGAATCGAATCCAGATTTTCTAGGGTTACTGTAGAAGCTTCTGCCGCAGCAGTCTCTGCCTTAGCTGATTTTATTCTTAACCTGTCTCTAATTTTTCTTAAGAAAGCTAGCATCATAGCAGGAATATCTGCTCTATTCTTTACTTCTTGTCCTTTAGGTCTTGCAGACATCCCCGGATTTTCAAGATTAATTCCAGCGAAATGGAACGTAGCATCAGGGTTCATATACATAGCCCAAAGATCTGCAAAGGCTTCTTGAGTTAGGTCGCCATGATTCATAGCATCTGTAACTATACCCTCAGCCTCTAAAATAGCGAGAAACTCTTTCATCTCGGCGTCGGTCATTTGATCATGTACTGCGTGTCCTACCTCGTGTGCTACAGTCTGCCGACCGGCGTCTCTAAAGTCTGCTCTTTCGTGTACCAGCAAGCCAGCTACATGCTCTGATATAGTTATTTTAAATACTAGATTTCCTTGACTATCTACACCCATGCCAGTAATCATAGCAGCAGCGTCTAATCCGTCAATATCACTAAGATCATCAATGACGACCTCTCGAATTACTACAGCATCTCCCGCTACCTCTTCTATAATCTGGTTAATCTCACTAACGGCCTCAGCATCTATCCTATCGTCCCACAATATACCGTTCTCATCTAATGTAAAACCTTCTTTAGTAAACGGCTGACCCTCCAATCTGGCTTGCATCTCGGCTTTTATGTCGCCCGTGACATCTATTACTGCAACAGTCTCACCTGGCTCGGGCGATACTAATAGAGTGTCTGCAAACTTGTCTAGTTCTTCTTGTATCTTAGCATTTTCATCATTTGTAGCATGTATAACGCCATCTATGTCATGCTTAACTTCTTCTAATCTTTCCTCTACGTTTTCTGTAGTAGCCGCCTCAGCTTCCCTTTTTGTGTCTATCTCTTTCTCAGTCTTAGGCACTATATCGTTTCTTATAGCGTCAACTTCATTAGAGATTTTATTTATCTCATCCAGCTTTATTTCTTTTTTAGCCGCGACTGCATCAACTGCTATATCATCAGCATACATTGCCCATCCTAGTTTTTCTCTCCAGGGTAAAGCTCCCCAGTTCCCGCCAACCTGTTCCTCAAAAAGAGTTTCTCCAGATTTCTTAGATTCTTGAGGAACACCTTCACGCCAAAAAAGCTCGGGATCGTTATCCTCAATATGTTTAGCGAACTCTTCCCAAGTCATCTCTATTTTATCTGCTTCAAACTTCTTTTTTTTCTCTCCTAAAATAAACAACCTCATTCCCATATCACCGACTAGATTTTGAGTAGCGCCGTCTAATTGAGAAAGCTGCAAGCCTTGTTTTGCTAGAACGGTTCTAGCTAACATCGCACCCAACTCTATTTCTGAGAAGGTAGCGGGTACGGGCTTGCCCTCTTCTAAGGCTAACCTTACATTTTCATCGTGTGCTTTTCTTAAGTCGGCTATAGCTTCTGAAATGTGGGCTATAGTAAAGGATTCATCTATACCTTTAGCTTTCATAATAGCAGCAAAGATCTGTACTAATCCCTCATCATTCAGAAGAGCTTCTATTTTCTTTGGGTCTTGACCAAGCATATGACCCCAGTCTTTTGCGGCTCTTAGAACATCTCGTGATCCTTGGATACGTTGTCCTATATGATCGATATTCATTTTAGACACAATAGATTTAAAATAGTTTCCTACTGCAGTACCTCTAGCTCCGGCTGAAGGTCTTAGTTTTCCAATACCCCTATTTATAAAACTCATGGTATATAAAGGTAGCCTTGGTACACGGAACATAACACTTCCTAGCATTGGGTTGATGATAGGTGAGATAGCTGCTTCAAACATAGCCTGCCTTAAGATTTCTTTTTGGTGATACTCATCCATGCTCTGTTTATCTATTTGGAATGTTTGATTAGAGAGCTCGGCTAGTGCACCGGTAATTGTACCTTCTCCTATATTACCAAGAGTAATCCACCCAGCCCTATTAACAAAGGATTTAGTTTTCCATGCTTGGGCGCCAAACTTCAGCCTAATTAAACTAGGTCCTAAATTTTCTGGTAAGAACATAGCACCCTTAGGAACCATCGCTGTTACTTTATGTACACCTGCCGCTAAAGTTAACAGCCTATCGGCCGTTTTTCCGTACCTACCTATTTTAGCGCCAGCATGAATTACCTCTGCAATAACGCCACCGATGCCAGTAGTTACCGTAAGTGCTGCAGCTATAGTCAATGATCCTGCCATATCAGGATCGTTAATAATACTACTAATTAAAAATTCTTTGCCCCATTGCTCATACCAGTTAATATAAGATTTACCGGCTTCTTCGTTTTGTTTGAACTGATAAGCTAACGATTCTGCTATATTTCTATTCTGTAACTCTTCGTTTAGTCTATAAAAGAATTCATAAGGATTTCTAGTATCCTTAGTAATTTTCTTTACTTCTTCTTCCCCACCCAAAAACATTTGATACTTCTGTAGCATATCAGGATCGACTTCTTCCATTTCTTTAAGGGCTTCTTTAGGTGTCCATCCTTCGGGCGCTTCGTGCTTAAATATATCTTCAGGAGTAGCAGCCATACCCCATGATCCGTCACCTATGCCGTTTAATGGATCAATAGGAACACGCCACCTAGTTTTTCCATTTAAGTCAGTATACGTTCTTCCTGTCATTCTGGCAAAGTTCCATACAGTTCCTTCGGAAAAAGATTTAAGAAACTCTGTACCCTCACTTGAGTATTTCAGATACTTAGTATCTTTTAGTTTTTCGCGTTCTTCTTCTGTACGTAACATCAAAGAAGCTGATAGCTGTTCTGCTCCGGCGTGAGTAGCTGTGTATCCTCTTTTAAAATACATGTCACCACTCTGTCTTAAAGAGTCCCATAGCTCTAGGGGACCCCTCACTAACTCACCAGTAAATCTATCACGTCGTGCGCTCATACTAAAGTTCTCATAATCTTTTCGAGTCACGCCTTTAAAGGGAAGTGCGTTGTTAAGTCTATTTAGTTCTCCTACTTCTTCCTCGTAATGTTCGTTAATAAACGAATGAGAGAAAACTGGATCTATCGGTGCAACATTCCATAATCTATTTGCCACTAATTACTCTCCTTTTCTTCGTAGATTTCTTCATCTCGTATTGCCTTAGCTACTGCTTCCATTCTAGGAGCTACTCCTGGTTCTTTTGAATCAGGCTTTAAAGCATCTCTATATTCTTGAGAGTCTAAGAATTCATCTGCTGATTCTTTGAATTTACCTTGAGCTAATAGTCCTCTTGCCTTATCAGAATAAACCCAACTACCTCTAAAAGTAGCGGATAGAAGCTGTGTCTTAAGGTTATTTGAATACGTATCAAAACCAGTAGTTATTCTTCTAGCTAATTGATACTTCTCTCTTGCATCTACCTTGAATAGCGCGAGTGCTTGATCATCATCCAAGGATATTTGTCCCGTTCGTAGTTTTTCATAGTCTACTTTAGGCAATGCTTCCTTTACAACCTTTCGATCATAAGCTGATCCATCTAAGTAGTGACCAATACCTACTGTTTTGTGGGGTTCTCCAAATAGATTAGCTGGTTTAAGTATTGATCCTTCTACCTTCTTGAGATACTCATAGTGTGAAGCCCACTCTTTTTTTTGTAATGTTTCATACTCTTCTTCAGTTACTCCTAGTTCATGGTATACACCAGGATGGGCTAGGGCTGTTTGAGTGATAGCTGTTAACATACTAGGATGAGCTCCCGACTGGGGTGTTTCATCTCTATTTGGTTCTGCCTGAGTCTTTAAAAGTCGGCCCTGGCTTTCTAATTCGTCTGTGTTGGTGAACATGTGTTCAAAGATATCTAAATACGGGTTTGTTTTTTCCCCCTCAGGAGTTTCTTGCCAACTGGAATTTATCATCTCTCGCATCGACTCTATTGCAGGAAGAATATATTCAGTGTGCATGCCTTCCTGCCCAGTAGCTGGATCCTTCCCTGTTCCCAGTATCTCCATTAGATATTCGAAAAATCCTTCTATGTCTATACGCTCCCCTGGCTTTACTCCTAACATATCCCTATAATTTACCAGCGCAGTAGCTGTATATGCACCCCATTCTCTCGGGTTTTCGAAATAGTCTTTTCTCTGCTGGTCCGGATCGGAACTCCAGAAGTTATTTTCGCGGATGCCATAATCCATCTCTTGCATGACGTGGAATCCTTCGTGAAATCCTATACCAAAGGGCAGATTGAATGTCTGTTCCCATTCCCCATCGGGCTGATTGAATGTCCCTACCAATTCCTCTGTACCCGGGACGTTTGGAAGCATCATTATATATGTGGGCGTATTAGCACTTTTTCCCCCTCTGTAGTGTTCTGGTCCATACGACTCACCATAACGGGGACCTCCCCTGCTGGGGTCATCCCAACGTTTCCCTCCTAGTACACCGGCTTCCACAAAAGCTAGATAATCAGCCTTGCCTGGTACTAGACCAATCTCTACTTCAGTCTCTTTTATCGGTGTGTCTTCATAGTAATCAGTGGGGTAATTAATGGGGTATTTCTTTATACGCCCACCGGTGGGTGAGAGTTGCGATAGAAGACCCTCATCAGGGGGTGTTTCAAAAGGTCGGGACATTTCGGTAAATATCCTCCGTTGATCCAAGTTAAAACCCATACTTTCTTCGGGTAGTGGGCGCGGGTAATTTGGTCCTACATTAGACGTATAGCTTGGCCGTGCGACTTTAGACTGTGAAACATTGCGCCCTCCTTGTTCAGTACTTCTGAATAATGACTCAGGTAGAGGTACTACGTATAATGGAGGGTAATCCTCGGCAGGACTATAGTTACCCCACGCTTGTGAAAAGATTACTCTCCTTTCTTTTTCTTCGGGAGTTTCGTTAGGAAGTGCGTTTACCATCTCAGTTAGCATTGGATAATTATTATAATATTCTTCTGTTGTAAATTCTAATATGCTACGCATCCACTCTAAGGGATGAATCGAAGGAAACTCTTTTAGTTTCATTCTCTTAGGTCTTACAATGTCCGTGTTAATATAGTGCTGCCCCTCTTCACTAGAAAATTCCTTACAAACAACACTGTCAGTTCCACATCCTCCAATATAATTCTCTACTTCGCTTTGCATTTTTAATATGTGGTTCTGCATATCCAGTAACTCGGCGTGTGCCTTGTATGGACTGAGGCTCCACTCCTGATATATTTTGTTATATTCGGGATCGCGGAATATTCTCACGGAACATCGCCGTGGATCGTTCTTGTCACATATTTGGTGCCAAGAAGCTTCTTTACCAGGAATGATCCTACCATATTTGCCGTCACGCTCCTCTTCTATGTACTGCTTCTGTAATTCTGTTAGTTCAGGCTCTGAGTCCATGTGTATAGTCCTGCCACTTTCTTGACGATCGAGGTATATTCGAGAGTATTCAGCATAGGCTGGCTGAAATACATTATTTCTATACTCTGTAACTTTTTCGTCCATAGCATTAGCTGTTTCTTTAATTTCTGCTAACTTTGCTGCGGTCTTTTCATTAGAAGGCTCGGGGAAGTAACCTACATTTTTTTCCCAGATATCTAATTCTGAGTATTCGAGAATCTGATCGATAAGAGTAGGCGTACCGTCTCCGGGTTCGCCTACTACAAACTTAAGTGGATTATCTTTTTTAGCTGCGAAATAAATACTGGTAGCTTCCGATGGTTCTGCTGTTTGTTCTTGAGAAGAATACAACTTATCTAAAGTTCTCACTTCAATTTCGTGTGTCTTAAATCCTTTGGGCATAGGCATTACCCCTAACACATCCCCGTTCACTGCAGGAAAGGATTCATTCATAGACTCTTCTAAGAGTCTATTTACGTCTGATATAGGTTCCATCGTCTCATCCCACTCAAGTTCCGGTACCTTTAGGAGATCCTTTATATGTATCTCTATTTCTTCATCCTCTTTCTGTCCGCCTTGTTCCCAAGGATGCCATCCCCTATGAGCTGGTAAACTCTCTAGCGGAAAATCGTTGTCAGTTATAGTCCAAGGAAGCGTTATGTTTCCGCCTATAGTGCCATCCACCGTCCGATTTAGTAGGGTTAAAGTCATGGAGCTTTGAGCTCCTTCTCTTGTAAGGTCGCTCATACTCGTGTTATTAATGGACAGAGTAGTATTTCTACCATATTTATAAAGATCAGTAAATAGGTCATCTGTATGCTCATTTCCTATTTTCTCTCCTCCAAGCATTCCTCTTAAACCGAATAGATTAAAATCGGGTTGAGCATTTCCTAATCGACCCCCGCCAGTTTGTATCTTTTTCATTAATCGGTCTAATACATTGAAGTGCATGTCTTCTATACTAGGAGAATTAATACCCGTTAACCAACCATTATCTTCTGCGGTTTTAACATCAGCAACATACGGTACCAATACCTCATCGGTAAACCACTGACTCCATTCTTCTTGGCTATTGAAACCTAGACTTCGATACGTTGGACCCCATCCCTCTTCTTGAGTAAAGTTACGCAACATCATATTTTTAAAACTATCATTGTTTTCTTTAGAAATCAAATCTATTTCTTCTTCATACTCATTATCATAGGAGCCTCCCAGCCATTTAAAATATTCTACAACTGATCCTATAGTATAATCATACATTATTGCAAGCGCTGGTGGTCCCCCACCCAGTATCGGTGGCGCTTCTTTTGACAACGAGAACCGACCATCGTCATGTCCTGGGTGTCCAGCTAATGTCGCGGCATCCGGTACAGGATCAAGAGTTATATATTGTGATGGGTGCTGATAAGGGGTAGCGCCAGTCCACAACTCACTAGTAAAAGGAAGAAGGTCTGTAGTATCTCCTCGATAATCTTGGGCATAATTTATAATCCCTTTCATATTGGAAGGCACTACGATTTGCTCACCGTCCTCCGTTAAACCTACGATTTGTAGATGGTGTTTACGAGAATCCTTTTTAAATTTTGAATGATTGATTATTTTTAAAGTTGTTAATAATTCTAGGGGTGACTTCAGGCCATCATCATTATATATGTCTGCTAACATTATAGCACTAGCGTATCTCCGTGTATCATTATCACTTAGGTGTACCTGTAAGGCTCTTGCTAATCCGTATGGTGCTAGGTTGTTATCTTTTAATTGGTTGTACGTTTCTTCTGTAAAGAAGTGTAGCATGCCAGCCTTCCACATTGCTTCAAGCTGTTTATTAGCTGACTGGAATCGGTATTCATCAGACCACATAGAATCATCCCCTATTGGAGGTATTACTATTCCTGAGCGAAGAGCTGTAGAAACGTAGCTATCCCATGATCCAGGTAGATCCCCCTGCCCCTGCATCCAATCCAATAGTTTACTATCATTAAAAAAGCCCCAACCGCCTAAGTCATCGTGGCCGAAATGCTCCAAGTTAGCGTAAAGGTCGGTTGTATTGAAACCAAACATTGGATTAATACCCTTACTATCGGGGTCTACCCTGCCGCTTACTACAGATGACATATAGTCTAATAACTTATTGGTATGCGACTCTAGAGTAGATACCCATGCAGAGAATTCTTTCCCGTTTGATATGTCAGTCCATGCATTATCCATAGAAGTTCTTGCGTCTTGCTGAACAGCCAACCATAAGCCCACTGTTTCATACATGTCTCTCTCTTCTTTATCTTTTGCACCAAGTATTTGGTTTAGTATAACATCCCTCTTAGTTGCGTCCCTTCCCATTAAGCCAGAGAACTGTATTAGAGAAGCTACAGCCATCCATACCCTTTGTCTTTTTGAATGGTTGTCGGTACCTTCTCCATAAACCGAAGCGTCATTAGAAAAAGTTAGGCCGTCCTTTATATACGTCCTAAGGTCTGTTATAACCCTCAAGTCTCCTTTTACCTGCTTGCCGTGTAAAGCATTAACTATGAAGGTAGTAACTAGTTGTGCCTCTAGTGGATTCCGTATCTCTTCAAATCTCATAGTTCTGTTTTGAATATCAAAAAGATGACTAGGAAGGAAGGGTGTCGTATAACCTGCCTTGTTTGTAGCATCTTCTCCCCAGAGAGAAACTGCAGTATCTCGCCATATTTTTCCAAGAGCTCCCATGTTATGTTGGATAAGGGCTTGTCCTGCTGGTGTATGCTCATTACCAATTAAGGTATTATCGGCATACCAGACACCATTATATATCGATGCACCTGGAGCAGCTGATGTACCCGTGGCCCAGTGGCTCTGAGAGCTTAGAAGCGCCTTGTGTAAGGCTGAGGCACCTGAAGCCTCTTCGTAAAAGGCAGCCCCAGCTTTCTTAAGATCGTTATATAGCCTCATTATTTTATAATTTTTTCGTACTCCGTAATCCTTATGACGCCAAGCTACATCTACTACTAAATTTTCTACATCATCAATATTATTAAATGTCATATCAGGAAAGTTTACCTTATATTCTTCTACCATAGTCTCTTCCCATGCCAACAAGGGATTATTTTTTAGATTAATAATACGCTCTATCTCAGGTGCTGTGTTTACAGCAAAATCGATTGCATCTCTTAACCCCTGTTCCCAGCGAGGATCGCTATAGTCTGTGACAGTTGCATACATAGCCTTTGCATTCGTCTTATCCGTGGGGTATGCAGAGCCGTATCCGTATAAAGCTGTCATTATATTTGTGATAACTCTTTGATCTATAATAGGTTTTCCCTTATTATCTCGATCAGCTATACTAAGTACTATTTTTCGAAGGGTAGCAGCTGTATCTATATTAGCCTTTAAGCCTATCTCTGTATTAAAGTTAAGGTTCCACTCCAATTTAGATGTAACTCCTCCAGCAAATAAGCGACTAAAATTAAATACATCGCTCGTAACCTGAGTGTCGGTAAGCTCGCTGAATAGAGTTGGACCATACTGGTCCATCGATCCTGGTGACAGAAGCTCTGCCATTTCTCGGTCCATTGAAAGGAGCTCTCCCTCTTCCTCACTATAAGCAGCTATCTCTTCACCTCTTTGTCTATCCTCAGCCTCTATTTTTTCTAGTTCTGCTGGACGATCAATAGGCTGAACACCCATCAATCTTTTAAATTCTTCAGTCTCTAATCCCTGCTGTCGCGCTTTTTCTGTCGCATCTTTTAGGGCATATATAACAGAATCAATGTCTTTTTTGACATTGGAATCGGTATCCCATACCGGGAGGGGATAAGTACTTAACATATTATCCATACCCTGCTTTAGATAAGTATCATCATAATCATCCCATAGTAATTGAAAGCCCTCGGGAAACTCTCCATTTTTACTCATGTCTTTCATTACAGCTTGGATGCTAACTTCTATTGGCTCTGATGCTTTGCCCTTACCAGATAATATAGAATTTCTTAAAGCTACTTTTTCCATAATTGTATCAACATATTCAGCTAAGTTTATATCTTGGTCTGCTGCAGGATCGTCTCTAACTGGTACCTGCGATGAGATAAGTGTAGCATAAGACCTTCCAAGTTTTATCCACACCGACTTACTCCTGCCCATGCTTGCTCCGCTACTTCCCCACATCTTTAACTCCGTATACAAGTCCTTGACTTCCTTTTGGGATAATGTAGGATACTGTGTCGCAATCTCTGATTCTATACTAGCTTTATGAGCTCGCCATTTATCTTGCGGAATACTCTTATCATTTAATGTCTGTGACCATAGTAATAATTGCTTCTCTCCTTCTTCTGTAAACACAAGAGCATTTGGGTTGTACCCACGCCTTTTCATCTCATCATCATACTCTTGAGTACCTCTGTCTAAGGTCCTCCTGGATGAATATCGAGTGGGCTTAGTTAAACCAAGAGCAGAATCAATAGTATAGTAAAACGAATTACTTTTTTCTAGGAATAGGGGTGATAGATCTGTGTCCGGTATAGTAGAGGTAACTGCTGCTGACGTAGATTTCTCAATATCCCCAGAGAATCGACCATCCTTTAACCTACGTCGTCTGAGTATAGACGATAGCATATTAGCACCCTCGTCATCTAGGAAAGAAGACCACGATCCTATATCATAAGATCCTTCTGTTACATTACCAAAAATTGTTTCTATACCATTAGGTCTGTCTTCGCTGGTTAGGTCTACGCTTCCTTTAATGGGATACTTCATATCATCAAAATCCCCCGACATACCACTAAAGTACGTATCCTTTTCGGTAGTTAGAGAATCATCTACCAACTGATTCTCTAAATCTCTATAATTCGATTCGATTGTTTGTGACATCAGAAAAGATATTTGTTCTCTTAGTTCTTCTGGATTATTCTTTATCCACTCGGCGGCTGTAATACCTCTATTACTTACTTCTCTTTGCCATATATCACTGAAATCTCTATCACCCTGCTTTTCCTTTATAGCTTGGTCAAGAGCTAGGTAAGTATGAGCCGTAGAGAAAGCATTACCATATTCCCAAGAAGGCATTTTATACGTAGATGCTACTTTATGTTCTTCCCTCATCTCAGCAAGTTTTATCTCTGCTTCGGGTGTAAGCGGAAAGCTAAACAATCCGGGAGTTTCAAATCCGGGGGATTTGAACAATCCTTGATTTGGGTCAATCATTGTGAGAATCCCCCGTATGTTTCATTACCCCTTTCCCAGTTTCCATTTATTATATCCATTTGTTCTTGCATTAGTCGAAGGTGTTCTTTATACTTCAACTCCTTCTCGGCCTTATTGGCTAGTCGTTCTAGCTCCCCTAGTCGCCATTCCTTATAATCCGAAGCCTTAACTTGTGCGTTTAGTTGTAGCCTCTGTTGATTTAATGCCCATATATCCTGCCAAAACTTCTGACCAGACTCTAGTATTTCGCTAGTAGCATTTATAAAGGTATTATTAAAGTTCTGGTTTCCGTAACCAATCTCACCTTCTTCAAGTAGAGCTGGAACTGGTTCCGTAGCGGGGGCGTATTGGGGTGCATCTATTTTATATGGATTATTCTGCTGATTTTGTTGGAACATTTATATTCCTCCCTAAATAACTATTTAATACTTCGTCTCTAATGTTTATATACTCCCATATCAATTCATCTGGTGAATCTATCTTACCATCTTCTATTGTCTTTGAAACAACATCACGTATTGCTCCCCGCATATATGCAATAGGTTCATCCTCATTCTGTAAAGTAGCCCAATCAACTATAACGTTAGCTTGGAACTCTCTAGGAATTTTTGTTAAGTTTCTTCTCAGAACACCTGTAGCTCTATCGGTAGTATTACGTCTTAACTCAGCACTTTCTTTTTGCTGACGTTCCATAGACTTTCGTATAGCTTGCTCTGTATCATGATAAGAAAGGAAAGAAGAGAGAGGATCGCTATTATTTTCTAGGGTCATACCCTTTACTCTACCGTTAGCTGTGAGAGCTGTGTAATCTCCCTCATCATCTACATCTAGCGTTTCTATTAATCCTGCCGTGAGGATATTAGTGAAAGATCTTAGGTGGCTATGAGTAGACTTGTCAGGATCTAGAAACTTCTTGTTATTTTTTTTGTGTTCTTCCTTAGCTTGTAATACGCCAGTGATTCTAGTTCTTTCATAATCTTTATTAGCGTTCTTCTCCCTAATTCTTTGAAAGCGTTCAGCTACCTCGCCCCTCCATTTAGTAGGTACTTTAGGTAAGTTACGCTGTATCCAGTCACCCCTAGACGCATCATCGGGTAGTTCTCTTAGCTCTGTATCTAGTTTATTCTTTGCGTATACTTCAGCTTGTTCAGCAGTGCCAGGAAATAGCTCTATCCAGCTATCATGATAACTATCTACAGTACTGGAAGTAAACTTATACCCGTCCATTCTTTCCAAAAACTTACTAAAGCGTTCTTCAGGAGCTAGTCCGACGCTATCAACCATGAACTCATTCTTACGCATGAGCCATGATTCACCTATAGCTTCTTCAACGTCAAAAGGTACTTCGGCTTTCTTACCGCTGGTAGCTAGGTCTCTTAATACATCTATATTCTTACTCATGGTTATCCTCCTGGTGCCGCTGGTTGTCTATTCCAGAAGGCCATTTGTTGGTCGTACATATGTCCTTGGAATCCTCCTTGAACACCGCCCATTAGGGCTTGTGCCATACCTGAAGAGTGTGCAGCGCCTCCGGCAGCTTCAGGTGATTGTCCTAGATACACACTTGGCATATATTTAATAGACTGATTATAATTATAATCTCTCTTTGTATTGAGAATGTTTTCCATCTTTCTTTGAGAGTCTCTAAGGTGGTTTTCAGAACTAATCTCTCTAGCTTCTTGAGTTCGTTCCATATTTATTCTAGCGGCTCTCTTTAATACTTCAGCCGTACCGCCCTCTGATATGTTTCGATCATTTAAAACGGATATAAGTTGTTCATTATGAGCCATTGATTGAGCTGAGAAGTATCCTGTTTCATTATCTAGGTTATTCCTTATGTAAAGCTCTTCTTCCTTATTAGCCTTATGTGCTCCCTCTGTAATAAGAATATTATTCATCCACTTAGCTGCATTAGCCGAAGCTATTTGACGATTCTTCTGAGCTATCTGGAGTTTCTGTATATGGTTATTCCAGTCTATCTGATCCTTCTGCTGCTGGGCTGCTCGGCTAGCTTCTTCTCCTTGAGCATTTGCTTGCATCATTCCCATGCCTAGCTGCATAGCACCCATTGCAATCATTGGCCACACCATTATCTACCTCCTCTCTTATTCCAAAGTCTGTTATTAGTCCACTTATTTTGTTGGCTTTGTTTATTTTTCTTCATTATAGTATTCTGTAGTCTCTCAGAGAATAAACCCATTCGTCTGTCATCATTCATCCATGACTGTATTACATCGTTTCTATTTTTAGCAGCTTGTTTAGCTATTATAGTATCTACATCTAGTGATAAAGATCCTTCCCAGAAAGAAACTGCTGAGGCTAACACGTCTACTCTATCATCATGCCTTAACGCACCTCTTTTATCAAATACACGGGTTATTTGTTTTTGTGTGGCTTCTTGAGATATAGCTTTTTTATTAAAAACTAACCTATGATGAGACATTACTGGCTCTAATGCCCCTATTATACGAGATTCTTTTCTACCCGTTACTTTAAAATCTTCTACCCCTATACTGCTAGATACTTGCTTCACTACTGGTATAAGAAGCTGGCAATACATAGCATCTCCGAAGTTTGATTCGACCCTAATCAATTTAACGCCGTATTCAACAGCTAATCTAGCTATCTTTTTAAGGACACCTTGTTCATAGCCGCCAGGGTATCCTATAAGCTCGTGTATGTATACATAGCCATTGCATATACTAGCTACACAAACGGCTGTCTCGTCCTCTCCTCGTCCTGATGGGTCTACTGTCATTATTGTCTGAGTATAGGGTATAAATTTATCAGATATCCACATAGGTTCGTATATTATATCTCCACTAAGGCCAAAGCAGGGCATTCCCTTCAATGGTGTAGAGTTAGCCCATACTAGTTTCTCTGGACACATGTCTGGATGTACATCAATGACCAATAAGTCAGATAAACGAAGAGGAAACTTCTCAAAGTCAGCTAAAGTGGTATCTAGTTTATAATGTAGGGCAAATAGTTTCGGACCGATCTTAGCCATACGTTCTAATAACACATCTTTAGGGAATCTTTCCGGTTGTGTGGGCTCTCCTTCCTCTATTCCTAGCTGCAGAACCCATTCACTAACATTAACTATCTCCGATATATTGCCCTTATCTGGCATAACAGCGGGAAACTTGACAACGGGATAGCCCGATTCTAATTGATTATATATACTATCTTTTATCTGAGGAGTACCTAAGAAGATGACTCTACCGCCTACATTACGGATCTGCTCGAACTCAGCTACCTTATTCATTAACTTCTCTCTAGCATTAGCTGTCTCGCAGTTACCTTCGATCTCTATATCATCACCTATTACGTAATCAGCATGTGATCCTGTTATTTGAGAGCTGATTCCTCTGGCGAAGCAAGACTTATCCTGCCCTATCTTAGTTCGACACTCTACATCAAAGGCAAAAGCATTATCTGTAGTATGATCGCCTGGACAAAGGTGTTCACAGTAGGGTACTAGATCTAAAATCTTTCTAGTCATAGAGATAAACTCTGTAGCTTTGTTGCCTGTCGCAGAGACTACCATGATAGTTGTATTAGGGTCTCGCAACAAGAACCAAGATGCTAGGCATGCTGTAATTACAGACTTACCGAAGCCTCGACCCGCTTGTAACTGCATATCATTAGCCCCATTCTGTAACTCGTCCGCCATAGCGTACTGAGCTCCAGTAGGTTCGCCTAGTCCTAGATATTTAAAGCATGCCCAAAGATGATTACGGAAATCATCTAGCATTTCTTGAGGTATATTCATTTGGGTTTATTTCTATTAGGTGTTATCTTTCTAAACTTACCAGAAACCTTACTTTTATTGCTTCCTCCGCCATGAGAATACTTTTTCTTTAGCCGCATTGTTTTACTTTTTTTACACTCACCGCTACTCATGCTGTATCCTTCTTAAAAGGAATAGCACTGCTTAGTTTATCTTCTAAAAACTGTAACGTTTCGTTAGGTATCTCTTCATTGGTTTGTTTGTTATCGTTTATGACACCACGTACCACTTGGTATAAACCGGGTGTGCATTTATCAGGGTCTTCTAAGTCTAACAGCAGACAATCTACTAATAACTGTTGTAATAATTTATTTTTATCCATATTTTTCCTTATGTAAGTCTCCAAGTGCAAAATGCTTTTTGGTAGGTTGTCCTTTGGGTATTATCCTCTGGTGATATAAGATATTCTACTCTCAAAATATCTCCTTTATTGACAGATACGCTCATCTTATAGAACTGACCATCCATCTCAGGAGCGAATGAGTAATGTTCTCTCTGCATTTCATCAAGCATATTATATCCCGAATAAGTACCATCAATATACCTATCAGCCAATCCGTCGAACTTATCAACTGGGTCTAATAAAGCTGAGGTACTAATAATACCATCTTCATCATCGCCGTCATAAGTAATAGCATCTCTATACAATAAAAAGCCAGCTGGTTTCCATCCTATATAGTCATCGAATTCAGCGCTATTATAGAGCGTACCGCCAAATGCACCAGGTCCCGTAATTTGGTATGTGCCACCTATCTCCAATGGTTGAAACATGGAAAATCCCGTTATAGTACCATCCCGCAATACCTCACAAAGTCCATATCTGTTATCCATTATAACTTCTCTATTCGATACAGGCCAACCTGGACTAGGGCTTACTATAAAGTACGATAACTCTGTATTTAAATAATACACTGAAGTAGGGTCATCAGGATCTCCCACATTGTAACGTGGCTTCCACTCAGCACCACTCCATACTAAATCTGTACCATTTTTTGGAGTTCCCGCTATAGATACCTTACCTAAGTCACCTAAGTAATGTGGGCCTACTCTCCATTCTACTGTTCCTTCATTAGAAACAAGTTTAAGTATATCATTATCTGTAGCAACGCTAGTATCTACAGTATCTATCATAGACATTGGCGCTCCCCACTTAAACATACCCTCAGGGGGATCTGCTGGGTCTTGTTTGGGGTGGTATAACGAAGTGTCCCATATTAAAACATAGCCATCAGGTATAGTTTCTGGAGGATCTTGTACGTTAGCTAAAGATTCCATATTATACGAACGATTAGTAAAAGTGCCCGCACTCGTGTCCCACGTAAGCAACTGACCGGCCCGTTTTGGGACAGATAAATCCAGTTCAACGTCACCTAAATCACCAATAGCAAAATGTTCTTCGTTCCATTCAAAAGTATAATAATCATACTCGTCTTGTAGTGTCTTATTGTATTCCCACTGATTCCTCACAGAATTCCAGGATATGTGATAACCGTGTCCTATATTATTAGGATCATTAGATGTAGTAGAGCTACCGTATGGTGCTATCCATCCCTCATCAGGAGACCATGAAGTATCTGGTGGCTTATCTTTTACATTGCCACCCAAGGTCCAAGTATTAGCGTTGTCTCTATTGATTAAAGCGCCTGGTTGTGGTCCATGCGGGATGCCATCACCATCGTGCTCTTCTTTGGTATATACGTCATCGATTTCATTTAATAAAATCTGCTCAGTTACCCATCCCCCTGAATATAGTTTCCATCTAAGTATAGTACCGGCTGGTTTATTTACTATTCCTGTATATCCAAACGGTACACTAGGAATCCATTTATTTAAGGCAGATCTCCACTCTACCTGAAAGCCAGGGAAAGGAACTGTTCTATATACATCCCCTACATCATATAATCTACTGCCTTCTAAATCTCCATCAAGGGGTTCACCTGTGGGACCAATACCGCTAGGGAAAGAAGATACGTTTAATATAGTATCTTCACCTAAACGAGCCAGTCCATTATTAAAACCAATGTAAAATGTAGAGATATGGGGATAAAAAACTGACACCTCTATATCTAAGAATGTCCAAAGTATCTGTATTATTCCTGTATTAAGACCAGCAGCAATAATAAAATCACTGGGTTCCCATTGAATAATACTAGTAGCTATATAATCTTTGTGTTTAATGATAATAGTATCATCACTAGATGCTATAGGAAGCTGTATATCTAAGGGTAGATCGTGATGAATACCGTTGCCTAGCCACATATAGTCATCTAAATCATCCGACATCTGTATAGAATAGGCACCCTCAGAAATAGTATACATACTACTACCAGATGAATCCGTATTCCGCAAAGAAAACATGCTATTAATCTGATCTTGTGTAGGAGAAACACCAGCACCTAAGGCTTCAACGTAATCAAACACCCTTATAACTTCTATTTGATCCTGCATTGATTCACCGTATCTCATAGGAATATTCCTAAATGACAGCCAACCCGTTGGTTCTTCTAGTGTCTCTCCTTCATAGACGGCGATTAGTCTATTGTGTCTCTGTAACACTACAGTATTTCCCAAGTAACAGAAAAGTGTACATGGGTGGGAATATCCCCGCTGTCTCCCTCGAGGTGCTCTAATACCAGTACAAATAATTGCCATTCCGTTAAATCCGTATATACCATATTTAGCGCTGCGTTAGATTTTTTTTTCTGCTGCGAAAAAGGTCCTCCCTGCATTCCCCATCCAACAACTTGTGCTAGATCAGCATCCATTCTATCCCAGTCAGCATCACCACCTGACTGATTCCATGTACTGTGCTCACATCTCCATAGACTTAGCTGAAGTTTTGATAGAGTTGTTGTATATAACCTCCAATCGTGAAGTCTAATATCGTAAGGAGCTACATAGACTGTTGACCAAATGGCAGGCAGATCAGGATCAGTTCCTACGTTCTGTGCTATAGTAAACTCATGATGTGTTTTATAGTACCCGTCTCCAGTTGAACCACCCGCTTCACCAGCTGTTAATTGCCACTCACTCTCACTGGCGTTCCATGTAATAATATCGCCAGGATCGGGCTCGAATGCATTTACGTCGCCTAAGTGATTTAAGTTAAGTTTTCCATTGATCCAGTGATCAGGAATATAATCGGGGTCATTCAGGGGTTTGTCGTTACCAAGTTCCCATTTTAAAACCTCTTGATTCTGAGCAGTATGCGTATTAACGAAACCCCCCTGGAAGGGAGGACCAACATGGAAACTTCCCCTGATAAGATTAGTATCATCCGACTGCGGAATAGCGTTGTCCCAATATAGCTGCCAACCATCTTTGTAGAAGTTATGTAGAGAGGGTCCTTTATATCCGCCCGAATATAGCGGAGAATCAGGACCAACAGAGGAATCATCAGTACCATTATACCCGTTATTAAGATCCCAATTATCAAGGCTCTTAGCTCGGAAAGTTCCAGTAGTAACACCACCAAACCAAGCAAGCACATCGCCATCAACTATATCATCTGCGGTAGTACAGTCTCCCTCTGGAGGACAGTAAAAACCAACATCAGTTAATGTAAAAATTGATTCGTTGGATATATCAAATACTTCATAACTAAATGCGGGTGGTGCCTTTGCTTCCCACCTATCATTATTAATATTCCATGTAAGTAATTGACCATCGCTTCGGTTAGGGTATGCTGGATCATCAGCAGCTACGTATCCAGATAGAATCCATTCATTAGTAGAGCTATCCCAAGCTAATAGATTTCCCAGTGTTTCTGTATCATTTGTTACATCACCTAAATCTTTTAACGGTAGCGGTACTAACTCCCAATCAGAACCATCCCACCTAAAAACATCTAAATCATTAGCAGACCCTACATCTACTGAGTTGAATAAAGGAAAATCGTTAGTCCATTGACCCGCAGGAGCTATGCTAGAATCCCAAGTTAATATTTGTCCATTTGCTTTATTTGAGGTATATACATCTTGTAGATCAATCAATTCCTTGTCAGATAAGTCTATAGCTATCTCACCTTGTCCACCTAGTTCTGATGGTATATGCTTCAAAGGAATTACCGCATTAGAATCCAATGGACATGTGCCCAAAGAAGCTCCTCTTTCATAGTTCAAATCCAGCGGATTAAGGACTCTGGATCTAAGTTCTTGTATTAAAGAAATCGATTGATAGTTAGCTGCGTTAAGAGAACGAGCCGTTACTTTTGCTCCAGCAATCCATACAACCTCAGGAAATAAAGAAGGAGTCTTTCTATTAATAATCAGTTCATCGGTAGCTGGGTCATATACGGGTAGCTGTATGTCTGCTCCGCGACTATGGTGCAGTGTATCTAGCCACATAAAGTCAGGTAAAGAAGAAGACATTACTATCTTCTCATTATCCTCATCTAAACTAAACATAGGAGATACAGGCGGTGAAGAACTCGGTAATGTATATAGTGTCTCTAGCTCTTCAGCAGTAGGAGGCTCATTAACTAGGTCATCAACCGTAGAAATATCAAACTTTCTTATGATCTCAAGTTGTTCAAATGACTCCATAGTAGTATTGAGATTTAATGTAGTCCAAACTAAATTAGAGCTATCATGCCCCGCCTCGTGTTTTACGTACGTGACGGCTTCGCTATTATTGTTACTCACATTGAGCCTAGATTAGCTAGTTTGTCCTTAAACTTAGCTCTAAATTCTAAGTCGGATATAGCTAAAGGATAAACAGAATCGCTAGAGATTGTCATAGATATGTCATGAGAAAAACCTAGTATCGGTACCTTGAAAATACCTTGATCCCTGTATGGCTGATAGCTTAGATCAACAGCTCTCATATCAGCTACATCGATTATAAACTTATCTTCAGTTGCGGTTCTTTGTTTCCTAGTAACAAAAACATCAAAGTCACCAGAGTTTCTGAATCTTATTTGTCCCATTCTAAGACTTAGAGAGCCATTCATTGCGTTTTGTTCTGTATCCCTATAATATATAGGAGATAATTCTATAGTAGATAGATATGGTTTACCTAGATAACACCCCTTTGAAGTCAATTCACCGGTTAAATCTATTGAAGTAACACTAGTATCGTCTGCTGGTAGCACTGTTTTTACTTCTACCCAGCCAAGAGGGGCTAGAGTCTCATCAGATAACACCTCTACTGTTATATTATGTAGCACCCCTGTAACATTATTCGCTGAAGCTCCATCAGGATCCCATAACATTATCTTAGTCATATCAGTAGAGCCACTCTTTATTCTAAAAGTAGTATCAGTACCATCAAAGGCTAAGTTAGTTATATCGGCAGGCGCTAGTAATAATAGATTATCCATTCGGGGCTCTAGTAGTTCTTCATTCTTTAAATCTATATAACCTGTATTAACCGTAGTCCACGAATCACCTCCATCTGATACTGTGTCCTCCCACACTACGTATAGTAAATCATCAACCGCCTCTAAAGATTTCACAGATATACCATCGCTTAAGATAAAACGATAGTAAGCGTTTTGTAAGATTTGATCACCCCCTATCCTATTTTTATAACAATAAATATGGTTAGGGTTGTCGGCGTCTACCATAAAAAACCCTTCAGTCACGGGAGATACCGCAACTGTTCTATAATTCTCAGGTAAATACTCAGGAACGTTTACAGAAATCTCCATTGAATTCTGAGTAGACTCTGATTTTTCTCCGAAGTATATATATAGCTTCTTCTTATCTAAAAAGAATAGACTGTTGTTTAAGAGCACGGGTGGAACATCTCTAGCCATACTAAAGAACGAGGTAGGAGCTATCTCAGCAGTTAGTGGGGAGATTTGATTCTCTGAACCCATTAGTTCGTACTGTGTACTACCATCAGTTGCCATGAAAAGAAAGTTTCTATATGGTTGTAGATATGTGATAGGTGTATAGTCATTAGACGATACCCTTAGGTCTACTGGATCTGATACTGTGATAACCTCAGGATTCTCTACCCAGAAATCATCCCAGTTAGTTATCCTTGAAGATACTAGTATATCCTCTGAAGCTAAGAACAGCCGTCCCCTATAAAAAGAGATGGCTGTTATCTGCCGTTGCACCGCATTGCCGTCACCGTCATGAAAGATAGAGGGACCAGGATTAGTTTTTATGCTTCCTGATTTTCTAACATCCCACTCTACATTACGCATAGTCCAGTTAGTAGTGCCGCCTATAGTTATTTGTTTAGGCATACGCCTCTTGTCAATGATAGACATCATCTCGGGAGTACGTATCTTAGTTAAGTAAGGCAAGTCATCAATACTTGTGACCCTGTAGTGTCCTTCTGATAGACCTAAGTAAGATTGGCTTAAGTAATATATTTTACCTCTTCCTGTTGCGTCGTCAAGCTCGCCGTTGTCGTCTAAGTCCTCAGTAGATAGGTGACCCTCACCTGGATACAACTCAGCAAGCATTTCTTCGACTCCATCTCCGCCATTGAATGCTGCGAAATCAGCTAGAGTAGGAGGGAAGCGTAGATCTGATAGCTTTGATACTGCCTGTCCTAAGAATTTCTCTTCTGGGTTAGGGTAATAATAATCTGATGCTTTTATGAAATCAGTAAACCTTCGCTCCTCAGTAGGTTCCCCGTCTTCATCTTCTTCGTAAGACTTTACCCATTGATTTTCGTAGTACTGTATTTCTACCGTAAAACCAGTAAGCGCAGAGTCTACCTCAGCCCTACAGTGCGTGACTCCTTGGTCAAACCCCTTGTTAATGCCTGCTACTACTGACTGTGTTAAGTTTTCCATAGTACCGATATCAAGCGTACTTATAACAATAAATATATTCGAAGCATCAGTCATTACATCAGCCTCAGGATCCCATATAGTTCCGGTAATACTGTCTTTGCGGATTTCTGTTGTTCCTTTATCTGCGCTCAGATCAAAAGCAACCCTTACTACAGCCCATCCCATACCGTCGCCGGGATCCATCAGACCGTTATCATCAGCATCAACACCAACTACAGGCTGATCAGCATACCACGTTACTCTGAATGCGGAATGATCGCCCATGCCAGCACAAATGGCTGCTGCCGCGTCATCCGCAGCCACATGACCGCCATTATTCATAAACTTAAATGTATCAACAGCTTTCTTGTTAACAGTGCCCCCCTGAAAGTGTGTATGAGAAAGAAAATCCTTATCAATACCATATTGTGTCTCGACATTTAGTACATTTTTATCAATACCGTGGCTAGGTCGTCTCTGGGTTGCTCCTGATATGTCAGGTCCCACGATTCCAGAGATATCTTCATGTACTTCCCATATACCCTTGCGTAAATAATCATAGGTAGTACCAGCGCCGGGATCAGCTGGGTAGATATTATTATTTAACTCTGTATCATTCTTTCTATCCTCTAGATCTATAGCCTTATCTCCTGCTATAAACTGTGACCACTCAGTCCACGCTTCTGCGTCACCTTCTGGATCAACAGTAATAGATGTTAAGTATTCAACACCAGGTCCTTGCTTATCCTCTAGATTATCGTGTACCGTACCATCCATTTTATATAATAAGCTACCACTAGAACCATCAGTAGTGGGATCACTAGTAAACCCTGCTTTTACCTGAGTGTTAAGTACTAGGATAGAAGAACCAACAGCTACAGCCCTAAGAGATTCTTGGGCTGTGCTAGTCCCGTTGCCGTGTGTTATGTAATCCCACATCTCTTCATCTGGTTGATCTACGGCTTGTTGTTCTAGTTCCCCATTTTCATTTATCTTAAATACCCACCATAAAGTTGAGATAAGTATATCGTTTTCTATTGTATAAACTGCATTATAATCAACAGCTATAAGATACAAAGCCTTGACTGAGACCCTGAACCAGTGAAACCACAAATCCTTATCAGAGCTAGCCTCTCCTCCAATAGTGTCTGTTATCTCAGACAGCCTTCCGGGTACCCTCTCATCTCCGGATGTTCCCTCGTCTGCATCTTTCCATTTCGTTAAAGTTAAGCCCCTGCGTTTTTCAGCTGAGTGTTCTAAAGAAACTATTATGTTGTCTAGGTTCTCAGCTTCAGTGGGTAATCTTTTTGATGGCGTGGATCTTCCTACACCACCAGATAAAGTCTGTACATCTATTTTAACTGGGAAGTATGATGTACTTTTTTGTCTTCTTTTAGCCATTCCACGTATTCCAGTATCTAAATCTAGCCGGATTATTACCAACTTCAGATCTTAACATAGCTCTACGTGCTGATGGGGGAAGTTGAGAGACAATCTGTCGTCGTCTATCGTCTACATTAGATGCTCTAGCTTTAGCAGAGTACATAGCTTCTAATCCTTCTAAATACAGATCAGCGTTAGCGTCTCCTTGCATAATAATTTGGTATTGACGAGCTGCTGCTGCGAGTATAGCCCTTTGAAGGGGTGTATCTATATCATCCCACGCCATAACATAAGTAACTTCGTAAGTATATTCTTTACCAGAGTCCCATTGATCAGTTTGATCGGTGATATTATATAAATAACTATCTCCACTGCCATCAGATTGTCCCCTAATCTGGGCCTGTATCATATAGCCCTCAGTGTTTTCGTGGTAAGACACAAGCTCACCGCTAAGTACAGAAGCGGTACCTATATCAATCTTACCAGCAGCACTAAGGGTTTGCTTTTTAAGAACGCGATTGCCAACAAGCCCTCTCATAGTATAGTCCTCTATATAACGATCTAGTACAGTATTAGCCGTACTAACATCAAGACCACCTGTAGTGTATTGGTCTAGTGTTACAACAGATTCTCCTGCCATGATAAGGATGTGATTTATGGCATCTAATTTTGATATATATCCCATGTATTCTCCTTATAAAAAAAAGCCCAGACTCCCCCAAAGGAGGAGCCCAGGCAATATTTAATATCTAAGCAATAAGTTATGCTCGGATATGTTCAGCTTCAATATCGAAGCAACTTCTAGCATGTGCTCGAGTTGTCGCAGCTGTAATAGTAGAGTGTGCTGACTTAACGTTATCAATAATAGCACAAGCACATTCTGGACGTAGAACGCCCGTACCTTGCATCATTGAAGCAACTGTAAACACAGTGTTACGACGGATGTCGTCAACCGTATCAACCTTCAAGCCTTGAAGACTCAAAGAAGCTACACAACCTCGTTGCCATAGAAGACCACGACAGATACCACCATAGATAGTGGTTGTGCCGTCATCATTAGGCTCAGAGTCGTTATCAGCACCACCCTTATCACCTCGGCCACATACACTATAGCGGAATTCGCCGATAGATGTACCAGTACCGATTGAATAGTCATTACCTGCGAGTGCATCACCAACAGCACCAGAACCCGCACCCAATGGAGCGTGATTTGATTTACAAATCGTAACACCCATGTATTCAAGAGTCTCTTCAATAGTTGGCTTAGCAACAAGACTGCTACCTAAACCACCTGTTTCAGCAACACCACCAAAGATTGGCCGTGCTTGACTCCATGTTAGTGGATCACTTGCTTCAGTTGGGTTAGCTCTAGCTACACCAAGAGCACGAACATCAGCAAACGCTTGTGGTGTAATCACTAGATAAACACCTTCTGTTGGGATATCATTCTCTTGAAGATATACCATCCAGTCTTCGCAATCTTGTAGTACCTTTAACGCAGCGTTTGTTCGCTCGTTTGCAGTACTAGCAGCACCTGTGAAGGTACCTGCAGCAAGGTTACCAGTAACAGCATTATTACCAAAGTGTACATACTCATCAACGGAAGCAAACGGTGCCTTAGGTGTAAGTCCCCGAGCATCGCCTGTAACCGCAGCTTCACATGCAGCTCGCATAATATAAACAGCAATCTGCTTATCTCGTGCATTAGCTAATGTCATGCCAGCTTGACGAGCAAGCTCCGCACGGTATTCCCATTGTGTTTGCATCAAGTCAATGTTATCCAACTCAAAGTGAGCAGCCATAGGACGTTTATCCAATTTAACTTGGAAGGTTGTCGCTGCGGCGTTCTCACCACCGATTAGTTCTTCACCAGCTCCCCATGCAGACTTAAGTCCCACGGTACCAGTGATTGGAAATTCCATTGTTGTTCCACTAGAGATAGTTTTTGAGTCTACCATCCCTGAAAATTTATTGTATTGATCGTAAGCGTGGATTACTTCTCCCGACCAAATCGGTAGCCAGAGCTTACCGCCTGTTGTATTTGAGCCAGAGACTGCATCTGTTGCAGCAGTAGAGGTTCGATATACGAGTCCTTCTCCTGCCGCTTCAAAATTTGTTCCGCCCGGTCCATCATAAGCCATGATGTTCCTCCTTATTTAAAAGTTTTAGTATTATAAAAAATTACATAGAAATACTAACACCCTTAAGGATTATTCTTTCGAGTCCTTTCGTCGTGTGGCTCTGTTTAGTTCACTATACACCGACCTCGTTAATAAACGAGGAGTGCTTCGTACTTAAAACGTCCCCCTATTTCCTTTATGCAGGCAAACTGTTAAAGTCTGTACGCAGCATTCTCTGCTCCACAGCCTGTCGGAACTGGGGCTCCAGTTTAAACCGAGGGTTATTGCGGTCTGCAGTGAATTCACGCTTAGTCCTATAAGCAGTAAAGCCTGACTCAGATCCAGACACTTGCTGTAAACCTTGAACCTGAGTAGGCTCTTGGTTTTTAGCAGCTTGTGCCGAACTTTCGTTATACATAGACGCTAGTCCCCGTAATGTTACTTCATACGAGGGGCTAGACAGTCCCATGTTAATTTGTTGTTGTTGTTCTAGGCTAAGTGTTGTCTCCGCCCATTCAAAAATATCTTGTAACCGTTCTTTACTACCGACAATATCAGAAGCCTTAGAGAAAGATTCTCTACGCTTAGCCTTTTGTCCCGTAATAAAGTCATCAACTACAGCTTTAGGAAAGCCAGTAGTATCCATTATTTCGTTTACAGTAGATTCAGACATCTCGCCTGATACAGCTAGCTCAGCTGCCCATTTATTCCATATATCTTCTGTTAGTTTAGGAGGGGTTACCTCAGCCGGTGGTTCAATTTTAGCTGGATCTAGCCTAAGCTCTTCTGCTCTAGTGAATTCTTTTGTTGGTTCACTAGTTACTTCAGGCTGCGGTCTTTCAATAGCCGGATCATAATTAGGATTAACAACCCCGCCCTCTTCATACTGTTCCTTAAGAGAAGCAATCTCTTGCTGCCCTCTAGTATAGTTACCTTGAGCTTCCTTAAGAGAATCAAACCAATCACCCGCTGTTTTAAAGTTAGGTGGAATTGGTTCGCCGCCGTCTTGTACATACTTCTCAAACATTACACGCTCTCGTTGAGCATCTATTTGTTCTTTAGGAATAGTAAGACTTTCCTTTTCCAATTCCATTAGTCTCTCTTGAGACTGTGTTGCTCCAGGTATCTCCTGGTAATCTTGTTTTTGTTCATCCATTCATTTATCTCCTTACGATAATTCTGTACCCCAGAGTCAAAGGATTTTGATCAAGAGACTTACGCCCCCTGATATAACCATAGCAATACCTGCAGCCCACGTAGCTGCCTTAGTTTGAAGTATCACTATATTCTTTTCTATTTTTGATAGTCTTTTATCAACCATATCCAATCTGTGATTTGTTCTTTCTAGCTCGTTAATAACCAGTCGTTTATATTGATCCCATCCGTTAGAGCCAGGATGGCGAGTCCCCCAAGGATCTTCAGTCATTACGCTCCTCCTACTCTTGTTAATATATAGTTATTATTCATCTACTTTAGGACCTTCCCCATAATATTCATGTGTTGAAGGTAAAGTTAAATTATATTTATGAGCGAGATATCCCTCTGTCCTTTTTACATTAGTAAGATCAGATACTTCACCATCGCCAATAGCATCGTTTACAAAAATAAGCTCTGCAAAATCTGCGTTAAACCCACCGTCTGTACTGCTGTCTTTCTTTCCAATCCACGGCTCGGAAAGATCATCAAGATCTTCAGTGACAGCACGATCAGAAACTGCTTCGTCTTCACGAAGGTCGGTAAGACCTCGAAGAAACATATAACCACCCTTTCTTCCAAAGGAACATATAAGATAATCCGCCGTCTGTGCCCCTCCTCCTTCTGTAAGAGAGCCCGCAGTTAACCCCGAGCCATAACCAAACGTCACGTCCTTATTAGTTGAGGTCCAGTCATGGCTCAAATAGAAGGCATTTTCTTTACTTAATATATATTCAATTTCATCTGAATCAGTTGTAGGTCCTTGCAATAAGATACAGCAGAACCAATTACTGGTTCCTACGTTCCAGTCTGTCTCATCTCTTACCTTATAATAAGGAGCCAGTTCTGGTAGCGAAGAGTTGTAGCTAAATGCTAACCCATTTAAACCACGGTAAGTTTCCGTAAAAGAGGCTGTTGTTCCTCCTGTCGCACCCGCACCAGCGTCGGCAATAGTCGATCTATTCTGCAGCTTAGTACATACTAGATCGTCATCTACATCGTGATAGAAAGACTCAGGGCTGAACCATGTCTCTAGACCTTCTAGTTCAGCAGGAGTCCATAGATTTTTTTTATTAAAAGCCCACTCATCCTGATAATGGGGAGGAGGACTAAGATTTCTATAAGTTACCATGTTATCACGCACCTCTTGAATGTAAGCGCGAGATCCTCGTCCAAGTAAAGTAGTTTTATTCTCTCTGAGGATACAGTTTGTAGTTGTTAAATCATCTCCGCCTATTATATCCAGAGTAAATGAATTATTCGATCGAAGACCTATAGTAGTTTTTTGTGCGACAGTAGTAACAGTCAAGGTAGGAAATTTTGATGAGTGGTCTTCAGAACCATAGTTTGCAATAGCTGCATATCCTGGCGACTCTGCCATAAAGATCATTATCCGTAATATACCGTCTCGGTTTTCAATTGCATCAACAACCAGTTCTTTGATATCTACCCTCTGATCGCCCGACTCATCCCCGACTGTCATCGATGTGTACACAGCTTCTGTCGTAGAATAATCACCGCCCGGAGTATCCCAACTCTCGCCATCAGCGTACTCATCCCAAGTGGCTTCCGATTCAACAAACGCTTGCGTACATCGTGCTAAAGTTAGTTCTTCTTGTGCAGTGCTGCCCCATTCAGTCATTACTGTAAGAAGCAACTCAGCCTCAACAACTTCATTATTCTGAACGTTCTTCTCGAATTGTGAAACATCAAACTCAATCCAAGCATTACCGAAAGTACCGCCACTAGTAGTTGCCCAGCCAATTTTTAAAGAAGTATATCCTCCGTAATTTGCATCAGAATCATCACTCCACCCCCTTGTTGATTGGGTCGCTTGAAGAGTAGTACTTACGCCCTCACATATATCTTTATCTGTACTCATATTTAATAAGCGTAAAAGGCTTGATGAGTACCTGATGTACCTATCACTGCGTTATTTTCATTAATAACTATTCGAGCATAGGGCGCAGAATAACTTGAGAAATCGTAATGTGTTAAATAAACAGCACCAGTATCCAATTCTACATCATCAGATAGTATAACTCCCTTAGTCCAGTCAGTTCCGTTATGAGAAAACTGCATCGTTAAGTTTGGACGAATAGCAGCAGCTCCGTTAAGAAAATAAGAAGGAGGGTTAACTGAACAAATGTCATTAAAGTCAGTAGCGATTGCGGTGTTTCCTGCAGTACCTGTAGTTACCTGAGTAATACTTATTACCCCTGCACCCGGTCCTAACGCGACTGTAAATCTTGTATCCTTATGTCCATGTGTAGTATCTTCAATAGCAGCTAATAAATTTGAAGCTGTTAATGAAGCAGTAGTACCTGGCTCAAATTCGTTCTTACTAACAGTTCCTCCGTCAGTACCCGAGCCTCCTGTAAATCCTACAACCGCTACCATATCAGCGCCACCAGCTATCTCTGTCAGTACAGTGGCAATGTTACCAGCTGTACCTCTTTGATCCATAGTAAGAGTAATCTGGGTAGCAGAGCTTCCTTCAGTTGCAGTAATACCAGTAACTCCTGTTGTCCCGTTACCCGAGGTTGCAAAAGCAATCCTTGAATCGGTAGTTCCATTAATAGCTTTTATAATTAAGTCAGTTAGTAAGGCATCACTAGCCACGCCACTAACACCAATACAGATTTGATTAGCGGCAGCATCTACAGTACCCACTGTCTGATCTTCATCCAAAAGTATAGTTGTTGTTCCAGCTTCACAGCCAGCAGCAGTAGTAAGGTTTGTAAAGTTACATCCTTCATTAACTGAACTTCCATTAACGCCAGCTAAACTAAGACCATCTACACAAGTTGCCTTAAGATTATCTTTTATAGTATAAGTACGAGTCTCTCCATCAGCAGAAGTAAGAGTAATATACTTACCATTAGGAGTTCCACTTGTTGTACTAGCCGTAGCATCAAATGTAAATGTACATACCCCTCCAACCGCCGCTGTTCCATTAGTATATAGAGTCACGGGATCTACACCTATTACAATATCTTTAAAGATATTATCGGTAGCCGTATTAATGCCGACATGGGTTATACTATCGGTCGTCGTAGAAAGTGTAACTGATGCAGACTCAGCTGTTGTCTTTACTCTCCTGCCATTAACGGTTGCACTAGCAAAAGACTCCGTTGCACTTTGTTTAGCCATATTAACTTACTCCTTGTTCCATCATTTGTTGAATTCCCTGACCACCCGTTTCTTGTATATCTTGCATAGCTAACTCAGAAACACCCTGAGTTAGAGCTTGGTTAACACCAGCCTGAGCTTGTTGCTGCCCTTGTATAGCACCTTGCTGCTGTTGCATAGCCATTTGTTCTTCTTTAACCTGATCCTCACTCTTAATCCATGTATCAGGAGCAAAGCCTAGAGCTGTTATAAGAGCCTTACCATAAGAGTCCCATTTGAACATAGCCATAGCTTGTTCTGGTAAGTTCCTCACCATCTCTCCCATCTGCATTAGCTTCTGGAGATCTGAATCTCTACTCAATGCTTGTAAGCCCGTTACTATTTCTATATCTAATAGCCCATCTTTTTCGAACATCTCTTTTAAGCGCTCATCTATAGCACCGTCAGCAATCATTAAGAACATTGCTCTTTGAACTATAGGTCGCATTAGCTCCCTAGCAATCGAAGAGAAAGCTCCGCCTAATACATGCTCTAGTTCTTGTCCAATCATACGTACAGCTGTTGCTGTAACGCGATCACCTTGTGGCATACTAGCTGAGTCCATAAGGAATGCCTTACCTAGCTCTTGTCTTAATATGTTAACACCTTGTTGAGTTGCTTGTATCTGAGGAGACATAGTTTCGGCTGGAGATATAGTAAACACTTCTCCTTGTCTGGCTGGAACCCACGCTCCAGTAGGAACAGAGGTTATATCATCTAACTCAGTCATACCAGCAGGATCAACAGCCATCCAGAATAAAGAGGAAGCCGTTACACCGTATATTAATCCTTCAGTGAAAGCCTCAAGTGCTTTAATGTCGCCAATATTATCTTCAATATGGGAACGACCATAGTTTTCGCCAGCAACACTAGACCATCTTAGGGCTATATAAGGCAGTACCTTATATACACCGCTATCTATAATCTTTCCTTCTTCATCTTGTTTTTCTATGTCCCATGTACCATCTTCATTACGAGTACTACGAACATAGATTTTTTTATATCCCTTCTTCTCAGAACTATCAGTCATATAAGAGTCAGCAGTAGTGGGGTCGTCTTCTTCTTCAGGTATAGATTGATACTCTATAAAGATAAGTTCATCTATCTGTCCATAAACATCACGCCTACAAACATACCTATCAAGTCGAATTAATCTAAAATTAAAATCATCATCCATCACAACTAATATATCACCCACTACTATAAGGTGTTGTAATGCTTGGTATATAGTTTCTCTTAAGTTAGCTGATGATAGTTTATTAAACACCTGATAACTTAAAGCATCCAAATAAGAATAAATATCAGCATCAGGCTCAACACCTGTCTCTAATTCAAACTTAAAGAAGGGCATATCATTAAGCGGTAGCAATGCGCTAAGCATCCTACTCGCCATCGATGTTACACCTTTAGTTGCAACTGAACTAAAAGGCTGAGGCAGTGCTTCTTGTTCGGTCCACCCTTCTGGCGGTAATAGTGTTGGTACTGATAAGGCGGCGAAATACCTAGATCGTTCTAACTTAGATGTGCGTAAAGCATCTAGCTTTTTAAAGCGATGACTTATTTCCATTAGATACTTGGACCTGAACCAGCGCCGCTAATAAGATTAGCCCACATATTACTACCGCTGTATATTTGATCTATATCCTCACCTACAGCTCCACCCTGGGCTTCCGCTTCATCTGCTACTTCTTCTTGTTCAACTTGCAAAGACGCTAGTCTAGCTGCTTCTTCCTTTTGTTCTCTAAGGGCTTTTCTTTCAGCTATACCCTCAGACCATTCTCTTTCGTCCATAGCCATTTGACGAGCGAAGCGTTGATCTTCTCTAGCTTGGCTCTGTTGCCACATAAATTCTTCTTTTCTCTCGGCTAGTGAAGGAAGCTGTGTTCCTCCGCCTCCGCCACCTCTACTAAAACGATATATTGTCATTATACTCCTCATGCTGGCCTACTTCTTAGACCAGAGCCTGCTCGTAAAGCAAGAGATAAACCTGCAGGTTTAGGAGAACCTCTATATCCTGACCTAGTACTACTTATGCGAGTACTGCCGCCACCTTTGATATCCCCCATGCCACCACGTTCAGATATAACTCTTGATATATTAGCAGAAGTATCCGCGGATCTTTGTTGAGCTTGGGAAAAGGCCTGCTTTCTATCCGATAGTATTTGTTCTTTTCGCCTACCTAACCTAGAAGAGGCTGCTTGAACAAGCCTAGCCTTTTTATTTTCTTTTTCTCGAAAGATTCTAAATGCTTCTGTCTTTCTCTTTTGTTCTAGTGCTAAACGAGCCTCTTCCTCTCTTTGCCTGCGAGCTGCAGCTCTAGCTCCTGTAGCCCAGCCAACAGCTTTATTCCACATATTACTCAGCCATCCAAACTCAGGATAGCCTGTCTCTGGATTAATAGAGTTGGTAGGATCTCCCACGGTATGTGAAGCTAACCCTTCTTCACCTAAAAATTCTATAAGTATGTCAGATATTTCCATGGCTACTTCTCCTGGAATAATGACTTCTCCTGGAGTAAGATGAGCTAAGATTGTATCTCCGCCTCGACCGGCTTCTTCTGCTTCCGCCATAGGAGGCATTCCACCACCCATAGGAGGAGCACCACCCATAGGAGGAGCACCGCCACCCATAGCACCCATCATGGCTGCTGGATCCATACCTGCCATCATCTCTTCCATACCCATGTGATTATCTCCTTTGTTTTGTTTGTTGTTCTAGTATAAGACTCATTCTCTTTATGATATCTCTTTGACCTGATCTAAAAATAGCGGCTGAATTAAAATCAGTTATACTATCACCCTCATTATATTCAAGTGGAGGGAATTTTTCGTTTAGAAACTTTAGTAGTTTTTCCTCTATTACAGGAAGACTTTGCCAATTCTTCAATAGTATTCTCCAGTTCTGTTATCCTGTTATCAAAATCTTTTACGAGTAATAAGTAATCAGCAGGAGTAACAGCACCATTGTGTTCTACCCTAGCATAACTAGCTCTCATTTGTTCACTTCTCATTAGTTTCTCCTATAATATCCATGACTTCACAAGACCCGCCTACACAAGCCATTGATTGTGAGCTTATGGTATTATCTTCTTGTTCATATTCTTTGAGTAATGCCCAATCTATACTGGTTGGCATTTCCTCCATTAATTCCATATACAATTCTTCTTGAATTTCTTCAAACGGTAACTGATCTCCGTGACAATGTACCTTAGGCATAAAAGCTATGCCTGATACCCAATCCCAGTTATCCCATACCCACTGACCCACACCTAGAAAGTTACTGTCTGTATAATCTACAGTAATACTAGGCTTATGCTCACACCAATGTTTCTGATATGTAAGCCATAGATTAAGGTGATTTATTGGATCATAATCTTCATAAGTAGTTGACTCGTAAGGAGCCTTAGAAGGGAAAGAGAATATAGTAGTATGATTAGGATTATTAGCACAAGGTTCGTTAGAAATACCAGAGTCAATCATAAATTGACAGAGTGGATTCTGTGTATCTATCCGTACTCTTCGTATATAATAAGTAGAGTATCTAGGATGCAGACCAGACGATGTATTAGCCACACAAGATGTTGTGCCAGATGGCTTACAACAAGTTACTGATTTAGAAGGATTAATTCCTAGCTTCTCAGCCCATTCTTCATTAGTTGATTTAACTACAGCCTTAAGTTCGGCAAGTGTTTCGTTTAATTCTTCACCGAGCGTACACATAAATTTATTATCAAACACACCAGTAAAGGAAACACCGAGAAGACACTCGTCTTCGCAATTTTGTTTCCATTCGGAATCCAAGTAGTTAAACTTTGTACAAGCTGATTGGATAGTTCCAAGTATAGCAGCTTGTTTAACTTTAATTCTAAGGGTAGCCCTATTATCATAGGGTCTAACAACAACCTCTGATAAATTACAGAATTGTTTAGGTCTTAATATAATCTCACTACAGGGGTTAGTACCCCATTCACAAGTTGTTCTACCAGCCATCTCGGCTATATTATTCATAGCTTCTCGATTACATATACCACGCTCACCTGAGTGTGACTCATAAAGAGTAGTCCACTCTTCTAAGAACCTCTCTAACGTAGGCTTGCTAGTATAAACGGCTGAGTTATTAGCCAGTGCTCTTTGTTTCTCTTGCTCCCACCAAGGACCTGACTTAGCCTTAGCCATAGATCTATCATCGAGATCTGATAAAGAGATTAGAGCTGATCGCCTAACGCCACCAGCTATCACAATCTCACCTGTCATGCAGACTATATCATGTACCTCTAGGGGGGTAAGCTTACGTCCTTCAGCAGAGTAAAACAAATTGACCACATACTTGAATAATCTTTCAAGTGGTTCTGGTCCTGATGCTTGTCCACCAAACGTCTTTAATCTAGCACCCTTGGGGCGAACTTGAGATACATCCCAAGTCGGATGGAATCCACCATATAGTGTAGAAATCAAAGCCTTGAATGCGTCAGCCCATCCCCGCCTAGAGTCTTTTACTGTTATAACTACCGTATCGTTCCTGATAATAGAAGGAACAACGGGTAATAATTCTATTTCTTTTGATTCACAAGAGAAGCCTACACCTGTACCGCAGCACAGAATATATAGTATATCAGAAAAACTTCTTATTGTATTTATTGGAAGGTAAGAGCAGTTGTATAGGCACGTATCGTCTACCTCTGCCGCAGCTCCGGCGGTCATGAGTGCTCTCATAGATGGGAAGACATCTAGGTCCACGGTGGACTGTCGAATTTCTTCCCAAACGTCGCCTTGTATCACAGGAAAACGGCTTGCGAAGTAGTTGTAATAACGATCTACACATTCTTCCCAAGACTCTCTCCTACCCAGGTTTTCCACCCATTTACAGTAACTTCTAGTTACCACGAACTTTTGAAACTGATCCATCAATACTCCTTGTTCTTATAACCCATCTTTAGGGGTCCATAATCTTATAGTGTCGGTCTCTTTATCATAATCATCATGTGATAATATCCTAACGCACTGACCCATAGCTGTACAAAGGTCATCAACGCCATGTTTATTTTCCGGTACATGTTTACCGTCTGTATAGAGCGCAATAATATTAGAGTGCCACTCCTCAACATTCCACTCGTCAAGTAATTTCTCTGCCCTCTTTCTACCTATACGCCATAAACCAGGGAGACCATCAGTAGAATCACCAGCCATCCACTGAGTACAGAACCACCTCTCTGCGTCGTCATCAGAGATAAGCACTGGTTCATCATCCTTATCGGGATTGTAATGCCAGCCTGGCACACCCTTAAGATCCTTATCTATAGTAACAGCAATAGCATCGCCGTTACTAGCATATATACCCAATATATCATCAGCTTCTAACTTAGGAAGAATCATATAATCATACTCTTCTATTAAGAAGTCAAAGACATCCTTAAGAAACTCAGGTTTATACGCATCTTCTCTATTTTCTTTATAGCCGGGATACACATCCCGTCTAAAGTTATCAGACTTAGGACAGCTTAGTGCTATAACCGTACCATCACAACAATCAGGTGTCCATTTATTTAATAGTCCTGTTATAAGACTACCTATAGACATAACACCCTCTATATCAGCAACAAATGCAACTTTCCACGCTATAATATCCCCATCAATCATAGCTTTATTAGGTTTCTTCATCATCACTCCAATCTTCTCCCATCAAATCCATAAGATCTGTTATAATTTCACCAGTACTAGGAAAAGTTCCTTCTCTTCTAGCAGTACACACAGCACATGTACAGCTATCGTTCTTTAAATCTGTACATGCAGTAAGCCCACACCATATAGGAATTAAAGTCTTTACTCGCTTTCGTAATGACTTTTCATCCTTATCATTATAAATAATATGATGAAATAAATCCTGTAAGTTTTCTTCATTGCATTCTATAGCATGAGCTAACTCCTCACTTTCATGAGCCCGCCAAGTAGCAGCGGGCAGCGATCTTTTTCCAGGTGACAGGAATAAAAGTATAGAGTTATTCTTAACTCCATATCCTATTTCATTACTGTACCTGCAATCATCAATTATTATACACCTCTCCCAAAACTTATTACCGGCATCTAGAGACGTGGCTTCTTTATCCGTCTCATTAGATACCTCATTAGCTAAGAGATCAACCCAATGGTCTGGGTTATGTGATCTCATTAAAGCCCCTTGTTCTTGACAGTACTCACGGTACTTCTCTGGATTATCAGTCTTTCCATAACCCCTTGACTCCGCTTCCTTCTTTAAAGACCCAGCGAAAGAAAGGAGAACAGGAACCATACCGCACTTAAATACCTCACTAGCTATTACATTAGCTAGCGTTGTTTTCCCAGCTCCCGCCTTTCCAGCAATCAGTATCATTTGCATTTTCTTTTAACTCCTTGTATAAATCATCAGGTAACACATGGTAACCTATATTAAAACCAAGTAACTTAGCTATATCTGCCACACGAATAGTGCAAATATTCTTAGGTATCTTACAGAAAAAATACTTGGTAATTATTTTGTATAATATCACCCTAATAAGGGTCATCTTAACGGGCTCTAAACTATTAAGGGCATCAGAATCTATAGGACACTGACCCAACCGTATAATATAACGAGGGTGCCATGTTTTATGAAGAACATCAGCACGAATCCACTTGCTTTTACCTATCTTACTAACCTGATAAACAAAAGCACAATTCTTATCGTACTCTATAACAATGGCAACATGTTCTAATTCTTTACAACCCATAATATATTTAATAATAGGAGTAAGGAATCTCTCATACCAAGTAGAACCAATCCTTCCCTCATAGAATGCTACATAGGCGGTAGCTTTAATGGCATGCCGCCCAGTTGTTACCTATTCGATAGGCTCCATCCATAGGAACAACACATCCAAGATGTTTACCAGCCCTAACTATAGCAGCAATACCCAGCTTTCCTATGTCATCAGCTATAGACGGTTCACATTCTATTTGCCATTCATCGTGAACAGTAGCCATGAGAGCATACCTCCCTTTATATTTATTTTCTAAATCTCTGTGTAAATAACACAAAGCATACTTCATAATAACAGCACCGTCTCCCTGTATCTGAACGTTAAGAGATGAATGCTTAGACCTACAAGGAACCTCACGGTTATCTAGTAGAGTAATAGAATCCTTCTTTGCCACCTGATACTCACAGCTTTCTATAAGTTTCTTTAATGCTGGCATGTTATCAAGGAACCTTTTCTTTAGGGAAGAACCAGCGGCTACTCCCTTGCCTATGATGTTACCTATCTTAACATTTCCAGCTCCGTATATCAGAGCATAGAAGAATGTCTTAGCATCGTCTCTGCTGCTTAAGCCAGCTTGTGTCTGATTGTGTGTATGGATATCACCGTTAATAACTAGATCTCCATACTCACCGTCATCCCAAACAGCCATTCTATTAGCGAGCAGCCTAGCTTCTAATCCGCTAGCATCGATGCCCACTTGAACCCATCCGTCCTTAGTAGGACCGAATAAAGCACGAGCACTGGAGTCACCAGATACCTGCTGTAAGTTAGGCTGACTAGCTGTCATCCTGCCTGTAACAGCACCTTGTGGATTAATACCACCGTGTATATTACCATCACGAGAGATTGAAGCACGAGATATCCAATCGGATACCATACTATTAAGTTTAGTTATATCAAAACTTCTACAAAGCAAGGAAGCTTCTGGATATGAGAGCTTCTTTAATACAGCCTCGTCTACTTTAGGGTTACCTTTATCCGTTAAGGGGGCATCCCAGCCGTACTTAGTCTTAAGTCTCCGAGCTATTTGTTGCCTTGATGTGGGATTAAAATGCTCTACCGAATCCTTTAATTTCTTTCCCGTCTTATTAGACCACCTTTCGGTAACTAAGGGAAGAAAGATCTGGCTAAGGGTATCACCTATCTCAGCTTTCTCCATTAAAAGCTCTTGTTCTAATACCTCAGCAGCCTTAAGATCAAAGCCCATTCCATTCTCTACCTGTTTAGATAGTATAGCAGTAACTCTATGCTCAAGACCTATCATTGTGCAGTTTCTTTGAGCAAAAGCAGACTGAGCTTTCCATACCCTATGATTAACCTCGACATCCTGCTCGCAATACTCTAGCATCTCTTCACAGTACTCATCAAAGCCTAGGGTGTATTCGGATTTATCGCAGCCTAAATGAATACCCCAATTCTTTAGACCGTTTCCCTTTAAGGGATGATTCCTTAGATCAGGATACATAAGCCTAGATATAACTAGTGTATCCATGATTAAAGAAACATCTATAGGTCCATAGAATCTCTCAAGTACAGGCAAGTCATACATCAATATGTTATGACCTATTAAAGTATCAGCTTGTCTTAATAACTCTACACCTTTGTGTATGTCCTGTTCTCTAAACCTTTGAACCTTACCTGTGTGTATGTCCTTAATAACCAGACACCACACCCTTGTAACTTCGGGTCTGGGTCCCTTGTCCACCACAACCTCTCCGAGGCCATTGGCTTCTATATCAAATACAAGTTCCATCATTGTATTCTCCTTTATATATTATTGCGGGGGAATTAAGACATGACCATCATCATTGAGAGCCCAATCTATTTCTTCCATTCTTCCGCTAACTCTATCGTAGTATAAACATGTAGCTATACCAGCCCTACCAGTCAGTCTATTCTTAAGTACTCTAATAGTAGTAGTGTTAGATAAGACAGGATCAGGATTCTGTCTATCTCTTTCAAGAGCTATGACTGTATTAGGTACACTGCTTAATGAACCAGAACCTCTAAGATCCTGTAGTGTGATACGATCACCTTCTTCATAAGCTTTCTGGGTTTTCTTTAGCTGAGAAACCACATCAATTCTAATACCAGTACGAGAAACTAATCCACGCAGTTGTTTCATAATGTTATCTATTAGCAATCGTTCAGAAGAACCACCATCAAAGTCACTCTTATCATTCATTAGACCAGTAGCTGCGGCAGTAATATGATCTAATACAATCACATCTACACCCAAAGATACAGCCATGTATTCAATACGAGCACATAGGTTCTGTAGTCCATTGTTTCCTAAGTGATCATAGATATATAACTCAGTATTACCTAACTCTTTCTTAGCTTCAGCATACTCTTCATCACATAAATCATTAATAGTATCAATTTCAATAGGTTCTTTACCCATCTTTAATCGAAGCTCATTCATAATTTTAGTAGCACGAATAGCACGGACTGGTTTATTTATAAGTAATGATATCATATCATCAACAGTTTCTTGTGGAGATTCCTCTAGCATTATAGCACCAACAGATCTTCCTTCCTCTAAGTGATGAATAATTATCTCTCTTAGTATGGTTGATTTACCTGAGCCAGTACCTGAAGTCCATAGTGTAATCTCTCCACCTCTTTGACCTAATAAGAATGTATTAAGTGATTCAAAGGGGAATGGAAATACATTTATATCATTAGTACTATTAGTTACTACTGAAGATACATGTAGTATTTCATCTGGGCTATATCTTTGGGCTTCCCACATAGCTTGTACAATCTGTTTACTAGCACCGTTCAGAGAACATTCGTTAGCATCCTTGTAAGGTAGTATAGCTATCTTACATTTACCGGGCGCTAATACTTCAGCCACCTGTTGAGAAGCCTCTCGTCCTGGTTCATCCATATCAAACATAAGAATAACTTCTTCATATCCGTTAAGGAATTCTAAGTTATCTCTTACTGATTTAGCTGCACCAGCCGCACCATTTGGTAGGCTAACAACAGGCCACTTGTTATCCAAAAGTTGACTAACTGTCATGCAGTCATACTCTCCTTCTGTTATAACTATACGCTTGCCACCTCTATCTTTCCATAGATGTTGACCAAACATAGTAGGCTTGTGTGAGTCACCTCTCCACTGAAAAGCTTTGTTAGCTCCTCGTAACTTTTGTGCGACGACCTTACCATCTCGGTAGTAATTACTAATCTCTAAACGTTTACCGTCTTTGATTTGAGTATAATAATTATATAGTCTAGCTGTCTTTTCGTTAATCTTTCTATTGATCAACGGCTTGACTTCGCCACTCAAGAAGGTTAAATTCTTTGTTGTCATATGACACTCCTTGTTTTCATCCTGTGTGTTACCATGCTCGTAGTACTTACAAGCAAAGCAGTACTTATGACCATCGTCATATACTGCTAGGTTATCACAAGAGTTGTCCTGCCCACGACTAGCGCAGGCAGGACATTGTTCTTTGTTTATTACCGTAGACATTACTTACCCCCAAGGCATCTTATTCTTAAGCCATCCAAATAATGGACCGCCGATAAGAGCGCCTGCTGCAAATACTACTATGGTATAAAATACTGTTCCCAATAATTCATTCATTTTAATATCTCCTTAACTTTAATTTCATCGTCATTAATTATACGATACACGATTTTACCTGCCCATGCTAATGATACAGCACCCGTGGCTATCACTACAGGCAGAAAGAACCAACTAGCATACAGGGCTAGGGCATAATTTAATACTATAAAAAGAACACCGCCTATGATTGGGCGCCATCCTAAACGACCGCCAGTCAAAACGAGTAGAGCCATGCCGCTTAAAGCACAAATCCCACCCAACCAGCTTAACATAGGACTACATCCAGCCACAGCCGTCGTTGATAAAGCAACTGTTGCTTGATCCATTGGACTGCTCGGTGTATTGGTAGGAAACCACGAGGCACACCCACTACAAAGTACTGCAGTAATCAACAGACTTAAATTTTTTATCATTGTTCTCTCCTTACTTTCTTTTCTAACTATCCTCATTCACCATCCCCGTCATCTATAATTGTTTGTCCACCCTCATCATCAAGAATAATTATTTTTGTTCCTTCAGTCATAACTTGCTAACTCCTATAGTAAAGTAACCATTAGAATCCACTGCAGCCCATTGTTTGACAGCATATACTTTAAGTATCTGCTTATCATCATCCCATAATTTACCGTTAAGTACATCAAAAATTGCCTTAAGGTAATTATCTATGTCAGCCCTAGGTGCCGCCAACTTAGTCTTCTTAGGTCGTTTAACATAAATTTCTACATCCACTGCTAATGATGATTCGAAAGGAATGAATCCATCCCCTAATACATCGGGCACTATGTCTATCATAGCAGTACGAAACTTTTTATAAGGCCCGGTGAAGTAGGCCCCATGTCGTGAAACACGGGGTCTACTTGCAGCCACAGGGCTAATAGGGAACGACCATTCCATTAGAATGGGATGTCGTCAGTTGCATCTGTGCCATCATCGGCAGTAGTTACAGTTGTAGTAGCCTTGTAAGTAGAGCCGTCGAAACCATCAGTAGCTTCGAAGCCTCCACCCTCACCACCCATTTCATTCTTCTCAATTATTTGACAACCATTAAGAAAGAAACTCATTGAGTTATCTCTTGTCAGTGTGATAGGAGCCAACCGTAGTCGAACCTTATCTCCACCATATGGAGTAGCCTCAGTAGCTTCAGCACTTGCGTCTCGGCAAGGGAATACTTTAATATCCTTCTTAACAAAGTTCTTAGACTTAGCTTTAAGCAAGGTAACGCCTTCATCATCAGTGCGAAGACCGTTAATCTTAGTAGCTCCAGCTTCTGCCATAGCTTTGTCAAGTTGTTTCTGAAGAGTATCATCAACAACAACAGTTATGTTATGGTTAGCTGAGTCCTCTCCGAATTTTACATCATGTGCATGTAGGTGTGACCACCTTACATCAAGTGTTTCCGTTGTAAACGGACGTACTTTATTCGCCATCATTATCTTCTCCTTTTGAATCAGATTTTTCTTTGCTATCAGCAGCTCGCTTAAGCATTTCTTCTAACGAGCTACGAATGCCGCTAGTAATTTGTTCTAATACTTTAGTTAACTCTGTTAAATACAAAGCAACCTCAGCACACGAGACATAAGATTGTCCCTGGTTTTCTTCAGAAGCTAGCTTCTCTTTAGATTTTTTAGCTTCTTCTTTCCATTCTTGATCAACATTAATTGCATCACTCATTAATCCATTACCTCCAAATAAGGTTTACCATTCTTAACAATACCTACGCCATTAACGGGCTTGCGTAGAAAGTTTCTACTATAATACATCAAAGGGTGATCTTTGTCAACCCCCCCAGGTACATTCATTCCGAATAATTTCTCTCCGGTAGGACCAGCGGTATAAAGTATACCAGCTGTTGAATGTACATGACCAGCTACTGCACTCTGCATCCTAGCCTTAGCTGTATTGAATGCAGGACACAAGCCACTGCTTGCACCAGTTCCGTGATAGTAATAAACATCATCAATGTGATGTTCATAATCCCAGTCCCATCCAGGTGTATCATATACATCGGGATAGTCTCTTAGATACATAGCAGGTATGCCGCTACTAGCAGCAAGTCTATGCACCCGTTCGTCATGATTACCTATACATACATAAGCATCGGGAAATGCTTTGTACCATTGTCGTAAGGACTTCATGGCTTTTGTGTATTCCTCAACAGCACCATCGCTATCAGGATTCTTTTGATGATAAGATATAGCATGATGATCTAATATATCACCTATAAACACAACCGTAGTTGTCTTATACTTTCTTTTCATCGATCGACAAAACTTTAAATAGTCCGATCGTTCGGCAGGTAGGTGTAAATCACCTATAACTAAAACATTAGCCATTGTTACCCTCCTCAAAAGGCAGGATAATATTTGCTTCGATATCCACGTTACCGGGAAGATTATTATCTTGCTCAAACTCTAAAACTAAATCATTCATAAACACTTTGTATAATAACTCTGAAGGAAAGACAAGAGTAATAAACTTCTTGCCTCGCATCTTAGCTAATTCACTACAGTGTTTAACACCTAGTTGTATGTCTCCTTCGCTCTCAATAAAGATATGCATCTTGCTTCTCCTTATGCAAAGAAGTATTCAGAATCTAAAACGTCAGCTATAATCAAAGCACCACGCTTGGGTACTTCAGGTAGCATAACACCTAGTTGATTCTGTACATCCTTCTTGAAATTTTCTAATGGATTATCATTATGAATTTTCAAGAACTCCTCTCTGAGTATATCTCTCATGTCATCTACAAAATTAGCATGACAGCCATAAGAATCGTGGATGAAACTTAGACTGAACACACTCATATGTAACAACCTAACTAATGTTAGGAACATGTGAGCAGCATCCAAACTGTGAATAAAATTCGGCGCTATTGCTTGTAGTGCCGACCGTTTGTTCACGTCTGTAGTTGGTATAAAGAAAGAGAGTTCCTTATTCCCAAACAACTTAGCTACCGATCTTCTTGAATTAACTTGGTTGTAATAATGAACAACCTTAAATCCAGAAGGGGTAGTATATTCTATATGTTTATTTAAATCATTGGCTATACCAACGACCTCTTTTAAATATTCTTTACCCCTGTTAGGTTCGGCTAAACATTTATCCATGCTTGCCTTTATAGCTCTAGCTAATTCAACTATAGCTCCCCCTTGTTTATCTTTAGATACCCAGTCAAGGTGACCTTCTACTTTTAAATACTTTTGTATTCCATAAAATGTTAAACCATATGGGTCACACATAGTAGGACGTTTAGCAACAGCCCTATCTATAGAGCCATTCCAATGTTCCAGAAAAATTTTGCACCATTTTTTTTCGGTTTTATGTAGTAAACAATAGTCTGTTACTGAGTCAGCAACAAACTGATATAAATCCTGAGGTTTCTTTGAAGGAATGACACAAGTTTTCTCAGCTATTAAAGGATCTCCCATAATAGCAGACCAATGCTGAGAACCATTACACCTACCATCTAACTGTACTGGTAAATAAGACATGCCATCCTCTCTACATATATTCTTTATAGCAGCTAACCTTTGAAAAGATTTATTCTTTTTCTTTCGTTGATCTATCCACTCATAGTTCTCATAAGGATTATCGTTAATACGTTTTATCATATCCCAATTATCATCAACCCATTTAACACGAGACTCGAGTGTGCCCTTGTCTTGGTCAAAGAGCCCAGCTAAGCTAACCTTTAACCACCAAAGACCTCTAGCTGTAAGCTTTACAGGATTAGCAAACTTAACTAAGCCTTTATCAAAGTCAGAAGACTGACAACTAAGCAGTTCACATATAGTATAAGCCCGTCCCCTAAAATCTAGAGTATATACTTGATAAAAATACCCCCACTTCTTAAGGTCATTAGCTAATTGTAATCTAATTAACATACGTCCACGAGATTGTTCTTGTCTATACCAGTCCGACCACGCTTCCTGTCTACGCTGACACCATATAGCTTTATCTACTTTAGTACCATCAGAGGGATACTCCACATTATACATAAACTCTTCAAAATTATAGGCAGGAAGATTAGCAACACACATATTATTTTCAAACATGCTTGTCATAACTTCTAATACATCCTCATTAACAGCCCATTCAGTTAACATTAAACCATTGAGTCCATCTAATACTAAGCTAGATGGAACAGAAAACTTCTGATCCTTAATATCATCACCCCAGTAGTTAGATTTATATCTCTGTACTACAGGCTTACGCATATCTCTGTGTATATACCCACCACTAGACGCTTCGGTATGTAATTCAGGAGGCGTAAGCATAGGCCTATAGACTAGAGTACTAGTCTGTAGTAACGCATGTTTGTTGTGTAGTTTAGATAGTATAGAAGAATGAAACTCTACAAAGCTATACTTCTTATATAACCTACCCCGTCTAACAGAGCGAACCTCCATGTTTATTATATTACTAGTCGCAGCTATACGTAACATGTTATGCCCAAAGTTATGCTTCTCTTTTATACCAAGTTTAATATGTTCGCCCATCTTTTTAGAAAAAGCTTTACATCTTTTCTCTGTCCAGTTTTTAATGAACTTGGATTGACTCATCCAATCGCTTTTGTTATTACTCTTAGCATTCTGATAAGATATTATATCTGAACTATCTTGTGCTATTAAATTAGCAACTGTCTGAGCTAGTGGTGCGTTATGAGTATCATCTTCTAGTGTATGTCCCCAGAAATTAGAAGAGAACCAACATCTCATGACAGCTCGTATAGTTATATCGGCCATCTTAGATGCACCCAATTCTAGTAGAGGTCTTACCCAAGACGGTGTCTTAGTTGAAGACACGGCATTATCTATCCACTCTTGATAAGTATCTCTTAATTCTTTAACAGAAGAATCAAGAAGCTCTTGTTCTGGAACACCCTCATCAGGTGCTCTATTATATTCATCCCAATATTTAGAACGACTATACATAAGTACTTGTTCTTCATACTTTACTTGAGCACCCCGCCTTTTACTCTTAGTTACATCTGTTTCATTAGCCCACTTCAAGAGTTGAGTTCCTCCATACCTTTATCGAATTCTTCTTTAGTTATTCTTCCGGTAGCTAAATCATATTTCAATCCCCACTCTTCTGTCGAACAACCATGTGGTCTAGGTGCGTCTCCCTTACCAGCACCGCTATCATTCCACGCTGTTGGACTCCACCCTTCTTTGGCTTGATTATAGCCATCCCCCTCCTTGTCTCTTTGTCTCCTCATTAGATTCTTAGGATTATGCGGATCGTTCTTTGGCTTACGGGCTTCGCCATCTTCTTTAATAAATCTACCATCTTCTCTATAGTCTAGTCCCATTACATCTCCACAGGTTTTTATGTACATTAAAATTAAAATTATAATCACTAGCCATATTCTTAAAGGCATTCGATCATGTTCAGGATCAGTCATAGGTATATTATACCATACTTTTTTGATTTGTCAAGTAAAAACTTCCCATTTTCTATAAATATATTTCGGGGTGGGTTAGCTGCTTCTCTATATTTAACTGTGCACTCCAGCTGCCCACCCCTACTTATATTATTGTTACCTCTTCGATTGCGGTCGATTCACAGTGTCGAAGTTAACCAGTACAGAACCCCGTTAAGATAAATATCTACATTTGCAATAGGCTCTACACCTGGAATCCTGTAGATAAGTGCTGACCGACTTGGGCTAAAGGGAAAGGTAACATTAGATTGTCGCGGAGAGCCTCCCATTGGTAGGGGTTCAACCTCGCTAGGCTCTTGATCCGCTATTAAAGCGTGGATTGGTGGGGGAGCAGTCATTTGCAGTGCCTTGCGGTTTCATCCTGCTTCGGTACCTTAGGCGATTGACTACTCCCCCGTAGATTGTAGATGGGTTACGCCCATCACTCGGGACTTTTGCCAGCCGTCCAAGGCTACGGTTCTACTTTTTTTATACACCACCGTCCGCGAGCAGTGTTGCTAGTTTACACTAGCGTCAGTGCCTTTCGCATCACACGAGTAGAGTCTCGGCTCGCATCACCAATAAGTTTATTAGCAATGGTAGCCTCGGTAGTTCTACGCTTCTTGTGTTGCAGCCAGTTGGTTACTGCGTTAGCAGCAAGCCATACACTGTCTCTTCCAAACTCTCTCACCTCTTTATCAAAGGTCTCAGTAAAGCCTTGGATTGTAGCCATAGCTTTCTTTCGAGAGTTATGTTCTTCTTGTGTATAAGATGTACGTGCTCTTGGTATCTCACCTTCGAACATCTCATAGCAGTCTATCCAGAAGGATTGAATCTCTTCAGCAGTCCATCTCTTGGTGCCCAGTTGTTGGACAACACCACGGAATGCAGCCTTGTGTTCTTTCCATTCTTCTAGTGCATCCTTAAGGCTAAGGATCTTCTCATTCATATCACCCTTGTGACGTAGCTTAATCATACGCTGTGATCCTTCACTAATAGCCCAGCTCAATGTGTTGTTACATACAACCCTGATTGAGGTAGGTAGTGCAGATAAACTAAGCGTACCATTATGACTGTTCATAAGGCAGAGATACTCATGCATCTCATCGTTGCCGTTGACAGCCCACTCATCATCCTTCATCAAGACATATGACTGTGCTCCATTGAACAGAGTACCTGCTGTCTCTACCTTAGCATTAGGTAATGCATCAGCTATCTCAAACAGTTCCTTATTCTGTACGATCTTGTAGTTCTTATTAACTACACCTAATACTTCATTAGTATCGTCTCGTACAGTAGCATGGAACTTACTTGGATTAGTATAGTTCCTCAATCCATCTCCATCGCGTGTATACGCTGCTGTTATAGGATCACTAAGCTTTACACCGAAGTCCATCTTAGCAAGACGCATAGCATCCATAGTTGTAGGTGCATTCTCAATGACTGTTCCCAGTCCATGCCACGCTGGTTCACCTAC
>Ga0208299_1000148_pt1 | contig 66739 bp, 82 predicted proteins | sample 15_taG_FD_184089 | JGI IMG/M metagenome (GOLD analysis project Ga0208299, IMG submission 184089) | Marine viral communities from the Subarctic Pacific Ocean - 15_ETSP_OMZ_AT15312 metaG (SPAdes) (version 2) | ecosystem: Environmental > Aquatic > Marine > Oceanic | place: Pacific Ocean | collected... | reverse complement strand
GAAGAAGCAGCTGTGCAGGTGTCCATGCAGATCACCAAGGACGGCAGTGTGAACTGGTCCCTGGAGAAGTCGTGGCTCCTGGAGGCCGCGGGAACGGTTCGGGTCCAGGCCGGGGACAACGTGGAGATCGAGTCCACGGATGCCGACGTCACCATCGATGCAAGCGGGGACGTGCAGACCACCTCCGACGGATTCAAGGTCTCGGCGAAGACCATCCACCTGGGCGACTCCGGCTCAGCGCTGGACGCCAGCATCGCGGGAAGCGGTCTGACATCGCTCAAACTGGCTGGCGGTGGTAGTCCTGTCCTGAAGGGGAACGAACTCCTGGATGCGCTGCAGCCTCTGCTCACGGCACTATCTGGACTCACTCCCACGACAACGGGTGCGGTAGCATCTGCGGCGACAGCTGCACCGGCCGCCCTTCGGAAGGCCCTCTCGTCGAAGGTCACGACAGGCTAAGGAGCCACCATGGATCTGTTCCTCACCCCGCCCGCCCTGACCTTCGAGAAGGTCGCCGTCCCGTTCACTCGGATGACGGGCGACACCGAGCAGTGGCCCCGCGTGATCATGCACACGGTCACCCAGCAGTGCCCGTACCTGGCCGACTACGAGCTGGACGTGCACCTGACGCAGCTCGACGCCGCGCAGGGCTACGGCTTCGGCTTCGTGTCGGTGCGGAACAACACGATGCGCTCCCCCCAGGAGCTCGCCGGCAACGCGCCGGTGAACCACCTGCGCGTGCTGCTGATCATCAAGGACTGGCAGCTCTACCCCTTCGACATCTTCATGCGGGAGTCGACGGCCTACCCGCTGACCGAGAAGCGGGTGCGGGAGGAGATGCACCAGACCGAGATCTTCGATGGCCCCGGGAAGCCCCCGCCGGACAAGAACATCGCCGCCGACCTCTTCCCGCCCGGCTACAACTCCGGGTTTGCCGGCTACATGCCGGGCCGGATCAACGGTCACGGCATGAACATGGGCAAGTACGCGGGCGCCAAGCCCCCGTTCCTGATGGAGGCGTTGGCGCTGTCCGGCTCCTTCCACCGCGAGGACATCGCCAAGGTGGCATCGGCCCTCTCCGATCCGGCGACGGCCTGGGCAGTGAACCACCACGAGTCGGTCGGTCCCTTCCTCGGGCTCATCGCCGGCGCCGCCGGCGTGGAGAAGACCGCCTCGCCCCGCTTCAGCAACCCGGACGTGGTGCAGATCGAGCGGATGTACGACGGCACCTTCCTGCTCAAGGCCGCCAGCGCGAGCAGCTTCGAGCCGGCGATGGAAGTCGTCACCGCTGACCGGGCCCGCGCCGTCGGCGGGGAGGACGTCATGGGTCTGGAGCCCAACGACTCCATCACCGTCGTCAAGCAGGCGACGGTGTCCGAGGACCGCCGGAGCCCGGAGCCCTTCCTGGTGAAGGAGGCCGACTGCTACGACTCGCCCCACCGCGGGGTGCCGATGGGCGTCTTCACCGAGGTCCGCAACCTCGACGGCCGGCATCTGCCGGGCGTCAAGCTCGCGTACAGCAACATGGGCTACTCCCTGTCGTCGGAGGTGTTCGCCACCACGAAGACCGCCGGAGCCCTCGTCCCGCAGGTCAGCTCCCCTGTCGAGGGGTTCGGGTTCCTGGTGAACCCCCGCACCAAGGTGGCCACGGTCCCCTTCCACGTGCAGGGCCTCTCCAAGCGGGGAGAGCAGCAGATGATCATGGCGAAGACGGCCGGCGGCAAGGAGGTCTACCTCGAGCTGCTCCCCGACCTGGAGGACGGGCCGGTCAAGCTCGCCGACGCGCACTACGCCGTGCCGACCTACTTCCGCTTCTGGAAGGTGGCGAACACGCCGCTCCCGGCCCGGAGCGCCGAGGGCATCGAGAAGCAGGCCCGCGTCGGCGTCGGCTACGTGGACGTCCTGGGGAGCTCAGGGAACTACACCCTCCGCAGCCCCCTGCTCGACTCCATCCAGGGGCGCCACTTCAAGATGATCAAGGAGGCTGACGCCCTCCTGGTCCTGGGCGCCATGGGCGTGGACCCGACGTACGCCAAGCAGAAGCTCGCCCACGTCGAGCGGCACGGCCTGACGCGCATCGAAGGTGTCCGCGGCCTGACCTCCGCGGAGGCGGTGGGCCAGGAGAAGACGGCCTCGATGTCCAAGCTCGCCGAGGCGCTCGACACGCACCGGACCTGCCTGGTCAAGCACGCCCTCGAGGTCGACGACGCGGTCACCGTGGACAGCATCCTGGGGCTCAACTTCCTGCGGCCCGAGAACGTCCGCATGTACGTCGGCTACCTGCCGGAGATGGAGCAGTCGGTGTACCGGCTGGCGGACCTGCTCATCGCGACCCGCGTGGGGCTGCGCCCTCTCTCGGAGGACGCGGTCCGCACGGCGCTCTTCGCGCTGGAGGAGGCGGTGCAGCAGCTCAAGATCTTGGGGCAGACGGGTCCGGCGGGAGAGGCCAGCAAGGAGTGAGGATCCTTCAACCGATGGATGACGGGCTGCCGATCAACAACCACCCGTCGCGGTTCTTCATCCGGTACCTGCTCCTGATGGGGCTCCTCGACTTCGAGGAGGTGAACCGGATGCTCCGCGACCTGGGGCTCTTCGAGGTCGAGGAGGAGAGCTTCGACGACGAGCTGGAGATGGTGCAGAGCCATCGGCTCCGCCCCAGCCCGTACCTCCCCCGGAAGAAGGACTGCCTGGGCCACCGCCGGTACTGGCGGGAGATGCAGGTCGAGTCCATGTTCCGGGCCGAAGACGAGACGGCCCACGCCACGAGCCTGCTCGGGGCCGGGCACGCTCGGGAGGACGTCGAGACCGGGCTGCTGGGCCACGTGCCTCCTGCGCAGATCGCAGTCCTCCTGTCCGACAAGTACGGCACGGCGGACCTCGGGGCGGAGGCGATCAGCACCTACCGCCACTTCTACTTCGACCCCGGCGTCATGTCCCTGTCGGAGTGGGCGGTCTGTCTCCGGGACCTGGGCGAGAGCGGCGACCGCCGACTCGCTGTGCTGCGCGGAGGCCCCGACGTGGCTCTGCACCGCCTGGGGATGAAGCTGGAGCTGGAGAGCGAGGGGATGCTCTCGCGGATGCAGCAGTCCCTCTTCCTCCGCTTCCAGGAGATCGACGGACGAGGCACCAACCAGGCGAACATCCGGATGATGACCGAGACCTCTCGGGAGATCCGGGCCTTGGCGGACTCCCGCCGTGCCGCCGGCGACAGCCTGGGCAAGCACATGAAGGAGTTCGAGCGGTTCGTGATGAAGACGGGTGGAGGGAAAGATGTTCCCGCCATCGCAGATCTCGCGACCGCGGGCAGCTACACTGGATCGGGCGTACGACAAGAGCCGGATGGAGCGAGCGAATGAGCTGGGGACAGGGAGTGCAGGAACTGGCGACGGCCGTGGCAGGCGACAAGCCTGCCGTGGGCACCGTGCTGAACAAGAAGATCCAGATGAAGGCCCCGGCGTGGGCCCCTCCCGTGGAGGTGGTCAACGGCCTCATCGTCGAGGTGGGCCGTCGGGACGAGGACGTCATCTTCCACCTCTGGCACGCCGACTTCCCGGCCGACTTCGCCGACAAGCTGGGTGACGCCGTCGAAGAGGTGATGGGTGCCCCCGAACGCTTCGAGGCGTCCTTCAGCTCGGACATCGCGGGCGTCTGGAACCCGGCCAAGAACGAGGTCGTCACCGGCCCCGTCGAGTTCATGCAGCAGATCACCCCTCGGGGCCGGCAGCGCTTCGTGAAGAGCTGGGCTCTGCGCGCCATCGGCTACGCCCCGGTCGAGGCTGCCCACGACAAGCTGACGGGTCCGCTCGTCCAGGCGATCAGCGCGATCTTCGCAAGCTAAGCGGAAGGCCGCCTACATGGCGGCCTTCACGGGCTTCATGCTCCTCCGGTGGACGGGACACGGGCCGTGCTCGGCCAGCGCACTCATGTGAACTCGCGTGCCGTACCCGTGGTGCTTGATGAAGTCGTACTGCGGCCACCTCGCGTGGAACTGCGCCATGGCAGCGCACTGCTCCTGCTTGGCGACGATGGACGCAGCTCCGACGATCCAGATCTTCTCGTCTCCCTTCACCACGAGCTCAGCGTGGGCCAACTCCCTGATGTAGAGGTCGCCGTCGACGTAGATGTGGCCTGCCTCAATCGTCAAGTCGTTGACGGCTCGGATGAGGACTTGGCGTCGGGATTCTGACGCACCGATGCTGTCGTACTCGTCCGCGTCCACCCAGCCCATGCCCACGTCCAGGCACTGGTCCAGGATGTAGTGCCGCAGCCGCTCCCTCGTCTTCTCCGTCAGCTTCTTGCTGTCCGTCACCTGGGGGATGGGGACGTGCCCCGCCCGGAAGGCGACCGCGCAGGCCATCATGGGCCCGGCGAGGGGGCCGACGCCGACTTCGTCGACGCCGACCACCACGGTCTCGGGTGGCAGGGAATTGAGGGAGGTGTAGGACGGTTTCCTCAGCTGCCGGCGACGCTGCCTCACTTGTCGTTCGCCACGATCAGCTGTGCTCGAGGCAAGGATCCACCTGCCTTGAGAGCCAGGCGCCGCAACGCCTCCCATGCGTCGATGGCGGGAGAGGTGTTCTGCCAGAGGATCCAGGTCTCTCCGTACTCCAGAAGGACCACCCTGAAGCCGAGCCAGTCCGGCTCGGACTCGTAGCTGGTGTCCAGTTTGACGTCCCGCGCGAAGGGACCGAAACCGGACTCCACCTGCGGGTGGGTGAGGGCCCACTCGACCCAGCCGTCCTCGTGAGGGCAGTCGGGGGCATCGTGGACGTAGCAGCCCATCACGATCTTGGTGCAGCGCTCACCCATCGGTCTTCTCCCAGGGGTAGAAGGTGTTGGGGTGGTACTTCCACCAGCGGCGCTCGCGCGCTGTCCGAGGGAACCGCGGCTCCGGAGGCAGAGGCGGGTCGACTCGGAAGATCTGTCGGGCGAAGCTCTCCTCCCCGAGCTTCGCTCGGATGAAGCGCGCGGAGTACCGCGCGAAGCGGGTGCGCTTCAGGTAGGTCTTCAGGTCCTTCCGGTGCTGCTTCTTCGCGTTCTTGGTGACGTTCTTCCGGTAGGGCTTCCGCTTCATCCGCCGAGGCGGTGAGGCCCCGAGACGCTGCGCCGTCTTGACGGTCTTCGCGTAGGGCGAGGCGTGGGACGTCGCGTGGTTGCTGTCTCCGGAGAGGAACTCCGCAGGGACGCCCAGGCCGGCGAGCACCCGCTGGTTGAAGTGCTTCGCCTCCTCAGATAGGTCGATGGGATCAGTCATGAAGCCCTCGCATCTCGTTGTACTTGTGGCAGTGCCGGCCGCGCCGGCACTTCTCGCAGGTTGCTTGGTGGCCCTCGATGATCTTCTCCAGGCTGTCCCAGCTGCCTTGGTACTCCTGGCGGAGGTCGGGCAGGTTGCTCAGCTTCTTCTGCATCTCCGCGGCCCCGGGCCAGGTGCGGGCCCACAGCCGCTGCAGATCTTCTTTGGCGGTCATCCGGGCTCCAGCTCCTTGACGGCTTTCTTCAGCGCGTCGGTCAACTTGGGGATGAGGTCGGGGTCGATCGTGATGCAGGTGCGGGTCTTGAACTCGCCGTTCACCTCCTCGCGGTAGCGGATCTCGATGTTCAGGTGGTCGGCGTCGGGACCCACCTCGTAGTGCCAAGTCCCGCTGTTGCTTACCTTGCGGGTGACCTCGGTCCAGATGGAGTCGCTCATCGATGTCCCCTCTTGTCCTTCTTCTTGTTGGGTGCGTCGCGCCGCTTCAGCGGGCCGGGCGGGGTCTTGCCTCGGCAGTTCTTGACGTGCCGGTCGAACTCCCCGCGGTGGCTGCTGACGATGAAGGGGTTCCCGCAGTGCGGGCACCTCTTGGTCTCCTGCTGTCTCTGGCCCATCAGCCGACCCTCCTGATCTGGTTGTAGTTGGTGGCGAACTGCGCCTCGACGATCGCCTTCACGACCGGCGGAGGCACGCTGTTCCCGATGCGCGCGATCTGCTGGGACTTGGTCCCGGTGATCACGTAGTCGTCCGAGAAGCCCTGGGCACGGGCCAGCTCTCGAGGCTGGAGCATCCGCATCCCGATGTCGGTGATGGCGTACTCCTCTCCCTCGAGGGTGATCGTGACGAGCCCCATCCGAGCCTTGGTGACGATGGTGTGCATCGGCTCGCCGAGACCCGACCACCGGCCGCCCTGGCCGTAGTACTTCGTGATGAAGGCCGCGACGAGCTTGGCCCGGTTGGGGTCCCCGCCGACGGAGACCGTGGTGAGCCCAGTGGAGTCCCTACTGGTGACGGCGCCCATGGGCTGCCGCATCGAGAGGCCGGGGCCGCCCGAGTTGCCGTTGGGGCCGCCGTAGTGCTTGGACAGGAAGGCCGTGATGAGACCGTGCTTGCTCCCTCCCGAGACGATGGTGCCCAGGGGCTTGTGCAGGTCGAGGTAGCGGGGGCGCTGAGGCTTGCCCACCTTCCGCTCACCGAAGCCGGTCTGGATCATGGTGGGGGCGACCAGCTTGGGGCCCATGTACGCCAGGTACGGGGTCTCCTCGCCGAAGACGAAGCGGCGCATGCCCTCAGCGATGCGGGCCTGGGTCGCCTCGGCGAGCGGGCGGTTGGGGGTCCCGTCGCTGTGGCCGTCTCGACGGAACTGCTTGCACTCCTCCTTGGTGGCGAAGATGGACAGCGTGGGGATCGACCAGTCGATGCACTCGGCCGCCGTGCGCCAGGGGAACTCGCGTCCGGGGCCGTGGGTCTTGCGGGGCCACCGGATGGCTCGACCGTCGGAGCGGGCGACGACGAAGAGGCGCTTCCTCGATGTCGGAGCCCCGTAGTCGCAGGCGACCAGCTTCTTCCACTGCATGTCGTAGCCCAGGGCGCGCATGGCCCGGACCCACTTCTTGAACGTCTCGCCCTTCCTCGCCTTGATCGGCCGGCTGTACAGGCACTTGGGGTGGTCCTTGGGGTCGAGCGACTTGCTGCCGCAGGTGCAGTCCTCGAGCGGGTGCAGCGGCCCCCAGGTCACGAACTCGGGCACGTTCTCCAGGCAGATGACGTCCGGGCGGAGCGACTCGCCCCAGAAGGGGACCTCCCACGCGAGGGAGCGGATCTTGAGGTCGAGGGGCTTGCCGCCCTTGGCCTTGGAGAAGTGGGTGCAGTCCGGGCTGAACCAGGCGAGGTCGACGTGCTTGCCCCGGACGGCCGCGAGGCAATCCGTCTGCTCCACGCCCATGTTCAGGTGCAGAGCGAAGGGGTGGTTGCGCTCGTGGATCTCGATGGCGTGTGGGCAGTGGTTGATCGCGAGGATGGGGCTGGAGCCTGTGGCCTCGAGGATGCCCTGGCTGGCTCCGCCGGCGCCAGCGAAGAGGTCGATGGACGTGATCTCACGTCCCATGGGGTAGCTCATTCGGTAGCTCCGCAGGCAGGGTGAATCTCGCAGAAGTGGGTGTCTGGGTGGCCGAGACGGCCGCAGCACTGGGTTCCGCAACCGCACCCGCCGTCGCAGTCCTCCCCCCGCTCCACGCGCCCCTGGTAGGAGGATCCGTGGATCGGGAGGACCCGGCTCACGAAGGAGGGCCCCAGGTCGCCGCGTGCCTTGTCGGCCAGCACCCGGCCCAGCGGCTCCTTCCAGGCCTCGATGAGCTGTTCCTCCAGCTCCTTGATCCTCTCGTCCCGCAGGTAGACCGCGTGGGCCCCGGCCATGGCGACGTCGGTACGGTCGCCTCCACAGGCCAGGAACTTTTGAGCGAGCTCTCGTCTGCGGACCATCTCGTCCTTCTCGGGCATCACTTCTCCTGATCAGCTAAACGGTTGAGCTTCCTCCAGCGCGCTTCGCGGCGAGGGAGCTCTTCGTGAGGGCTGAAGTCGCAGACGCCGGGGCGGTTCTCGTACTTGATGTACAGATCCGCGACTACACCTTTCTTGTACCGCCGAATGTCCTTGAAGATGCAGTCGTTCTGCTCTGCCCAGATCGTGTAGATTCGCTTGAGCGCCTTCCACTCCTCGTACCCCAGGAGGCGGCGCGTTGAGAGCACGAAGCGCTTCTTCAGCGGGTCAGCGGTATCCTCCAGCCGGGCACCCGCCCAGACGCTGGAGAGAAGAAGGAGTTCCCGGAGCATGCTGGACATCCACTGCAACCGGGCCGACGGCGCAGGAGGCGCAGGAGTAGGAGAGGGCATGTCGTCGCTCGAGTCCATGTGGCGATCCTTCAAGCTGGCGGCCCCGCTGGCCCTTCCCGCGACGGGGAAGCCCAACGCTACCCTGAAGTCCGAGCTCCAGCCCCACCAGCAGCGCGTCCTGGACAAGCTCAAGAAGAGCCACGGCGTGCTGGTGATGCACGGCCTGGGCAGTGGCAAGACCTTCACCTCGATCGCGGCCGGAGCCAAGGGCGATCTCCCCATGGAGGTGGTCGCCCCGGCCCCGCTGGTGGAGAACTACGAGAAGGAGGTGAAGAAGCACGTCAAGGGACAGTTGCCACGTCGCGTCAGCTCGTACACGAAGCTCACCCGCGACTCCCAGCTGCGCAAAGGCAACCTGAACCAGGACGCCCTGGTCGTGCTCGACGAAGCGCACCGGCTGCGCAACCCCGGCACCGCCCGCCACAAGCACATCGCCCTGAAGGCGCGGGAGGCCAAGAAGCGGTTGCTGCTGACCGGCACCCCGATCTACAACAAGCCCAGCGACCTGGCGGTCTCCGCCAACATCGCCGCCGGCGAGGCCCGGCTGCCCGAGAGCCAGACCGACTTCGAGCGGAAGTTCGTGCGGGAGCATCAGGTTCGGCCCGGCCTGATCAACCGGATGGTCGGGGTGAAGCCCGGCATCGTCAAGAAGCTCCACAACGACAAGATGCTCTACGAGGCCCTGAAGGGGCACGTCGACCTGCATGAGGGTGGCGGAGAGCACTTCCCTCATCGAGAGGACGAGCACATCGACGTCCCGATGGGCAAGGAGCAGACCAAGGTCTACCAGTATCACGAGGGGCAGATCCCCTTCCATGTCCGCCGGAAGATCAAGGCCGGGCTGCCACCGAGCAAGGCGGAGTCCAAGGACCTCAACGCCTTCATGTCTGGGGTGAGGCAGAGCTCCCTCTCCCACCGCCCCTACGTCAAGGGCATGACCGACGAGGAGGAGGACGCGCAGACCCCGAAGATCAAGCGGATGGTCGACGAGGTCCACAAGCACCACAAGGCCGACCCCAACTTCCGGGGCGTCGTCTACTCCAACTACATCAGCTCCGGCCTCATGCCGATCTCCCGGCAGCTCAAGGCCAAGGGCATCGACCACCACGTCTTCCACGGCGGCGTCAGCCGCAAGGAGAAGAAGCAGATGGTGGAGGACTACAACGCCGGCCGGAAGAAGGTGCTGCTGGTCAGCTCGTCCGGCACCGAGGGCCTGGACCTCAAGGGCACCAAGCTGATGCAGGTGGCGGAGCCCCACTGGAACAATTCCAAGATCGAGCAGGTGATCGGCCGGGGGATCCGCTACAAGAGCCACGCCCACCTGCCTGACGAGGAGCGCCGGGTGAAGGTGCAGCGCTACTACTCCACGCGGCCCCAGGGCACCATCGCTCGCGCCCTGCGCATGAAGAACCCGCATGCCGCCGAGCGGTGGCTGCAGGCGCGATCCGATGAGAAGTCGGAGCTGTCGAAGCAGTTCAAGGCGGTGATCCAGCGGGCCAGCGACGGGTGATCGCCCCCCTCCCCATGGCCGCGGCCCCGCCGCTCAACGGCTGGATGGCGCCCCAGCAGACGCTGCCGTACGGGCAGCCCCTGGACAGCGCCTTCGCCATGGACGAGATCCTGGGCGACATCCAGTACCAGGACGCGGCCCCCACCGACTTCGTCCGCTTCGCTGTCACCGTTCGGGTCGTCGAGGAGAACAAGCCGCCGCGGATGGAGAAGTTCTCCTTCGACGAGCGGCGCTACCTCCGGCAGGTCTACAACACGGGCAGCCGCCGGGTGCTGATGATGTGCGGCCGTCAGGTCGAGAAGTCGACATCGCTCGGCAACATCCTGTTGGCGTACTCCTGCATCCTCCCAGGCTTCCAGTCCCTCTTCGTCTCGCCCTCCCGGGACCAGACCCGCACCTTCAGCCGAGACAGGCTGAAGGAGCCGATGGAGACCAGCGATGTGCTGCGCGCCTGGTCGGACTTGGCCCTGTCCGACTCCATCGAGCGCAAGCAGTTCATCAACCGCAGCGTCATCACCCTGCGCTACGCCTTCCACAACGCCGACCGGACCCGCGGCATCCCCGCGGACCTGATCGTCCTGGACGAGATCCAGGACATCTACATCGACCACATCCCGGTCATCCTCGAGTGCGCCTCTCACTCCCCGTACAAGATCTACCGCTTCTCCGGCACGCCGAAGTCGATCGACAACACCATCGAGTACTACTGGTCGGAGGAGTCGACGCAGAACGAGTGGGTCGTGCCCTGCGAGCGCCACGGCACCCCGAAGGATCCGGGCAGCTGGCACTGGAACGTCCTGGGCGAGCGGAACATCCAGAAGGCCGGGCTGTCCTGCGACCGATGCTGCAAGCCGATCAACCCGATGCACCCGATGTCGCAGTGGGCGTCGATGAACCCGGGCGTCGCCAACAGGCTCTCGGAGCCCTACGAGGGCTACCGCATCCCGCAGCTGATGGTGCCCTGGATCCGCTGGAACGAGATCCTCGACAAGTACACCAGCTACCCGAAGGCCCAGTTCTACAACGAGGTGCTGGGCAAGTCGTACGACTCAGGCACGCGCCCGCTCACCAAGCAGGACCTGATCGACAACAGCGACCCGCTGGTCAGCATGCAGGACGGCCCCTTCCTGCGGCAGCTGAAGCAGGTGGTCGACAGCAGGGTCACCCCCATCTACGCCGGCATCGACTGGGGCACCGGCGAGCAGAGCTACACCGTGCTCACCCTGGGCGCGTACCTCGACAACCGCTTCACGATCTTCTACATGCACCGCTTCAAGGGCGTGGAGACGGAGCCGGACGTTCAGCTCAAGCTGATCAAGGAGTTGTGCCGGGCCTGGCGGGTGCGCCTCATCGGCTGTGACTACGGCGGTGGCTTCTTCCAGAACGACGCGCTGACCCGTGCCTTCGGCCCCGAGCGAGTCCACAAGTACCAGTACCTCGCGCCCCTGAAGAAGGTGAGCTACGAGGACCACCTCCGTCGCTGGATCGTGAACCGCCAGGAGGTGATGGCCGACGTCTTCAACGCGATCAAGCGCCGCACCGTTTTCCGCTTCCCGAAGTTCGACGAGTGGGAGGACCCCCACGGCAAGGACTTCCTGAGCATCTTCAGCGAGTACAACGAGAAGCGGCGCATGGACGAGTTCAAGAAGTCCCCGGGCGCCACGGATGACGCCTTCCACTCGATGCTCTACTGCTTCCTGGTGTCCATGCTCGAGCGTCCGCGCCCGGACGTCATCTTCCCGAAGAAGGAAGCGGCTTAGCTGATCCGCGCCAACAGCTCCGCGCGAAGCGACGGCCTCTCGGCGAACAGGGCCTCGAAGTCCCGCGCCCTCTTCTCCATCTCGGGACCGAAAGCGACCATGATCTGCCCCCGGAGTTGCCTTCGGGCCTGAACCAGCAGAGCATGCGTCCGCTGAAGATCGAGCCTGGAGCTGAAGTTGCGATGCCCCCTGAAGTAGCTGACCATCCGCGAGCACAAGAAGTGGAACACCGCCCAAGCCGGCTCGCCCGTCCACTGTTGATCCTCCAGCAACTGCTGGAGGAACCGCAGGTCCTCGTCTGTGACCCCCACGAAGACCTGGTACCAGGTCAACCCCTCGTCGATGGACCACTTGTCCTTGCGGAGTGCGTGGACGGCTGTGGGGAAGCGCTTGAGGAGCTCCTCTGGGGTGAGCAGGGAGTGTGGCCGGAGATCGTGGACCCGGAGCAGAAGCGCTACCTCCGACTCCAGCTTCTGCACGCGCATGTCGAGCTGTAGCAGGCTGGCAGGAGAGGTCTTCCGCTTCTCACGAGCATCTCGGAGCCGCTCCACCTCCTCTCGGAGGTAGAAGACCCGGCGCCCCTTCGTCACCCTGGACAGCAATCCCTGGTTGGCGTAACCCTCCACCGTGCGGCATCCTCGAGAGAGGATCCGCGCCGCTTCGCGCTTATCGACTAGGGTGCTGTCCACGAGCCTCACTATACTGGCTCGGAGCATTCCCCCCCGCCACCGGAGGCGACATGACCTGGAACAAGACGGCGTTCGGCCCCTTCGAGGCTCTTCTTCAGGGCGGCCGGAAGGCCGACGGTTTCCAGGTGGAGAAGCTGGCGATGGCCGGTCGCCGGGCCGCCCAGCAGTTCATCGATCACCAGATCCCGCTGAACGACTCCCTCGTGAAGGAGGCCTCCTCCCTGGAAGGCGCCGAGCGAGAGCACATCCAGCGGATGTGCGAGACAGCCAACCACACGACCTTCAACGGCCTCTTCGCCAAGATGGCCGGCGACTTCCGCGCTCCCGACTTCGAGGTCGCTGACGCCTCCGCGGTGTGGGACCGCCTGGGCAACGGGCCGACGGAGAAGACGGCGTCCGTCGCGGCCCCCGCCCGCGGCCCCTCGATGAGCAAGGTCGCGGCGGTCCACAACCTCGACGACTACCGCCGCCCGCCCAAGCCCTTCCACCGCAGCCGCGGCGCGCAGGCGATGGAGAAGGCGGCCTCGATCTCCAACGAGGAGCGCCCGGCCAACCTCACCCCGCCGGCCTTCCCGATGGCGAAGGCGATGGAGCAGCGCACGAAGCTCTCCGCGGTGCGCGACGAGATCGCCTCGCGGGCGGGCCAGTACGAGCTGTCCCTCGCCAGCACCGAGAGCGCCCTGGTCTCCAAGATGGCCCAGGCCCTCAAGGAGGGGCACGCTCCGGAGGAGCTGCTCGTCGTCTTCGGGCAGGCGGACGGCTCCGACGACGGCATCAAGCACGCCTCCCGCCTGCTCGTCTCCGCCATCGAAGCCGCGGTGCCCGAGCACCGGCACGGACAGATCAAGCTCGCCTTCGACCAGGAGCTGACCCAGCGCCTGATGGTCAAGGAGGCCAACACGTCCTCGCCCCTCTACCAGGGCTTCGCCTCCCACGCCGAGCTCCGCGAGAAGCTGGCGGTCGCCAAGGTCTCGCATGCCCGGGTCTGCGCCATCCTCGACGAGCAGCGCCAGCAGCTGGTGGGGATGCTGCAGGAGAAGGAGGCGGGTGCGCATGGAGTGCTTCTGGGGGCCACCATCGGGACCCCCCTGGGCCTGACGGATGCCCGGCGTTCGGGGGCCAAGTCGTTTGGAGAGAAGACGCTGCGAATCGGGCGAGGGGGACTGGCCGGAGGACTTCTTGGCCACGCGGGCGAAGAAGGGGTGAAGAAGTTGGTGGCACGGCGCAAGGCCAAGAAGAACCAGTCCGATGCCGGGTGAGTGGATGAGGCACTGCTTCTCCCAGTGGGAGAAGACGGCGGGGTCCTTCTCCCGGCCCGCAGCAGCAGTGGGAGCCCTGCTGGGCGGCTACGGCGGTCATGATCTCGCCAAGTCGGTGAGCTCTCACCGAGGAGCGGCGGCCCTCACCGCGGGAGCGGGGGCGTTGAGCGCCGGCCTCTTGGCCGGCGCTGGAGTAGGCGGACTGCAAGACGGCCACCGCGCCGTGACGAAGCAGCGAGAGGCGCGGCAGGATCGAGAGCACTTCGACCCCCAGATTCGTTCAGCCCGGTGGAAGTGGGAAGACCAGGAAAAGGATCGGCTCAGCCAGAAGCTGCACGGTGTGGGGTACGAAGACTCCCCTCTGGAGCAGCAGCAGTGGAATGAGCAGATCGGTTACCCGGCGGGTGATCGGGCGGATGCCATGCAGCGCGGGGTGCGTCATCTGCCTCGTTCGGAGCAGCTGAAGTACTGGCGCGGGCTCCACAAGCAGGCTGGCGAGATCATTCGCCCGGCCGCCGGGGCGGCCGGTTCCGCCGTGGTCGGTGGCGCGAAGCGCTTCGGCAAGTCCGTGGTGGAGCGGCCCATCGCCACGGTGGGCAAGGTGTACGGTGCCGTTGGCACCTACGGCACGATCAAGGGCGGGATCGGCACCATGCGTGCGGCTCGTGGAGACATCCAGAGCGCCCAGAACGCGCATCAGGCCCCGACCCAGGCCGGGTACATGGGAGCCAAGCAGCGCCGACCGAACCCCGCACGGATCTCACAGACCGGGAGCTACTGATGAAGAAGCTGAAGATCAAGGAGTTCCAGAAGGAGGCGGCCCCGGTCGACTGGGGCAACGTGCGGGATCACGCGATAGGTGCGGCTGTCCCGGCCCTGGCCATCGCAGGAGCGACTGCTCTGGGGACAGGCGTCTACCGCGGGGGAAAGCACGTCGCCGAGCCCTTCCTCCGCAACCGCCGCTACTCGAAGTTGCGTGAGGAGTACCCGGACCTGGAGGACACCCCGACGGCCCGGCGAGCCTTCCGCACCCTGCACAAGTTCTCGCCGGCGATGGCGTCGGACCCGATGTCGGCCCACGGCTTCGTCAACCGGGTGATGAACTACAACGAGCTGACCACGCCGGAGCAGATCAGCACTCTGGTCGGCGTCCAGCGGGGCATGCCTCAGGCTCCTCAGGCCATCGATCAAGTGGCCCAGACCTTCGGTCGGGAGCTGGGACAGAGCATGCGCTCGTCGGCCGACGAGCGCCGGAAGCAGGAGCGCCACGACTTCGATCTCAGGGGCGAGGGCGGCGGGGCTCTCGGCCGGGACGCCACGCGCCGGCAGGAGAAGCACGACTTCGAGCTGGGCGAGAGCGGGGTGGGCGGCTCCCTTCGTGCCGAGGAGAAGCGGCGGGATCGCAAGGACCGCCGAGACCAGCGTGAGGATGACCGCCGGTCTGCCGACTCCGCCCGCAAGCGCACCTCCCACAAGTGGGACAAGGCGCGGGCGCAGCGGGAGGCCGACAAGCACCAGCACCAGACGCGCATGGACCGGCGCCGCGAGCAGCGTGAGATCGCCGAGCAGAAGTCGCAGCACAGCGACCGGCTGCGTCAGCGCGCGACCGAGCTGCTCCGCTACGGCAGGGGCGGCATCGAGGACCGGAAGTTGCGCCAGGGGGCGGAAGGCAACGTGCTCCGCAGCGCCGACACCTGGGACTCGTTGCTCCAGCGCCAGGAGCAGCTGCCTCAGCGGCAGCTGCAGAGGCAGAAGAACCTGGAAGAAAAGGGCATGGCCCCTTTGCAGGCGACTCTGGAGGCGGATACGTGGGCTCGATCTGAAGGTCGGCGGGTGCAGAAGATCATGGACAAGATGCCGGTGAAGCGGGCGCAGCTCGACCTGATGCGTGCCGGCCGACAGCGCAGTTCGGCCAAGGCCGCCTTCGCGGAGAAGTTCCGCCGATGATGGAGAAGCTCCTGCACTACCCGGGCGCAGACCCGGTGACCGGGCAGCCCTTCCTGCAGGTCGTCTCCCCAGGTTCCCTGGAGAAGACGGCCGACGGGGAGACGCTGTGTCCGGAGATGCAGGCGTTCATCTCGCAGCTGCAGCCCGAAGAGGGCCACACCTACGTCTTGAACAACGCGCTGGGCTCCTTCGAGTACTACGGCGCGAACATCAACGGCGACTCCTTCCCGGAGGAGGCGCTGCTCAACGGGCACGAAGCCCTCATCGCCGTGCCGTGCACGGACATCGAGGGCCGGGTCGCCGTCGCTCAGACGATCCCCTACGGCTACCCGACCTTCTACACCGCGTCGATCTACACGCACCACGTCAACAAGAACCCCGAGAAGACGCTGGGCCGCATCATCATGGTGGCCTGGAACGCCCGGATGCACCGGGTCGAGGTCCTCTTCGACCTGGACCACGAGAAGTGCCGAGCGCAGGACGCCTACTGGGTCATCGAGCAGATCCTCGCGGGCAAGTTCCCGTCGACGTCGATGGGCTGCAAGGTCCCCGACGACCGCTGTTCGATCTGCGGCAACCGGGCCAAGACGCGCCACGACTACTGCGAGCACGTCAACGGCCAGAACCCCGCCTTCGGCATGGGCAAGGTCCTGGCCGACGGCCGGGTGTGCTGCGTCCACAACGACCAGCCCCGCTTCTTCGACGACAGCTTCGTGGTGATCGGGGCAGACAAGACCGCCAAGGTGATGGCGAAGATCGCCTCCGGCCTTGCCTGGTTCTTCGGCGCCGGCCTCGGAGCCTCCTCCGCTGAGCGAGGTGAGGGCTTCTACGGCGGGGAGATGGCCAAGACCGCGGGTGCCGGACTCGCCGCGCTGGGTGCCGCAAGCTCCTTTGCACCGGCCATGAGGAGCAATCGCCTCGGGGTGTGGTTCGCGGCCCCTTCTGTGGGCGCTGCTCTCGGGGCAGGGAAGGGGCGCCGCATTGGGGCAGCGACGGGGGCGTTGCTAGGCGGCGCGGTAGGGACCCCCGTGGGCATCATTACTGGGGAGCTCTATGACCACTATGTCTCCGACGCACTCTTGGCAACATCGATGGCAGCGGCCTTTGGAGGACCGGTAGTAGGCGCGGCTCTCGGCGCCAAGGCGGAAGAGAGGGTTCGGGCGCGTCTCGCTGCTCGGAAGGCAGATCGCGAGGACAAGACCGCTGGGGTCTTCCGGGACCACCTCCTTCCGCTCACCAGCGAGAAGGAAGATGTGCGTCTCGGGGCACGGTTCCGCAAGCAGTACAGGAACCCCGAGAAGGGCTTGAAGCGGCTCACGCACCCGTTCTCCGGGAACTACAAGGAGAAGGAGCAGTCGTACATCGCCGCCAACCGGGCTGACCAGAACATCAAGGAGGCCCGCATCAAGGCCGCCTACGAGAAGCTGAGCGAGATGCTCAAGGAGGTCCCGGGGCTCGAGGGCGGGAAACTGATCCACCACATGGCCGCCCGGGAGCCGAACATCCCGACGGACAGCCTGAACCAGCTGGCGGATCAAGCTCCGACGCTCCGCTCCGCCCTGGCAGCTCCCACCGCCTGCGGCATGGTGCTCAAGCCCCACGAGTTCCAGCGCGTTTCGCTGCGCCACTGTGGCATGGGCGAGCTCGCGGACCGGCTCGACAACTACGGGTTGTCGTTCGCCCCGTCCATGCAGGGCGGGGGCTACTCCTTCGGGCTGGGCGCGGTGCCCCTGCCCGTGGTCATGCAGCTGGTGAGCACCTTGCTTAGCATGATCCCAAGCAGATCCATCGCTCCTCCGGTCATGCGTCGGCGCGTCGTCATGATGTTCCGGCCTCAGCAGGTCGCTCCGACTCCTGCTCAGGCGCAGGGCCCGACGATGGAGAAGTTGTCTCGGGCGTACTTCGATTACCGCACGGAGGCGCTGCACGCAGCCCCCTTCATGGCGGCTGCCTGGGAGCATCCGACGATCAAGGAGGCGATCTTTGCTCAGGACGTGCTTGACGTACGTGCCGGAGTCAAGACAGCATCGGTCTCGTCGGACTTGACCACTGCCTTGAAACTGGTTCCAATGCTCGCCCCCGCTGTCTACCTGAACTCGGCTCACTTGAAGGCTCGGAAAGAGAGCGGCGAGAAGCTGGGGATCGTGGGGAACATGATCGCAGACCATCCGACGCTGGTGGCTGCGCTGGCGATGGGCGCTGGACAGTTGCTGCTGAACGACATGGCCGGGGCGCATGCGGCATCCCGCCACCTGGCCTAGAGGGCAGACACCCTCGATGATCGCCGACCACCGTACCCGTCAACGGACGCTACCAGGAGATCTCTGATCATGAGCACCACCCCCAACGAGTGGCTCAGCAACCTCTACGACACCGGCGATCACTCCCAGGAGAAGATCGCCTCCGCCCAGGACGCGCAGGAGGCCGAGCTCTGGGAGCTCTTCAAGGCCGCCGCGGCCGAGGACGGCATCGACGCGGACCAGCTCGACGACGACCAAGTCGCGCAGCTGTCGCAGCACTACATCAACGAGTCCGGCGACGGCGGCCAGCAGGACGAGGGCGGCGACCTGCCCCCGAACTGGGACGACGACGACGTCGACCACTTCAACTCGCTCGGCTCCGAGCAGGAGAAGCAGGCGTTCGTGCAGTTCAAGGAGGCGGACCTGGTCGGCAAGATCATGGCCCACTCCATGTTCAGCGAGATGGACAAGCTCGCGCTGGTGGACGCCAACAAGATCAACATGGGCGAGATGGGCGACATGGTCGTTGGCCCGATGGATGTCGCCAAGGGCGTCGGCAAGGCCGGTCTGCTCGCCGCGGGCGGCTACGGCGCCTACCGAGGAGGCAAGGCCCTGCTCGCCAAGCACAAGGCCCGCAAGGCCCAGGCTGCCGAGAAGAACGCGTACGTCATCGAGCAGGCCGCCCAGGAGCGTGCCCTCAACTTCCTCAAGGAGGCCGGCTACGACGTCGGAGACGACTTCGACCTCGCCGACATCACCGAGGACCAGGCCGACGAGCTCGCCGACGAGCGGGCCATGGAGATCCTCAAGGAGGCTGGCTACATCGAGAAGGAGGCCATGGGCAACGTGAGGGCCACCTACCAGGCGCTGAAGGAGGGTCCCGCGGGCCGCCAGGCCCTGTGGGAGCACGGCGTGAAGCCCAACCTGACCGCGGGGAACGCGGCCAAGGCCGTCGGCGGCCTCGCCGCTGCGGGAGGCCTCGCCTACGGCGCCAAGAAGATCCAGGCGAAGCGGCAGGAGGAGGCCGCGGCCAAGGCGGAGAAGAACGCCTTCATCATCGAGTCGGCGGCGATGGATCGCGCCCGCGCCTTCCTCAAGGAGGCGGGGATCGACCCGGACTCCGGCGAGGAGTTCGGCGGCGGCGACGAGATCGACCTGAGCGAGATCACCGAGGACGACGCCTCCCAGCTCGCGGACATGCGGGCCGAGGAGATCCTCAAGGAAGCGGGCTGGCTCCAGTAGCCAGCTGACCGGGGGAGCGGGGCCTTCGGGCCCGCTCAACCAGGAGAGCGGATGATCCGGTTGAGTGCTGATCTGGAAGGGCTTGAGAAGGTGGCGTGGTCCTCCTTCTGCTCGGAGATCTCGAAGTTGGCGATGGCCCCAGTGCCGCAGTCCATCGAGATCCCGCGCGCCGTTCCAGAGCTGAATCGCGTGTCGACCAAGGCAGCACCCACTGGTACCGTTACCTCCAAGCCGGGCAGGACTCCGCGTCCTGGCCGGGTGAATGCAACACCGGCAGCGGGCCCCGCGGGGTTGAATGCCTCCGGGCAAGGAACTCCGCCCCCGGCGGTGAGGAGCTGAAGATGCAGGGTTTCTCTCTCGAGAAGATGGTCGGTGGGGTTCTCGCGGACACGCGAGCACTCATGCACAAGCACGCCGCCGCGGCTCCCCAGGAGGAGCCGGCAACTCCCAGTGGTCAGGTCGAAGATCTGGGCCTGGCCGACGAAGGGGAGAAGCTCGCTTCCGCCCTGGAGTTCGTGGCCGACGAGATCGAGGCCGGCAACTTCACCGACGAGGACTCCGACGAGACGAGCCTCGAGCAGGTCAAGCAGGCCTACGAGATCGTCGCGCAGGTCGAGGCCGACCCGAAGCTGAAGATGAAGATCGCCGCGGCGGTCGGTCAGCTCCCCAAGAGCCCCTCGATGGGCAAGGGCATCATCCCGGGCAAGGCGCCGTCGACGGCCCTGGCCAACGACCGCGGCTCCCGCCCCGGTGGTGAGGGCGGTCGGCAGCAGCGCGCGACGGCGAAGGCGCCGTCGCAGTTCCAGCTCCCCCGCAGCCCGAAGTCGGTGGCGTCGATCGCCCCCGGGCACGCCCCCGACGCGCTGCCCACCGACCTCAACGATCGCCCCGGCGGCGCCAACTACCCCGAGGATGGCCCGATCCGCACCAAGTCCGCTGCCAGCAAGGTCACGGCCTGGGGCAAGATCATGAAGACCGCGGGCGAGTTCAGCCACGATCCGGCCAAGGACGAGGGCAACAAGACCGCGAAGATCTCGGGCGGCAAGAGCCAGGGCCCGCTCGGCAAGCCCAAGGGCGCCCACGCCTGGGGCGAAGGCCCCCGCAGCACGAAGCCCTCCGAGGTCATGTCCAGCGCCTCGGCGATCAAGTACACGAAGGCGCAGGCCAAGCAGCACATGGCCGGCGACCTCGCCAAGGTCCTGAGCCACCCCGCCTTCAGCAAGAAGCACGACGACGTCACCAGCAAGAACCTCAGCGCCAGCGGCGTCAGCAAGCTGGCCGTCTCGGGCAAGCAGTACCGGAACGCTCGCCGCCGTGTGTCGATGGAGGGCTTGGCCAACCGGCCGCACAAGTCGAAGACCCGGGGAGCGCTGGTCGGCGGCGCCATCGGTGCCGGAGTCGGCGCCCTCGACGCCCACGTCAGCGGAGGCAGCAAGAGGTTGGGGGGCGCAGTCGGTGGCGCCCTTGGCGCCGGAACGGGCGCCCTCCTGCAGCACGCAGAGAACAAGTGGACCAAGCACCAGGGGAAGCTGCTGGACGCTCACCGGCGCAACATGGCCGAGCGCAAGGGCCAGTCGGCCCTGAAGACGGCCGGTCGAGGGGGCAAGGCGCTGACGGCGCTCATGGTGCCCCACAGCGTCGCGGCGAACCACGACAGCGGGGCGGGGCGGGCCTACCGCACCGTGTCGGAGAACCCCAAGGTGACGGGAGCGCTCGGAGCCGCCGGCTACGGTACCTTGGGCGCCCTGGGGGGTGCGGGCCACGCCTACCTCACCGACGGAGACATGCGCCGTGGCGCGGCGATCGGTGGCACGGTCGGTGCCGCGGGAGGCGGCCTCGTGGGTGCGGGCGCAGCCAAGCTGAACCAGAAGCTGCGCAAGGCCACCAACAAGCAGTGGGACCTGAAGGACGGCAACGAGAAGAAGGCCGCCCCCGACGAGGCGCAGATCAAGCTCGCCAGCCTCGCCAACGCCGAGCTGCTGGACCGCGCCCTCCGCGGTGAGATCGATCCCGGCCAGCTGATCAAGATGGCCGACCAGGGCGGCGGGACCATGAGCGGCGAGGGCAACGTCGACGCCGCCTCGGGCCTGACCATCCAGGAGTCCGGCGGAGGCTCGACCGCCCCGGACGACAAGGCCGTCGCCTTCCGCGAGGCCCTCGACCTCACCGCCCGCCACAAGGGCGAGTCGAACCGGCCCCCCACCGACGTCGTCGGCATGCCCGGCGGTGACACCGGGGTCGACAGCGTCACCCCGTCCATCCCCGGCTACTAGGAGTTCCCCGTGAACAAGCTCAGCAGCGCCGACGCCTCCCGGGTGCTCCGACACGCCGGAGGCACCCTCCGCAAGCTCGCGACCGACAACCGCGAGTTGCAGGCCAAGGTGGCCCACTACGAGAAGAAGGACCGCTGCGAGAAGATCGCGGTGGCCATGGACGACAAGGGCATGAACAGCGAGCTGAGCCTCGCTGAGAAGGTCGCGAGTCTCATGGAGCTCCCCAACCAGGAGCTCGATGTGTACGAGAAGGCTGTTGACCTGTCCCCCGGGGATGGGCTCAACATGGAGACTGCGGACGGGCCAACCGGCTCCGGTCGTGGCGAGACCGGAGGGCGGCTGAACAGCCTCCTCCTCAACGGAGAGGCCGAGTAGGCCCGCAACCCCTGCAGGAGTACCGACATGCTGACGTTCATCAGCCCCTGGTCGAACAGCTACATGCAGTCCATGCCGTGGGCTGCTGGTGGCAGTGACGCGGCCGGACACAACCCCCTCGACCCCAACGACGCCCGCTTCTACGAAGACGGCGAGTGGCTCGACGACGACGGCCTCGGCGCCGTGCGCCGCGGCGGCGACAACGGCAACGGCAACGTCGCCCCGTACGTCGGCGGGACCAACGAGCCGGTCTGGCCCTCGTACCAGATCTTCGCCGAGCGGGGCCGCACCGACCAGCCGGTCATCTCGGGCAGCCGGGACCCCGCCACGGGCGCGCAGCGCTCCGGCAAGGTCGCCATCGTCCGCATCCACGACTACGAGGCGGTCACCGACATGGTCGGCCCCCTCGGTGGCCTCGCGGCGGGCGACCAGCTCACCGTGCAGGACATCCAGATCGGTGGTGCGGGCCCGTTCCGGCGTGCCCTCGCCGAGCGAGTCGCCGCCATCGGCACCGTCTTCGCGCAGGCGTACGTCGTCTCCGTGGATGCCGGCAACGCCACCGTCCGCTACCTGGTCCGCTGAGCAGCGGCTCCCGAAAGGAGAATGAGAATGTCCTTCGACGCCGCTGCTTCGCAGCTCATGAACGAGAACTTCCAGGGGCTCGCCCAGACCGAAGGGGGCCGGGAGAAGCTGGCCGCCTACGGCGGCGAGTTCATCCGGGATCACCTCCGTGAGGAGTCCTTCGCCCGCAAGGTGATGGGCGCCAAGGGGATCGACCCGTCGCAGTGCCAGGTCAGCCTGACGCACGACACCCTCATCCGCATCGAAGAGGTCGAGCCGCAGAGCCGGGCCATGGCGATGTCGTTCCGTGGCGAGCCCACGGCGCGCTACATCGACGCGCCCCGCTTCGCGATCGGCTTCTTCACCATCTCGAGCGAGAAGTTCGAGAAGGTGGAGCAGGAGCTGCTCGCCTACCGCATGCCCATCACCAAGGTCATCGAGGACAACTCGGTGAAGGACATGCAGGAGATCGAGGACCGGGAGTTCTGCTTCCACCTCGAGTCCATGGTCGAGTTCCTCCAGAACGAGGTCAACGCGGGCGACGTCGCCTTCAGCCGGACCAACGTCAACGCCGCGGCCGTCCTGGGCGGCCTCGACACCGACGCCACCGGCACCCTCCGCGGGTCGAAGATCAAGGGCTCCCTGGCCCTCGCTGCCGCCGCCGACGACTACATCGTCCGCGCCGTCCAGCGCCCCGACTTCGTCCGCCTGTTCCAGGTGCTGCTCCAGAAGCGGCTCCAGCCGGAGCGCGTGCTCCTGACGGAGTCGGACTGGGCCTCCATCCTGGAGTGGACGGCCGAGGACCTGGGCTCGCAGATCACCTCGGAGACCCTGGTCGACGGGTACAAGTACTCCATCCTCCTGGGGATGAAGTGCATCCGCACGATCAAGAACAACATCCTGCGCGACGGGAACATCTACATCTTCGCCGCGCCGGAGTTCTTCGGGTTCTTCTACATCCTCAACGACGTCAAGTTCTACATCGACAAGATCGCGAACCGGATCATGTGGCAGAGCTGGGAAGACATCGGGATGGGCTTCGGCAACATCTCGGCCGTCGCCAAGCTCGAGCTGTACTCCGGCTCGGTGACCCCCAACGCGGTCACCAACGCGAACTTCGCGACCCGGACGCCGGCGAACGAGGATGCGCTCGAGATCACCAACAACCGCGTCGCGGCGGGTGGCACCTTCCCCGAGGTGTTCATCTTCTAGCAGTCGCGGCGATCTCGCCGACATGCTGAGGTACGATGGATGCCCCCTTCCCCTCCCGTAGGGGGAGGGGGCGTTCGTGCATCGGAGAGCCAGATGAGTCAGCCAGGTACCCTGTTCCAGGTCTTCTCGACCAAGACCGCGCAGACCGCGGAGCGTCTACCAGCCATGCACAACCGCCGCTCCGTGGGCGGCCGGCGAGTGAGGATGATCGTCCTCGGCCAGGTGCTGAAGGGTGATCGCAACGGGATCAACATCAGCAAGACCCAGATCCTCGAGGACATCGACCGCTTGCGGTCGCTCGACGAGCTGGGGCTGATCTTCTTCCGCGACCGACACACCCTGCAGGTCGTGACGCTCGCCGACATCGCCGGCCCTGCGCCGAAGGTCGACGCGCCCGAGCCCGAACCGGAGGTGGTCGACGAGCCCGAAGCGGTCGATGAGGAGCCCGAGCCCGCCGCAGAGCCGGCCCCTGCTGAGCCCCCTCCTGCCGCTGACCTGCCGGAGCCGGAGGCCGTCGAAGAGCCCGAGCCCGAAGAGCCGGAGGCTGTCGAGCCCGTGGCCGAGGAGCCCGAGGAGCTCAGCCTGGAGGACTCCAAGGGGCTGATCAAGGCGGAGTTGGGCCGGGCGAAGTTGCGCGAGATCGCCGAGTTCGTCGGTGCGCAGCCGGCGGCCTCCAACCAGACCACCGCTGACCGCATCCTCGTCGCCATCGACGAGAGCGCCGACTCCCTGACGGGGGCGGACATCGAAGCCCTGGTCAACGGCTGATGCTGCGGGTCTACAACGTCACGGATCTGCCGGAGTACGGGCCCGCCCGTGCTGTGGTGGTCGGTGGCGTGCCGATCCAACCAGGCAAGGCGCATCCCTTCCAGCAGATCAACCTGCCGAGGGGGCGGCAGGTCGCCGACATGCGACCCCGCACGGCAGGTGTCCTCGTCCTGGAGGAGGGGGATGCGATCCCCTTGCAGATCTCGCAGGCGTACGAGAGGCTCCGAGCTCCCGCCCCGGAGCCGGCTCCTCCCGAGCCTGAGCCGGACCTGAGCCGCCTGGACGACATGAAGTCCGCGGAGCTCCGGGAGGCGTACCAGGAGGTGGTCGGCAGGCCGTACAAGGGCCGCCGGAGCAGAGCGCTGGTGCTGGAGAAGCTCCTGGGCGATGCTGACCACGCTGAGCTGAGCAGCTGGCTGGAGACGCTCGATGGCTGACAGAGGATTCCTCCCGGGCGCGACCCCGCGCATGCAGGCGGCCATCTCCATGGTCCGCCTCTTCATGCGTGACTTCGCGCACCTGAACCGGCTCATCGCCGGGGAGGAGTCCTCCTCAAGGATGATCGCCTGGGCGCTCCTCGACACCCTCGACGACTACAACACCACGCCCCCGCTCATCGGCCCGGTGACGATCGAGACCTTCCCCTCGATGTCCCTGCTCCGCGTGGGGGCCACCATCCGCCTGCTGCAGTCCGTGGCCATCCTGGGGGCCCGGAACTACATCAACTTCTCGGACGGAGGCACCTCCGTCAGCTTCACGGCCAACCTGCCGTTGATCCAGGGCATGATCCAGATGCTCTCCAGCGACTACGAGCAGAAGAAGCTGCGGCTGAAGACCGCGGTGAACATCTCCCAGGGCTTCGGTGCCGGCGTGCACAGCGACTACTACATCGTCAACGCGTGGTACGGAGCCTTCTGATGGATCCGCAGGTCGCCCGCTCCTTCAACGCCGAGGCAGCGAAGCTCGCCTCCCGTTTCCGCGTCTCGGCCGATCTCGCACGAAAGGCGGGGCTGGAAGGAGCCGGGGACAAGATCGAGGAGGGCGGTCGCGCCGCGGCCTACCGCATCTACAAGACGCTGAACTACAAGATCCCGGGAACGGGCACCTCCCGCCTCCCCTTCATGACCCCCAGCCGGCGGCGTAAACTGACCATGGCTCTCGCGGACAACCCTCACCTGCTGCCCCTGGCGGCGGCCCCCATTCCAGGCACCGTGTCCACGGGCTTGGGGCTGACGGCTGCGGGGAACGCGGCCATGGGGCACTTGGGCCTGGGCACGTAGTAGTCGACCTGTTCTCCTGCCGTCTGGTAGGACTGTCGGAGGAACTCTGATGAGCGAACTCACCAATCTGGCGCGGCACCTGATGACGCCCGCGCACGCCAGCTTCTCTGACGCCCCGGATCTGCAGCACCTGCTGGTGCAGAAGACCGCGGAGGCGGAGATGGGCTTTGCCCTGGCTGCCTCGGAGTTCTACTCCCAGATGAAGTTGGGCCGGGCGCTCAGCTTCAACCGCAAGCGGCAGTCCGAGCTGATGAGCCGGCTGACGGAGGGCCACGACGACTTCCACCGCACCCAGGATGCCGTGACCCCGAAGTCGGTCAAGGATCTGCGCAGCAAGCGCGAGGCCGAGTACGAGGCCAGCGCCAACTTCGACTCCTCCAACCTGTCGGCGAAGCGGCTCAAGGAGCAGTTCGAGTCGATCATCCGTCGGGCCGAAGACCCCGAGAAGATCCCGCAGAGCCGCGCCGAGGCGCAGAAGAAGTACCGGGCGAAGACGGCCAAGGTCGGCGGGGGTCGCTACGGCGGAGCCATCGGCGGAGCCATCGGTGGGCTGCTCGACAGCCCCCGCCGGTACCGACACCCTGGCGTGACGATGCCCGGGGTCCCGGGCATGACGGAGGGTATGCACATCCCTCCCACGGACACCACCCGGCAGGGCTTCGTCGGCGGAGCCATCGGCGGAGCCATCGGCGCGGGCAAGGGGAAGCGACTTCGCGGGGCCGCAGGCGGAGCTGTGGGAAGTCTGGCCGGGGGCATGCTGGGCGCGAACCCTCTCGGCATGGCCGGATCCACCCTCGGCGGCGCTCTGGGCGGCCACGTCGGGCAGCACGGCTTCGAGCAGACCGGCAAGGACCTGTCCGCCGCGAAGGCGAAGATCCAAGAGAAGATCCGGGACCGCAAGGCCCGCAAGGAGGACGCCCAGAAGACGGCGATGTTCTTCGACCTGGACATCTCCGGCACCCACACCATCGTCGACCTGCCCCCTGCCGCGGCCATGCAGCTCAAGGCCCGAGGCATCGGAGTGGAGCGGTCCACTCCGATGGCGGCCCGCAGCTTCCACCGCGAGGAGATGCAGAACTCCGGCATGGGCATGCCGAAGATGGCCGAGTTCCCGACGGCGCCGGACCACCTGACCGAGCGCGACGAGGCGACCCGGACCGAGCTCATCAAGCTGCTCCAGGGCTACCAGGAGCGGTCGAAGGAGGCTGGCTTCTTCGGCTTCGGAAAGAAGAAGCAGAAGCCCGTCGCCAACCTCGGCCCTCTCACCGGAGAGGGTTCGCCCAGCTCCCACGACGCCAACCTCAAGAAGGTGGGGCTCACGTCTGACGAGTTCGATCACCACGTCAAGCACTACGACATGGACCACGGGTACGTGAAGGACATGCTCGAAGACCACGCGCACGGAGGCTTCGACAAGGACTCCTTCCACCACAACGTGGCGTGGATGAGTCACATGCAGCAGGCCACCGGCGGCCCTGGAAGGGTCTGGGACCACAAGAAGTGGGGCAAGGATCACGAGCAGTTCCCTGTCCTGGGGCAGTCCAAGAAGGCCGGGCTCCTCTCCAAGGGCCTGGCTGCGGGTGGTGCGGTGGCCGGGGCCGTGGGCGGAAGCATGCTGGACAAGCCGAACAGCGACATGGGTCCGGGAGGCGTTGCTCGGCGCGTCGGAGGGGCTGTGATCGGCGGGGTCGGCGGGCACTTGGCCGGCAAGGCCCTCGAGCGCCGACGTGCTCGGGCCCGGCAGCAGCCGATGCAGCAGAAGGAGGCGATGTTCTACGATCTCGACATCGCCGGCGAGCACACCATCGTCGATCTCCCGCCCGCCGCCGCGATGAAGCTCAAGGCACGGGGCATCGGCGTCGAGCGCACCACCGCGATGGCCGCGCGCAAGTTCCACCAGGCGGGCCTGGCCGACGTGGGCATGCACGCCCCGAAGATGGCCTTCGTTCGGGCGCTGGGCCGGAAGATCCATGAGAAGGCTCCCTTCGGTGAGAAGCTGGAGCTCCTCAACCAGTCCGGGGACCACGTCACCAAGCTCCCGGCCAAGAGCCTCTCCGACAACCAGTACCGCGCTCTCGGCACGGCGGCGGTCGCTGTGCCCACGCTGGCCGCCGCCGCCGGCGGTCGGGCGCTGTACAAGCGCCACAAGGCCAAGCAGGAGCGGTCGAAGGAGGCCGAGCCCGACCCTTTTCTCGGGGTAGCTGGCCTCTCCGCTGGAGGGAGTGACCCGGCCAACGGCGTGACCGACATGATCACCCGCGGACAGGAACTGCCCGAGCCCGACGCATCGTCCAAGGCGGAGCTGACCCGGAAGCTGCACGAGAAGATGCAGAACAAGGAGGCCGCCTCGGTCCTCGGTGTTGGGGCCCCGGTCGCCGGCGCAGCCCTGGGTGGCCTTGCTGCGCGCGGCAAGGCCAAGAGCCTCGGCGACGTGCCCGACGCTCCCGAAGGTTCCAGCCGGCGGCAGCGGCTGATCACGAAGATGCGCCAGGAGGCGTCGAAGCACCCCAACGCGGCAGGCGTGGGCGGTGCCCTCGCTGGGGCGGGCGCGGGGCACAGTGCCGCGGAGTTGCTCAAGCACATCGCCAACGGCGGCAAAGAAACAGTCAAGGGATAGGGAGCGATCATGCTGGACAAGTTTCTCCTCGAGGTCGGCCAGGAGCGTGAGAAGCAGGCGGCGGATCTCCGCTCCCGCCGCGACCTGGGCATGCACGAGATGTCGAACGACGAGCTGCTGAAGCTCGCCTCGGTGACGGCTCCCACCCCGCCCGGACCCCCGAAGGTCGATGGCAGCTCCGGCGCCACGCCCGAGGACATCGGTGCCGCGGTCGGCGCCGCCCTCAAGGTCGTCAAGGACCGGGAGGCCGAGCAGGCAGCCATGGCCGAGGAGGAGGCCGCGGCCCAGGAAGAGGAGGCGCAGGCGCAGCAGGGTCTCGAGGACCAGGCGGCCCAGGCCAACCAGCCCGACCCGAACATGCCCCCCACCTTCCCGCCGGGCCAGGAGCCCCGCCAGCCGCCCCAGATGGACCCGGCTGCCGCAGGCGGAGCACCGCCGGCAGCTGACCCCTCCGCGGGGGGAGCCGCGGGCGGAGGCGAGGTGAAGCAGGCGTTCGTCAAGGCCGCAGGGCTCATGGCCAATCTCCGAGCCAAGGAAGCGTTCGCGCAGGCGCTGGAGGATGAGCAGCGTCTCCCTTTCGACGGAGCTGAGAAGCAGGCGGGGCTCCACCCCGCTGCCGTCGAGGGCTTGGCGGGAGCCGGCGTCGGTGCGACGCTCGGTGCCCTCTCCGCGGCCCGGAAGCCGAAGGAGGAGCGCGGCAAGGCGATGCGTCGTCGTGCCCTCGGCGGCGCGGCTGCCGGCGGAGCCCTGGGCCTGGGTGCCGGGCATGCGCTGCGGAGCCGTCAGTCGAGGCTGATGAGCGCTTCCGCGGACAAGAGCGAGCGGGCTTTCAGCCTGTCGAACAAGGTCCGCCACAAGGCGCGACCCGACGGCGTCGTCGACGGCGCCATGGACAACTGGGTCAGGTCCGGTGACACCGGGGCTCTCCACGGGGCGTTGAACCGGAACAAGATCCGGTCGCAGAGGCTGTCGGATGCCTCCGATCGGTATCAGGCGCAGGCCGTGGAGCACCACGCGCGCTCCGGTCGAGCCTTCGGCCGTGCCAAGCGGGCGAGCATCGAGAACGCCTTCACGGGCGCGGGAGCCGCGGCGGGCCTGGGGACCACTGCGCTCTTGCAGCGTCGGGCGGCCCACCACGACAGCATGATGCGGGACACCGGCCAGATGGACCGGAAGACCCACTGGAAGCGCAAGGCCAAGCGGCTCGGTGGGCTGGCCGTCGGCACGGGTGTCGGGGCTGGGGTCGGCCGAGGCGCCCTGGAGTTCGGCCGCGAGGTCGATCCCCACATCAAGGACTACGCCAAGAGCTGGGGACCCACGATCGACGAGACCGTCAAGCCGGTCCACGACCGGATCACCTCGACGGGCGGCTCCCTCGCCGCAGGCTTCGTCCCCACCGAGTTCCTCAAGAAGAAGGTGCGGGAGGTGCTTCGCAACAAGGAGGCCGAGCCGCTCTCCATGAACACCCTGTCGATGATCGGCGGAGGCACCGTGGGACTGGCCGGCAGCGCCCTGGCGCAGCGCAAGGGGCGCTACCACGACCAGCTGATGCGCGACACCGGGCACATGGACGCTGGCACGCACCGCGCCCGCAAGAACCGCCGGACCCTCGGCCTGGTGGCGGGTACCGCCGCCGGAGCCGGCCTGGGACGGGGAGCCCTGGAAGTGGGGCGGTCGCTGGACCACCACACCAAGAACTACGTCAAGGACTGGGGCAAGGCCGTCGCGGACGACATCGTCGATCCCACGATGAGCCGAGTCGAGGACGTCGGCGGCAACATGGCGGCCGACGCTGCGGCGAAGACGACCGGCAAGGCCGTCGACGCGGTCAAGTCCGTCCCGGCCCGTCTGGCCGAGGCGTGGAAGAACCGGCGGACGAAGAAGGCCTACATCGAGGACGCCGACTACGACTCCGACTTCCTGATGGACGAGCGGGTGCCTCTCGATGTGCGCCGCGAGCACTACATGAAGGCGCTGAAGGGGACCCTCGACCACGCGCCCCTGACCCGCTCGAGGGCAGTCGCGGGTGCCCGCACGGGAGATCGCTTCTTGGGGGGCACCCTGGGAGCCATGCCGGGCATGTTCGCGGGCCGAGTGATCGGGGACCACTTCGGGCACGGAGGTCTGGGCGCGACTGCGGGTACCCTCCTGGGGGTGGCTGGTGGCGCCGCGCTCGGTGATCGGGCGGGCCGCAAGTCTCGGTCCACTCGCGCTGACAAGCGGGTGGCCTACGACACGTCGGAGCGCAACCGGGTGAAGTCCCTCCTGGGCGATCCCGCACGGGCCGACGCGCACATGCACCGCACCATCAGCACGCACCGCCGAGAGAAGGCGGAGCGGGAGCGTGCCGAAGCGATCCGCCAGGAGATCCGGAAGCACGAGCAGCGCAAGGAGATGGTCAACGCCTTCGGGGAGATCATCAACCCGAAGCCGCGACCGGCGTCCCCGCAGCCTGCACCCTTCGTCTCCTCCCCCGCTGCTCCGAAGAGCGAGAGGGACCAGAACCTGTCGAAGGCCGAGGACCTCTTCAAGTCGAAGCCGAAGTCGGCACCGCGCCACGACCCCAACGGCTCCTACAGCCACTGGGCCAAGAGCAAGCGACCCGCCGGTGGGCGGACGTCCAGCACGTCGCACGCGCCGAAGCCGAAGTACCCGACGTCGCACGCGGGCCAGAAGACCACGCAGAAGGAGTGGGAGGACGCTGACGCGGAGATCAACGCCGCGCTGTCCGCCCGCGGCCTGAAGCACGCCTTCGTCGCCGCCGCGTACCGAGCGATGGAGCCGACGGCGAACCTGTGAGCATCGGCCTCCGATACGGCATCGGCTCCGATCTGGAGAAGACAGCCAAGCTGGACCACTTGGATCGGTCCGATTTCTACGGGGGGAGCCTTCACGGCATCGCTCGGAGGCAGGGGGTGGGCGCCGCAAAGCGGGTGGCGCAGTTCCACGGGAGCCGAGAGAGCCGAATCGCGCTCCAACTGATGGAGATCCACGGGAAAGGGGTGAAGAAGCGCACCACGCCGCATACCACGGACCCTCAGCTGGGGGGCTCGGCATGGGGCAAGGAGGTGCACAACCGCTTGGTGTCAGGCCAGGCAGCCTTCCACCCCGAGGAATTGAAGGACCTGCACTCCGTGATCCAGGAGCGCCACGACGCTTCGCAGGCGAAGGAGGAGAAGGCGAGCGTACTCACGCGTTGGGCGCATCGGCGACAGCGGGAGGGTTACGGGGAGCGGGCCCAGCACATCAGCTCGATGGGGAAGGAGGCCCTCTTCGACCGCAAGAAGAAGTGGGAGGCCATCTCCGGCATGGCGCCGACGCACAAGGACAGCCTGAGCGTCAACTCCGCCTCTCGACAGTCGTTCGAGCACATGCACCGGCCGCAGGCGCCCCTCACGAAGCCGAGGTCGAAGTTCCGTCCCACAGGCAAGCAGCTCGCTGCCGGCACGGGCATCGCGGCGGCGGGGTACGGAGTGCACCGGCTCCTCAAGGCCCGGCGCAAGGCGAAGCAGCAGTACGAGGCGCCCTTGCGCCAGCACCCCCCGCAGCCGGCCCAGCAGCCTCAACAGCCGATGCGGCCGAAGCTCGCCTTCATCGAGGTCACCGAGGCACTCGACTTCGAGAAGACGGCCGCCCTCCTCGCCGACGGTGAGGCAGCGGCCCAGGAGATCCTGAGGGGTCTGCCGTGCTGGAGCTGATCAACGTAGCTTGCAGATCTCTCGACCTGGACAGGCTGACCCTCTCGTGGGACATCGCCGACACGTCCGAGAGTCCCCTCGACTACGACTTCCACGTGCAGCGAGCAGGGTCTCCTGGAGGGGAGTGGGACACCGTCTCCCCTCAGGCGCTGGTGGACACCTACATCTTCGTCGACGCCCAGGCCGGGCTGCTCCACAACTGGGCCAAGCTCTACTACCGGATCAGGGTTGTCCGCCGCTCCACCGGGGAGGAGTCGTTCTACCCCGACGTGCCCGTCAGCCTCCGGGCGGCCCCGCCCCTCGACGCCCTCGAGATGGCGCGGCAGGAGCTGGTGCTGCTCAAGGAGTTCGTGGGCCGGAAGTGCTGGCTCTTCAAGCGCCGCACGTCGGGAGCGAAGTGCCCAGAGTGCTGGGACCCTCGCTCGATGCAGCGGGTCAAGTCGAAGTGCATGTCCTGCTACGGCACGGGCTGGGCCGGGGGCTACCACAGGCCCATCGAGTTCTACTGCAACATCGCCCCCGCGGCACAGACGCCGCAGAACGTCCCGCCCGTGGGAGAGCTGCAGATCGAGAACTCGACGGCCTGGACGATCTTCTTCCCGCCCGTCGATCCTCGCGACGTCATCGTGGAGCCCGAGAACGTGCGCTGGTTGGTGCACAACCGGGTCTACACGGAGCGCGCTCGAGCCCCGGTCAAGCAGCAGCTCCAGATCCACCGCATCACTCCTGGCGACATGGAGTTCCTGTTGCCCCTGGACGTGGACCCTGCGACGCTGGATCCTACGGCGGTGAGGCAGTTCCACAACCCTGTGAACCCCGAGATCGTGGTTGACGGACTCGACGGCGTCTTCAGCCGGTTGGGGGTGACATGACCTGGGAAGCCATCGCCTTCCGCGAAGAGCTGATCGCGCTCACGAAGCAAGCCGGCGCCGACCCGCACTTCAAGCCGGGGCTCCGCCAGGCGGCGAAGAACTGGAAGCAGTTCGCCGGCCACAAGCTCCGCGAGGAGTGGGAGGGCTCCAAGCCGACAGGCAGCCTCGCCGGAGAGACGGCGAGCGCGGCGGGCTGGGGAGGCATCATCGGGGGAGGCTTCGGCGCAGCCGCGGCCAAGGGAGATCGTCGCCGAGCAGCCGTCGAAGGCGCTGGGTTGGGGGCTCTCACGAGTGCTGCCGTCGCCCCGGTCACCACCGCGCTGTACCGGGCCCGCCCGGGCAGGGCCACCCACCTCGCCCACCTGCTCGGCCCCGACTTGGCCGCCGGGGCCGTGGGAGCGCGCCTGGGCTACAAGCGGCGGGGCAAGATCCAGCAGCTGGTCGACGCTGCGACCCCGGACGAGACCCCCATCAAGGAGGCCTTCTTCCGGGGAGGCCCCGATGCCGCCGGAGTTGACTGGGGGGCGGCAAAGCGAGAGGCCAAGGCGGTCCGGAAGCTGCGGAAGCTGCAGGCGAAGGCGGAGACGGATACCGGCGGGAGAGCCCTGGCGCGACGATCGGGAGCAGGGGCATTGGTCGGAGCAGGGGCAGGGCTTGCGCTCTCCGGTGCCGACGCCATCTTGAACGAAGAACACCCCATGTTCGACGACGAGGCCATCCCCATCTTGATGGGTGCCGGAGCGACATTGGGCGCGGGGGCCGGAGCACTGCGGAACCGCCTCCTCCGGAGACGGAAGGAGCGGCTCGCTCCCCTCTATCAAGCTGCGCACCGGCAGCACGCTGAGAGGTTCCACAAGGAGGCCGGCGCGGACGCCAAGCGCAACTGGCGGTTGGCGAAGAGGGTCACCCGTGAGGCTGCAGGCATCACCGGGGGCATGGGCCTGGGCTACCTGGCGGGCGCAGGAGTGCATGAGGGCCTCCTGCGGATGCCGGCCTACAAGAACCTGCCGAACTCCGAGAAGCTGCAGGTCCTGCAAGGGGCGGGAGTCCTCGTAGGAGGCGGCCTCGCGACGGCGTCCCTGGCGAAGCGAGTCGCCAGGGCGCAAGATCGACGTGAGTCGCGCCGCAAGAAGCAGCGCCTGAACCAGGGAGTCCCCGGTGAGCAACGAGCAGGTCAAGCCGAGCTCGGGTAGCCGAGTCATCCCGGGAGTCGAGGAGCACGACCTGTGGGCCCGGCACGTGATGGTGTGCTTCCTGCAGGGCCTCTGCAACAAGTTGCCCCTGGACCACGCGTGGCATTGGGAGCCGGACCTCAACACCTCGGGGATTTGGATCTCCGGCGGGACGCCGCTGGACTACGGCCGTGTGTCCCCCCGGCCGGCGATTGCCGTTGACGTAGGGCAGTACCAGGCCGCTAACATCGCGATGGACCAACTGCGGGCCGAGGACCAGCTGACTGGCGAACGCCTCCACGTTGATCTGGTCCCGGGAACGCTCACGGTGTACGCCTTGGGCGGGGTCGAGACCGAGGCAAGAAGGCTTGGCGGGTGGATTTCCCGTCAGATCAGGTATCACCGGAGGTTGCTGCAGACAGAAGGAAGTTTCCATCAGATCGGTCAACAGCTGGCTGTAGCGCCGCCCACTCCTCCAGGGCAGATCTTCCAGGGGGCGTCCGACGAACGGGCTCGGATGGTGGCGGTCAACATCCCCTGGTACATGCAGTGGGGATGGTACACCCGGCCGATTGCCCCGCCCACCCAGACCAGCCTGGACTACATCCAGGCCGACCGGGCGCGGGACTACGAGAGGCCACACCTGGTGCGGCTGAATGATCTGAGAACTGGCTTTGTAACACCCTCCGGCGACTTGCAGGTTGCTGGAATGCGCAAGGGCCCCGAGCCCACGAACGACGAATGAGGAGCTGACACATGCCTGCCATCCCCCAGCCGGGTGTCACCGTCATCCAGGAAATCCGGACCACCTCCCCCACCATCGCCAGCGCGACGCTGCCGGCGTGCATCATCGGTCCTGCCTTCCAGGTGATCGAGACGCAGGTGGACGGGTTGCTGAGCGCCGACGCCCTGGCGACGTCCTACAGCCAGTACCCCCTCAGCCTGAGCCAGTCCTCGTTCCCGGACCCGCGTGGCAACATCTCCGAGCTGGACATCCAGGAGGACACGGTCGAGGCGTCGCTCTTCTACGGCGGCTCCCTCATCGCCCTCCCCCGCGGAGACGGCAGCCCCTTCGGCTCCGCCTTCCTGGCGGCCTCGAACGTGGCCAGCCGCGCCGTCATCGTCACCGACTTCGGTGAGACGACCCCGTGGGCCCTGGCCGACGGCGATGTGCTCGTGCTCGCCTTCGACCGCCCCAGCGCGGTGGACACCAGCCAGGACGTGACCGTCACCATCTCCGCCGCGGCCCCGGTGGCCACGGCCGCCGAAGTGGCCTCGGCCATCAACGCCGCGGTCGGCGAGGACGTGGCCTCCGTCGTGGTGGGCGGCGCCTCCGAGGTGATGATCCGCTCGAACACCTGGGGAGCTCTCTCCTCGATCGACATCCGGGCGGGCGGCAGCGCCATGACCGCCATGTTCGGCGACACGCAGTCCCGCCGGGTCGAGGGTTCCGGCTACCGGGCCCAGGACGACTCCGACGGCGACCTCGTCAGCCCCTGGATCGAGTTCTTCGAGGGCGAGGCGTTCCAGAACGGCGTCGCCGGTTCCTGGGGAGGCGCGGGTCTCGGCCTGGGCCGCTGGACCGAGGCCGGCACGATCTCCAACGCCGACGCCGCGCTGCTCAGCTTCACCGGGGGCGGCGCGGACATCCCGTTGCAGGCGGCCAGCTCGGTGCGGGCCGGCGACGCGATGGTGAGCGACGGTGTCGACCCGGGGTGGGAGGTCGTCGAGGTGCAGGCCAGCCGCTTCCGCATGGCGCAGCTGAACTCGGCGCTCTCGACCTTCGACGACGAGGGCAACGCCACCACCCGCTTCTACGACGACCGCGAGGTCAACGTGCCGAGCCACGGGGTGCCCTTCGCGCCCCGCAACGTGTGGTTCGAGGCGCAGGGGCTGCAGTGGGGCTCGGTGAGCCCCGCCCCGGTGGCCGCCGTGCTCACGGGCAACCTGGCGGCCAACGCGGCGCAGAAGGCCGAGGTCCAGAGCGACGGCAGCCTGACCAGCGCGGCTCTCGCGGGCACGCTGGCCCTGGCCGGGCTGACCCTGATCACCCAGCTGGTCGACGACGGGATCTCCCAGACGCAGGTGACGTCCACCCTCGCGGGTACGGCGGCGAACACCGTGCAGCTCGCGGCGGCCCTGGACGCCCTCGCCATCCCCGGCATCGACGCCTGGAACGTCTTCGATGACGGCGCCAACGTCTGGATCCACGCGCAGACCACGAAGACGGGGTCCGGCCAGACCCTCGTCGTGCTGCCGACCGGCACAGCGAACGCCATGCTGGGCTTCTCGGTCGCCCTGGCCACGTCGCACACCGGCAAGGACCAGGAGTACGGGACCCCCGCGACGGAGACGGGCGGGACCATCGGCGCCCTGCCCATCGCCACCCTGAGCGGTACGGCCGTGACGGTCGTGGTGACGGACAGCCGCGGCACCTTCACCAAGGTCCACACCATGGGCGCGGCCGAGGCGGCGGATGCCACCCTCGCAGACCTCGCGACGGAGCTGAACCTGCAGGCCAACCAGCTCGCCTGGGCCGGCAACATCCGCATCGGCACCTTCTCCGGTCCCGCGGCGGCCACCGGGGAGCTGGTGTTCACCAGCTTCGAGTCCGGCGACGGTGTCACCGTCGCGGTCTCGGACGACTCCGGCGGTGGCGGCACCCTGGACATGACCAACGCGCCGGTCGCCGGCGCAGGCACCCTGAGCGGCACGACCCTCCAGCACTCGCTGGACGGCGGTGACGCGATCACGGTGACCTTCGGCAGCGACTCGCTGGACGACGCGGTCGCGGCGATCAACCTCGCCCACGGCGGGGCGGCCATCGCCTCGATCTCCACCACCTTCATGCGCCTCACCTCGCCCCTGGGCGGAGTGGCCTCGTCCATCGACGTGGACGCGGCTTCGACGGCGGACTCGATCCTCGGCTTCCTGCCGGCGAACGACGAGGCCGCCGGCTCGGGCCGCCCGAACCCGGACTGCTTCCTGGACCTCAGCGGCAACCTGGTGCTGGGCGCGGGCATCCTGCGCAACAGCCTGACCGGCGCCCCGTTCGTCCCGGCCTCCGCTGGTCTGTACGTGGCCTACGAGGCACTCCGCCTCGATGTCAGCTCGTCCTCCGCCGCGGTGGAGAAGCTGCTGACCATCGAGGACCAGGCGACCCTCGAGGCCATCGGTGAGCCCATCGACGCGCGGAACCCGCTCTTCCTGGGCATGTACCTCGCGCTGCTCAACTCGCCGACCACGGCCATCACCGGCATCGGGGTGGACGAGGTCAGCGCCGCGCAGCCCGAGGGCACGCTGGACGGCTACGCCCGGGCCTTCGACTACCTGGAGGCCAAGGACGTCTACGCGATGGCTCCGCTGACGGAGAACGAGCTGGTCCACCTGGTGCTCGACACGCACGTCACCGCCATGAGCGCGGCGGAGCAGCGGGGCGAGCGCATCGGACTCATCGCACCGGAGGCGCCGACGCGCGCCTTCCCGGCAGCGGTGGCCTCGGGCATCGGCGACTCCACGGCCAACCCCAACGAGATGACCATCGACGTGAACCCCACGGGTCAGCTGGTGGCCGCCGGACTCAACCCGGCTGCGCTCGACGCGGACGACGGGGTCTACCTCGAGGTGACCGTGGGCGGGGACTTCCGCCGCTACAGCCTGTCGCTGGTCAACGGGACGCTGCTGCAGTTCCGCAACTCGTTCTCCTCGCCGGACAACGACGACGGCTTCTACACGACCACGCAGCTGACCTCGTCGCTGGTCAGCGTGGCCTACGCGCTGAAGATCCGCGGGGACGAGCTGCTGATCCCCGGCAGCTCCCTCCCGGACCTGCCGGCCCGTGCCGCCGCGGTGGCCGCGTCCGCCACGGACTACCTGAACCGGCGGATGTTCTACCTGTTCCCGGACTCGGTGTCGGCGGAGCTCGACGCCGGCACCGCCGTCGTGCCGGCCTACTACGCCGCCGCCGCGGTGGCGGGGCAGATCGGCCACCAGCCGCCGGCGCAGCCCCTGACCAACTTCCCCATCTCGGGGCTGAGCGCGGTCCAGGGGTCGCACGACACCTACAAGAAGAGCCTGCTCGACCAGATCGCCGGCGGAGGGGTGTACATCCTCTTCCAGCAGTCGTCGGGCGGCGCGGTCATGTGCCGGCACCAGCTCTCCACCGACACGAGCTCGGTGGAACAGCGGGAGCTGTCCATCACCAAGGCGGTCGACTTCGTGGCCAAGTTCCTGCGGAACGCGCTGCGGAACCTGATCGGCCGGTTCAACATCACCCCGCAGTTCCTGAACAACCTCGCCACCGTGATCCAGGGCCAGCTGGCCTTCCTCGGCCCCGACGGGCTGCAGGTCATCGCGGCGGCGCAGCTGAACAACGTGCTGCAGGACGAGTCGAGCCCCGACACCATCCTGGTCGACGTGACCCTGACGCCGCTCTACCCGGCGAACCAGATCCGCGTGACTTTGGTCGTCTAGCGTAAGTTCCACTAGGTGTGTGGTAGGCTGTCTCTCGGAGGTAGCTATGCCCGGTGGACGGCCCAAGAAGATCAAGCCCCCTTGCAAACTCGACGGCTGCGAGAAGCCATCGAAGTCCAGAGGGATGTGCGGCACGCACTACATGCAGCTCCGTCGCGGCGCCATCGACGAGCGCGGTGCCTCGCTGCGGCCCATGAAGCAGGGCCGGGACGGCGGCTGTGAAGTCGATGGCTGCGGTGACCCGATCGTCGCCCGTCGGATGTGCAGCAAGCACTACCAGCGGCGGATGTCGGGCGCTTCGGGGGAGGCGAGAGAGCGCCACGCCAACCACTCCCGTGAAGGCGTGTGCAGGCTGGAGGGGTGCGGCAGGGAGATCGAGAATGGAAGAGTCCGGATGTGCCGTCGCCACTACGCGCAGTACTATCGCCGGATCATTGATGAGGACGGAGTCCGGCTCCGGGAGTTGAAGAGGGTCCCGTCAGCGGAGGGCCTGGCCTGTTCCGTCCCAGACTGCCACTCCCGGCCGACGAGGCGCGGCATGTGCCAGAAGCACCGGAGGCAGGAGCAGGCGGGCCTGATTGACGAGCAGGGCAACAAGCTCCGAGAGCACAAGACTCGGGGACGGCCCAGAAGGAAGGCCCGCTGGAGGACCTCGGGCGGGTACGTCCGCAAGCACGCGCCGGAGCACCCCAACGCCGACAAGTACGGCAACGTCCTGGAGCACCGTCTGGTGATGGAGGCCCATCTCGACCGACTTCTTGGCCCGAAGGAGGTCGTGCACCACATCAATGGGAAGCGGGACGACAACCGCCTGGAGAACCTGCAGCTGCGTCAGTGGACCACGCACCCTCCTGGATCAGAGCCCGTGGACGACATCGAGGCCGCCCTGGGGCTTCTGGAAGAGCGCTTGACCAAGAACACCACGGGCGGTGAGGCTCACTTGGAGAGGCTCCAGGACCTGCTCGATCGGGAATCGGCCAGATCCGCGTGACCCTGGTGGTCTGATTCCTGGCAGGGATGCCGGGAGAAGAGTACGCTGTCTTCACACCGAGGACGTGATGGTGGCCTGCAGTGGGTAGGTCACAAGCAGTCTCCGAGAGGATCTGCTCACCACACCTCTTGACCCTGTGAGATCGCCATGACGTACCAGTTCCCTCTCGAGCCCGGACAGGCTCCCCTCTCTGTCACCGTCGAAGGTGGCGATCCCTGGGGCGACCGTCGTCTGCACCGCAAGCACGACGCCCGTTGGCGCGGCATCGCCCGACAGTTCGTGGACGAGCGTGCTCCTGGCGGAGTCGGCTACATCCGCGTCATCGACTTCGCCAACCACGTGGACGGGGAAGACCTGACCCTCGGGTCGCGGATCTACGAGCTGGACACCGTGCCGGATGGAGTCACCGCCGGCTCCGTCGCCGTCGACGTCAGCGGCGTCGGCTCGAACGCTGACCTCGCAGTGGAGATCGCAGCGGCCATCAACGGTGACGCGGACCGTGAGGTCGATGCGGCTGTCGTCGACACCGACAAGGTGGTCTTCCTGCCGCGCACCAACTGGGGTGCCGCGGGCAACCTCGCCATGGTGTCCACCATCAACGTCCTGGATGTTCCGGCTCCCGCTGCGCTCATGACCGGGGGCGAGCTGCCTGCGGCCATCCGCCGCTGCCAGGGCTCCTACACCGTGACGCTGGCCGATGTGACGGCTCTCACCGCCGGCGACGTCATTCCCGTCGGCTCGGTGCCGTGGACCAACGCCCCGGCCTGGACGCATCTCCAGCTCGAGTCCAGCGTCGGCCTGCTCAAGCCTCTCTCGGGCGAAGCCGGTGCCGTCGACGCAGCCACCTACGGCTGGGTGCAGGTGAACGCCAACCGCCGAGCCCTGCTCGTCTCCGCCACCGTGGTGTCGGGACTCCCCTTCGCCGCCGGCGACGTCCTCCACTGGCAGACCTCGGTCTGAGAAGGAGCCTCTGATGGCCCAGCTTTCTGGATGGTCGCCCTACGACAGCTACGTGCAGGGCGGCATGATCGACGGCCGGTTCATGTCGGCCGCCTTCACCCTCATCGCCGCGGGACCCCCGCGTCTGGCGGCGGTGGCAGGTGGGAACGGAGATCTCGGCTCCCCGGCCGAGTTCGCCTTCCCCATCGGCGTGGTGCAGAACTTCAACCTCTCCCACAACCGGCAGTTCAGCCGGTTCTGGGAGGTCGGCTCGGAGCGCAGCTACTTCATCAGCGGCCGGACCATGGGGCAGATGTCGCTCTCGCGCATCATGTACCACGGGTCCTCGCTGATGCGGGTGCTCTACGCCTACTACCAGGACCTGATCCCCGACACGGGGGCCTCGTTCGCGGCCATGTTCGACAACCCCGGCATCGCCGGCGTCGCCAACAAGCACGACGTCGTCATCCCGCCGGGCTACGAGAACGTGTTCCTGAACCTGGCCTCGGACCTGTTCGCCCAGCCCATCGGCATCCTGCTGTACTTCCGCGACAGCAACATGGCCACCCTGGGGGCCGGGTACCTCGAGTCCTGCTACGTCCCGGCGATCAACCTCGCCTCGGACTCGCAGGGCACGGTGATCCAGGAGTCGGCGCAGATCCAGTTCGAGCGGATGATGCCCATCGACGTCAACGCGGTCGCCCTGATCCGCGGCGGCATCGATGAGCTGATCCCCGGCGCGGACATGCTGCCCTCCGGGTCCATCCCCTCGGGAGGATTCCCTCCGGGGTAGCGGTTCCGCGGAGTGATCGGTGAAGGCCCTCGTGTGACCCACGAGGGCCTTCGTCGTTCAGAAGGTGGAGCTGATGAAGCGCTTGTTCCACCAGGCGTAGCGGACCGCCGTGAAGCCCAGGGGCAGGGCCGACTGCGTCTTCCAGAGCAGCGACCCCTCGGAGGTCCACTCGATGTCCACTCCCGCCTCTACGTCGGCCTGGACAGCCTGCAGGACGGCCTGCTCCAGCTCGATGCCGAGTTCCACCCGCCCCTCTCCGTAGAAGGAGAACTTCAGCCACTCGGCGTAGACCGTCGACTCGACGATGTCGACTTGCCGCTCGACGGGGAAGCCCGCGCGCCTGGACTTCATCAGCCGCACCACCTCCCGCATGTCCCCGCAGTCCAGCGAGGAGTTGACCATCTGCAGGTAGTCCAGATCGGTCAGGTAGTCCGGCTCGCCGATGCGGTTGAGCTCGTCGTGCACCAGCTTCTTCTGGGTCAGCGGACCCACCTGCACCTGGACCTGCTTGCCGACGGAGAGGCCGGCACGCAAGGAGGCGATCTGAGGCACCCCCACCTTCAGGCCGGCGTTCGGCACCGACACGGTGTGGGTCCAGTGGTCCAGCAGCGCGGAGGACTGCAGGGGCGGGCTGATGCTCAGGTCCTCGGGGAAGCAGTCCAGGTCCGCCAGGTGCTGCAGCACCTCGCCCTGGTTGTTCAGCAGGGTGCCAGGGGTGATGTCCTCGCTGGGGAGGCGGAGCAGGTAGATCCGGTGCTTCTTCAGGAAGCGTCGCAGGGGCTGAAGCAGGCTCACGGATCACCTCAAGCTAAGAGAGGGGCGGGTCCGGGGGATCAGTCCCAGCGCGAGGAGGAGAGATGTACGCCGAGCTGCAGACCCACGCCCTCCCCGACAGCGTGACGGGGAGGGCGTGACAGGTCAAGGTTCCTGGGGCAGCAGGGTCTTGGTGTTCAGGAGCACATCGTCGCGCTCCAGGCGCTCCCGGACGTCGTCGAGCAGCGCGTTGGTCACCTCCGAGACGGAGACAGTCCTCCCCCGCTCCCGCTCCGCTTCCGCCCGAAGACGGTCGACGAGGCGAGAGTTGGGGAGGGACATGTTGATCACTCGGGAGGGCACGCCAAGTCCTCGTCGACTCGACAGAGCTCATCGAACTCGTCAGCCTCGTCGACCGGGGGCGACGGCGTCTCGTCTTCCAACGGCCCCACGTCCTTCAGCGCGTCGCGCAGGGACTGGAAGACCGCCATGCCTCCGTCGAACAGGGCCATGGACAGCCTCCCCTCCTTCCGAGGGTCGAACTTGGCCATGTAGAGCTGGTGGGCCTTGGCGAGCCACTGCTCCCGGGTCACTCGTACACCCCCTGCCCGGCCGCCTTCAGCGCCGCCTCCTGCTGCATCCGCTCCATCACGGCGGCCCCGCGCGAGCGGGAGAGGGCGATGCCCATGACGGCGCTCGCCTCGGTGGCGCCGAGGCGGAACACGGCGTCGACGGTGTCGTCGGTGACCAGCCCGGAGTACTCGGTGATCATGTACTGGCCCAGTCCCGCCCAGACGGAGGAGAGGAGCGCGTGGCTCTGCAGGGGCCGCGCCGACATCGTGGCCATCGACAGGGGCTTGATCACCTCGTCCTGCTTGATGGGGCCGGTGACGGCCAGGAAGAAGGAGAGGCCGGCGTCGCTGAGGATCTGGGCCGCCTCCTCCAGCTTCTGCTGCATGGTGAGGGGGTCGGTGAGGTCAGGCATGTCGGCCATGCGGGTGGGGTCGTCGTCGATCATCGGGCTTTTCCTGTCAGGTACTGGTGGAAGAGCTTCTCCCCGAGCGACACGAGCGCCTGCCCGGCGGAATCGCAAGGGCACTGGGAGAAGAACTTGGTGGAGTGGGACATGAACATCGCGTCTTCGTAGCTGATCTGCCCTCCCACGTAGAGGGTCTGCACGCGGATTCCTTCGCGCATGGCCTCCATGATGTTGCGGCGGACGTGGGTCTTGGCCCCCGATCCGGTGGGAGCTCCGTCGGTCAGGTGGATGAGCTGACGGAAGCCGGTCTTCGTCATCAGCTCCCGGGCCGCCACGCGAATGGCGGTGTGTGATGGGGTGGAGCCTCCGAGGATCGTGTTGTCGTTGTTGGCGGGCATCTTGCGGATGGGGTGCCCCATCCGGTGGATGACCACTTCGCTATCCCAGCCGCCGTAGTAGATCCAGACCTGCCCCTCCACGCCGGGGAAGTTCAGGGCCTTGGCCAGCTGCAGCGCTGCTCGAGCTTCCTGCTCGAACAGAGAGCCCACCACGGACCCCGAGCCATCGAGCAGGAGCAGGTACTTGAAGCCCGGCAGAGGTCGGGGAGACCGGAAGATCGGCCCCTCCTTCGTCATGCGGCGCTGCACGGCGGCCTGGATGTCCACCGTCGTCCCTTCGTAGTCCAGGTGGGTGCGCTGCTTGCCGCGGATCTTGACGAACTTCGAGTGCAGCCGCGAGGTGATCGCCAACTCCTCTCCCGTCAGCACCCGCGGCACGAGCTGCGAGTCCTGGATGTCGTGGAGCTGGACCTTGGCCTTCGCGTCCTCCGTCAGCCACTCGTCCTTGTCGGGGACGTCGGACTGCCCCGACTGCAGATCAGCGATGGTCTGCAGCATGGCGGCAGCCGCCGCGGCCTGGGTGTCGGGGTTGTCCAGGTGCTGAGAACCCCCCATGGCTGCAGCAGCCTGAGCCTGCGCTGCAGGGTCAAAGCGGTGGGCGTCCAGCTTCTTCTTGACGTACCCCTCGACGGGCGTGTCGCTGTGCCCCTGGCTCTTGAGCAGGTCGATGTCGCCTTGGCCCAGCAGAGCCATGAGGCGCAGCGCCACGGCCTGCGTCACCGCGGGATCCTGCTGCCCCGGGTCGCCCAAGAGGGTGGCCACTGCCCCGGCACCGCTCGGGGCGTTCCCGGCAGGCTGAGCGGCGGCTCCCGTCTTCTGCGCGAAGCGGTCTCCCAGGAGCTTCGTCAGCTTGGACATCAGCTTGGCCGCCGCAGCCATGCAGGAGGTGAAGTCCGAGGAGACGCAGTCCAGGTACGCCTGCTCGATGGCTGGTTGCACGGCCAGGAAGTCTGCGTCTGCGTCAGCGGGCGCCTGGCCGAACATGCAGCTCAGCATGAACTGGAAGAAGTCCTTCTTGGCTCCCTCCGTCTGCTCTCGGCCGATCCGCTTCCACCGCGCCACCAGGAGGTCGTAGTCCCCCGGGTTGAACTGGCCCCACCAGTAGGCGACGCGGTTGTCGTCCAGGATGTTCACGACGTGGTGGATGAAGGCGGCCAGGGGCTCCGTCTGCCCCGAGAGGGTGCGGTCTCCCTTGGCCAGGAAGTCCGTGATGATCCGGTCCGCCAGCTTGGTGGTGAAGTGGTGCATCGCCTCGATGTTCGAGCCGAAGACGATGTGGCTCAGCTCGTGGCCCGCCACGAGCCATGCCTCGGGGTCGGCGAGAGGCACGTTGACCTGCCGGCCGTCGGTGCTGCCGAAGGGAGCGTCGCGGAGCCAGATGGGCTGGCCGAGGGCTTTGCTGGTGGTGTTGACGAGCTTGTAGCAAGCGTCCTTCGTCTGCCACGCGGGTCCGCGCAGCGACGCTGGGAGAGTGAAGTCGGCCACGGGGCCTCCTCAGAAGATGTAGGTGTCTGCGGGCAGAGCAGCGGTGAAGGCGTCACCGTCGTAGTGGACATCGAGCATGGCTTCGAGGAAGGCGCTGTCTTCGATGGCCTGGATGTCCCGGATGGACTGCTCCTCGATGATCTTGGTGATCGGGTAGTCGGGGGAGGAGACCCCCCAATCGACCCCGATCGACCAACGATTCACCGGTTTGTCCACCGCAGGCGACGTGACGGTGAAGAAGGGGATGGTGTACCGCGCCATGTCAGCCTCGCGGGGTGTCGTCGTCGAGGAGTACTCGAGCGGGATGCTCCTCAGGGTCATGGTCGTCGCCGGGGACCACCTCGTAGGGCAGGAGCACGTCGCCGCTGTCGTCGAGCACGATGCCCTCGATGTGGAGTTCCCAGTGTCCCTCCTCCAGGCGTAGGTCGAAGATCGGGGTGGGCACGGCCTCAGCGTCCGCCTCTGGGTTGGCGAGGAAGCGAAGCTGCGCCGGGCCCAGGCGCTCCTTGTCCTTTCGGGACTCCAGGAACGCCCGGACCTGTGCAGCGAATGAGAGGTCTCCCGACATGGATCTAGGGTACCTACTCGGTCAGGTGTGGTCGAAGACGATGAGCATCTGCCCCTCGGGCAGGCGCACATCGAGGTGCTCTTGTACGTGATCCCTCAGCACGCCCCAGAGACGTCGGGCCTGGCTGATCTTCGGCTGCAGCTCGAGCATCGTCCAGCAGACGCTGTCGAGCTGCATGCGCAGGGCCACGATGCCCATCCACTTCTCGTCGCAGTCGGGGGAGCTGCTCTCGAAGGAGAGGTTCTCCAGCTCCGGGGGACAGGTCGCCAAGAAGTCGTCCCAGTTGTCGACCCAAGAGCCGAACTTCATGCCCCCCTCGACGGGGAACTCCTCGGGGGGAGCGACCCCCCAGATCACGGCTGCGAAGCACTCGCCCATTGGCCGTTCTCCTCGTGGTTGAAGGGTAAGAGGAAGACGCAGCTGCATCAGCTACATCCGCTGGTCGCTCCGCAGTCCTCGCAGACACCGCAGGTGCCGGACTGCTTCATCCGCATGCTCCCGCAATGGGAGCAGCTGTCGCCGGTGTAGCCGGCCCCCACCGCAATCTCCCGCGACATCGTGACCGCGGGAGCGTGAGGGTTGCCCTTCCACGCCTCTGCGGCATCGAACTTCGCTACGGCCTCTGGAGCCGGCCCCTCTACGGGAGTGAGCAGCTCCTTGGAGGGGTGGCCCAGGGTGTCAGGACGGAGGTTCTCCTCGGTGACGTCGGTGTGCGCGAGGTCGGCCATGCCCAGGTAGCTGATGGCCAGCTCCCGGAAGATGTAATCGACCACGGAGGTCGACATCTTGATCCGGTCGTTGCCCGTCACCATCCCGCTCGGCTCGAACCGGCTGAAGATGAACAGGTGCACGAACTTCTCCAGGGGCACTCCGTGCTGGAGACCCAGGGAGACCGCGATGCCGAAGCAGTTCATCAGCGACCGGAAGGCCGCGCCCTCCTTGTGCATGTCGACGAAGATCTCGCCGAGCGTGCCGTCCTCGTACTCTCCCGTCTTGAGGAAGATCTTGTGGCCGGCGACGCGCGCCTTCTGGGTGTAGCCCTGACGCCTGTCCGGGAGGCGTCGTCGAGAGGTCTTCTCCGCCAGAGCCTTCCAGAGCAGCTCCGGACACCGCCGGTCGACGGTGCCCTCGGCGGTCGACTCGCAGTGGCGGCAGTAGGCCACCACTGCGCCGTCGCCGTCCGGCTCGACCCAGTCGTGATCGTACTTGGGGTCGAAGTCCGCCACCTAGTCCTCCTCGGCCTCGAAGTAGGCGAGGTCCAGGCCGGCGAGGCACTGGTCGAGCAGGTCGAAGCCGTTGGCGTACTCCACCTCGATCTTCGTGGGGACGGAGTAGCTGTCCTCCATGCCCTCGATCTCGGCCTTGCAGTCCTTGCGGCTCTTGGCCCGGACGTGGGTGGGCTCCTCGACGTTGCCGTCCTCGTCCTCTTCGTACTCGGTCAGGTCCTTGGCGAGCCAGTAGGTGAGCTTCATGTGTCTTCTCCGGTGAGGGGGCGGATCATGTAGATCTCGTCCCCGGTTGCGCTGTCGTGGTGGAAGTTCTGCAGGCGGATCTGCTGACCCGCCATGTCGATCCAGATCTTGAAGTGGCACTCGGTCTTGGGGAGGATCTGCCGCAGCATCTCCTCGGCGTGTTCGGCGATGAACTCCTTCTGGCCGTTCGACTTTCGCCAGCCGAAGTCCTTGACCGTGGCGAGCCAGCGGCAGTCCTGCGGCATCATGCCATCGATGTGATCCTGGAAGCTCTCCAGGAACAGGGTCCACAGTGCGGGGCCGTCCTCGCCGCTCTCCTCATCCTCGAAGCCCCAGGACAGGTTGGGCTCTCCGAACTCGGGCTCTCCGAAGGTAGGCAGCGACATCAGCCCTCCTTGAGGCACCCGCACACGAAGCGGGCCTTGTTGTGTTCGACGCAGAGGCCGCACTGCCAGTGGCCGGGGGTGCCGACGGTGGGGCAGTTGAGCCTCTGCAGATCATCGTTGATCGGGTCTCTCCCGTGGAGAGCTCGGAACTCGTAGGCCGTGTAGGGATTCTCCTCCAGGTCCCGTTCCGGCCCCCCCAGCGTGATGTCGATGGTGATGGTGGTGAGGGGGTGCTCCAGCACGAGATCGTACTCAAAGAGGGAGTAGACGATCTTGGTCGGGTCCTCCTCGTCCACTTCCACGGTGACCTCGCGGGTCACGGAGTCGGGGCAGACGCGCCCGACCCGTGACCCCTCGGCGGTGTAGAGGCTCCCGTCCCCCTCCAGGCGCGCCCCTTGGGAACGGAACCACAGCTGGAGCAGCGCCCAGTCCTGTGCCTTGTTGTGGGGGCCGGTCCTCATCTGATGGTCGCGAAGAAGCTCCTCGAGCTTCGCCTGCAGGGCTGCCAGGAACCCCGCGTTGATGTTGAACCTTCCGATGTAGCCGGTCAGCGTGTCCCGGACGATGCCCAGGAACTCCTCGTCCTGGGCAGACATCAGGGAGTCGCCTTCCGGCGCTTCTTGGGCTTCGGCTTGGCCTTGGGCACGTCCAGCACGTTGAGGCTGGCGACGTCGACCCCCATGCGCGCCTGCACCTTCTTGACGTAGAACTCGCGCTGCTGCGCTTCCTCGAACTTGAAGGTGGACAGGAGCAGCGCCTTGGGCACCCCCCAGAGTGCTGCGTTGCGGCAGATCTGGTGCAGGTCGGACGTGGACAGCGAGTACTCGAACGTCCCCGTCCGGGTGTCGCCGGCGAGCTCCAGCAGCATCGAGACGAAGGGCTTGTCGCCCGCGACCTTCTCGGCGAAGACGGCGTCCGGGATGGCCTTGTCGTCGTCGCAGGCCGAGGCCCGCAGCCCCATCAGGATCTTCAGCTCTTGCTCCTTGGGCGGGTAGTCCAGGAAGATGGGCTGCACGCGCCGCTTGAAGTCGTCGTTCAGGGCGTTGGTGCCTCCGTAGGCGCTGGGGTTCATGGTCATCACGACCCAGAGCTTCGCGCCGATGTCGAGGCTGAAGGCGCGGCCCAGCTTGTGGACGTTGATCGTCCCCTGGAAGTCCAGGAGCGGGTTCAGCGTCTTCTGGGTCTGGGGCCGCAGGGCGTTGACCTCGTTGATGAGCAGGATGGCACCGTCGCCGGCCTCGGTCTTGGCGACGAAGCGCTCGTGCATCTCGTTGGCCACTTCGATGGCCGTGGTGAGGGCTCCGAGCCCGAAGAACGAGGTGTCCCCCTCGAGGCCGAAGGCGCCGATGAGGTCGAGGTCGCGGGTCTCTTCGGTGCAGCTGTACTCGATGATGGGCAGCCCCGTCTCCTGAGCGAGGGCGTAGACGGACATGCTCTTCGCCATGCCCGTGGGGCCGACGACGAGCAGGGGGTCGTGGAAGGTGGACTGGCGGAGGAACCCCAGAAGGCCGGTGCAATCGACGTAGGGGACTTCCGCCTGGAAGTAGGACTCGAGCGGCATGCGGCGCAGCTCGTAGGCAGCCTGATCAGACAAGGATCTCTCCGGTAGTAAGAGTGGCGAGATCCTTATTGCGCAATCTCCGCTGTTCTTTCGGGGTAGAGTCTCTCGCATGCCGATCGCCTCGATCATCATCCCCACCTGCAACCGCGACGCCGCCCTAGCCCGCGCGGTCAACAGCGCGTTGTCTCAGTCGATCTCGGACACCGAAGTCATCGTGGTCGACGACGCCTCGCAGGACCAGACTGCGGAGGTCCTCAACGAGCTCCTGCGGATGGATGATCGACTGAGGGTGCTGCAACTCCCCATCCCACTGGGGTTGTCCGGAGGGCTGCAGCGGAACGAGGCCGTGAAGATGGCGCGCGGAGAGTACATCGCGTACCTCGACGACGACGACGTCCTGACCTACCGCTCCATCGAAGCACGCATCGAGTTCCTGCGGCACCGCCCCCAGCTCGACTTCTGCTGGGGGCGCACCCTCTTCATCCGGCACACCGTGGGGCACCCAGACCTGGACGGCCGAGTTGTGGCCCGCCTGGTCAAGGAGCCGCGGCCCGGTCCCGGGGAACCGAACGGGCTTCACTGGGTGCGGGGCACCGTCATCCCTGACGAGTTCATGCACCGCGCCGGCGTCGTTGGCGAGAAGAGCGGGGTGTGGTGGCCCAGCGGGCGTGGAGAGGATCGCAAGCTGCTCCAGGCCATCATCAAGGCCGGCTTCAACGGTGCGGCCTGCGACGAGGTGGTCGCCATCTACGGACGGACGGTCGGCTACACCGACTCTGCCCACAGGCAGACGAAGGCGAGGCAGGCACGCAAGGTGAAGGGGGCGACGCAGGTGCGGCCCCCCGGTCTACGGCGGCCGGTGTCCGCCAGCGCCCGGCTCCAGCAGGCCGGGAAGGAGAGGGAGGACCATGTCCGACGCGGAGATCATTGACCTGGGCCTGGGGAACGACCCCCGCCAGTGGGCGTGGCGGCTCTACACCAAGATGGAGTGGAAGGACAAGTTCCCCGCCTCCTACGTCCGGCTCAGCGCGATCCAGGACCTGCTGAGGGAGATCATGGTCTCCTACACGGGGGAGGCGCGCGACGCCATGGTGCGGGCTGCCCTTGACCAAACCGTGCAGCGGGTGCGAAAGGTGCAGGTGCTGCCCGAGGGCCGTGCCGTATACTTCGAGACCGCAGACGACTACGGTGACTACGGCTACACGGTCACCTTCCCGGAGCTTCAACATGTCCGAGATCCGAACCCTAGCTGACTTCGCTCTCCCCTTGGGCTGGCGAGTGTGGCATCTGCTGGCCGGGCTCCCTGCCGCCGGCGCCGCGGAAGCCACCCTCTGGGACAGCGGAGGCCTCTACCCCTGGGCGAGTCTGGTCGGTGGTCCGCACCCCATGGAGATCCTCGCCGGGGCCGCCGACACCAACAAGCGCATTCGGGTCACCGGCATCCGTGCAGGCGCGCTCGTCACGGAGACCAAGACCACCAACGGCGCCAACGGCAGCACGCCGGAAGCCCTCGTCGCCCCCTTCGACCGCGTTCTGTTGGTCGAGGCCCTGGATGCCTGCGCCGGTGCGGTGTCGGTCCGCATCGTCGCGGGAGCAGTCGTTGTTGCGACGATCGCAGCTGGACTGGGCACCTCCCGCATGGGCGTCTTCTCCGTGCCGGCGAACCACCGAGGCTACGTGATCCGCACGGAGTCCTGGCTGAGCGCCTCCGCGGATGTGGAGACCAGGGTCTACGGCCGCCTGGCCGCCACGGACGCCTTCGCTCTGCGGCACCACGGGCCGTGCGGCACGGGACCGAGGGACCTCATCGACATGGGCTTGGGGCCGATGAGCGGTCTGGACTTCCCTGCCGGGTCGGACATCGACATGCGCGCCATCGAATTGACCGGCGTCGTCACCCCCAGAGTGGGCGCCGCCTTCAAGGTCATCACGGTCCCCAACGGGTAGTGGCCACTGACGAACAGCAGCAGGCCGCCGACAGGGCGATCGACAACGCCAAGCACAAGAGGTTCTGGGACAGCCGGAAGTTCTGGTTCGGCATGGCTACCATCGCCTCTTGGACGTACCTGTACGACCGCATGCTGACGCTGGGCATCGGCGCGGGGGCCAAGTCCCTGGAGATCCCCCAGGAGCTCTGGTGGGCCATGGTCATCAAGGGTGCGCTGGAGGCCTTGATCTTCGGTGGCGTCGCTGCGCTGGACGCCTACGCCACGAAGCTACCCTTCTCGGCGATGATCAACGGAGTGACCGGCCAGGTCACTCCTCCGAAGAGGGAGCCGGAGGAGTCTCCGCCGGCACCGAAGGCGCCTTCGTCAACGGAGCCGTGATCCCCTCCTTCTTGTAGAACTCGAGCGGCGGCTGCTCGAACCCCTCAGGGGCTTCCCCGCACTTCACCGCGGCCTTGTCCGCCAAGTAGGCGTTGAGCGCGTCGATGTCGCTGCTCATCTGCTGGAGCTGCTGCTCCTGCGCCTCCAGCCGCTCCTGCACCTTCATCAGCGGAGGAGCGTTCTCCTGGGGCGGAGCAGCCGAGTCGTCATCGTCGGAGGCCGAGTCGTCGTCATCCACGACGAGGAAGGGCGGCCCCTCCCGGTAGGTGTCGTCGAGCCACTGGGCCCAGGCGGCCGTCCAGATGAGGGCGAGGGCGAGCACGAGGAGAATGGTCAGTTTGCGCATGATCTACTCGATCTGAGCGACCGCGAGGGTCAGCCCGTCCAAGGATTTGCGGATGTAGGTCAGGCTCTCGTCGAGGCGCGCGTCGCGTACCTCTCGGGCCTGCTTCGCGGTCTCCAGGGACTTGACGCGCTCCGTCAGGGCCACGACCTTCGCCTGCTCGAGCACGAAGTCCTGCTGCAGGTCGTGGAAGGCCAGGTAGCCGGCGAACACCATCGGGAGGACGACTCCCGCGTACTTGCCGAGGCCCCGCACCCACGGAGGAAGCATCACTGGTTTGTCGTCGGACACGGCTACTCCTACTCGGTGAGTCTCTTCAGCACCCAGGCCACGGCGCCCATCTTGTCGAGCACGAAGTAGACCCCGCCCATCAACAAGAACTGGAAGGGCTTGTTGTTCCAGAGTTCTACTACACCTGCCCGGATGTCCCTGGCCAAGTCCTTCTTCTGGTCCGCCTTGTCGGCCGCGGCAGCGGCCTGCCTCTCCCCGGCCTTCACCAGCCGTTCACGCTGGTCCTCGGCCTCCTTGAGGAGGGCGATGATCTCCCGTTGCACAGGCGCTTGGCCCCTCAACCACGCCAGCAAGCTCTCGTTGGCCTGCTGGGACTGCACGGCGACCTTCTTCATCTCGAGGAGCAGCCGCACCCAGCGGGCCTCGGGGTCTTCCCCTTCCCCGGTGGCGAACAGGTAGGCCCGCAGCAGTCGAGCCCGTCGCGGATACTCCTGGGAGATCTCTACGAGAAACTGCTCTACCTCCTCCTGTGTGGGGATCTCCAGGGAGACCCCGACCGGCTCTTCGGGCTCTGACATGGATCATCTCGATCGCGGCGAGGGAAGGGGGGCAACGCACTTCAGGCACATACCGGGAGCGCGCAGGGCCACCCCATACATACCGTCGAACTCCCCGTCCGTGAGAACGGACCCGAAACAGGTCAGCCAGGTGCCTGCGTTGGGGTAGTGGTTGAAGTTCAGCAGCTTCGTGATCGGGGGCGCCGACGGGTTCTTCTTGAGGGCGTCGAAGGCGGAGATGTGCGAGGGCTCTCCCCAGTCAACCAGCCGAGTACCGACGGCATCTGCCGACGCGAAGCCGAACCACTTCTGCGCACCGCCTCCCGCGACCCGGATGTTCACGCCGTCCGCGTCCACCACCCACGCCAGGCAGTCGTCCATCAGATCCAGCGTCTTCAGCCAGCCGTTGATGGTTGCGTGCTGCGGAGGAGAGGCCAGGACCGCATCGATTTCCGGGCTCGATGTGATGGCTCGTTCCTGGGCCTGTAGCCGCTCGACCGTTGCCTTGCCGGCCATCGCTTGCGCGATGAGTCGCTCCTGGGCGACTCTCAGGTTCCTCTCGACAGTCTCCAGTCGTTGTCCGAGGCCCGCGCTGTGCTCGAGGCGATCACGGCGGGCCTTCTCGTGCTCCTCCCGCACGGTCTCCTTGACGCCGTTCTCTTCCTGCTCGTAGTGGTGCGTCAGCACGCGGATGCCGGCGATGGCGCTCAGCGTGAGCGCCGCGGCGAAGAGCCGAGTCACCTCGGAAGCCGTCCCCCATCCAAGCAGTTCCAGCTGCAAGCTCATCGCCACGAGGAAGGTCAGGGCTGCTGAGCCGAGGTAGGCCTTCCTTCGGGGGGAGGACAGCTGTCGAGATCGTACTCCCGACAGCAGCAGGAGCAGGGACATCGCGGCCAGGACGATCTCAAGGACCAGTGTGCCGAGCATCGGCTACTCCATGGTGGGTGCCCCCCGGTTGTTGCGGCTCTGGGGAAGAGCGGACATCGCTCGTAGAGTACGTGGTGGTAAGCTCGCAGGGCAACAGCCGGATTTTGGGGCATAAGCGCCGTGGCCACCTCTTACGTCTCCTTCCGCGACAAGCGCGGGATTCACCTGAAGCTGGGCGACACCGCCCGGTTCTTCGATGGTGAACGTCGAGTCGTAGGCTGGGTGGAGAACCTCTCCGAAGGGAAGGTCACATTGCGCTATCCCCAGACCCTGGTCCCCGTCAGCTCCGACGGCGGACCGACTCCTGAGCGAGCCGCCCCCGACTCCCCGAAGTGGGCCCGCCGCACTCTGCCTGCTGCCGAGGTGGAGCGGTGGGGGTAGAGGCGAAGCTCGACCTCGCTCTCCGACATTTGCTGCCCCGAGTCAAGTCCACCCCCCTCAACCTCCTGCGCGCGAAGAACACCACCGACGCGCTGAGGACGATGATCTGCTGCTGCTCGTGGGTCACGGGCAACGACGGCGACATCTACTGGTGCGGCAACAACGAGGGCATCTCCATCTGGCGATGGAAGAAGGGATACGGCCGCGAAGAAGTCACGGTCCCCTGGAAGACCGCGCTGGTGCACGCTCACGAGTCCGGCATCCTGGTTGACCTCATCCTCGACACCTACGAGTCCTTCGGCATGTATCGAGCGGATCATCTCCGTTGGAGAACCATGCACCCCTACGGTATGCTCACGACCCCCGGCGCCATCCGAGACGAGGCGCGAAGACGAGGGTGGGATGACCCCGCCCCACCCGGAGAACAGCCAGATGCCCCGATTCCGCCGACGCCCGATCACCATCCGAAACAGTCCTCCCGTGGCTACCACCCGAGGCGACGTCCTCGACAGCGACGGTGAGGCCGTCGCCGACTTCACCTTCTCCGTCCTGAAGACCCAGGTCGACGGCTACGAGGCCGTCAAGAACGGCGTGAAGGAGGTCCTCGGCGACAACTCCGCCCCGCAGGTGGTCGACCTCGTCACCTCCATCGTCAAGCTGCAGGTGGGCGAGGACGAGGCCCACAGCCCGATGCTGAAGAGCCTCGTCGACGACCTCGGGGTCGACGAGGACGAGGTGGAGCTCGCCCAGGACATCATCCTGGCGGGCCTCGACATCACCGCCCTCATCGCCCAGGCCGTCAACAGCGGCAACCCGAAGGCGGTGCTGTGGCAGATCATGGGGCAGGTCAGCCAGATCATCCCCGAGCTCGAAGCGGACATCGCCGCGATCAAGCAGGGCTGAGGCCGTCGGAGGAAGCGCTGGTCCTGTCGGCGCTTCCTCCGGTACTCTGCCCAGTGTCCATTCCCTCGAAAGGAGCCCAGGTGGCTCATCCGTCTGTGCAGATCCCCGTCCTGTGCGAGGGGAAGCTCCAGCCGAACCCCGCCGTCATCAGCGCCAGCGAAGGCGACGTGACGATCCTGGTGGGCGCCAGCGCGCTGGTCTACCCCCGCACCGGAGTGGTGCGTCAGCTCATCAACCACTGCTACGAGGCCGACACGGTCCTGCAGGACCACCTCCCCTACAAGGTCAAGACCTTCCAGCTCCTGGCAGCCCTCAAGAGGCTCGGGGTGTTCGGGCAGCGAGCGCGAGGCTGTGCCGCGTGATCTCAAACCGCTGAAGGAGTTCGCCCCGGGCCTACCTGAGAAAGGTCGGGCCCGGGGTCTCCCTGCGGTCAAGGGGCGCCAGACCTGGGAACTGGCAGTACAAGACCACGACGCTCATCGAGCGGGCAGGCACTTTGATCTTAGGTTGGGAGACCCCTCGACGGGTGTCGCGCACTCCTGGGCGTTGCCCAAGGCGAAGCTCCCCGGCCCCGGGGAGCGCCCCGTGCTCGCGGTACAGCAAGGCGACCACACCTTGGAGTACATGGACTTCCGCGGGAAGATCCCCTCGGGGTACGGCGCTGGGACCGTGAAGCGGCATCTGCGGGACCAGGCGGAGGTCTTCCACGCAGATCCCGACAAGATCAAGTTCAACCACTACCGCGGCTCGGGGCACGACGAGTACATCCTGCGGCGCACCAAGGACAAGAACTGGCTGCTGCAGAACGTGACTCGGCACTCGGGGCGCACACCCGCCATGCCCAAGCCCAAGTACAAGGAGGAGAAGCGCGAGGCCCAGCTGACCCCCGAGGATGAGGGCAAGGTCTGGGCGCCGAAGGCGGACGGGTCTCACAACGTCTTCGTGCTGGAGAAGGGGAGGCCGATCCGTGCCTTCTCACACAGGCCGGCGAAGGCGCGGCGCACTGGCCTGATCGAGCACTCCCACAAGGTCCCCGGCCTGATGGACAAGAAGGTCCCCTCTCACCTGGATGGCACGATCGTCCGTGGGGAGATCTTCGCACGCCCGCATGGAGGAGGGCGACCTCTCCCTGCTGAGCGAGTCAGCGGCCTGCTCAACGCAGGGGTCTGGAAGTCCCGGAAGGGGCAGGAAGAGCACGGTCCGCTCGAGGTCATGACCTTCGACGTCGCCAGGTACCGCGGCAAGGACATGTCGGCTGCGCCCTACTCCGAGAAGCTGCGAGTGCTGAAGCAGGTCCAGGCGGAGTTCCCCGGCCTCAAGAGGACCCCAGTGGCCCGGACGAAGTCGGAGAAGCTCCAGATGCTGGAGGCCATCCGGCGCAAGGAGCACCCGCTCACCGATGAGGGCATCGTCGAGTGGGATCTCGCCGAGGGCACGAGGCCGAAGAAGTACAAGTTCAAGCCGGACGAGGACCTGGAGATCGTCGGCTTCTTCAAGACCAAGGGGGGCAAGTACGAGGGCACGCACGTCGGCGGCGTGCTGGTCAAGGACCCCAAGGGCAACGTCAGTCGTGTCGGCACCGGCTTCACCGACGACTTCCGCCGGCTGGCCCACGAGAAGCCCGAGCTCCTCATCGGGCGCACAGCCAAGATCACCTCGATGGGCAAGTACCCCAGCGGCAAGCTCCGCATCCCCTCCTTCCAGGGCTTGCACCCCGAGAAGAACGACCCCGACGACCTCAAGAAGCTCGAGGAGGCCGGGGTAACGCTGGAGCAGATGACCCGCACGAAGAAGGCGCACATCACCATCCTCACGGGCGGCATGGGAGCAGGCAAGAGCACTTGGGCCGAGAAGCATCGGGGCAAGTTCGACTTGGTCCTGGGGACAGACACGGGCAGCCCAGACGGGAAGGGCGGGTACAGCAGCCCCTCGAAAGAGACGAGGGACCGCATTCGCCAGGAGAAGGATGAGCAGGCACTTGCGGCCCACAGGGCAGGGAAGCGAGTGTTGCTGGAGGGTTTCCCCAAGGGGATTCTCCAACACCCGAGGTCTCTGGCCGCAGCCGATCAACGGCTGGTCATGGGGACAGGGCCCGTGAGAAGGCTGTTCCGTGTCGCGAAGCGCTCAAGGCAGCGGGGAACCTCCACGCTAGAGGATTTGGCCTACGCAGCTGGGACGTTCAAAACGGACCGGGAGAGCTACAGGAAGATCAAAGAGCACGGGCCCCTCACAAAGGTGGCCTCAGCACTGCTGCGCGGGAAGACGGCCGCCCTGCTCCCACTCAACAAGCCCGTCGTCGTCTCCAAGACGAAGCAGAAGCACATCGACAGCTGGGAGAAGCGCAAGGGCAAGGAGGACCTGGTCTCGACCAACCTGGGCACCGTGGCGTACAACCCCAGCAGGAAGACGATGCACGTGGAGTTCGCCAAGGGTGGCCTGTACAGGTACTCCGGGGTCTCCCCGGAGACCTACGCCGGCGTGCTGAAGGCGAAGTCCCACGGCAAGCACTTCCACAAGCACGTGAAGGAGCCGGGGTTCCGGTACAGGAGGCTGGTGTGATCATCCGAAACGCCCTCGCAGAGGAGATCTTCAAGCTCGCCGCTCCCGTAGAGGAGTCCCCCGAAGGCGCCTCCCCCTCCTCGGGCGAGAGCGAGCTGAAGGAGGGCCCCTCAGAGTACTGGACCCAGCGCCGGCAGAAGGCTCGAGCGCACCGCGTCTTCAAGAACCTCCACGGACGCATGCGAACCGAAGGCGTGCTCACCGGGGCAGGCAAGTACCGCGTGGCCGTCCCGAAGCACGTGCTGACCAAGCAGGACCTCGAGAAGCACCTGGGCTTCGTGCCGGTCAACATCGCCGTGCCGGAATCGGGACAGCGGCAGTTCGGCAGCTGGAGGCACCCCTACCACAACAACCACGTGCACGATCACGACTCGCACTGGGTCATGCACGAGGACGATCACGCGTCGACGACGATGCTGATGCACAAGCGAAAGCTCGAGCTGGCGAAGATCCGAGAAGCTCGGCGGTCGGGTGGCGGCGGGGGCGGAAGAAAGGGCAAGGACATCCCCGGCCTGGGCGACATCGCCAAGACCACCATCCAGGGCATGCCGCACCTCATCGGTGAAGGCGGGCCCGGCATCCTCTCGTACACGAAGAACCGCATCCTCGGCCGAGAGGGCATGCTCTCCATCGTGCAGAAGGGGCTGCCCAAGCAGTACCACCGGCGCGTGCGGCGGATGAAGGCGAGCCCGACCTACCAGCGGGCGGCGGCAGGCAGCCACGATGCCCGGGAGCAGATGCGGCACGTGGGCCGCCACGCCAACCAGATGCGGCAGAGCGCCATGCGGAAGCAGGCCGCCCTGGACGAGCTCCGTCGCTGGAGGAAATCGTAGATCTCCTGTGGGATGAGTAGAGTACTGATCCCCAGGAGGCTGCATGCACGGATGGGCGCGCGACCTACGTCGCGGCGATCTCTTGGAGCTGGTTGAGAAGGCGAACGGCACGCGACGTGTCCGGTACCGAGTAGGAGATCCTCTTAGCCGGGGAGACCACCGCGTCGGGTGGGACATGCAGATGGTCGGCCCCAGCGGCGACACCATCGGCAAGGCCGTCCCCTACTACGACGCGGACATCGAGTCCGCCTTCCACCAGCTCCACCTCGACAACAACCGCTACCCCTACGGCACGCGCGCCCTCCTCATGGTGCACATCACCTACGACGACGGACACGTCGCGCCGCAGCCGTGGGTAGAGGGGTCTGAGTGCCCTGTGGAGAGCTTCGAGGGGGCGAGCTTCGAGTACCGGGGCCAAGTCGATGCCCGGGCCGCCGGACTCCCTCCTGAGGAACTCTGGGCGCACCAGGACGAGCTCGTCCTGGGCAACTACCGATTCGTGGGGGCGGGCGGCGAGCTCCGCCCCTCTCCCCGAGACAGCTCCAGCAGCAGGCGCCGCATCCGGCGTTTCCGAGGACGATGACCGCACTGGATTACATCTGGAACTGGACGGGCCGCTGGGCCCTGAAGCTACTCGCCCTCGTGGGCGAAGAGGAGGCCGTCGTGGCCCAAGAAGAGATCATGCTCGGCAGCAGGCCGTGCGCGTCCATCACCCTGACCTCGAAGCACTTCGAGGTCATCGAGGACACGAAGGAGGCCCTCATCGGGGGCAGCATCTACATCAACGGCAAGCAGCACCACCTGATGGGGCTGAAGGTCGTGGACAAGGACGGGGAGTGGGTCCCCGTGCACGACCCGGACGGGTGGTACGACTCCGTCTGTGCCCTCGACCAGATCAAGTTCGGCGTCACGGAGATCGAGGGCCTGGACGGGCTCTGGATCCTCTGGACCCACCCCGCGGAGCACTGATGCTGCGGCTCAACCTGCCGAGGCTCACCGAGGACCTCAGGAACAGGCTCAACGGCTGGCGAGTGGCGTACGTGAACATCGAGGAGGCCCGGACGATCGGGACCTTCGACCCGCCGTGTGCGTACATCAAGCTCACGAACTGCCTCGGCTATGTGGACGTGGTCGCAGACGGCGAGGTCTTCCTGGACAACGAGAACTGGCAGATGCCGCTCAAGAGCTTCAAGAAGCAGAAGCACGCCGCGGCCTGGCTGGTCACGCGGCTGGCGAAGGGGAACCAATGATCACCAACGAAGAGGAGGCTGAGTGCCCTCTGTGCACGAACGGGACGCTCGGCATCAGCCCCGACCAGGAGAACGGCGAAGCCGAGCTGGTCTGCCGAGGCGAGTGCGGCAGCTACGTGCCCGTGCAGATGTGCGACTGGATGCGCTACCGCGGCAAGCTCTGCGGTGGGAAGCTCCACATCGTGGAAGGCTCCGGCGCCTGGTGCGGGGAGTGCGAGACGATGTTCGCCGACGGGAAGGGTCTGCAGGCGGCGTTGAACATGCTGGGCGTGTTCGGGAGCTTCCTCGACGATGACCACACCGAGGCGGACTACGAGAAGTACAGCGACGTGCTGGGGTTCGTGCAGGGCCACCTCATCGGAGCCGTGAAGCCCGCAGAGCCCACCTGCTGGGTTCTGCTCTACCACCACCGCCACGGCACCGACGTGGACGTTCACCCGTCTCGGACGGTGGCTGAGGCGGTCGGAGCGTCCATCGTGGCGGACAACCGCCACGAGTTCCCCGACATCCCGAAGGAGTGGTCCAACGAGAAGTGCTACGAGCGCTGGGAGGACATGACGGAGGGCATCGAGCGTTTCGAGCTCGTGGAGCGGCCGAGCCCGCTCCCGGCGGTTGCGGCCAACGCTCAGGCCCTCGTGCCGGTGCCCATGGACGAGGCGTGGATCGAGCAGCTCACCGCTGAGATCGAACGATGGAGGGCTGACGGGTCGGTGCCGATGATGCCGATGGACGTGGAGGTGTTGCGCATCCCACCCAACACGCACGGGCTGGAGTCGTTGATGGCGTTCAGCACGGCCCACATCACCCCGGAGACGTGCGGGCGGCTGGAGGCCGGCGCCAAGTACGCGCGCATGGTCCCCGGACCGAGCAGGACCCGGATCGACGAGATCAAGACGCAGCACGGGCACGTGCCGCGAGATCAGTGGCTCGAGGCCAGCTTCCTGCGTCAGCGCGGGATGATGCGCCCCGAAGGCTTCCTGCTCCACGTCCCCGAGAACCCTGACGACTGGCCCGAGATGCCCGATGACCTGGAGGCCCTGTTCCTCAAGGCGCGGACCAACAACTGCTGCTGGCTGCTGCTCGACGCGGATGGCCCGAAGCACGATGACCTGCCGACCTGGGAGTGGTGATGACCGACAAGAAGTTCTACCGGACCGTGTTCCGCATCGAGGTCCTCGGAGACGAGTCTCTCATCGACGAGTCTCTCGACATGAAGGACATCCACGAGATGACCTACGAGGGCCCCCGATCCGGCCGGTTCCTCGACACCTTCGAGGAGGAGGTCACTCCCGCCCACATGGGGCACCTGCTGGAGGCTCAGGGGTCGGACCCGCAGTTCCTGCTGGGCGACGCCTGGCCCATGAAGCAGGAGCTGGGGAAGCTCGAGTTCGCCTTCAAGACCACGGGGAGCGTTCGGTCGAGCTGGCCGAGCGGATCGACGAGCTGCGAGCTGACATCGAGGAGGCTGAGCTGTGAAGCAGAACGGACCATGAACGACGTGGCGGAGCGCCAGGGCTGGAACGAGGCGACCAAGCTCGACCTGGTGTACCGCTTCCTCAACAACCTCGACGTCCTGCAGAAGCGCGAGGACGAGGCACCCCTCGACCACTTCAAGCGGTGGCTCGAGAACAAGGCCAAGTGGGAGAACAACGATGCCTGATTACCGAGTCCCCTTCGTTCGCCAGTCGACCGAGAAGGGGTACATCGCGGTCGAAGCCAGCAGCCCCGCGGACGCAGCGAAGATCGCACAGGAGATGCTCGACGAGAGCGACGAGTGCATCACCTACGCCAAGTACGGGCAGTGCGAGACGATCCTGCAAGACGCCGTGCTGGCCCCGGAGGACAAGTAGATGCCGATGATCTGGGCTGCCCACGAAGTGCTGGGAGTCCTGCTGGGCTGCCTGTCTGGAGACTGACATGAGCATCGAGAACGCGATGGAGGCGCCCGACATCGGGCCGGGCCCGGGCCGCCAAGTCGTCCGGGTCGTCCTGGAAGTCGAGCGGTACGTCTACGCCGACAACAAGGACATGGTCGACGGCGCCTACGCCGACATGGCGAACGAACTGAAGACGGTGCTGCCCAAGGACGAGTTCGTGGCGCGCTGCGAGATCGTCTCGGCCCGGCCTGAGGACCACATCCACATCAACGACTGGCTGCGCGAGCGGTACGAGCCTGATGCACATCTGCCCTGACGAGATTATCGCTGCCGTGGCAACCATCACCTTCGCCAAGCCGAGCTGGCTGTGGTTGAAGATGAAGATCAAGGCCTGGAGAGAACGATGACCCCCAACGAGATGACGAACATCCTCCACCTCGCCCTGTTGAAGAAGATGACGGAGATCTGCGAGGCCCTGGGGAAGAAGGCCGAGGACCTGGCCGTCGAGGAAGGTGTCGACTACGAGCACCTCCTCGACTTCATCCACCAGCGGCAGCTTCACCTGCCCACGGTGGTCGCGGTCTTCCGCGCCCTGGGCTTCAGCCTCGACCTGACGCTGACGGGGTACCCCGCCATCACCTTCCACCCCCTCGCTCCCGCGGAGGCCAAGAAGTACTTCGTCACGCTGACGGGGCTGGCCCGCATGAAGCAGTTCCAGGAGGTGCACGCGGACAGCGAGGAGGCGGCCATCGAGGCCGCCTTCCTCCAGTCCGGCGACCGCGTCTGGAAGTACCAGGGGATGGTGGACGACACCCTCGAGGGCGACGCCGCCCTCAAGGAGAACTAGGGATGCCCACGTACCAGTACCGGCGCGAACAGCGCGTCACCATCGAGGCAGACAACGAGGATGCCGCCTGGAAGGCCGCGGAGGAGCTGCAGCTGACCAGCCGCGATGACGAGTCGGACGACAAGGGGGAGATGGAGCTCCTCGAAGGCGAGGAGTTGCGGGACTGGGGGTGCTGCGGGTGCACCTGCTCGGTCTGCATGAACGGCCACTCCGGCGGCGCTCACGCGGAGAACTGCGAGAAGCGGATGGCGGCGAGGCAGGCCGCGGGGTGAGCTGGTTCCTGTACGTCGTGGAGTGCAACGCTCGCGGCAAGCCGCTGTACACCGGCATCTCGACGAACGTCGAGCAGCGCGTCAAGACCCACAACGCCGGCAAGGGCGCGAAGTACGTGAAGGGGAAGCTCCCCGTCGTCCTGGTGGCGACGTGGGAGTACCCCGACAAGAGCACTGCGCTGAGGGCCGAGATCGCCTTCAAGAGCCTGAGCCGGCTGGCCAAGCAGATCTACGTCCAGTCCCCCGATCAGTGGGACTGGGAGAATCCGAAAAGACGACGCGTTCAAGCGGATGCTGAAGAAGCTGGGATGGAGAGGGTGATGGCCAAGACCAGGATCGTTTCGAGCAAGGAGCTGACCTCTCGGTCGCTCCGGGCCGAGGACTACGTGGACAGGGAGACCGCCTGCTGGGGCTGCGGCAAGTGGTCCTCCACGATCTACTGCCAGGGGTGCGCCGACGCCGGCAAGGCGAAGTGCCCCCACGACAAGGAGGTCACCGACTGCAACGACTGCATGGTCGAAGGCGACCTCGCCCACGACGCGAGGAGGGAGGGGTGAGGCTCAACGCCGAGCGGATCGTGACCCTGAACCTGGGGCTCGGCCGCGACTCCATCGCGATGCTGCTGTTGCTCCTCGCCGACGCCCTTGTGGTGGACGGCGAGGAGCGGGGGCAGGAGGACATCGACGTCGTCGTCTTCAGCAACACCGGCGCGGAGTGGCCCCACACTTACGCCTTGCTGCCGCAGATCAGAGAGCTGTGCGAGAGCGTGGGGCTCCGCTTCATCGTGCTGGAGAAGCCGCCCGCGGGTGCGTGGCAGCCGTGGCTGCACGAGAAGATGTCCCAGGGCATCAGCAAGCTGCTCCAGCCCTGGACCCAGGGCGAGTGGCGGACTATCGAGGAGAAGGCGGCCTCGGGCGCCTACCACCTGCGCCCGCCCATCATCGACGACTACCGCAGCCGCAAGACGGTGGTGTCCATCAGCAAGGGAGACTGCACCGACAACCACAAGATCCAGCCCATCCGCAAGCTCATCGCCGACCTCGCGCGTGAGCGCTTCGACGTCAAGAGCAACGCCTCCTGGGGCCACCAGGTCCGCAAGGGCACCCGGCCGACACACCTGAGCCTCATCGGCATCGCCGCGGATGAAGCCAGCCGGGCGGAGGCGGAGAGCGAGGCGCAGTACGTCAGCGAGGCCTACCCCCTTCTGGAGATGGGCATCACCAAGGCCGGCGAGAGCGAGATCTTGGAGCCTTGGGGCTTCGATCACGTCTTCAAGAGCGGCTGCTACCACTGCCCCTACCAGCCCCCGGGCTGGTACTGGGTAGTGCGCGAGACCCTGCCGGACTTCTGGCTGGAGCTCCTGGAGTACGAGGCAGCTGCCCTGGCCGAGAACCCCCGCATGTTCGTCACCGGGAAGAAGCCCCTCGCCGATGTGGTGGAGACCTGGAGAGCCAAGAACCCGGACGCGACCATCGAGGCCGTGCTCCGCAAGTCCTACAAGCGGTGCGGACGCGCCGCATGAGGAGCCCCGATGTACCACATCTGGAAGTGCCTGAACTGCAGCTGGCAAGGAGCATCTCCTGCCCCACCCGAGTACGATGGAGATCGTGCGTCCTGCCCCGACTGTGAGGGCGTTGTCACTCGGTACGAGTGCGAGTTCCCCATCAAGATCACGATCTACAACTCGAAGGTCACCCACGGGGTTGTGCAGCCCCTGACCTGCCCAGCCAACCGCTTCATCATCGTTCACGGAGCCATTGCCTGCTTCGACTGTGGGCAGCAGCTGGTCGCGGAGACCGTGAAGGTCATCGAGGTCGAGGAGGCCTGACGGATCATGGGAGACTGCACGGCTATACCAGACACCATCCTCGCCACCGTCACCGACCTCGTCCGCGACTTCCTCTACTACGGTCGCAAGGAGGACGAGGAACTCCCTCGGGGGAAGATCGAAGAGGCCCTTGCCAACGGCGACATCACCATCGAGCAGATCGTCACGAAGTTCGAGGAGGGTCTTCGTGAGAGGGTGCCGCAGTGACCGACTGGAATCCGAGGTACATCGCCTACTGCGACTCCCTCGGCCTGACCCCTGAGCAGGAGCGCGCCAGCGTCGCCGAGCGCTTCCAAGGCTCCACCACGATGCACGAGTTCATCATCTGGATGAGCGCGCGTCAGCGGGAGTTCCAGAAGGATCGGGAGTGCATCGCCAACGAGGACCCCGACCAAGAACGCTTCTGCTTCCACATGCACATCGCCTGCGACCGCGGGCAAAACGACTGGACGGCTTGGCTCCAAGAGCGGGCGATCCAGCTTCGAGAGGGCAGACCATGGACTTCAATCTCCGGCAGCACACCCACCTGCTGACCGTTGCAGGTTCCCGTGCCTACGGTATTCACACCGAGACCAGCGACGTCGACATGGCCGGCGTCGCCATCCCCCCGAAGGAGTACACCTACGGCTTCCTGAAGAAGTTCGACCAAGCCGTCGGCAAGAGCCACTTCGGCGCCTTCGCGCACAGGCTCCACCTCGATGAGGCCCGGGCCTCCGTGAACGGGCTGGAGGGGGTGATCTACGACCTCCGCAAGTTCATGAAGCTGGCGTCGGACTGCAACCCCAACATCCTGGACGTCCTGTTCTGTCGCGACGATGAGGTCCGGCTCATGACCCCCACCGGCGAGTGGCTGCGTGACCGCCGAGACTGGTTCCTCAGCCAGAAGGCCAAGCACACCTTCAGCGGGTACGCGATGAGCCAGCTCAAGCGCATCCGTGGGCACCGGAACTGGCTACTCAGCCCTCCGACGGCGCCGCCCTCCCGGAGCGACTTCGGTCTGCCCGAGCGCACCGTCATCCCTGCTGATCAGCGAGGGGCGGCGCTGTCCCTGGTGAAGAAGCGGATGGCCTCGTGGGACGTGGACCTGGAGGTCCTGGACAAGCCGGACCGGCTCGCGGTGAAGGGAGAGCTGGAGGCGATGATGGTCGAGCTGCAGCTCGCCTCAGACACGGAGCTGTGGCAGGCCGCGGCGCGCACTGTCGGGCTCAGCGACAACTTCATCGACCTGCTGGAGCGGGAGCGCGGCTACCGCGCGGCCATGGGCAACTGGAAGCAGTACCAGAACTGGAAGACCAGCCGGAACCCGGCTCGCGCTGCCCTGGAGGAGAAGTACGGCTACGACACGAAGCACGGCGGGCACCTCGTCCGCCTCATGAACATGGGGCTCGAGCTGCTCCAGACGGGGGAGCTCAACGTCTGGCGCGGCGACATCGACGCCGAGTTCATCCTCAGCGTGCGCGCTGGGCACCTCCCCTACGACGAGCTCATCCAGTGGGCCGAGGACCGGGAGGCGCTGATGGACGAGGCGGTGAAGACCTCCCCGCTGCCGAAGAGGCCGAACCGCAAGAAGCTGGACGAGCTCTGCGTCCAGCTGATCGAGTCGAATCTGTAGACGGAGAGCACATGACCGAAGATCTGGACCGCTTCACCGCGGGCACGCACCCCTTCGCCTTGGTCCGCCGGGCCCCTCCCGAGTTGTTGGGGGCCCGGCGGAGCCACGAGGACGTCGAGAAGCTGCTGATGGGGGTGACGAGCTCGGACCTGCGCTATGCCTACCAGGACCCCAACTACGCCATCGTCCGGGGCTTCTCCGAGGAGAGGCTCAAGGAGCTGGGGATCGGCTACGACCTGGACCTGGGCGGCCACGAGTGGTCGAACCCTGCTCCGGATCACCCGCTCGTCAACGACTGCTGTGCGCTGTGGGAGAGCCCGGACCTGGACTACCTCGGCCTGCAGGACGTCGCGGGGTGGGACGTCGACCTCTGCGCCTTCGCTCCGAACTCGGGGCACTTCCAAGCGACGCGGTGGCCGCCCACCATGAGGGTGGACGGGGATCCCTACGATCTGGTCGGGCAGGGGATCTACTCCGAGACCGACCACGACTGCATCTGCCACGGCGGCCTGGAGTACTGGACCGGCGCCGCCGGCGAACCCAAGGAGCCCATCACCCTCGACCAGCTCGGCGAGTGGTCGGAGAAGGGGGCGCTGCCCCCGAACATGCTCGCCGACGCCCTTCGTTGGAAGGGCCTGGCCTACTGGAAGTGCTCCGGCAACGTCGGAGACATCCCCTACCCCCTCTGTGATCGCTGTGAAGGCGATGGACACGTCACCTCCCCTGGAGGGGAGTGGGCGCTCTACAGGAGAACCTGATGCAGATTCTGACCGCCCCCCTCGTGGTGGCTGACCTCGACCTCGTGCAGGTCGTCCTCTGGAAGAAGGCCGTCGACTCGGCCCTGAACAAGGTGTCCGCCGAGGACACGGAGCTGCTTTGCGGCTTGCTCGACTTCCTCAACGCTCTGCACGACGCCCACCCGGGCCTGGAGGACACCGCTCGAGCTGCCGAAGCCCTCACCGGCGAGGAGGAGCAGGACAACCTCGCTCCCGACGCCGTCGACCCCGACTTCGACCCGATGGCCATGCGCCACTGTGCCCAGGTCGGCCCCTTCGGCACGGAGGTCCCCTCCACCACGGACTTCGGCAAGAAGTACCGGGTCGAGTACACGGCCTACGGCAAGTGGGTCTGCTCCTGCCCCAACTTCCAGCAGCGCGGGGCGGTCTGCAGCCACATCAACACGGTGCAGTCGTCTCGATGCGACTGGCACCAGCTGCTCCACGGTGACGCCGCCAAGGCCCCCGACTACAAGTGCCCCAAGTGCGGCGGGCCGACCAGCGAGGTGTGAGATGCAGACCGACGACGAGCTGTACGCGAGCCTCGTGCTCCCCTGGGAGGCCGACAACGCCTCCTCCATCAACATCCAGGGCGCCGACGACCTCGACGCGGCGCTGACGATGGCGGACCTGGACTGGACCGCGGCGAGCCGCCCGCTCCTGTTCCGGGATCCCGACGACGAGACCAACCTGATCGAGGTGGAGACCCACAAGGCGGTGGTGCGGGAGGACACGCTGGACCAGATCGGCGTGGTCGGTGTCACCTACGAGATCGTGCAGAACCGAGAGGCTCTGTCCCTG
>Ga0208299_1000147_pt1 | contig 66856 bp, 80 predicted proteins | sample 15_taG_FD_184089 | JGI IMG/M metagenome (GOLD analysis project Ga0208299, IMG submission 184089) | Marine viral communities from the Subarctic Pacific Ocean - 15_ETSP_OMZ_AT15312 metaG (SPAdes) (version 2) | ecosystem: Environmental > Aquatic > Marine > Oceanic | place: Pacific Ocean | collected... | reverse complement strand
AGTTCTTCCCATGATTATATTTTTATAGGGTTTTGCTTATGAAATACTGTTTAGGATCAAATTCCTCGGTCTTGTAGAACAGATCATAAGCTTCTGCTGCTCTACGCACCTTATCTTCACCTCGTTCATAGAACTTTGGTGAACAATCAAACATTCCTACTTGATGTGTTGTTTTGTCTATAACTATAAATAACATCTCGTATCCAAATAACTTACTGTAGATATAAGCTTGTGAGTCATAATTATATTTGTTTGCCGAATATTGGAACTTACTAATATCAGCTGTTGTTTTTAAGTCAATGACTAGTTTCTCTTCATGATTAATTATATCTGCTTTACCTTTCCAGGTTTGACCGAATAATTCTGTGATCATTGGAACTTCGTACTCAATAGAACCATATTCGTGATCTGTATCACCTGTCGCAAATGGTCTACCTTGTATAAGATCTCTACATATATCGTTGTCCATAACCTTCTCTCTCATTAACTCAACCATATCTACCTCATGTTGAAGTAAGCATAACTCTCCACCCGCTACGTCTTTGTAGGCCTTAGTGTTTCTAGTACTAGATTTTACAACCTTATATTTATCTAACTTCTCAGGTTCTAAAATACACGTGTGGAAATATCCACCTACAAGAAACGCTGGTATTTGTTTCATTGGTTTAAAAACATTTAACGGATCTTTCAGTAATCTTCCAACATGTGAGTTGGATAAGAATTGGTTACCGAAATCTCCGTAGTAGTCCTCGTCTATCTTAAGCCTTTTTAGTATCTTTGCTTTGTTCATTATTTACTTTTTTTAATTCAACTAAGTGTTGTGTATTAATCTTGTATTTACCTTCAATTGCTTCTAACTTACCTCCAGCTTTTATATACTCCTTAGCTTTATCAAACTGAACTTTAGTCATAACCGGTTTAGCTGCTTTCTTAATCTTATCTATAGCACTAGATGGTTTCTTACCTGAGTCAGCATCTTCTGTATCATCAATAAGCAATAGGTTACCTAAGGCATATTTCTTACCATAAGTCGACGCCGCACCGAATTGCTGAGCAGTTTGCATGCCTTTTTGATTAAGGTCTACTCCTACTAGGGCTGTCGCGTGTATAGCACTTTCGCCATCTGAGAATGTTGCTGTTGTTTGCATTGTTGGAACAGGGTCAGTTGAAATCATTTCTTCATTGATTGTAACTGTAACGCCGTGTTCGATTAAGAAAGGCTTTATAGCCTCTAAGATATCTTCTGATTTTCGGAAGTAATACTTACCGAACGAATTGTACGAAGACTTTTTCGCTTTTAGCTTAGTCTGAACTATAGCTAATTTTTTATTTAATTCTTTCATAATTTGGTATTTTGGTGTATATATATAATTACACGTTTTTTAATAAATTTACATTTGTCACTTGCTCTAACCTATAGATAGTCAAGCACTTGTGAGTGATCTACGTTAGCAATTAATTTGTCAACTGCTTGCTTTTTTAACTGTGAAACCCTAACATAAGCACCACTACCTTCGATACCTAAGTATTCTGCAATTTCTTTAGCTGAGTGCTTTTCGCAATCAAGTCCATAGCTTAATCTTAATACATGATATTCCTTATCAACCAAGTGCTGCTTCAATAAACTTGTTAAATACATGTTTAAGAACACTTGGTTATAGGGTTCTGATTTGTCTTCAATCTGTAAGAATAGATCGTCATCATCTCTAGTACCAGCATCAATGCTTAAGAATATAGAGTTAAAAAACATAGCTACAGCTTTTTTGTCTTTACCAAAGTTCTTACGTATACTATTGGTAACGTGTTCAGGCAATCTCATTTGTCCTCTGTTTTTATCTATCTCTCTTCGTATACCACCTTTAATTCTTTTAGACAAAAAACTCTTTAGAGTTTTCTCAGGATCTTCAGATGTATTTATTCTTTCCCAATCAATGCGGTCAACTGCTTTAATTAAATTTAAGTGACCTTCTTGTATCATATCTGTTATTGCCATAACACCTGATGCTTGTTGTGATGTTGCAAATTTTCTAGCTAAGTTCTCTGTTAAAGGCATGAACTTGATAACAAGCTCATCTCTAGTATATTCGTCCCACATCTTGCCTTCTAGTCTAGCTAAGGTTGATTCTAAATCCTTCTTGTATCTTATATAGTTTTGTATATTATAGTGTTTCATTATAATTGTTGGTTTAATAATTCTTTTTCTCGTTTTAATTCTTCACCCATATTTCTGTGAATGGTTCTAGTTGAACAGTTTAATAGTCCGGCTACTCTATCTATTGTAATTTTTTTACCCCAGTCGTTTATATCTAACATACACTGGTATATATCATCTTCATGTATACGTTTAGTTCTACCGATCAATTCACCTACTATAGATAATTTCTCTTCCTTAGTTAAACCACTACCATATTTAAATATAACTTTACGTAGTTTATTTTTAGGTGGTTCATCTAAATCTAACATGCTCACGTCATATACCATCTTCCTAAGAAGATCGATGTGTATTGTGAATGAAGTGAAACCCTGTTCTTTGATTGATATAATCTCTGCAATTTGCATGAACTCATCTTGGTCAAGATCTGGGTTAAGATACCATAACGTTAATAGATGCCATTTAAGGCTCTTGTAAGTCGTGATCTTAGCTTTGGATGCGAACAGTGTATAGCATTCATAAGTCCCCTGTTCGAAGAACATATACTGATCTGTTTGATGAGTTGGTACATCGTCAATAGGATCTCTCTTATATACGATGCGCCTGTCGTTTAGTACTTTTAAATTTCTATTGTGTGACATTAGCCTATTACTATTATACTTTAGGGGCTGTTGTCACAGTCCCCAATGGTTTCAATGTTGTAAAAATAATTCTTGTTTCATTATCATTATTACCATATTTAATTTCATTAAATATCTTTATTCTTTCCATTAATTCTTCACTCATGATTGTTCTTTTGCTAATTGTTCTAATATTTTTACTAGTTTCTCAACCGCTTTAGTTAACCGGCTAATGTCACGGTACATTTCTTGTTCGTATTTAGTCATTTTTATTTCCTTTTCTTAATATCTTATTTACTTGTGACATCCTACCTTTAATGATAGCACATTTTTCATACTCCTCTTCCTCTTGAAATAAATTCATTAATGTCATAAGCTTTGCAGCTTCACCTAATGCCTCTTCCTCTTCAGTTAAATCAAGATCTTGGTATGCAACAGAGCCAGCTATATCAGATCTATTAACGTGATCGAACCAGTCTTCCATAGACTTAAGTTTAACCATTCTACTTACTATCTTGATAGCCAAAGCGTTAAGCTCTGTTTCAGTCATTGGATCGACCTCTACATTTACTACTTTTAAATTATTGATCTCATCTAAGATCTGTTTGTTTGATACCCTTTTATTATCTGTCATTAGTCGTTTTTAGTTTGTGAGTATTCCTCTATTAATTGTTCTGGTGTACCTACAAAGATACATTTATCTAACTTATCTCCTTTCACCTCTTGATCACACGTGGGGCAATATGGAGGAAAACCTACTTTAAATATACTTATCCATGTTTCTTTATCATAGTCTGACCATATATAGTATATGTAATCTAGATCATCGTGTATATCTTGTACGTGCTCTATTTCCCAGCCAAAGCCAACACTAATATTATCAGTGATTGATTCAGCTATATCTACACCTAAACCTTCAGGGTAACCATCATTATGCACATAAAACTGTGCGTGTATTTTTTCTGGGTGTTCATTGAATGATTGCCCAGCTTCGCGTGTTGCGAATCTAACTTGTGCTCTTGTGCTCATTTTCTTTTATATTTAATTTAGTTTCTATTTGTCTTAATAATTGGTCCATTCTTTGAAATGCTTGACCCATATTGTAGTTTAAAGTTTTTACTCTTTCAAACGTTCTTTTAGATTGCTTATATGGAGAGTCGGCATGAGATCTAAGCATACTAACCAACTGTTGAGGATTACCAAAATCTCTACCAGGAACAAAGTATTCGTCGTTATATTCAATTGTTGGTACTGTTGGTATACCAGTTAAATTAACTACAATCTGATACTCAACTTCATGTTCAGTGGTATCCATATTTATAAACTTAATATCTTCTTTCTCTAATTCTTCTTTTACCGCCTTACAATAAGGACAGGTTTGATTTGTATATATTTTCATTCTATTTATTCTAATGTGCTATTAATCCTATGTTATTATTATCTTTATTAAACCATTTCGTTGCGTGTAGATCGATCTTAGATGCGTCTATGTATCCATATGAGATCAATTCTGTGTGACTGTGAAATATCCTAGTATGCCTATCAACCGTTTGATCGATCATTGCTTTTTGCTTACCACTATCTGAGTATATTATATCATAGTTATCAGGTAACTCTACGCTTTTAAACATTTCTACACAGTTAGTGTAGCTATAGAACTTAATGTCCGGGTGTATAGCAGCAATCTCCAACCATCGTCTTAAGTATTCTTTTGAGTAGTAATCACCACTGTCGTGGACTCTAATGTAATCAGGTTTCTTCTTAGCGATCTCAGTTGTCATCTGTGCTACAAAATCATCTTGCTTAGTTATTTGGTATCGCTTTTCAAATGCTGGTTGTACGTTACTCCATATATAAGCGCCTTTTTTAGCATAACAGAATTTCACACACTCATCCGCAAACGGACATGTTAGTTTACCTGATGCTGATTTATACGCTGGTATACCGAAGTTAAATACTCTTACACCTAATGCTTTAGATGTTTTCTTTAACTTGCTATTTTGTGTTAGTAAATTCATTATTTATTCTTTTTATCAGCTGCATTGTGATATATTATTACCACTAATGTATAAAATACAAATGCATATATTAGTATGTTTGCTATCATTAATCTAGTAATATCATATAAGCCTCCGCATTATTCTTCCTAAACCAACTAAGACCTTTTCTCAATTCATTTACATTACAAGGCATACCCATTTCCATACAGATATTTGCACCTATAACGAAATCATACATACTTAACTCAACGTTGTTTAAGTCATATTCTTCTCCAGAAAACCTGTTCTGTACAGTAGCTCCTTCTTCATATAGTTCTCCATTGAACCATTTAGGTAATTCTTGTTTAGTTTTCATACTCATAATATTTTTCTTTTAATCTGTTAATAATTTCTCTTCCATTCGCTGTGTGAAAACCATAACTATGGGTATGTAGTGCATCTATTGGTCTATTTTCTAGTAATAGATACATTAATTCGCACTCATCGTAATCTAATTCTTCAGCTATGATGTGTATAGCAGAAGCTAACGCTTCGCAATCGTGCTTTGGTATAAACCCAAGATCTCTCATAATATATTTTTCCACTTGTTTTCCCGTCATAATTTATATTTTTCTTGTAATATTTTATCACCATAATACCAGTCTATATCACATTGTGGCCTAAACTCATCTGGTAAAAAACATATTAGTGTTTGTATCTCATCTATTGTTAGTTGCTTGTATCTATCTACACTTTTGAGTGATAAGATTATACGTCTATAGCTAGAGCTAAACTCTATTTTAGACTCTGCTAAAGCATCTAACACTTCTGGTTTTACTTTGTCTATTAATTTCATATTATTCTGATATTTCTTCTTCAGGACACTCAGCTTCAGTGAATAACTTGTAAACTTCTTCAGCTATCTTATCGATTAACTCACGAGTCTCGTTAAGGTCATGGCTTTCACAATATACCTTGTTATCATATTCGATGCCGAACTCAATATCAAAGTTAGCTGTATCACTGAAATCAAAGTCATCAACACCTCTCTCAATAGCCTCATTTATTAAGTCAAACTGTAGTGGAGTTAACTCTGGTTTATTGATGTCTTTTAACTTTCTTTGAGCTGCCGCCAACTCTGCTTGGTAAGCCTTGCTCACTGTTTCACTTGCCTCTATTTGCTTTTCTAGCGTTAAGACTTCTTTTTCTAGTTCTTCCTTATTCATCGTATTTTTCTTTTAATTCGCTATAACCTTTCATTATAGTCATTATTTCTTCTTTTTCTAATCCGGATAGTTGACCAACTGTTCTAACGTCAAACATATTAGTAACTCCAGACTCTCGCACATCTTCATATGCTTCAAATTGTTCTTGTGTAATTTCTACCATACTATTTAATTTAATTATTTATATTCATATTATCCAAACTTATTCGTATTTAGTTTGTGTTGTGCCCAAGGGTGGATTCGAACCACCTATTCTCCTAGTACTACACCTGTCCATCTTCAGACTCTTCAGGCACAGTGACAAGGCTCTATTTTTGTTAACAATCTACCGAGTTTCGGTCAGCCGGTCTCTTAGTATAAGAGCCACCGAGTTTCGGTTGTTGTTCCCACATTACCATAGATTTACTGTTCACCTTGTACTTGGGCTATATAAAACGAAGTTTTCGTAGTACCTGATTTGTTGTACTTAATCTTTTTCCAACTCAGTCGGCCACTTGTACTCACCTCGTATATTATTTGTAACTAGTGAGGAATCGAACCTCATACTCGTCAGCAGTAACGACCTCGCTAATCAGCTCGTAAAAACGTTTACTGATTCAAGCGCACTGCGTACCATACCTAGTTATCCATCTCTTACCACTATGATTGCTGTGTGTAAAGGTATCATCATAATACCAGTAAGAGATTCTCCATATTGACTACGTAGTAACCTTTAAGTTCCTCTACATTATCGCTTTAGGAGATTTTCACGTGTGGACTTCTAACCAGTTTCTCACGTTACTTATGTGTGTATAGCACTATTTGTACCATACAGCGTATACTTTACATCCATTAGGAGTTGTGCACGCGTGTACTCTTTTCTTTTCCACTTGTTTGTTTAACTGGCTTTTGTCCCAGTACTTTGGATTCTTGCTGTTTAACTTTCTCTTTTTCATATTTCTCTATATTTTTTAATAGTTTTTTATCTTGTTTTCCCATGTTATAATCTATCTACACCTTCTACTATTAAAATTATTCCAACAGCGAACGTTATTATACCTTCTACACCCATTAGATCACCTACTAATAGCATAGCCCCTATTCCCATCATTATGGGACCTGACTTGTCTTTTAAAAATTTCTTCATATTATATTACTTTATATTTTTGTCCATTTACTGTTACTGATACCTCGTGAGTATTCATCGCTTTGTTATAATCAATAAGCGCATCATTAAACTCATCTAATTTCTTATATTTATCTTTTGCTTGTTCTAATTTCCACTCGTGTGTCCATTTAGGTATAAGTTTACCATCAGCCACTTCATTAGCTCGTTTTATGAAATAGTTTTTGAGACAATAGCTTATTAAATACTCTAGTCTCTCGATCTCGATAGGTATTAACTCGCAAGATCTAGTGGTATATTGTCTAAACTTGTCTGTTTTAACACTCATATTTCTTTCATCACACCACTCATATACTGGGTAGTACTGTGGATCGCTCTCACATCTCTTGTTTAGTTGATAATTACTATATCCACTGTTTTGATTTCTTACATAACCAGTTTTAAAACTAGCTACTTCGATCAGTTTACCATTATTCCAACTGTTCTTGATCGGTAATTTCCACACTATCGTGCCGTTTTTGTCTTGTCTAGTTGTAGTAATATCCATTATTCCTAATAAATCCATCTTTTCTAGTACTTTAGCGTACCTTGGGTCGCCCATGTATTTTTTTCTATTCATATTATCTATATTTTATTGATTCTATTTTACTAGTTCCTGTATTTATCATATCAAAAACCTCTTCCCAATTGCCTTCATCAGCAATCCACTCGATATCATCTTTACCGTGCCTTATTTGGAAGTTACTGTAAGCGAATGGACTCGTGCTTATCTTATAATCACCATCCTTATTTTCTTTAATTGTCCACCTATACCTGTTGTCACACATTGCACTTACTAGATCGATCTTTATCTCTCTAGGTTTACCGTATACCTCTAACACTGGTGGTTTTCTTAATAATTCTCCGTATTTACTCATATTATCTATATCTTTTACTATGACTTAACGCTTTTTTAGTGGTAAAGTCATCTAATTTATTTTGAACTTGCTCTATCATTTGTAACCAATACTCTCTAGTAATGATTGGTCTCTTGTCCATTAACTCTGCATCGTCTTGATTCTTATGCATCTCCGCTGTGAAAGTGTCTACCATCTCGTCTAGCACTATCCTATCTTGTATATTAAATTTCATATTCTTCTTTTTCGTGTTCTAATCTATTTTTTAATTCTTCAATTAATTCCTCTAGGAATTCTACTTTATCTTCTTTATCATGGAAGTGTCTATCAAAATTGAAATTAACTTCTTCCATTATTCTGTCTACGTACTTACTCATGACTTAGCTATTGAATCAAAGATATAAGTATATCCTTTGTAGTTAAACCATTCGCTAATACCTTCTTTCTCGTTGAACTCGATACAACCGAAGTTGGCAGGTATAGCACAAACAGTGTACGGTCTGTAGATTAGATTACCTAGTTGTACATAATCTTTTTTAAGGTGTTTAATTTTTTGCATAGTTTATTGTTTTAATGTATTTATATTATCTTTTAGTTGTCGTATTTAGTTTGTGAACGATTAATTCTCTTAATTTCGCTCTTATAATACTATTATGTATCCATTGGTCGAGCATTTGATCTATTTCTTTCATCTTAATTTTCTTATTAACCACATCACTATGGCAGTTACTATCACCCAACCTACCATTACTTATTGTAATTGTACTTAAGTATTAAAGAGTCTCTCACTGTGGTATACTCGAAATAAGCTTTATCTATTTGATAGTTTAATTCTTTTTCTCGTTCGGTTACCTTACTAAATGTTCCGCATGAAGTGATAAGTAAAGTTCCTACTATAATTACTGCTTCTTTCATATTATTTCTTTTTATTTTCTTCTATTTCTTGTCCTTTTTTAATAGCGTATCTACCTAGTAGAAACGTACCTATTATTGTTATTAGTAATACTATCATAGTATTGCTCTTCTGCCTGATCGCTTATCCATCTGCTTGCAATCGTGTATAGCACTTGCGAGTAATTCTTCGCGTTCTGCATCAGTTAATGGTGGTAATTCCTTTTCCCATATGTACATTATCCAGTCATTTGCTTCGTGAGCGTGTTCAAAGTAGTTTTGATGCTCAACACCGAAACTATCAGTTACTTTAGCGTCATACCACTCACCTTTTCTTCTTGTTATACTATAATCTCTCATAATTTTATATCTCCAATTAATATTTTTGTTAAGTGTATTCCCATATCTATATAGTCTTCTTCATACTCACTAGATATATTATCTTTTATCCACTCGTTTACATCTTCCACTAAATCAATGGTTATACCTGCTTTACAATCCATTTGTTTTCTAAGAGTCTCTATAGTCTCTTCATTCCAGTGATACTTATCTTCTCCTTTCCAACTCATCTCGTACATCCTAAATCTATTATTATTCCTTCTAAGTTCTCTATATAAGTGTCCGCGATCGTACTATCTAGTTTACCTGACTCTACATCGTGCTCGATCCACTCGATCATATCTTCCGCGGTATTACTTGTTTCGTGTATAGCAGAATTCTTCATTTCTGTCATAGCACAACCCATTATACTCCACATACCGATCACTACTGACCACCCTACTATTCTTGGATATTTCATATTATTCTTTTACTATTAGTTCATACTCACCTGACCTATACTCGTTACAATTGAACACATACTTCATTGGAAGCTCTTGGTGAGTTTTAAATGAAGAATATCCATTTGGTCCATCTCTTAATATTTCTATGGTACCATAACCTGGCCAGTGAGGATTCTTATCTATCTCTACTATTATTTGTTTTTTCTCTGGTATATCCAACGTTGGAAACGTTAGAAATAATCTTTTTAATTCTTCTCTATTCATATCTTAATTTGCTAATATTATTACTATTATTGTTAGTGTTATCATCACTATCTCTGCCACTCTATTTTCTAATTTCTTTGCCATATTATATTGTATTTTTATAAAAGGAAGGTAGTGATGGTACGTTTACTACTGGTATACTTTGTTTGTCCAGCGACCACCGATCTACCGACCTAACTAACTACTAAACTAACTCTTTACCTCTTAGTATTGTAGGTATGTTGTTAGTTGCAGTGTAAGAACTGTACTTTGCCCAACAAGCAAGTTTCTCCAAACCATCTTTCATGATAGTGAACACTACATCGTGGTTATACTTTACAGTCACTCCTTTTTTGTTAGTAAATTCGATCACTTGACCTTTACCTACCAACGACTTACGTACTACGAATCTTTTACTTTTTAAAACCTGATTCTCAGTTTTTTTAGCGATTTTGCTCATAACTTTACTATTTTTAGTTTATTAATTAGTTTGTATATATATTATCTTTTACTTATCGTATTTACATTGTGTAAGGTATATATTTCATTTAAGTGATATATTTACTTACGAGGTACTACTCTGACTCTCCAAGTGTACAATTCACATTTGTAACTTAGTTCACATTTGTAACTTATTATACTTGTCAGTTTGTTTGTTTTTACAACTATATTATCTAATAGTGTTCGTATTGACATTGTGACGAGCGTTATTTACTATTTACATTTGTAACTAAAGGTGGACGAGTCAACTTTCTTTCAAGTTAGTCGGTGCAGCGGCGTTACTACGTCCAGTCTTTATCGTTACATATATATTATCTATTAGTGATCGTGATCAGTTTGTGACAAGTGGCGAGCGGCGAGTGCTATACATGCTGCTATACACCACGATCTTTAGATCGATCTTAGGTGTAGTGAAAAGTGTGACATAAGCCACTTAATAAGGATCTAGTAAGAGGCTAGTGTCACAGTTTCACAGAGAGAACTTACTTAATTTGTAAGTCTCTGCAGAATGCTGGCATCGCATTAGTGTTAGTATAGTTTTTGTACTTAGCGAAACAGTTCATACTTTCAAATCGTTCTTTGTGTGTATTGTATACTTCGTCATGACTATACTTTACTGTCTCATTCTTTTTGTTTACGAATGTTATTACAGTATTCTTTCCGATCAGACTTTTTCTGATTACGAATCTTTTAGTTTTAAGTTCTTCAACTTTCATTACTTTTGACATAATTTAATTTAATTTAGTTAGTTATTATTTTCATTTATATTATCTATTATAAGTCGTATTAACTTTGTGTACTGTGCAGTTAGCTAATCATTTTGCTTACATATATATTATCTAACAACACACGTGACTAGCTTGTGAGCTATGCTATACAGCGAGCCCAGGGGCGGGGGCATTTGCTGAAATGTTAGAGAAAAATTATTATTTGTGTTGAGATATATTATAGTTTGTAATGTGAAAACATATTGGAGATTTGGGTCAAACGAAGGGGCGGTGGGCAAAGTAGGATGCGTTTTAGTTGAGGCCGGGCCTTCTATAGAGGAGGGTACTGTACTCTACCCCTATATCCACAATACTTTTTATATGACATTAGGTAGCTAAGTATTAGAGTAACTAGCTATTGTCACAGTATTCGTTTTTTAATACTCCTACTTAAGGATATTACTAGAGTAATATCTAGGAGTAGAGATAGATTAGTAGAGATAGGGAGTAACAGGCTATTGTCACACTGTAAATAAATTCTTTACCATGTAATCATACATAGTATGAAAGGTACACCATTTAAACTAAAACAGAAATTATCACCGGCAGCAGCTAAGAGAAAGGCTGTTAGAGACAAGAAGTCGGCTATGTCTGCTTGGGGAAAGAAGAAGAAAAGAGATGCACAGAGGAAGAATTGTCCTAAAGGTTATGATTTTGATCACGCTAGTGGAAAGTGTATTCCTGCTAGTAAGAATAGAGCTAAGAACAGTAGATCAGGTGCAACTAAACGAAAATACAATTACTAATGGCATTTAGAATGAATCGCCCTGTGATAAAGGGTACAGCAAATCATAAAGCATCGATAGCGAAAGCTAAAGCACAATCTGTGGTATCTCAGTCTAGGACTAAAGCGGATGCTAGTTTGGTTGGTGCCGCTGACGCTCTGGGTAAATCATATAAACCACAAGCAATAGATTTCGAACTTGACAAGATAAATATAGATGTGCCTGAAAAGAAAGAGAAGAAAAAATTAACACCAGAGGAACAAGCGGCGAAAGATGCTAGAAAACAAGAGAGGAAAGCTAAAAGAAAAAAGTTTGGTAAAAATCTTCTAGATGTAGGTGGTAAAATTGTTGAAGGCGTAAGCACTTTAGTTGGAGGAGCTTTGTTAGTTCCAGTAGCGATAGGAAATGGTTTATTTAAGTTAGGAGAGAATATTGTTGATGAACTTGGGAATGTCGTAGAGGGTGCAATAGAAGATATACAAACTAAAGGCGCTGAAGGTAAAAAGAAAAGAGCAGAAAAGAATGCGAAAATAAAGGCTGAAAAAGAAGCGGAAAAACTTAGAATACAAGCTGAGAAAGATGCTAACTATGTAGGTAAGGGCCATATTGACGACCCTGAGACGGACTACAAAAATACTAAGGGGTATAAAGATATAAAAAAGAAAGAAGAGGAGGCTGCAAAGAAAGCTGAATTTGAGGCAGAGCAAGAGGCTAATAAGCCTATTACTCTAGAACCGAAATCTATTCGTCCATTACCAACAAATAAGCAAAAGTTAGAATTGCAAAAATCAACTGGGACGGTGGCTACAACCGAATTTACTGATAGGCAAATGAAAAAAGCCGATAAGTATATGAGAGAACAATATGGAGAGGACTTTGATCTTGATGATCCTGATATTAGAAAGGAGTATACGGAACTGCTAGAAAATCCAAATAAACAGGGCACACAACTACACTATAACGATGATAAAGATGAGTGGGTGTTAGCTGGAGCATATACGAGTCCCGAGGATATACAAACTGATAAAAACATGCAAGCTGCTTCTGAAAATTACGGGGTAGAAAAAACAGATATGCAGGTGGGAGAAGACGGAACGTGGGTGCCTAAAGAAGGTGCTAAAAGTAACTACGGTGACACTTGGGGAGATATGGGCGATGGAACTATGGGCTGGTTAGACGATGGGAAGGAAAAGTATTATACCCCAGAGGGTAAAAGGATATCTAAAGAAACGTCTGACAAACTTGTAGCACAACAAGAGAAAAAAGCGGAGAAAGCTTTAAGGACCCAAAATATAGCCGAAGCAAAAGCATACTATGGGGATGATGTTGTTACCACTCAAGAAAGATTTGACGCGTACGTAAAAATGAAAAACGAAGGCACATTGCCGGAATCATATGAAGCTCAGCTCGAGCAAGAGAAAGAAGAGCAGGAGGATAAAGAGATGGAAGAAATGGAGTTAATGATGGAAGAGCAGTGGGCAGCTGAGAAGGCAGAAGAGGAAAGAATTAAAGCTGAAAAAGAAGAAGCCTTACTAAACCAGAACCTTGATAAAATAGAAGCTGGTCACGGAGGAGGTGTTACTGATTTAGTACAAGAAGAAACAAAAACCGAACCAGTAGTTGAAGAAACTACAACTAAACCAGTAGTTGAACAGGTCACTACAACTCCAGATAGAAAACCTAAACCAAGTGACTTTGAAGGTACTTGGAAGGAGAAGCAAGAACAGTACAAAATAGCTAATGACAAGTGGTATCAAGCTCAACAAGCTAAAAAAGGTAAAAGTCCAATGGAAATGCGTGATAATAGAATATATAGAAACGCTGTGAAAGGTGGAACTGTACAACAAAACATGATAAAATCTGGTTATATACCAGAATAGATATAGGGATACACCCTACACCAAGTCAATAACCTAAAACCAAAATAAAATGACTTATTTATACTACAAGACCAGTTCAACTGGCAACCTAAAACCGAATGAAACAACAATTAAACATTGGAAACACCTCTCTGAGAAGAAAAACTGGAGAATTACACAGTTACCTAACGGATTTTACCAAACAGAATGCTTAAACCCTGATAAAGAGGATCAATGGCAAGATGTTACGCGTAGAGAGACAATAGAAGGTGCAGAAACCGCCATAAATGGCAGTGTTAAACACTTTACTGATAAACTAGAAGCAACAAAGGGACCAAAAGTGGTTAAAACCTTTGAATAACAATTAAAAACAAACAGAAATTATGGCAGGACCATTTAAAATGAAGGGGTCGCCGATGGCAAGGAACTTTGGGGCACCTTTTAGAGATGATAAGAAGAAAAAGGATGATGATAAATTAGCAACTCCACCAGGAACTACAGAGATAACTGATGCGGATTTAGAGAAAACACAAGTAATAGAAGAGGGCGCTAACAAGGGTAATAAAAAAGACCAAATAATACGTAAATACATGAGTGGCCAAAAACTTACAGCCGAAGAATTAGCTATATTTAACGAAGAGTAAAAGTAAAGCAGTACCAATTTAATCAAATTTAATTTAATACATGGAATACAATCATCCAAGCGAGATTGTCAAAGACGTGAACTTTGGCGATAACGCAAAAAATAAAATAGTAGCTGGTGTTGAAAAACTAGCTAAAGCAGTAAAATCAACCCTTGGAGCATCTGGTAAATGCGTAATATACGAAGATGCTAGAGGTTTACCGGTAATAACAAAAGACGGAGTAACAGTAGCAGAATCTGTTGTCTTATTTGATCCGGTAGAAAACATGGGGGCTACCTTAATTAAGGAGGCTGCTAGAAATACAGTGAGAGAAGCGGGTGACGGTACTACAACAGCTACTGTCCTTGCTGAATCATTGCTAAAAGAAGTTAATGGTAACGATGCTACCATTAGAGAAATTAAGGACGGGATTAAATCCGGTCTTAAGAAGGTAAATGATTACCTAGATAAGATTTCTGTCAAGATCGAGGGCGATATGCTGGAATCTGTTAGTTCAATAAGTTGTAATAATGATACAGAACTAGGAAAGATTATAGCGGAAGCTTATACTAAAGTAGGTAAAGATGGTGTGGTATTAATGGAAGAGTCTCCAACTGAAGAAACATATGTCGAAGTAGTTGACGGCGTACAGGTAGATTCAGGACTCACATCCCCACATTTCGTTACTGATAAGGACAAGCAGATTTGTGAGCTTGATAACCCATTAGTATTAATAGTGTCTTCAGAAATACCAAACATAAGAAAAATACAAACAGTACTAGAGCACGTTATCAAGAACAAACGTCCTTTATTAATCGTTGCTCCAGTTGACCAACAGGTTAAAGCAGCTCTTCTTATGAATAAGGTAAAAGGTAATATTAAAGTTAACATAGTTGATTTGCCAGGTTTTGGTCCTACTAAAGACGATACCGTGGCAGATCTTGCTTTTTTAGTTGGAGCTAAAGTAATCAACGAGCAATTGGGTGATGATCTTGATTTAATCGATGTAGATTGTTTAGGAGAAGCTTACTCAGCAATTACTGATGATAAGAATACAGTTCTCACTATAGAGACTCCAGAGGAGGAAATGGAAGAGAGAATCGCTAGTATTAACAAAACTATAGATAAATGGGAGAAAAACCCGTTTATACAAAAGAAACACAGACAAAGACTAGCTATGCTATCGGGAAGTGTTGGAATGGTTAAGGTAGGTGCTGATTCAAAGATAGAGCTTAAAGAAAAGAAAGATAGGATAGAAGATGCTATCTACGCTACTAAAGCAGCATTAAAAGAAGGAATTGTTCCTGGAGGTGGAGTTGCACTATTAAATGCGTCTCAAAAGGTTAAAGCTAAAACACCTGGTGAGAAAATCCTACTAAAAGCTATTCAAGCTCCTTTTTACACTGTACTTGATAATGCTGGTATAACTATGATGGATGGATACGAAGATCACGAAGGTTATGGTATTGATGTTATAACTGGTGAAAGAGCTACAATGATCTCAGCTGGTATCATAGATCCAGTACTTGTAACCAAGTCCGCACTTAAAAATGCAGTGAGTGTAGTATCAACAATTATATCTGCAGATTGTGTAATTTCAAATATGAGAATGAATGAAAGCAATCAATAGATATATTATAGTAGACAGAATAAAGACAGAGCCTAAAAAGGTTGCTGGGTTGATCATGACAGACGAGACTGATCAAGACAACCGTTATATAAAAGCAAAAATAATATCGTGTGGACATTTAGTCGAAGGACTAAAAGATGGAGATACGATATATTACGATAAACATGCTGGACACGACATATCATGGAAAGATGTACTTTACCGGGTCATTCGTGATGGTGACGTAGTTCTAGTAGATTAACCTAAACCATAAACTTTAAACCCTAAACTTAGAAACACAAACAAAATTAATTATTAACAAAAAAAACAAAAAAAATGGAACATAAAAAATATCTTTATTTTATGGAGCAAACAGATGGGGCTTTTGATGCGTTAGCGGATATGGCTTGTTATCCACTAGAAAGATTTGTTGGATTTCAAAGTGTTAACAACACGACGTTAGATTTAGCTTTTGAACCAAAGTTAACGGAATCTGATTCAGACGATACTACTTCTAAAAAGGATTCAGTAAGATTAACTATCGGAACAGACACACATAAAGCAGTTATAGAAAGCATTAGCGATCTAATATATGGTGGAGCTGGAAAAAGAAATAATGGACTTATTGTTATAGCAGATGACTCAAATAGTGTATACGCTGACGCGAATATTACTGCTTGTGCTGTTACTGTTAGAGCTGAGGCTTAATAAAAATTAAAAAAAAAATAAAAAAATGACAGAAAAATATCTTTATTTTATGGAGACCTCAACAGATCCTTTTAACGCAGTTGGTGATATGGCAGTATGGCCACTATCTAGTTTTAAAGGTTTTCATAATTTAGCAAATGGAAAAATCCAAATGGATTTTAAAGGAATGCAAACCGTTAACGATTCAAATGATACATCTATCGTTCACGATTTTGTTGTTCTAGATTTAGCTACAGCTAACAAAAACAAAGAGGCTATAGCAGACATAATCGACACTATAAACGGAGTACACAGTGATGGCTTTATTGTTATCGCTGATGACAACGAGAGTAAGTACGCTAGCACACATATTAGTGGATGTACAATAACAGTAACGGCAGAAGCCTAGTATTAACAAATAAAAAATAAAAAACATGGAAAAAACACTTTATTTTATGGAAACAGCAACAGACCCATTTGCAGCACTAGGAGATGCTGGTGCCTTTAGAGAAAGCACTTTTAAAGGTATGTATAATACTGGAACTAGTTCTGTTGCATTAACAATGGCATTTGAATCTCAAGTTTCTGTACCAGATTCAAATGACTTTAATCACATATCAGACGCGGTAGTTTTAACAATTAAAGCAGATACACACAAAAAAGTCGCACACAGTATAGTTAGCGCTTTAAGTGCTGACGCGCATAAAAGTTCTTTTATTGTTGTAGCTGATGATAATAACGGAATATATCTTGATTCTGACATCACAGGTTGTACGATAGCTATTCAGGCAGAGGCATAGATCTTGAATGAGACTAACCGCGCAAGATTTGCGTGAAATGAATATCCTTAAGTATTACAGGCTCACTAGAAAGTGGGTCTGTAAAACTTACGGGTTAACAGACGCAGATTTAGAACTATTAATTTATTTAGATTGTAAAAAAAGATTTACACGACAAGAGTTTATAGATGGAGTTTATACCATGAGTTGGGATAAGAACCGTTGGGAGAGACTTAGAAAAGAAGGGTGGATAGAGGTTTGGAGACAAAGAAATCGTACAACGATAAAATACTCTGTATTTAAAACTTCATTTAAATGTTCACAAATAATAAGTAGGATATATAGAATCCTATTAGGTGAGGAAGACTTACCCACTTCAGATAGAAGTGTATTCTACAATAACAAATCATATACAGATAAAGTTTACAATAAAGCTATAGATGATATGATTAAAGATAAAGATAGATAACATGCCATATTCAAAATCAACACAAAAAGATTACGGAGACAATCCATTGCAAAAAAGATCTGGTTTCAAAATGAAAGGAATGGATTTTGGAAACTCTCCATTAGCAGATAAGGGAGAAGTAGTCTCTAAAACTTCACCTGGACCAGGTTGGACAAAAACAAAAGGCACAAATATTTGGGCGCCGCCAAAAGGAGAAATGATGGCTAAGGTGACAAAATTAAAGAGAAAAGTTGGAACAAACTTTGCCACAGTGAGATCTGATATAAAGATGAAACCCCCGTATAAAAAACCAGTTGGTCCAATAGTTGATTAAATATGGGATTTAAACTAGGTAAAGAAAGAGGATTAGAAGCTACTAACGGTGAAATCAAGACTAAGTTAAGTTTTGGTAGACAACCTAGTGGTATAGAGTCTATTCCTGGAACACCTATTATACCTATGCCTTTAGAAGAAGGTATTATGGGTGAAGCTAATATGGATGGAAGTATATACGTGAATGAATTACTAGATCCTAATAGTCCTGAATACAGACAAACGATTAATCACGAAATGAGACATGCTACCGATATGAAGATTGGTAAGTTGGCTTATGATGACGATCATGTTATGTATAATGGTGAGAGGTTTGAAAGAACTGATATAGATGGTATAGATTCTATATTGGTAGATGGAGAGTGGAAAGAAGCTGGAGACACTGGTTTTCCTTGGGAGGACGACGCAAATAACGGAAATCATTAAATTATGAGTATATTATCAAACATATTTTCTTCTGGAGCAACTGAACTCGTTAAAGGCGTAGGTGGGATTATAGATAACCTACACACATCAAAAGAAGAAAAACTTGCTGCTGAGCTTAAAATCAAGCAACTTATAAGTGATTATGAAGTAGAGATGGAAAAGCAAATTACATCTCGATGGGAGGCTGATATGAAGTCTGATTCATGGTTAGCTAAGAACATAAGACCGTTGGTTTTAGCTTTCTTGGTAGTATCCACAGTTTTAATGATATTCATTGATGCTGGAACAATAAAATTTATAGTCGAACCTAAATGGACAGACTTACTACAAATAGTATTAATAACCGTGATCGGTGCTTATTTTGGCGGACGATCATTAGAAAAAGTAAAAAAATAAAATGGGAATAAATTCAACAGAAGTAGCTTACGGCTTTGGGCAAATGGGTAGTGCATATTTGGCTGATACCGACGCTTACGAACCGCCAGCAGGAAAAGTAATAGTAGCAATAACAGTCTTAACTGACACAACTAAATTCGCAGAACTAGTTCCTGACACCGCTGGTTACTTAGATGGTACAACGGGAGCTGATATCAATGGCTCAACAGCTTATGTAGGAACATCAGTAGTTGGTGCTAATGGTACAAACGCAGATCCTATAGCTACAGCTACAACTTTCAAGGCCGGTATTTCTTTAGTTGGCAGGTGGACAAAAGTAGATTTAGGAGCAGGTTCAGTGCTGTTGTATTTAGCAGACGCAAGGTAATGGCACCTGGTATAGGATTAGGAATTTCTGGAGTAGTAGAGAGTATTGGTTCTGCTGGTGGGGCTGGTGGGTTCACCGCGGCGCTTAGTGATGATTTCTTTTTTGAGGAAGATGGTGACCAAAACTTACAACCAAAATATTCTTTTGTTGATAACAATGATATTTGGGATTTAGATGGTGATAGCAATATAATACCAGCATCAACACCAAACGAAGAAGGTTGGTTTGACGTAGATGGGAATGGAGATATTATACCAAAAGCATAAATAAAAAAAATTAAAAAAACATGGCATTAAGCGATACAAAAAGTATAGTCCCTAGAGCAGATCAACAAGGGACATTAGGAACAGCGGCGAAAAGTTGGGGACAGCTTTTTTTAGAAAACCCAACCGATGGTGGGGCAACGGCATTAACTCTAGCGAATCTTGACGTTGATCAAATAGCACTAGACATCAACGCTAGTAACACTACATCAAACGTAATAAACGTTAGAGCGACAAGTTTAAACGGAGGAGCTGGTTTGTTTTTAAACACAGCTGATGGTCAAAAAGACATTCTAATGGTTAGTTCGGTCGACACAGGTGATTATTGTTCTGTTGGAACCTCTACAAACGGGGCAACAACTATAACAACGGTAGACGATGACGGTGCTGCAGCTCATTTTAGAGTAGCTGCTGATGGAAATATTATTTTAGATGCTGAGGGACAAGTAAGATTAGAACCAGTCGCGGGAAACAACGTGAAGATAGACACATCTGTATATGTTGACGGTCCGACTGTTGAACTACAAGATACCAGTGACACGGGTGATAAGTTTACTATAGCTACAACAACACATGGTGCAACGACATTAACCACTGTAGATGATGACGCTGCGGCTGCACACCTTGCTTTGGTGGCGGATGGAAATGTAGATGTAGATGGTGTCAATATAACTCTAGATTCATCAGCTTTAATAAATATAGATTCTACTGGATTAACAAAATTCACTTCAGGTTCTGGGGTTGAAATAGAGAACACTGCTTCAGCTGCCGCATTGCTTATTGACAACGATACCGTAAATCAAGTGGCTTTAGATATAGATGCCGCTAACACAACAGGTAACGTTATCGACGTTTCTGCCTCTGCTTTAAATGGTGGAGCTGGGTTGTACTTAAACACAAGAGATTCAAACGCGAAGGATATTAAAATAGTTAGTTCAGATGACACTGCTGACTTTTGCACACTCGCAACTACAGCTAATGGTGCTACAACCTTAACAACTGTTGACGCGGCCGCTGACAACGCCCACCTTTCTTTTATTGTTGATGGTGATTTTTCACTTTCTTCAACGAGTATAGATATAGATGCTAATGGGATGATATCAAACGCTGGTTGGGAAGGAGGCATTATAACTAGTGGTTTTTTAGACGCAGACACAATGCACTTAAGTGTTGCTCAAACCATTACTGGAGAAAAAACAATTGACGGTAGTGATAAGCTTTATTTTAGAGACACTAACTCTTATATAAACTCCCCGAGTGATAATGATTTAGAGATAGTAGCTACAGATGTGGTTATAGACGCCGCTAATGATGTTGAGTTAGAAGCGGCTAATAATATAGTTTTAGATTCTGCTGGGTTAATAAACGTAGAATCCGGTGGTTTAACAAAATTTACTTCAGGTGGAGGTGTGGAGATAGAGAACACAGCAGCAACGCCTGCTCTACTCGTTGATAATAACACTGTGGGCCAAATAGCTTTGGATATAGACGCTGCAAATACATCTGCTAATGTTGTTGATATTGCTGCTTCTGCTTTAAATGGTGGAGCGGGACTATATTTAAACACTAGAGACTCTAACGCAAAAGACATACAGATAGTTAGCTCGGCAGATACTGGTGACTATTTCTCTATAGGAACAGTTGCAAACGGAGCCACTACATTAACAACAGTAGATGACGATGGTGCTAACGCTCATTTAACATTAACTGCTGATGGAAATATTGTTAACAATTGTATTGCTTGGGATATAAATGCTGATGGAGCAGTCACTATAACTTCCGCGGCTAACGTAGACATAGATGGTGCTGTAGTGACTTTAGACGCTGATAGTAGTATCGAATTAGAGGGAGCAACAAATGTAACTGGAGCTTTAGAAACAACCGCAGCTTTAACAGCTGACAATATTGTTTGTACAAACGCTGCTACTTTTGGTGGTGGTACTGGTTCCACTGGAACAACTATAACAACCGCTGGTGTTATTACTACCGACGGGGCAATAAGTTCAACAGCTGGTCCTATTACTGGTTTAAACTACAGAACACTTTGGTTTGATGCTAGCGAAATGGTTCCGCAAACCACTAATGGCGCCGCTGCTGGCACGTCTGAAACTGCTGGTACCTACGATATCATGAATAAATATCTAGCGTTTGATGCTAGTACAATAGAGTATGCTCAGATTAAAACTATCATGCCAGAACAATGGGATGGCGGTGTGATTAAAGCTAAATTTTACTGGAAACCAGCGGCTTCAACAACTACCTCCCATAGTGTTGTGTGGGCTATTGATGGTCAGTCACTCAGCAATGGATATGAATTAGATGCTTGGGGCACAACAATTTCACTTACAGCTGATGATGTTCTTTCTGCTGGCCCTAATGCGTTACACGTATCAGGAGCATCAAGTGACGTAACAATTTCTAACGCCACCGCTGGTGCAGATGAGTTAGTTTACTTTAGATTCCAAAGAGTTGCAAACCACGCTCAAGACGATTTAAATGAAGACGCACATTTATTAGGCGTTGCAATACAATATAGAGAGCAAGCAGCAGCTAAAGCAGCTTGGTCATAAAACTAAAAACAAAAGTTAGAGATACTAACTTCAATAATTAAATTAAATTAAATAAAATGGCAAAAACAAAAAAAATGGAAAAAGTAGTAGACTTAAAGCCTAAGGCTGAGAAAATTACTAACGAACAATTAAAAAAAGTTCAAGATACAGTAAACGGTATTAATAGAGCTCAACTAGAGGTTGGTTCTTTAGAACTAAGAAAACACGAAATGATGCATGGTGTTGCTGGATTAAGAGATGAACTAACTTTATTACAAGGTGAGTTTGAGAAGGAGTACGGTACTTTTGATATCAACATCCAAGATGGTACAATAAACTACGGAGACGATGTCGAAGCTGATTCGTAAGATAAGTATCGGTAAAGATTATAAGAATGACGCTATGCACTATGCCGTGGGGCAAGAAGTGTATGGTGGTCATACTATCTGCGACATTATAGAAGAAGACGATAAGTTCTCTGTCTATATCAAAAAAAATAAAGACGTTTTACCTTGGAAAGACTTTAATAAGAATATGGCTGTATCTGTAGAATATAATCTACAATACTAATGAAAAGCGTTTACAACTTTGTTGTAAAACCAAAAGGAGAAAGATATAACAATACTAAAAAACTAGATGGTGGAGAGTTGATCCTTAACACGGAGATATTCAATCATCAATACGTTAATAGAGAAGCAGAGGTTGTATCGACTCCAATTATTGGTGATACAGATATAAAACCAGGGGATACAGTTGTAGTTCATCACAATGTATTTCGTAGATGGCATAACGTAAAGGGTGTTGAGAAGAATAGTAGGGCTTACTTCGACGAAGACACTTATTTTATAAACGACGATCAAATCTTTTTATATAAAAGAAATGACAAGTGGATAGCTCCAAAAGGATATTGCTTTGTAATACCTTTGAAAGCTACGGATCAGTTTAACACTAAATCTGAAAAACCTTTACAAGGTATTGTTAAATATTCTGACGGTACAGTTGAGGTTGGCGATCTAGTTGGTTATAGACCAAGTAGTGAATATGAGTTTATCGTTGATGGCGAGAGACTATTTCGAGTTTTATCTAATTTTATTACAATCAAATATGAACATCAAGGAAACGAAGAAACGTATAATCCAAGCTGGGCACAAAGCAGTTGAAGAACTTATTAAAGTAGGTGAAGAAGCTATTGTTACTGATTCTGAAGATGATTTAACAGCTGATAAGTTAAAGAACGCCGCGGCTTCTAAAAAATTAGCTATATTTGACGCATTTGAGATACTTAACAGAATTGAAGAAGAAGAAAACCTGCTTGATGGAAAGACACCTGAAGAGACAAAGGAAAAAACTTTTAAAGGATTCGCGGAAAGTAGATCTAAATAATGTACGAGCAAAGTTTAGTTAAGACAGTTGAACCTGTAAAAAAGACTACTATCAGTAGACTTAACAAAGGTAAGAAATGGAAATACGGTTACGATAAAGAACATGATATTATAGTGTTATCTCACAACGGGCAGATAGGTGAGATAATTGAAATACAAGGACTAGTTATTGCGCTACCAAAAGCTCCCAAAGAAGTATACAAAGATCCGAAGAACAAATGGGTGAAATTCGAGTATCCCAAGGAGTTGCAAAGAATTAAAAATATATTCGATTGGAGAAACTATCCGGAAAGCAGTAAAGAAAAATGGTACGATTATATAGACGAGGAATTCAAAAGAAGGGAAGAAGGATTCTGGTTCACAAATAATGGTAAACCAACCTGGATAACAGGTACGCATTATATGTATTTGCAATGGAGCAAGATAGACGTGGGTGCTGCAGACTTTAGAGAAGCAAATAGATTATTCTATATATTCTGGGAAGCCTGTAAAGCAGATAAGAGATGTTACGGGATGTGCTACCTCAAAAATAGACGTTCTGGATTTTCTTTCATGTCGTCAGCAGAAACAGTTAATTTAGCCACTCTTGCGAGTGATAGTAGATATGGTATATTATCTAAAACTGGATCAGATGCAAAAAAAATGTTCACGGATAAAGTTGTTCCTATATCGATTAATTATCCATTCTTTTTTAAACCTATCCAAGATGGTATGGATCGTCCTAAATCTGAACTTGCTTATAGAGTACCTGCTAGCAAGTTTACAAGGAAAAAAATGTCAGCCACAGATGGAATGGAGGAAATTGAAGGTTTGGACACGACGATTGACTGGAAAAACACTGGAGACAATAGTTATGACGGTGAGAAACTAGCGCTACTAGTACATGATGAAAGTGGTAAATGGGAAAGACCTGATAATATTTTAAATAACTGGAGGGTTACAAAAACATGTTTACGATTAGGTAGTAGAATTATTGGTAAATGTATGATGGGCTCAACTTCAAATGCTTTAGATAAAGGTGGAGAGAATTTTAAAAAACTATACAATGCCTCAGATGTCACGAAACGAAATAGAAATGGTCAGACAAAGTCTGGCTTATACTCTCTTTTTATCCCAATGGAATGGAACTATGAAGGATTTATTGATGAACATGGAATTCCAGTCTTTACTACTCCTGATATCGACAGATTCGCACCAGACGGTGAATTAATAGATTTAGGTGTAATAGATAGTTGGCAGAACGAAGTTGATGGCTTAAAGGACGATCAAGATGCTTTGAACGAATTTTACCGCCAGTTTCCTAGAACTACAGAGCACGCGTTTAGAGATGAAACTAAAAACAGTATATTTAACTTGGTTAAAATATATGAACAGATAGATTACAACGAGGAGATGACTAGAACTCTAGGAATCACAACGGGTAATTTTCAATGGGTGAATGGTATAAAAGATTCACAAGTTATATTTTACCCAGATCCAAAAGGCAGGTTTAAAGTTAGTTGGGTTCCACCTCAACAGCTCCAAAACAAAGTAGTGCTTAAAAATGGTATTAAATACCCAGGTAATGAACACATGGGAGCCTTTGGTTGTGATAGTTACGATATATCAGGGACGGTAGATGGAGTTGGATCGAAAGGAGCTTTACACGGTTTAACTAGGTTTAGCATGGAGGATGCTCCAGCTAATAGTTTCTTTTTAGAATACTTATCAAGACCACCAACAGCTGAGATGTTCTTTGAGGACGTTCTAATGGCTTTAGTATTTTACGGGATGCCTATACTCGCAGAGAACAATAAACCTCGTCTCTTATATTATCTGAGACGTAGAGGGTATAGAGGGTTTAGTATGAACAGACCTGATAAGATATGGAACAAATTATCTGTAGCAGAAAAAGAAGTTGGAGGAATACCAAATTCCTCAGAAGACATTAAACAAGCTCATGCAGCGGCAATTGAGATGTATATACAAGATCACATTGGAATGAAGCAAGATGGAACGTTCGGTGATTTATATTTCAATGAACTACTAAATGATTGGGCAAAGTTTGATATAAACAAAAGAACAAAGCATGATGCGTCAATAAGTTCTGGTTTAGCTATTATGGCAAACAACAGACATTTATATGCGCCAAACGCTAAGGTTGAAAAACAACCACTAAACATAAACATTTCCAAGTATAGTAATACTGGGAGTAATTCACAAATAATCAAATAATAAATATGGCAGAGTCTGGCATTAAAAGTTATTTCCCGAGTCAAACTGTAAGTGATGCTGAGAAGCTTAGCTACGAATATGGTTTAAAAGTAGGTAAAGCAATAGAACAAGAGTGGTTTAACAACGATAGAGGTTCTAATAGACATGGGGCTAATCATAATGATTTTCATAATTTAAGATTGTACGCTAGAGGCGAGCAGTCTATACAAAAATATAAGGATGAGTTGTCTATAAACGGTGATTTGTCCTATTTAAATTTAGACTGGAAACCAGTTCCAATTATATCCAAGTTTGTTGATATAGTTGTAAATGGTATCGCCGAAAGAACTTATGATGTAAAGGCTTATTCCCAAGATCCACATGGAGTTTCTAAAAGAACCGCCTACATGGAATCTATATTGAAAGATATGAGATTGAAAGAGTTTAATGATGCTGTCAAAAGAGAGTTAAACTTAAACGTTAGAGATAGTCAAATAGAAGAACTTCCAGAGAGTAATGAGGAGTTGGAACTTCATATGCAATTAACATACAAGCAATCTATTGAAATAGCGGAAGAACAAGCTCTTAATACCTTGTTAGAAGGTAATAGATATGAGCTTACAAAAAAGCGATTTTATTATGACCTTACAGTTTTAGGTATAGGAGCGGTAAAAACGTCATTTAACACTTCAGAAGGAGTTGTTGTAGATTACGTTGATCCAGTTAACTTAGTTTACTCACACACAGATTCACCTTACTTTGAAGATATATATTATGTTGGAGAGGTGAAAACTATTCCTGTTAACGAGCTAGCAAAGCAATTCCCACATTTATCTGAAGGTGATCTTGAAGATATAATGAAGAACAAGTCTTCTAACAAAACCTCTAGACACCAAGAGGACGAAAACACAATCCAAGTTTTATATTTTAATTATAAAACTTATATGAATGAGGTTTATAAAACCAAAGAAACAGCAACTGGTGGGGATAAGATTATACCTAAAGACGATTCGTTTAATCCACCAGAAGATATGGAGGGTGGTTTTGGTAAAATGCTGAGATCTATAGAGTGTTTGTATGATGGCGCTATGATTTTAGGTACAGAAAAATTACTTAAATGGGAGATGGCTAAAAACATGATGCGCCCTAAAAGTGATTTTACTAAAGTTAAAATGAACTATTCTATTGTAGCGCCTAGAATGTACAATGGAAAAATTGATTCGTTAGTAAAGCGTATAACTGGATTTGCCGATATGATTCAATTAACACACCTTAAACTACAACAGGTAATGTCAAGAATGGTTCCCGATGGTGTTTACTTAGATGCTGATGGTTTAGCTGAAGTAGATTTAGGTAATGGAACAAACTATAACCCACAAGAAGCTTTAAATATGTTCTTCCAAACAGGATCTGTTATTGGTAGATCATTTACTTCTGAGGGTGATATGAACCCAGGTAAAGTACCTATTCAAGAAATTACATCTGGAGCTGGTGGAAACAAAATGCAAGCTCTTATAGGTAATTATAACTACTACCTACAAATGATAAGAGATGTAACCGGACTTAACGAAGCTAGAGACGGTAGTATGCCAGATAAAAACGCTTTAGTCGGTGTTCAAAAATTAGCAGCAGCAAATTCAAACACAGCGACTAGACATATATTACAGTCTGGATTATTCCTAACAGCTGAGGTTTGTGAGGCATTATCTTTAAGAATTTCTGATATTATAGAATACTCTCCTACAAAAGATGCTTTCATACAAGCTATTGGTGTTCATAACGCGGCAGTATTAGAAGAACTTAGTGAGTTGCATTTATATGACTTTGGTATATTCATCGACCTACAACCAGATGAAGAAGAGAGAATGATGTTAGAGAACAACATTCAAATGGCTCTACAGCAACAAATAATTGAACTAGCTGATGCTATTGATATTAGAGAAATTAAAAACATCAAACTAGCCAACCAATTACTTAAAATACGTAGAAAGAAAAAATTAGACAAAGACCAAGCTTTGCAGCAGCAAAACATGCAGATGCAAAGTCAAATGAACCAACAAGCGGCTCAAGCAGCTGCTCAATCAGAGGTTCAAAAAAACCAAGCCTTAACACAAAGTCAAGCGCAGTTAGAACAAGTTAAAGCTCAATTAGAATCTCAAAGAATGATGCAAGAGGTTCAGATGAAAAAAGAGCTAATGCAATTAGAATTTGAGATGAACATGCAGCTTAAAGGTGTTGAGGTTGATGGGCAGAAATCAAAAGAAAAAGAAAAGGAAGATCGTAAAGATGAGAGGACTAGAATACAAGCTTCTCAACAAAGCGAACTTATAGATCAAAGAAACAGTGGTAAACCACCTAAAAACTTTGAGTCCGCAGGTAATGATATACTAGGCGGAGGATTTAATTTAGGCGTGTTTGACCCTAGGTAAATTATTAACTATTATTATATTATATTATGGAAGAAGAAAATGAAAAAGTAGTCGAAGAGATTACACAAGAAACGACTAAACAAGTTGAAGAAAGTAAATTTGAATCTGTTGGAGACGATAGTGTCGTTAAGGTAGATTTAAGTAAACCACCAGAACCAAAACAAGATGAAGTTAAAGAAGATAACGCTGACGACAGCGGAGTGGTTGCAGAGTCTGAAGATGCCGAGCCCACACAAGAACAAGAAGAAGTACAACCGGAAGCTGAAACACAAGAAACTCCAGTATTAGAAGAAATTACTGAAGAAGAAGTTGAGGAGGTGGAAGAACAAGTTGAAGAAGCGATAGCGGAAGCTGAAGCTACTGGAGAACCATTACCAGAAAATATCCAAAAGTTAATGGACTTTATGGATGATACTGGTGGAGATTTAAATGATTATGTTAAGCTTAATCAAGATTATTCAAAACTAGATGATACTAGTTTGTTACACGAGTACTACAAGCAAACAAAACCTCATTTAGACAATGAAGAAATTAACTTCCTTTTGGAAGACACGTTCTCTTACGACGAAGATATGGACGACGATAGAGATATACGTAGAAAGAAATTAGCGCTTAAAGAGCAAGTTGCCAGCGCTAAAAGCCACCTAGACGGGCAAAAGTCTAAATACTATGAAGAGATTAAAGCTGGATCGAAACTCACAAGTGAGCAACAAAAAGCAATTAATTTCTTTGATAGGTACAACAAGGAGTCAGAAGCAACTCAAAAAACAGTTAAAACAAACTCTGATATTTTTACACAGAAAACTGAACAAGTTTTCAACGACAAGTTCAAAGGTTTTGAATACAACGTCGGTGATAAAAAATACAGGTTTAATGTAAACAATGCTGAAGAGGTTAAAAACACTCAGAGCGACATAAGTAATTTCACCAAAAAGTTTTTGGATAAGAAATCAGCTTTAACAGACGCTAAGGGTTATCATAAATCTCTATACACAGCAATGAATGCGGACGCTGTTGCAAAACACTTTTACGAACAAGGAAAAGCAGATGCTATGAAAAATAGTATTGCTAAATCTAAAAACGTGGATATGAACCCAAGACAGAGTCATGGGAAAATTGAAGCCGGCGGTGTAAAAGTAAGAGTGTTAGGTGAAAATTCTTCTGATTTTAAGTTTAAAATTAAAAACAAAAACAAATAGCAAATTTAAAACAAATTTAAAATGGCAATTACAGCAGGAACAAATTTAAACAGTGTTGCAACTTCTACTCAGATGGCGTTAGTTAATAACTATATTGACTTTACAGCAGCTGGTACAGCGGGTTGGGCACAACAATACTTACCTGATTTAATGGAGAAAGAAGCTGAGGTGTTCGGTAATAGAACAATTTCAGGTTTCTTATCACAAGTTGGAGCAGAAGAAAGTATGACATCAGACCAAGTAATCTGGTCGGAACAAGGAAGATTACACTTAAGTTACAATGGTACACTAGATGTATCGGCTAATCAAATTACTATCGGTACTGATTTAGACGGTAACGCTGGTGGTGCGGCTCACGGTATTAGAGTTGGTGATACTATATTAGTATCTAGCTCTCGTGATGGAGCAACTACACAGTGTTACGTTAAAACTAGAACGGCTGGTGCTGCTACTATTGTAGCTTTACCTTACAAAGCTGCTCTTATGTCTGACGCGGCTGCAGGTACGCTTACTGATGGTACTTGTACTGTTATGGTATATGGATCTGAATTCGCGAAAGGTACTAGTGGGCAAACGTCTTCTAACGAGCCAGTTCACCAAAGTTTTAGCAATAAACCAATTATTTTAAAAGACTTCTATCAAATCAATGGATCTGATGCGTCTCAAATTGGTTGGGTTGAAATTTCTGGTGAAGATGGTCAAAACGGTTACTTATGGTACTTAAAAGCTGAAGGTGATACTAGAACTAGATTTTCTGATTACGTTGAAATGTCAATGGTTGAATCTGTTAGAGCTTTAGCAGCTTCTACAATTCACGATGACGCAGTTTATGATGGAGGTGCTGGTACTATTACTAATACTGACCCTGGAACTGAAGGTTTATTTGCGGCTATCGAAGATAGAGGTAATTTAACTTCAGGTGTTACAGGTGTTAACGCTGCAACTGATTTAGCTGAGTTTGACGCTATCTTAGCTGAGTTTGACAAGCAAGGTGCTATTGAAGAAAACATGATGTTTGTAAACAGAGCAACTGCTCTAGCAATGGATGACATGTTAGCTTCTATGAATTCTTACGGAGCTGGTGGTACTTCTTACGGAGTATTTGACAACTCAGAAGATATGGCATTAAACTTAGGTTTCTCTGGTTTTAGAAGAGGTTCTTATGACTTCTACAAAACTGATTGGAAATACTTAAACGACAACGCTACAAGAGGTGGTGCTGTTGAATCTTCTAGTGCAATTAGAGGTGTTATTGTACCAGCAGGTGTATCTTCAGTTTATGACCAACAATTAGGAAAGAATCTTAAGAGACCTTTCTTACATGTTCGTTACAGAAAAGGTCAGTCAGAAGACAGAAGAATGAAGACTTGGATCACTGGTTCAGTTGGAGGAAATGTTACAACTGACTTAGATGCAATGAACGTACATTACTTATCTGAAAGATGTTTAATCGTACAAGGTGCAAACAACTTCATGTTGATGAACTAAGCACAATTATTTAAAGAGTCGGGGCTTCGGCCTCGACCCTTTTATTTATTAATTTTATTATATATTATATTATGGCAAAAAAACAAAAAATAGAAAAGGTCGTAGAACCTTTAATAGAAAAAGACTTCGAAGAAGTTGAAATACCGGTTATGGAAAAACCATTACCAAAAAAGAAAAAAGATACTTGGGAAGTAAAAGATAGACAATATTACTTAAGAGGTAGTTTAAGACCTTTAAGTTACAGTATTAAATCTTCAAACATATATTGGTTTGATGAAGAGAAAGGATATGAAAGAGAAGTAAAAATCACGTCCAATCAAAGAACTCCATTTGTTGATGAGATGAAAGGTGATCAAAGGTTAGAACATGTTATATTCAGAAATGGAACTTTGTTCGTACCTAAAAATAAAGTTATTTTACAACAAATACTATCATTGTATCACCCAGATAAAGGAAGAAAATTTCACGAGAAAGACTACCAACAAGAGGCGGTTAGTGACATATATGTGTTAGAACTGGAGATAGCGGCATTAAACGCTGCCCAATCTATAGATATAGATATGGCAGAAGCTGTTATGCGTGTAGAATTAGGTTCTAAGGTGTCAGAGATGAGTTCTAAGGAACTTAAAAGAGATTTACTATTATATGCTAAGAGAAACCCAAGGTTATTCTTAGAATTAGTAAATGATGAAAACGTACAGCTTAGAAACTTTGGTATCAAAGCAACTGAAATGGGTATATTAAAACTATCACCTGATCAAAGAACTTTTTCATGGGGTTCTAATGATAGAAAACTAATGAATGTTCCATTTGATGAACATCCTTATTCAGCTTTGGCTGCTTGGTTTAAAACTGACGAAGGTATGGAGATTTACTCTAATATAGAGAAAAGATTAAATTAACAACAAAATAATATGGTTGCCCTTCGGGGCGACCATTTATTAAAATTAAATTATATGGAAAAGAAATCAAAAGGATTAGGAGACTCAATAGAAAAAATTACAAAAGCAACGGGGATAAAAAAAGTTGTAGACACAGTTAGTAAAGTTGTTAAAAAAGATTGTGGGTGTGGGAAAAGAAAAGACACCTTGAATAGATTATTCCCTTATAATAAATAAAAGAAATTATGGTAAGCGTAGATACAGTATATCAAAAAGTTTTAGCGTTAGCTAATAAAGAACAAAGAGGTTATATAACACCTCAGGATTTTAATCTATTTGCTAACCAAGCACAAATGGAAATATTTGAACAATATTTCTATGACACAAACATTGCTAGAAAAAGCCAAGGCAACGACACGGTTTACGCAGATGTAGATGACATGCTAGAAGAAAAACTTCAAATATTTGAAAGTGTAGATAACGCTGCCACTATTGATACTTACTATCCTAATGTTCCTAATTACGTATATAGGATTCACGAGATAAAGGGGTCGTATGGTAAAGCGGAAATACTAAACACAAAAGATTTTAACACTTGTGTGGATGGTGGTCCTTTATTAAGCCCTAGTGATACTAGACCAGTGGCAAACATTAGAAACAACACAATAAGGTTAATTGCTGGAAACAACCTCGCGGTAGTCCCTAAAGGTATTTACTATTTTAGAGTTCCCACTAAAGTCAATTGGACTTATGTTGTTATAAACAAACAAGCAATGTATGACGCTAACCCCTCAACTCAAGACTTTGAACTTCATCCATCAGAGGAAAATCAACTTATAAATAAAATATTGATGCTAGCTGGATTAGCCAACCAACAACCAGATATAATGAAAGCTGGTCAAGGTATGGATATGGCAACAAAACAACAACAACCTAAAATATAATAAATGGCATTACTAGACAATCAATCTTCCTCCCAATATTATAGCAACGCTGGTATATATGGTGATTATCAGTTTGTTTCACTAGCTGATATTATAACTCAATTTATGTTTATATATGTTGGTGAAGATAAAATTATATCAAAAGCTAGTAGAACAGATGTAGCTTTCCACGCTCAAAGAGGTTTAGCTGAAATGTCATTTGACACCTTTAAATCTACTAAGGCTCTAGAAATAACTGTTCCAGCAACATTACAAATGACGTTACCTCAAGATTACGTTGGTTACGTTAAAGTTAGTTGGGTTGATGGATCTGGAATTAAACATGTTATATATCCTGCTAGTAAGACATCAAATCCTACAAAACCAACACAAGCTTCTGATGGCTCGTATACTTTTAATGGTGTTGATGGTAGCATGTTGACTGATTCTGAATCTACGACTTGGGCAAGTTATAATTCTGCTACGCCATCTGAAAACCAAAACGATTATCAAGATGACGCATACTGGCCATTAGACGGAGAAAGATATGGGTTAGACCCTCAACACGCTCAAGCTAATGGTTCTTTTTATATAGATGAAAACGCAGGAAAAATTCACTTTAGTTCTAATATCTCAGGAAAAACTGTGATCTTAGATTATATAAGTGATAGTCTAGGAACTGAAGATGAAATGAAGGTGCATAAGTTTGCTGAGGAAGCAATGTATAAATGGATTTCTTGTGCTATTTTATCAGGAAAATCAAACATACCTGAATATCAGGTGAACAGATTTAAAAAAGAAAAATTTGCAGCCGTTAGAACTGCAAAGCTAAGATTATCTAATTTAAAACTAGAAGAACTTACTCAAATTTTAAGAGGTAAATCGAAACAAATAAAACACTAGTACATGCCAGAGATCAAGCATAATTTTACCGGTGGTAAAATGAACAAGGATGTCGATCAAAGACTTGTTCCAAAAGGAGAATATAGAGATGCAATGAACATACAGGTTTCAACTTCAGAAGGATCTGACGTTGGTACTGTTCAAAATATATTGGGTAACTCACTAGTGCAAACCCAAGCTCTATTGGATTATAATGATCACGAATGTATTGGCTCTGTATCTGATGAGAAAAACGACGCTTTTTATTGGCTTGTGGCTGAGAAAACTTGGAAGGATCAGATGCAGGCATATTCTACTATTTCTCTTAACCAATCAGTTCATACTAATAGTTCTCCTTTGTTAGATATCATGATAACTAACTTTGCGGCTTTTACGAGTAATCCTCTCTGGATTAAAGAATCTAAATCAATTATACTACAACATAAAGATGATAATATAAACGTTGTGTTTGTAGATAAAGCGTCTGTAACTGTAACTGCCTGGCAAGGGGCTGGAACCGGTAGTGGGGGTCAAAGTCAGTTTGATATGGCTTCTAATGACTATGTTTCTGGAGACACACTTGTAGTGTCATCTGGGTTTTCAAGTTGGGGTACTGGTGGATCTGGTTATACAAACACGACTTCTTACCAACTAGAGGTATATGACGTTTCGAACATACACCCAGGGATGACCGTTAAGGGCCTTGGACTTGATCCTTATTATCATAAACTAATAAATTACTGGGAAAACGCTGTTGTTGTGTCGATAGAAGAAGTTGGTACTTGGGTTGATTCTTTTGGGAAAACACGTATACAAGGTATAGTTCAGTTAAATGTTAATACAGGTGGATTTGCGTGCATGGAGCCTCCTGTGAGTTTTCAAGAATTTGGCTCTGTTCAACCTTCAGCGTGGCAACAAACCTACATAAGCGGAGGCTGTGGATATAAAAATCTAGGTCAATGGATGCCTCTTAGTATGGTAGTTACACATTGGGTTTTTGAAACACAAACTCTTGATTTGGATATTAAATACCCCGTAACAGGAATAAACATTGTTGACGATTTATTATTTTGGACAGACAATAACTCCGAGCCAAAATGTATAAATATAAATGATAGTATAAATGGTACAGATCAAAGTGGTTTAGTCCACACTAACATATTAGTTGAAGATAGGAATATCAGTGCGGATTTAGGAACAGAAGTTGCGGCGCGACAAAAACACGTTACTACTATAAAATCTCCGCCTAAAAACGCTCCAATGTTACGAGTAGGCGTCGCGAGAGATGGTAACTCAAACGGTCTAATATATGGTCTTGATTTACAAGGCGTGGGTGTGGGTCAATCTATTACAGGTGTTGATATAATTTCTCCTTTTGGAGATGGGTTGAACTATCAAGAGGGAGACAGTTTAGCTCTTAAAAACATTGATTCATACAGCGGTGTCGCATCTCCATCAGAGTATTATCCAATTAATGCGGTTGACAGTGAATTGGTTTTAGTTATCACAAGCATTGGGAGCCAGAGTCTGAGTGGGATGTTTAATGTTACGCTTGAGGTTGTAAATTTTGCGCTTATTGGGGCTCAGCTTGGGACTTTAGATTATGCGTGCGACTGGTTGGAAGATACTAAACCTTTATATAGACTTAAATTCCCAAGATTCGCAACAAGATACAAGTATAAAGACAACCAGTACTCTCCTTTCTCTCCTTTTTCTGAAATAGCTTTTCAACCTGGAAATTATTCGTTTAACGCTAGGGTTGGCCATAACTCTGGTATGGAAAATATTATTTCTAGATTAACGTTGTTAGACATAATAACACCTGATATGCCTGAAGATGTTGTTGCTATTGATATTTTGTACAAAGAATCTAACTCGCCAAACATCTATGTGGTAGATACTATTGTAAATATTCCACCGACACTCCCAGCCGATCCTACATCACAATTATTTAATCAACTTACTGATGATTACGGTTATCTTATAACCGCGGAAAGTATTAGTCACACTTTACCGTCAAACCAATTGCTACGCCCTTATGACAATGTTCCAAGAAAAGCCCTCGCGCAAGACGTTACTGGTAATAGGATTGTATACGCTAATTACTTACAAAACTATAGTATTGATAAAAATAAAATTAACCTTAGGTCTTGGGTTACCCCGTATAGTTCCACGGGCGTAAGTAAGAGTTTAAAGTCTTTAAGAGATTATGATATTGGTATTATGTTTGCGGATAAATATGGTAGAGAAACACCTATTATAACTTCGGCTAATTCTAAAATAACAATAGATAAAGACAAGGCTGACGGAAATAATCGTTTTAATATCAAGTGGTACCCGATTGACGGTTATCAACTTCCTTCTTGGGTAGATTCTTATAAGTTTTATATAAAAGAAACGTCTTCTGACTATTATAATCTAGCTATGGATAGATTTTATGATGCTGAGGACGGTAACGTTTGGTTATCGTTTCCATCGTCAGACAGGAACAAAGTGGATGATGAAACGTATTTAATATTAAAAAAAGAACAAGGTTCAGACCAGTTGGCTAAAAACGATTATAGATATAAAATACTAGATATTAGCAACGAGGTGCCAGACTATGTAAAGGTAGACAAGCAAAATGTTGGAAAATTTGTACAAGGAACAGATTCATTTAACGCAACTAACTACGGCAGAGGTTCGCTCGACATAATAGACGTGGATGCTAATGATGATGGTGGTTTATTTATGGATCCTGACAATTACAATAATAAAGTTTACGAAAGCGATGTGTTGATAAACGGATTACCGGGTCATTATAAATTACACTTAATAGGTAGAACACATTTTGATAACACACCGGCTATTGGTAGGTTGAAATTAAGGTCGTTAATATCTAAAGATCACGAAGTAGAGATTAGACTAAGCACTATTAAACCCGTAGGTAGTAGTGAGACTGAACAAGGAAAGTACACTACTAAATGGTATAAGCTACAGGATATTACGTATTACAGACAAGCAGGTTTATTTGAAGATGACGGTGGAAGTGGGCAGTCTCGCGTTAGCGAATTTACATTTCATTTAGCAGAACCTTTTAATAATGACGCGGAGTTCTTTTTTACGGATCAGTCGGGTACTGTTACCGTGCCAACTACTAATGGCGCGCCAGTTTTAGAGATTAGAAAATTAATACCTAGAGAAAATAAAGCTGAGTTTAACGGTAGATTTTTTGTTAAAATACTAAAAGATATTAGTTTCTATGAACAAGTATTATCTAACACTGGAACAGAACAATTAGTATCTAGCTTGAACCACGATTTTGGGTACGTAAAAGATTATAGCCAAGAGGATATTGGTGGTTTAACAGCGACCGAAACTCAAGCTAATTTCTATGACGCGATGAGTGGGTCTACTCCAACAATGGGTGGTATTATGGCGCAAATCAGTGCTTTACCCCACTCGTGGGCGGCGGCTAGGTATACTGGTGGAGGCACTATGGACGGTGTGCCTATTCCAACTAAATCTTATTATCACCCCAAAACATGGGGATACATATTAAGAAAGACACATGGTTCCAACGCTAACGGATGGTTTATTGACGAGGCTTTTGCAACCGCAGTTGATGGTATTGATAGTTTGGGAATAAGTGCTGAGTGGGGAGAAGATGGAAAACAATCAAGAACCGATATATTAGAAAGAAACCAACAATCTCTTTTTGGAGGTTGGAACTCTGCTTCAGCACCACAAATTACATTGGATTATAACGCGGGTGTTGACACGGATATGGAAACGCTTTATAACTTCCCTTATTACGAAAACATTTTAACAGAACTTACTGGTTGTGTGCCTCAAGATGACAACACTAGTTACAGCACCCCTGGCGTTTGTGGTGATAACCGCTACCCGACCATAGATATTCCGCTATTAAATCACGGTTCAAACCTTAGTGCATATCAATATTTTCACTTGGGTAATGGGGCTGGGGCCAACACGGGTCGTAGTAACAGGTTGGATTTGTCGTTTATTGGTGGTATACATGATGAGTGGAAGACTAAGGGTAAGTTGCAACCAGCTACATGGATCAACTTTTTTGATCAATTACACATGAGGTATAATCTTCCAGATGACTACTGGGATGTGTGGGAGCAGCTTGTGGTTGGAAATAAGTTTAAATTTGCTGATGATCCAACAGATGAAGTTTTTACAATTGTAAGTGTGTCTGTGTCGCTTAAAAATAATTATTCAGAAGGTTATTATGACGACACTTATCCAGGTGCTTCAGACCTAAGTGGCTATCAAAGTAATTACCCACATAGCGCGAGTACAAACATTAACCACAGTAGCGCTTACACTAACAACGCAAACCATAGGATTACGTGGAGCTTAGAGCTTGACAAAAACATTGGAGACAGTGGTTTTACTCCAACTATTGGTAATGCTGTCGGGATTCCTGGATATGCTGGAGTTTGGGACACGCCTGGTATAAACACAAATCTTTCCAGAATAATATTTTTAGAAGCAAAAATGGTTTTTGATGGTTTTGGTGTTGATTCATCAATCGATCCATCTATATGGGAGACGGAGCCAAAAGAATCTACGGATCTAGACGTGTATTACGAGGCTAGCAGAACTTATCAGCTTAGTATTAGTAAGGAAAACGCGTTAACAACAATACCAGTTGGTTCTATTGTTAGTTCCACAACTTCAACTGGAACTGTGGATCCAGGAACAATAGTTGTTGATTGGCAAAGTAGACAGATAGGTCCAAATATAGTTATTGTAACAAACAAACCGTTAACATATAACAATGGTTACAATTTAATGTTTACGTTGCAAGACGGTTCTGAAGTGCAAGTAGAATATTGGACAAGCGCTTCTACAGCAACTTATCCTGATGCTGACGCTTCAAATCCTTTAAATACCTCTGGTAGTTTAGATTACTACCAATATTACGTAAAACCGTTTTTGTTAGGTTTACCAAAAGGATTGTCTTGGAGTAATTGTTATTCTTTTAACAATGGTGTAGAATCAAATAGAATAAGAGATGATTTTAACGCTGTTAAAATTGATAATGGAGCAACAGTGTCCACGATTCTTGATGAGCCGTATGAAGAGGAACGTAGAAAATATGGTTTAATATATTCTGGTATATATAATTCCACTAGCGGTGTAAACAACTTTAATCAATTTATAGCTGCTGAAAAAATTACAAAAGATATAAACCCTATTTACGGTAGTATACAAAAACTACATAGTGGATGGGGACAGGGTGGAGATTTAGTAGCGCTTTGTGAAGATAGAGTATTAAAAATATTAGCAAATAAAGACGCTTTATTCAACGCTGATGGAAATACAAATGTAACTTCAACAAACAATGTTTTAGGTCAAGCTATCCCTTATTCTGGTGAGTATGGTATATCTAAAAACCCAGAATCATTTGCATCGGAAGCTTATAGAATTTACTTCACCGATAAAGTTAGAGGTACTGTTATGAGGTTGTCTATGGACGGATTAACACCTATATCAAATCACGGTATGAAAGATTGGTTTAGAGATCACCTAAAACTAGGTGATAAACTAATTGGTAGTTATGACGATAAAAAAGATGAATATAATGTTACTATAAAAGGTGATACTATTGCTAAAACAGTTACATTTAAAGAAGATGTAAAAGGTTGGGTGAGTTTCAAATCATTTACACCTGAAAATGCTATTAGCTGTGCTAATGAATATTACACGTTTAAAGATGGTAATATATGGAAACACCACGATGAGTTTGTTAATAGAAATACTTTTTATGATCAAGATCTTGTGCCATCAACTTTAGAGGTTGTATTTAACGAGGTTCCTGGAAGTGTAAAATCTTTTAAAACTGTAAACTACGAGGGTTCACAAGCTAAAGTAACAAAAGAAACTGGTGATAACGAATATTTTAATCTAGCAGATGTAGAAGGTTGGCATGTTACTAACGTTATTACTAATTTAGAACAAGGTGGTATAACTGAGTTTATAAATAAAGAAGGTAAGTGGTTTGGGTATGTTACAGGTAACGATGTTACTATAAACCCTACTGGTAACGTGTCAGGTAACTATGATACTGAAGATTCTAGTATACAAGGTATAGGTAGAACTGCTGGTACAACAACTAGTGTTGTATTCGGTTGTATGGACAATACAATGTTTAACTATAATGACGCTGCTACTAATGATGATGGTTCTTGTATTGATTTTAACCATGGGTGTACAGATGCTAGCGCTGATAACTACCTTCCAAGTGCTAATACAGACGATGGAACTTGTTATTGGTTAGGTTGTACAACAGGACCTCTCGCTGTTTGGTCTCAAGAAGCGGCGGGTGGATCGATGAACTTTGACTCTAACGCAACTGTTGATGATGGTAGTTGTATCCCAGCTGTTTGGGGATGTACTATTTCAGGTAATTGGAATTATAACCCATCAGCAAACTTTGGTTCAGGAATTTTAAGTGACGGTACTTCTTGTGGATACGCTGATTGTATGTGTATTCCTATAATACCTGGTTGTACTGATACAACTGCTGATAACTACATTACGCCTGTTGACGAGATGACAGATGTTAATTATGACGATGGAAGTTGTGAATATTTAGGATGTACTGATCCTATAGCTACAAACTATAGCTTTACAGGTAGTTCACCGGTTGTTGATGGTCCTAATGGAAATTTAACTTATCTAAATGGTACTGCGGTTGATGATGGCCTATGCACTTACATTGGTGGTTGTATGGACGCTACAGCATGTAACTATGATGCATCAGCTACGGTTGACAACGGTTTGTGTAATTATTGTGGAGACACAGATGTTAGTACAATCAACAACGATGGCGCAGACCCAAGTTGTACAACTGGTTGTGAGTATTGTTATGGACCTACAAACCTTCAAATAATCTCTCAAACAACAGCTGATGCTGGAATGAGTAATGGAGAGGTTGTTATAGAGTGGACAGAGTCCACTTCCCCAACGATAAACTACTATCAATTAGGTTATCTAGGAAATATTGTTGATATCCTTGATTCAGGAACTGGTACAGGAACATATACAATAACTGGTTTACCCGCTGGGACTCTTACAATAACGTTAAGTGGTCTTTGCGACATGACTGGCTTATACGCTGGTAATTTAGCTCTTGGATCTACAGTTAGCACAAGTGTAACAATTACGTCAACTCCAATACCCGGTTGTACAGATGGCACTGGAGCAAATAATAACGTTGGTGGAACTTGGGGCGCTTGTAATTATGATCCTATTGCAACAGTAGATGATGGTACTTGTGAATACGCAACATGTACTGGTTGTAACGATAATACGTTCTTAGAATTTTGTGGTGATTGTTGGGATGCTGTTAATCAAGTTGTTGTAGTTGGTGGTGGAAGTACTTGGGTTGCTGATACAATTCCTACTAGTTGTTTGACTCTTATAGTTCCTGGATGTATGGACGTAACTGCGATAAATTTTGATCCTGCTGCGACCGTAGATGATGGTTCTTGTATTACTGCTATTCCAGGTTGTATGGATGATACGTTAAACAACGATGGAACTTATGCGGCTTCAAATTACAATGCACTTGCTAATGTAGATGATGGTTCTTGTAATCCTTACAACTGCCCAACAATAGAAATTACACAAAGTTCTACTAACACCACTTTTAAAATAAACACATATAACACCCCGTATCCTAACACCTCCGCCTATTGGAATGGGTCAGGTACAAACGCTACTATTGATGGTAATAATGTAACACTAAACCCTTGGAGTAGTGGAATGAGTGGTAATACCGTTATTGGGGTTAAAACAAGTGAGCCAACAATGAACTACGTTGCGGTTGTATCTCCTCCTTCTACTACCGTTGATATAGTATTTAACGTTATAACAGTTGATGGTAATTGTTCTATAACAGAAACGCAAACATTTACTATTGGTTGTGCTGATAGTGCGGCTACTAATGCCACTGGTTTTGATATATCGGACAACACACAGTGTACATATTCAGGATGTATTGATGCTACGGCGTGTAATTTCAACGCAGGAGCGACTATAGATGATGGTTCTTGTACTTATGGTGGATGTACAGATCCAACTGCTTCAAATTATGATGCAGCTGCTGGTTGTGATGATGGTTCTTGTGTTATCGCTGGTTGTATGGACGCTACATTAAATGCTGATGGATTTGGTTTATACGCAGCGGATAATTATGATCCTGACGCTACCACACCTTGTAACGATGGGACTAATGATAACAGTTGTTGTACTTACACTGGAACGCCGCTTGTGAGCGAACTACAAGGATTCGGTTTTGGGGGAAGCACCGCTTACCAACGTATTAGAGCTACTGGAGACAACTATGGTACAGCTTACAACTCAGCTTTAGTTACATCTATAGATCTTGGCGTTGGAACTAACACGGCTACTATTACTAATCCAGGAATTGAGATCGATCCATCTCAGAGTGGAGTGACTTGGAGTGGTGGTACGCAAGCATTCTCGGGTCTTGTTCAGCAAAATGAGTGGGCACCACATGTTGATATTAATGGAGCTTATGGCGTTGCAAGTGGTGATTTAACTATAACGTATCATGCTGATTGGTCAGGACCAATAATTAATCCTTCTATGAACGATGTAATAACGACTAGTACTTCAAATACTTTCGTGCTCTCAGCGGGTTGTAAAACGGATGCTTCAGCTATGAACTATAACCCAAATTTAGACCTTCAGATTGATGGTAGTTGTATAGCTCCTAACCCAGGATGTATGGATGCTACGGCAACTAACTATGATGCTGCATTTAATCAAGATTGTACTTTTGATGGTAGTACAAACCCTAACGATTGCTGTTGTTATACTTGTGATGAACCTACTTTTGATGCAACTAATCCTGTTGTTGTTAACACTTGGAATGATCCAATCACCCCTACATACGCAACACAAATTACATTTAACTTTGCTTCGGTGGATACAGCTACCTCTTACGCAATTTTAATAGACAATGGAGCATCTCCTCCTGGATTCATCTCTATTGTTTCACCTACTATAAATAGCGGTCTTGCTTCCTACACTTACAACACTAATTTTAACTACTTCCTAAACGAAAGTACTTACGATTTTCAAGTAATAGCAGTTTGTGAGAACAACGATGGTGATTCTTGTGGAAATTCTGAGTCAGCTACAATAACTATTACACTAAACGATTAAATATGGCATACGTACAAACATTAAATTTTGATCACGATATAAATACCTCTCTACAAGTTGGAGATCAGGTTTACATGACGAGCACATCGGATTTCGGTGGTTTTCAACAGAATTCTAGCGCAGTACCGATACATATCGGTCAAGTTCATAGTATTATTTCTTCTACAGAGATAGAGGTTTATAGTGAATATGTTGATAGTTTTGGTGATCCTTTGCCTTACAACCTATTAGATCCAGATGGAGGTGATTATATATCCTTCTCTAAAAATAGAGTTGTAAATAACAACGATTTACTAGGGTACTATGCTTCTGTTCATTTTGTAAACAATTCAACTACAGACGCTAAATTATGGTCGGTAGGAAGTGGTGTAACTGAAAACAGTAAATAATAAATAATAACTATGTCATATCATAACGGACTTAATAAAGCAGGGCTAAGCAAAAGAAACGCTCAAGGACAAATAGCTCCTCCTGGATATCATTATATGCCAGATGGTAGTTTAATGCTTGATTCCGAAATGCCAATACAGGGAAAGGTTATCAGGTCTTTTGACTTAGATTTATCAGACTTACCAGCTACTAGTGAACGTAGACGTTTTACTATATCTGGAGATAAAGGAGCAGAGTTTAAATTAGAAATTAAAGATAATACCACTGGATATTACTACAACTTCGTGACAAATGCTTTTCAAGCTGATGCCTCAAATTTAGAAGAGAAAATATCTAGCAACTCGTATAGTGGAAGTATAACTTTCCCAGCGGTAACAGGTGGTGATGATCAATATGATATTTATCTTTATGCACAACCAGGTACAGAACATGCTGCTTATAGAGAAGTTAGATTTGGAGACGGTTCATTAGATATTAATAATTCTACGGGGTCTAGTTCTCTAGTGATGCAAAAAGTTATATATCAGTATGATGCTTTAACGTTGACTTTACAGGGTTATTCACCTAATAGTACAGTTGCTGGAACTATGGCAACAGACACTATTTCTATTAATAGAGGTAAACCTCAAGCTAAAACAGCTTTTAGTTTTACAACAACCGCCGCAACGACAGCTGCTTATAGAGTTTTAAAGCAACCAGTGGAAAGTGATGTTATAGCTTTTATAGAACCGGTAATTGGAGCCGCTCCAATAGATTTACCAGGAGAAAACATCTACCCAACTGTGACAGCTCATGATAATACCAACGCTGTTATGTCGAGTACCACTACGGTTACAATGACTCAAACAATTGAGGATTTGGAAATTAAAGTTGGTGATAAAGTTATACAAGCAACAGGTCCATATTTTGCTAATTTAGTTACTGTTGTTGCTATCACTGGTGGTGGACTTAACGCGTACCAATTCACAGCTTCAGAAGCCGTGTCAATTGGGAGTGGTGTTAGACTAAACTTTTACAATCAAATGAATTATAGTTGGCCTATAACTAAGGCTAATTTAATAAAACCAGGCATGATAGTTGTACCAAATACTGATGTTACAGCGGATACCGTGGTTGGTGCATACGAAGATAAGATAACAATATTTGAAGGTACTAAAGATGAAAAAGTAATTATCCAAAATGCAAGACCAGCTATAAGTACAGTTGGTAAAACCCCAACAATAGTAAAAGGATTAATAACAGCTCAAGACGGTGAAGTTGTTTTTGACAAACAACAAGCTCTAGCCCTAGCTGGAGATACTTTGAAACTTGGTGGTTATGGAGAAAATGAAATATCAAGAGTTTATGGTTGGGAAGTTAGGTTTACAGATCTAGCTATCGCTTTAACCGCGCCCACAACTACAACATCTGGAGCTGTTAGTGCTAGCGCTACAATAGGTGTAGCTAGTAAAGAGGGTATTATCAATAATGTTTCTAGAATTGGTGGGATAGGTATTAATTCAAAACTACAAAATCCACTTATAACAGCTGGTGGAGGTGCTACTGGTAGTGGTAATTTAACAGCTGATGCTGCTCAAACGTTAGAAAGTGGTGTTACATTAACTGTAGAAAATACAAGTAGAATTGCAACTATAACTGGTAATATACAAATTGTAAAAGCAGGTACCGCAAGTCAAACATTAAGATTCGATGTTGAGAAACTGCTTTCTACATCAGCTCCATAGTAAAAAAACCGGCAAAACTGTGACTATTATAGGTATAAATTAAATTAAATTATGTCTAAAAATGAGTTGCAAAAAATATTTGACAATACTCCGGCTAAATCCTATAAAGATAAGGTAAAGCAAATTGAGGATTACTTCGTGAGTATTGCTGATGGAGAGAACATTATAGGTACTGGGAAAGAAATAATATATCCAGAGCATCTGTGGGAATATAAGCATTCTTTTGCTGATGGGGTTTATATTAGAGAGATGAGAATGAAGAAGGGTCAACTGGGTTTTTCAGCAATACATAAACACAGTTATGGATTCTTCTTACTATCAGGAATACTAGCATCGTCAAAAGAAGATGGTGTTGAAGAGTTTATAGCACCGTGTTATATTATATCACCACAAGGAGCAAAAAGAATTGTGTACGCGGTAGAAGATTGTGTTATAACAACTGTACATGCAAATCCCACTAATACAGAGGATTTAGATGAATTAGCAAAAATAAACGTAGTGTTCAATTGGGATGAGTACGAAGAATATTTAAAAGAAAATAAATTATGATAAATTTAACAGGCATAATGTCACCAAATAACCACATGGATAGAACATGGGGCGCAATTGTCGTTGGTGCTATTGGAGCTGGCGTTAGCATATATAATGCTAGTAAAAACAGAGGTATCGCTGAAGATGCTGCGGCAGATGCTGATGCACAACGTCAAAAGGAACAAGCTGCTTTAAACAAACAAAAAGCCGAATATAAACGTATGAAGTTTACAAATCCATTTGCTAACATGGAAAACGTGTACGAAGATCTAACTGTCAACCAACAACAAGCTCAATTTCAAGCGCAACAAGGTTCTCAGCAGAGAGCTAACATAATGCAGAATATGAAAGGCGCTGCAGGTGGTAGTGGTATAGCAGGTTTAGCTCAGGCACTAGCAAATCAAGGTGCGTTACAAACCCAACAAATATCAGCTTCAATAGGTCAACAAGAATCAAGAAATCAAATAGCAGCAGCTAAAGGTGCGGCAGCTATTCAAACTTACGATAGACAAGGTCAACAATGGGTTCAACAAGCTCAAATGGATAGACAAGCTACTTTACTTGGAATGCAGATGGGAGAAACTACAGGTGCTAATTTAGCAAACCAACAAGCTATGGCAAACCAAATGAATGCTCAAATCGCTCAGAACGACGCTATGACAGGTATGTTTAATGTGGCTGGGCAAGCCGCTGGTCAAATAAATTGGGGTGGTAGCGCAAAAGTTGCTGATCCAAACGCAACGAACCCTGGTGCAGGTGAATATGGATATGGTGGTGGAGTGACGAACCTTCAACAAGAGCCAGTAAAACTCGATCAGTATGGTAATCCTATTCCTTAATAAACAAAACAAATAAAATATGGCAGCAGATAGTACATTAGTAAAGGCAGCGTTTAGCGAGGCTACATCAAGAGCTGGAGTAGACGTTCCAAATCTAAAACCTTTATACGATAGTAATACAGAGAACATGAAATCTTACTTAGGTATCGCTACAGATGCTATGACAGAGTATAAGGTAGAAAAAGAAACCTTAAGACTTGGTAAGAACGCGCAGTTAGCTGAGTTTAAAAAAATCATGGATAAAAACTATGAGAAAATCGTAAAGAGAAAAGAAACAATGCCTCAAGAGTTGGTTAACGCTGTTGATGCTGAAGTTAAAAGATTACAAGATGAATTCGAGGCTGTAAATACTTTTGGTAAAGGTGATAACGTTGAAAACGAAAAGGCTAGAACAAGGATAACAGCGGATCTACAGAGAGTTATTAGTGAGGCTGTAGACGCTAGAACTACATTTCAATTGTTAAGTGAAAATAAAGCTGCTTGGCATACTAACGCTATTAAAAGCGAAACAATAGCCCCGATGATGTTAATGATGGATTTAGATAACATGGACATGGACGATAACGTTTCGGTATCATTTGTTGATGGTAAACTAACTTTTAACGCAAAGAATTACTCACAGGTTGACGACGGTTTTGGTAACATGGTTATGGGTGGAGATATGAGTTACAACCTAAGCCAAATGAGGGAAAACCTACCAACAATAAATGCTAAAAAACAAGGTGCTGTGGTAGATATTTATAAAACTAGAGTAGCTCAAGCAAAAATAGACGCTGAAAATGGTGGTAAACCAATACTTAATGATGAAGAACTGCTGTCAAATATTGAAGTTTTAATTGACACAAAAGAAGATTTTAGAGATTTAGCGTTAACTAGAATTGACGGTGTTAATAGAGAATCTTTAGTATCGGCATTGCAAAATACTAAACCAGGAGAAGGAGCGTCTATATCGTTAGATCTTTTAGAGTCAACTTTTTTAACAACATTTCAATTAACAGATGTTGACAAAGATGGTGATATTGATCTTCAGGACATGGAGGCCTTACCTGAAGCGGATAAAGCGCTTTTTAAAGAAAATTTTGATAAAATGGTTAATGTACTAACAGATATTACTGATGATAACTTTGACTTAGAAAGATCAAAAAAAGTTTTAGTAAATCATTTAAAAAATGATATTACTAGTAGATATGAGTATACATTCCAAGGGTTTGACAAAGCTATACTTGGTAAAGTTGAGGGTAATGCTAAAATTGGAAGAGGTGGTTTCTTATACGATCCAGCAAAAGGTACAGAAAGTTATGTTGGTTGGAGGATGAATAGAGAAGGTAATGTTTTATACGACGATAAAGCTGTTGCTAAAAAAATTAAAGCTGGTGAAGCGTTTACAGATCCTTGGCAGAACGAGTACGTGCCAGTATTGGATAATAATGGTAAGGTCGTGGGGTATAATGTAAGAGATGGTGCTACTGGTCAACTTATAACAAACGACGAAGAGGTAGAAGGTGTAGTTATTACTGGCCAACCTGTTTTCTACACTAAGGTTAACGCTAGAAGAAACGCTGTTGGAGTAAAATATGATTAATAAAATTAAATTACATTACGTATGTTAGAAGAGTTATATCAAGGTTTATATGATGATGGTTATTTTTACGGTAGTTTCGAGCAATTTCAAGAGAAATTTAAAGACTTAGATTACAGAAAAACACTACACGCTGGTATTGTAAATGATGGTGATTTTACAGGTGACTTTAATACTTTCGAAAATAAGTTTACTGTAAATAAGTTTACTGGAGCAGCCACTGAAGTCCCTGCGTATAACCCAGAAACTATCTTATCGTCATCAGACTACGCTTCACCACTAGATGTTGTTGGTTATAACATCGACGCTCACACTAGTTTGTTTAATAAAGGTGAAGGAGAGGCTGTAAGAAAGTTAAAAGAGTTATATCCTGGGTTTAATTTTGAAGAAGTAAGGTTGGGATCTAAAGAAGGTAGTGGATTAGATGCTGTTGAAATTTCTACTCAAGACGGTAAACACTCTGCTACATTTGACATGAATATTGGCGGTTTAAATCTTTACAGCAAAGGAAAGAAATATAAAAGAAAAATCCAGCCACGTGAAATTATTGATGAAAATGGAAAAACTACAACGGTTGCCGAAGAATACTTTAGTCCGATTATTGAAAATGGGAGGACAGTAGGATACAAATCATCGATAGATGATAAACAATATACTGAAGCAAAAGTAAAGAAAATAGCGACACCTATGTCTCCGGGTTTAAGTGAAGAAGAAGGACGAGATAGATCTTTTAATATCCTCAAAGATTTTGTTAACAAATATTCTACTGATGAAAATTGGGCTGCTCAAGACGCGGCTAAAAAAGCAAGGAGAAAAACTTGGGAAGATATAAATGCTTGGAGAGATAAATTAGCCGCTGAAGAAATCACAGAAATAGAAAAGAAGTTTAAAGAAGGCACTTTGTTTGGTAAAGAGATAAAAACAAAGATAGCGAGCTCTGGTGTTAGTACTATGGGGGTGGGAAGCGGATCGTCTGTTCAAAAATACGAAGTACAACTTTATAAAGAAGAATTAGAAAGAGCTTTAAAAGATTTAAAAGCGGAGTATGAGGCCGATGGCAACAAAAGCCAACCAACTACAGAAGAAGTGCATGAAAGAGCTTTAGAGTATGTTATAGATAGCGTTCAAGAAAAAGCGTTAACTGAAATTATAGAAACAGATGGCTACCAACATAATTATTCTTATAAGATAGGTGGAGATGGCGGTAGAAACAAAGCTACAAAAGCTGAAAAATACACGATAGCAGCTAAAGAGTTTGATGTAGACTTTAACAAAGACTATTCTTTACTCACGGCTAAAGCTTTGGAATTAGACAATGGTGTTGAAATTACTAGATTTAATGAAATAAACTCTCAACTAGAAGATCCTGATTTTGTGTTTGATATTATGCCTGGTGAAAGTGTAGTTACATTACAAGGTGGTAGACAAATTCCAGAAAGAATATTTAATGAATTTAAGGGGCTTAATGTTAAAATCAACAACAAAATCAAAGCTTTTAAGTCGTTTCAAGAAAAAGTAATGGAAAAAGCTGTTCAGTACAGTGACAACGCTGCTGCTATTGATATTGCTAGAAGAAATTATAATGGTTTAGAGAAGTTCTTAACAACTATAGCTTTAGGTACTACTGAAATGTTTTTTAACGCTACTATCGGTATGAATTTAATGGGTGGTGGGGAGAATAAAGATGCTATTGAATTCCTATCTGATTTTAAAACATCAACCTCAGAAATTAGAGAATCTTATGCTAAAGATGTGGAGTTTGACAATGCATTTGATTCTCTTACTAATTTTGGTACATTTATGGCTCAAGAAATAGCTAATCAAATACCTGTATTTGCAGCTTTAGCAATACCTGGTGTTGGAGCGGCTACTCTTGGTTTAAGTGCTTTTGGAGAGCACTATACTGATTTATCTATTGAAAGAAATTCTGAAGGAGGAAGACAACTTTCTAACGCGGAGATGTGGTGGATGAGTGCTGGTTTCGGTGCTTCTGAATTAGTATTTGAATCTTTAACTACAATTCCATTGCTTAAAGCTGCTAAAAGAGGTTTCTCAATTACACCTGGTAAAAAAACATTGTTAGACCAAACAGTGGGTAAGTACTTTAAAAAGAACATTGGTAAAACAGTATATGGTATAGCATCAGAGCCTATAGGTGAGGGTATGACGCAGTTAACTCAAAATATTATAGACGGAAAACCACTAACACAAGGATTAGATCACGCTATGTTTTCTGGTCTTATGTTTGGTACTACTTTAAGTGTAGCTCCATTTGCTAGAGGTTTATATTTATCTCAGTTTAATGATCATGCCGCTAATATAGAGTATAGACAACGTGTTGATAAATTGAAAAATCTTAACAAGACAAACTTAAATATAAAAATAAATTTAAAAGCTGGTATTACTAACGCTGGAACGCAAGCTGACATAAACAACAACAATAAAATAATTGCTGATTTACAGGCTGAAAACGAAACACATGTTAGAGAACAAGAGGCCCTTGTCAACAGTTTAAGCGACGATGCTACAAAATATTATTTTGCACTAAACTCTGAGTTAGAAGGTATAAAAAACGAGGCTATTGAGGTTGATAATAATACCACCTTAACAGATCAGCAAAGAAACGATAGATTAAAAGTTTTACAAGTAAAGTTTGATTCTAAACAAAGACAAAAAGATTTCTTTAGAGATAAAAACGCTTTTGGAAATGAGTGGGACGCTTACTCTGGTTTAGATGAAAACGCTGATGACGTAGCTGCTTTAAAAAAGCAAGCTGGCGATGATTTAGTTAATGTTAACTTAGAAGCAACTAAAGGTCGTAGAAAAGAACCAACAGAAATAGAAATAAACCAAAGGGCTAAATTTTTATATAACGTTAGAAAAATTAAAAGAGATCATGCCGCTAACTCAAAAGCTGGTTTAACAAATACCAAGTTGTTTGAGACAAATGAGGACGCTATAGCTTGGGTTGAAAAACAAACAAACATATCTGAGGCTGCTAAAGCTGAGTTTTTTAAGGGGGTAAAAGATGGTAACGTTCACGGTGCGAATATTCCAACACAAGACGGGCAAGTGCCTTTTATTGTTGCCAACAACATGGCTATGGACGATAGGTTGGAAACAAGAACGCATGAGGTTGGACACTCTGTCTTTGTAAAGGCTATTGGTTCTAATCCAGCTGCTTTTAAAGAGCTAAGTGGACAAATAACAGAATATTTAAAACAAGCTAATCCAGCAGCATACAAAAGATTACAGTTTCGATTAAATCAAGCTGGTGCTATTAAAGATAAGTTATACGATGAAACTATAATGGTATTCTTAGAAGAGGTTGCTAGTGGTAAGGTTGATATAGCTAAATCAAAACAAGCAGGGTTTTTAGCTAACCTTATGAATAAAGGTATTGAAAAAGTTGGTGGTAGAAAAATTGACTTAAAAGGAGAGACAGATGCAATTAACTTTTTAATTGGAATAGCTAAGAAAATTAAAGCTGGTACTATTGACACAAAAGATATACAGGCAATTAGAGAAAATAGAATTGCTAAACAAGCTGCAGAATCCGCGCCTAAAACTAAATCTGAACCTGCAACTAAGTTTTCTAAAAATCAAACAAACGCTGTAAACGAATTAGCTGACATGGGTTGGACTAATAAAACGTGGAAAGAACAAGGCGCTGACTTTGCTATCAAAGAAATGCAAAGCAATAAAATGCTTGATGGTTTAATACGATCTAAATATAAAGCTGATATCGTTCCGGATAACTTTGTTGACTTAGTTTACTCTGAGTTAGTTAACCATGTTAAGAATTTTAAGCCTGAACAAAATGACAATCTATTTGGTTGGATCAACTCTCAAATAGCTAATAAAGCTGGTAACGTTTACAACAGAGAGTTTAAGGTTGCTGACGAAATGAAAGGCGCTAAAGATATAGGCAAGACAACTAAAGAAGGTGAAGTAAAAGTTCAAGTTGCGGCTGAAAAATCTGCTGAGATGGAGGCTTTTGAAGAGGAAGATTTATCAATCGAAGGTCAAGCCAAAAAAGAAAAAGCTGATAAACAAAGATACTCTGAGTTTAGAAAAAAACTAGGATTTGAAACTGGTAGTAAAATATACAACGAGGTATTAGACAACGTTAAGAAAAGTTTAATGATGGCTTATAGTACTACTCAGAACATTACAGATGTTCAGTTGAGAGCAAAAGCTATTGCAGCTAAACTAAAAAAGGAATACGCTAATCTTAACAGTCCTTTGTTTAAGCAAATCAAAAACTTCTTAACTTATGGTGTTGCTGACGTACACGTGAAAAGAGGAACAAAAGACACATATATATCTAATCTTAAGAAATTTAGAGAAGACATCGTTAAAAATATATCTACAGCGGATTTAGTTCAAATGGAAAGAAACACTCCTGAAGCTGATAGAATCTTTACAAATTTTGTTAAGACATTAACCTCTATAGAGCAAGTACAAGATGCTGTAAACAGAGAGCAATTACCACCAGAAGCTTTAAACAAGATTACAAAAGATAAGAAAACAGGTAAAGGTGCTTTCTCACCTTCTCTATATAATAAAATAATGCCAACAGAAACTGAATTGGTAAGTTGGGCTGATCAACCAGGTATTAATCCAGTCACTGGTTCAAGACAAGGTTTAAAAGGTACTAGAAAAGATGGTATTGCAATGCGAATGGTTAATGGTTTAGTTACCGATGCAATCATGGAAGCTAGACAGTCTGAAGAAGTTCAAAGTAAGATTGCTGAAATGGACATCGACCCAGGAAGTGTTGCTGAATTAGGCGCTGCAATTGGTAGAGAGGTTAATGTTAAATTCTCTAAGAGTAACGCGATAGGAGACATCTCAGCAGCTATAGACGGTACGGGAGACGTTAACGTGTATTCTCAAATTAAGTTCTCTAAATCTCACAGAGAAGCTTATGAGAAGCAATTAACTAAGAGAAGACCTGATCTTACTGAAGATCAAAGAAAAAATGCTGTTCAATCTGTATTTGACTTTGTAGATGGTAAAGAAATACCTAATCATAAGAAATCTAAGTATGAGAAAATGGCTATGCACTATACAGCCAACGGCTTCTTAATACTACCTGAAGATGGCTATAAAGTTATAGAAGCTGAGAGAATAGCTACTCAGAAGAAGATAGATCCATTCTCTTTCAAAAATCCTAACGAATTAATAGAAACATTTGTTGGAGAAGTTAAAGGTGCTAGAACTAATCCTGATAAAGTTAAAGCTTTTACTAACAAAACAGAGTTAACCGACGGTGTTACGATTTACGATGTTGAAGATTCTAAACAGGGACAAAAAGATGTTAGAAAAGTAATTGATACTCACTTTGGAAAAAAATCTAATCCTTGGTGTTTAGCTGCTAGGCAAGAACAAGTTGGCATGGAAGAAACTATAGACGGCCGCGAGAATGCTATAACGTTTAGAGATGGTTTAATTGACGAGGGTTATGTGATAGAGGATTTCAGCAAAGTAGAAGACTATGGGGAAGGTGAGTATTATAGAATAGAATTTACCTCTAAACAAAAAGGTGAATTAGGTCAAGCGTGGCAACATTGGAAACAATATAATCAAGAAGGTAACGGTCATAAGATAGCTTTTCATGATGGCAAATTAATTGCTTTTAGAGATGGTAATAACATGGAATGGTGGGATAGAAATGATAAATCTACTAACGCCCCTGTGATTAGAGGCAAGAAAGATAAAGATGGTTTCAAACCAGTATCATTGGTATATAAAAATAAATCAGAAGTAATACGTTATGAAAAAGTAACTGGTGATAAGAAGAATGGTACCATTACACTAAAAGATGGTGATGGTGATTTTATCTCGCAAAAGACTAAAAAGAATGGTAGAACTGATGGAGTGAGTATTGAGGTTGATAATAAAAATAAAAGATCAAATAATTACAACCTCAAAAGAACGCAAAATTTTAAAGAAGGACAAAGGTTAGACTTTAAAGAAGAAAGAACTTATAATAACCCAATAGCCACTGAAAAAGTTAGTTTTGGTAGAGATGAGATTAGGGTTGACAACATAACTAAATACGAAAGATCTCTTATTGAAAAAGATTGGACTATGCAAGCGGAAACAATAACGATTGAAGGTACTGTTAATCAAAAATACTTTGAAGAGTTTCAAGATCCAAGTAAGTTAGTTGGGTTTGAAAAAGCTAACATAAAGTATCTAACACCTGCTTACGAAAGATATTACGGTATTCAAGGTAAGAAAGTTAAAATAGTTGTAAAAACAATAGTTGAAGGAGCTTCATTAAATCAGCTGCAAACAGGCGAAACAACAATCGTAACAATAGACGGTGTTGTACAAGAAACAAACCTTAGGTTTTCTAAAAGTGATGTTAAGTTTTCTCGAGTTCAAAATGCAAATGAGTTTTCTTTATTTACGCCTAGCAAAAAGAAGAAAATTGGAGTATATTTACAGAATTTAGAAAATGTTCAAGAAGATGGATTAACAAAAGACTTCTTAACAATGACTAGAGAGCTTGTTGAAGATGGGTTTGGTTTAATAGAAGTATTTGAAACAGTTAAAGCAGAACTTGGTTTGGTTAATGTTGGTATAGATGCTGTTTTAGCAAACGGTACTCTTGGTAAAATTCATATTGATAATATAATTAAAGACATTAAAGAGTTTGGGGTTGCTAAAATAAGAAAATTAGGACATGATTCTTCTGTAAAACACCTTAAAAGGAAGTTAGCAAACATTAAGAACACTGAAAGAAAAATAGAAATTATTAACGAATATTTAGCTAATGTTGGAAGACCAACTAGATCTGCTAAAGTCGAAGGTATTACTACTAATCAATTGTTATTGGAAGAGGTTATAGAAAACCTAAGTGAAGATGTTAAAGGGAACTATAGGGCAACCACTATCGCGCAAGACAAGAACAAGCCAGAAGCAGAGCAAAGGAAGAAAATGCAGTATAAAGATGGTAAAACTTGGAAAGATGTAGAGCTGTATGAGAATGTTGAAAATATAAAAAACAATGCTCACAATGATACTGAGTTAGCTAACAAGGTAAATGAACAAGCGGTAAAAGCACAGGCTTATATATTTAAAATTGCAGATTCTAAAAGTTTAACTATTACTGAGAAAAAAGCTATAGTACAACTCATGGCTTATGATCAGAGAGGCGCTTTGAGAAAAATAGCTAAAATAGGTATGGTTGTTGATCGTTCAGTTAGCGATTTAGATTCAAAGAAAACAGTATTAGAACATGAAATCACTAACAATGATATGCAAGGTTATGTTAATGATTATATTGATGGTAAAATAAGTAAAGTTAAACTGCAAGAAATATTTGATGAAGCTAGAGTACACGTGTTACCTAAAGCGCTAGATAGAATATTAAATAGTGAAAGACTTAGGCGTAAGGGCGGTCGTAGTAGATATAATAACGCTGCTTTTAAAGACGCTCTTCAAAAACTAGTAGATAATAAAGTTATTGTCAATGCTAAATTTAGTAAATCTCAAGATTTTCAAAAGCTAGATAAAGCTATAATGTTCTCTCGTTCAACTAATAACGAATCTAAAGGTATTACTGTTTTAGATTTTGATGATACACTGGCAACGACTAAATCTATGATTAGATTTACTAGACCAGATGGAACTAAAGGTACATTAAACGCAGAACAATATGCTAGTACATATCAAGAGCTAACAGAGTTAGGTTATAAGTGGGACTTCTCAGAATTTAACAAAGTTGTAGATGGTAAGAAAGCTCCACTATTTGAAAAAGCTTTAAAATTACAAGATAAGTTTGGTCCTGAGAATATGTTTATATTAACCGCTAGACCCGCTGAATCTGCCGCTGCTATACACGCGTTTTTAAAAGCTAATGGTTTAAACATACCTTTAAAGAATATTACTGGATTAGGAAATTCTACAGCAGACGCTAAAGCACTTTGGGTGGCTGAAAAAGTTGGTGAAGGTTATAATGACTTTTACTTTGCTGATGATGCTTTACAAAACGTAAAAGCCGTGCAGAATATGTTAGATCAACTCGATGTTAAATCTAAGGTTCAACAAGCTAGAGTTAAGTTTAGTAAGAATATGGATACTGAGTTTAACGATATACTAGAAGATGTAACAGGTATGGAATCTAAGAAAAGATTTTCCGCTATTAAAGGTAGAAAGCGTGGATCTAATAAAGGTAAGTTTAGATTCTTTATACCACCATCACATGAAGATTTTGTAGGATTAATATATAATTTCTTAGGTAAAGGTAAGAAAGGAGACGCTCATAGAAATTTCTTTGAAAAAGCTTTAATTAGACCTTTAAATAGAGCTAACAAAGAACTTGATGCAGCTAAGCAAAATGTAGCTAATGATTACAAAGCTTTAAATAAACAATTCCCAGGAATAAAAAAGAAATTAAACAAGAAAACCCCTGATGGAGATTTTACATATCAAGACGCTATAAGAGTTTACATATGGAATAAACATGGTTATAAAATACCTGGTTTAAGCGAAACTGATCAAGCAAAATTATCTGAATTGGTAATGGAAGATGCTGAATTACAAGCGTATGCGGAAACATTAAATGTAATATCTAAAAGAGAAGGTTATGTTAAACCAACAGAAGGTTGGGAGGCTGGAGATATAAGAGTAGATTTAGATGATGCAACTGGAAGAGAAGGTAGAGCAGATTATCTTGCTGAGTTTAATGAAAATGTAGATGTGATATTTTCTGAAGAAAACTTAAATAAAATAGAAGCTATATACGGTAAAAACGTTAGAAGCGCTATTGAAGACTCTATTTATAGAATTAAAACTGGTAGAAATAGACCTAGTGGACAGAACGAACTTACAAACAGGTTTATGAACTATTTAAACGCTGCGGTTGGTTCTGTTATGTTTTTAAATATGAGATCAGCTTTATTACAACAACTATCTATTGTTAACTATATTAATTTTGCAGATAACAACATGTTTGCCGCTGCTAAAGCTTTTGCAAATGTAAAACAATATCGCGAAGATTGGGTTAAAATATTTAATTCAGATATGTTAAAGCAAAGACGTGGTGGTATACAAACTGATGTAAATGCCGCTGATCTTGTAAAAGAACTTAGTGGTAAAGATTTCACAGGTAGAGCTTTATTAGCTAAATTATTACAATTAGGATTTACACCAACACAAATTGGGGATAGTATAGCTATTGCAACAGGTGGAGCTACTTTTTATAGAAATAGAGTTAATACTTATTTAAAAGAAGGATTAAACCAAAAAGAAGCAGAAGCAAAAGCGTGGACAGATTTCCAAGATATAACTCAGTCTACTCAGCAATCAGCTAGACCAGATAAAGTATCACAGCAACAAGCTTCGCCTATTGGTAAGGTTATTTTGAATTTCCAAAACATTACATCTCAATACAATAGAATAACTAAGAAAGCGCTTTCAGATATATATAATAGAAGAACAACGCCCGGTAACACAAGCTTAATACAAAGTGATATATCCAATGCGTCTAGAGTGGTTTATTATCTTGGAGTACAGAACTTAATATTTTACGGCTTGCAAACAGCTTTATTTGCTGTTATGTTTGATGATGACGAAGAGGAAGATAAGGTAACTAAAAAGCAAGAAAGAATAATACATGGTACTATAGATTCTATTTTAAGAGGATCTGGTGTAATGGGAGCTGTAGTTGCTACTTTGAAAAACATAGCGAGACAATGGATGAAAGAAAGGGGCAAAGATTATAATCCAGACGAAAGTAGTGTTTTATTAGAATTACTAAACGTTTCTCCAGTTCTAGGTATTAAATCTAGGCATATAACTTTGGGTGAAAAAACTCTTAATTATAACAAAAAAGTTATAAAAGAAATGGAAACATTCGACATTGATAATCCAATGTGGTCAGCATATACTCGTTATATAGAAGGTATAACAGGCGCGCCAACATATAGAGTATATCAGAAAGTACAAAATATGCAAGAGGTTTTAAACAATCAACATACAGCTCTGGAAAGAATCTTGATGTTTTGGGGTTGGACTCAATATAATCTTGATATTGAAAATAAAGAAATACAAGAAATAAAAGATAGACTTAAGAAAGATAAGAAGAAAAGTAAAAAGAAGAAAAAACCACTAAGTAGAGAGGAAATTAGAAGAAAAAACCTATTAAAAAGTAGAAGATAGATAAAGTAAACAATTGAAAAAATAAGTGATTATAATTTGATATGGCAACAACTGCACAAGAAATAGCATTAATGAAAAAAGATATCGAAACTTTGGGAGAAGACGTTAAGGAGATAAATGATAAGTTGGATAGACTAATGATCAAGTTACTAGACCCAGACGAAGGTTTAGTGGTTAGGGTTAACAAAAATACTAATCGTTTAGACGAGAGAGATAAAAATCTAGCTGGCTGGATGAAGGATGTTCGTGATTTTCATTATATGAAAAAATGGAAATCTACAGTGACAAAAGCTCTTTGGGGTTTATATGCTGCTATTATAGGTTATATTGTTAAATTGTTATTCTGGTAAAATGAAATACATATTACTAATAGCGATATCTTTAATTCTTGGGAGAATAGTTTGTTACTACTTACACGAATGTGAATAATGAAAGACTTTAAAATTAACATCGGAAACATAATCTGGATAATAGGTATTATCTTTACTATGGGTATGGCTTATAGTCAAATAGCTCAATTAGGAGAAGATATTATAATTCTAGATAGAAGACTAGAGAAAAAGATTAAAATAATAAACGAAAACGAAGACCGTATAGTAGAGCTTGAAAAAGAACTAGCAAAACTAGAAGGTTGCAAACACAAATAAACAAAACCAACAAAAACAAAAATAAAAATTATGGCAACAACAACAGCAACAATTACACTTGCTAGTGCAGACCTACTTAGCGACAGCTTATCGTTGTCGTCTACTACGACTCTTTACGACGCGGGTACAACAACTGGATTAACTCAATACGACTCAGGTAGAGTAAAAATACCTGGAGACAACAATATATATGTGTTATTAGATTCTACCGCAGCAGCAGTGGATAAGGGGAACAGGGTGTATGTGGTAAATAAAAACACTGACGAAACTCATTATGTTATAGTGTCAATAGATGAAGCGGTGTTAGGTAGATTATATGGAGGAGACTGGATGTTTATTCCTTGGAGTCAAGCAGACGCAGCTGCAAACCTTGAAATTAAAGCACCCAATGAAGTCAACACGGTAGAATACGCTATTTTCCATGAAGGTAGAACGTTTACAGGAGCATAATAATAACATTAAAAACAATAAACATGGCAACAACAACAGCAACAATAACATTAGCTAGTTCTGATATTGCAGACAATAGTATTTCTATATCTAACACAGCTACACTAACTAAAGCTGGTAGCACGACAGGATTAGATCAAACAAGTGGTTTGAGAAGAAGAACTTTTACTTCTATGAGTACAGTAAAGCTTATAGATCTTGATCATTATCAAGACCAAACTCTTACAGAAGACAAAGCAGCGAAGGTGTATATTAAAAACACTGGAACTTCAACTGCTGAACACGTAGCGGTCGGTATACAAAATGGTGCGGGTGCATTAGAGGAAATAGGTTGGTTATACGGTGGGGACTGGATGTTCTTCCCTTACTCAGCAGTATGGACGAGTGCGGCTCACGCAAACAATCAAGATATTGATGTGACTCCTAGTAGTACTGATTCTGTTACTTTAGAATACATGATAATTCACGAGTAATAAATGGCTCAATATTTTAATATAACCGGAGCATTAACACAAGAGTTATTGTCGGCAGGAGATAGCGTTCTAGTATCAAGTATACAACTAGTTAACACTCATGCTACTGACAGCGTGACTGTAGATGTGTTTATTGAAAAGAAACTTACTGGTACATTTTACTTGCTAAAAAAAATAAACTTACCCATAGGTGTTACCTTGGTATATGATGCTGCGAAGTTTAATAATCGTGTCGGTGAATTCGGGTTATATATAAAATTAAGTGCAGCAGATAGCACTGTGGACGTAATAATAAACTAACATGAAGTGGATAGGCCAATACGTATATGATCTAATATCTAGATTCCGTAATGACGTCTATTTAGAAGATATAGACACTGGTACTATAGCTAGTGGTGGTAACTTAGGTTTAGACTCAAATAATAAAATAGTTAAAGCAACCGTTAGCGGTGGTGGTAGTGGAGATATAGAAGGCGTAACCGCAGGAACAAATCTTACTGGTGGTGGAACTAGTGGAACTGTTACATTAAATTTAGCTGACGCTAGTACTTCTGCAAAAGGAGCTGCTAGTTTTGCTTCAGCAGATTTTGATGTTAGTTCTGGAGCTGTGGGCTTAGCTGACGAATGTGTTGTTTTTGATTATCTTGATGGGGATTTAATACAAACGTCTTCAGAATCATTTGTTGATGATGATACTAGTATAATGACGTCAGCTGCTATTCAAGACAAAATACAAACAACACTACCAACAAAAAGATTACACTACGTGCACACATCTGCGAAATTCACTGGTAGTGGTATGACTAGTGAAATCTACGTGCCTCTAGCAGATTCTGATAGAGAGAATGTGCTTGAACTTAATCTCGCTATCCCACTTGTAGCTCCAGCAACTGGAGTATTAAAAAGAGTTTTAATAAATACTCAATCAAGCTTATCAGCAAAAGCTTGGTCGTTTAAATTAAAGAGAGTTCCCAATGGAACAATAGGTTCAACTACAACATTGATAGCGACGGTTACAGCAAACGCCGGTGGAGCCTCGCACACCAACCACGTTGTAGATTTTACAACAGACGCCAGTGATGCGGCTAACGCTTGTAATTTTGAAACTGGTTATTCTACATCAACTCAGTTCAGTGTAGGTGATAGAATATTGTTTAGCACTCAATGTACGTCTGGCTCTGGCCCAAGTGGTCAGCCAAAAATAAACTACACGTTTGTGTTCGAGGTAGATGACACAACGGCATATTAAATAATATAAAAAATGATAAGCAAACACATAAGCGATAAGGAAGGAGTGTATAGCATAACAGCGATGCGCCGAGGATTAGATAATACTCCAAATCAATTTGAGTTAGCTAACATGAAAGAGTTAGCTGAACAAGTGTTTGAACCATTAAGAGAGTGGGTTGGTGGACCAATTAGAGTTAATAGCTTCTACAGAGGTAAAGCCTTAAACAAAGCTATTGGCGGATCAACATCATCTCAACATTGTAAGGGTCAAGCTATAGATATAGATGACACTAGATGTAAAAAGACTAACGCTGAGATGTATGAATGGGTTAAAGAGAATATAAACTTCGATCAAATGATCTGGGAGTTTGGAGATGATAAGAATCCTAATTGGATTCACATTAGTTATGTCAATGAAATTGATAATCGGAACAGATGCTTAAAAGCATATAAAGACAAAGGAAAAACTAAATACACGGTTATTTAATGATTTGTAAATTGTTTTTATATTACTTAGTTTTCATAATGCTAGCTGGGTTAATAACGTATATTGTGAGTCAACAAGAAGAATAATTTAAATAAATACATAAAAAAAAAGGGGGTAACTTTCGTTACTCCCTTTCTTAGTTTAGTGCATAGCACTACGCTGTCACACTGTTCTTTTGTGATTGAACTTCTAACCTAACTTGTTGAGCTAAGTTCTTAATGTTCTGCATAGCTTTCCTAACTCTCGTTCCTGCAGAGTTATTACCACTTTCAAATTTCGTAGCATCGTGTGTTGCTTCGTGAAATTGTTCTGCCATATTTTTAAGCAGATTTGTTACTTCATTTTCCATAATTTAATTTAATTTAATTGTTAATACTATTTTTTATCTAGTAAGTTGTATAATATAACTAGAGCGATTAATCCAACTACCCCGTTATTTCCAAATGCTGCAATCAATTCTGTTACGTTATCAATCACGGACATTCCTAAAACTGCTTTCCCAAATAAAATCTCAGCTACTATTCCGAATGACAATAGCGTCATAAATAAAGTTGACATTTTACCAAAAAATTCGTTTACTACATTAAATACTTTTTCCATTTTGTTTTGTTTAATTAAAGACTTGTTATTTCGCAGACTCCGCCGGCACAAGCCAATTCACCAGACAGATCTGTTTCGTCAGTCATTTCAACAATCATAGATAAATCTACATCGTTTAATAACTTGACTCTTTTGTTAAACTCTTGCTCTGTTATATCTTCAAACGGAGCTTGAGTGTACGTTCCACCGTCGTAAGGTAGAACTGATAAACCATTGTAACACTCTCTGTTATCCCACATCCATTTTCCAGCCTTATCCCATTCGTCGTCTTTTAAACTAATTGTTGCAGACACGTTGTGAGTATTGGAGCCTTTCCTATGTCCAGGCTTCACCCATTCGGTAGCAACTTTTTTAACTCTCTTGAGTAAGTCAAAAGCAGACTCAGTTCTTAATATAGAACCTTTCGGTGCTGATTGTGGTATTTCGATAACAGCAGTATCGTGTGGTCTAAAATATTCGTCCTGAACTAAGTCAGGATTGTTTTGTTTTAGATATTTATATATAGGTTCGTTCTTACCTACACGTAACCTTCTAATATAGAATTCGTTATGCCAAGCGTGAATACCTGAAGACGTACCGAGTACTAAAGACGTTGTTCCAGCTGGTTTGACGCATGTTGTTCTAGCTGCTTTGTTTATGCCTATAAGCTTCGCAACTCTAGAGTTTTCACGTTTAACTACGTCAGCAGCTTTAGCCATATCCATCTTCAAAACCTTCTTAGAAGCAATACCTGTCATTGATACACCGACTAAAGCATCCTTCTCAGTTGTCTCTTGCCATATTTCTCTTAGATAGTGGAATTCCGTATAACCTGCTTGAAGCGTGCCTATGAAAGATGCGGCCTTAACTCTAGCATTAAGATCTTCCTGACTCGTGACGTCACTTACATTAACTTCGCACAAGTTACAAAACTGATATGGCCTTAACGCAATTTCACAACATGGATTAGTTCCCCAATCTTTATCGTGATTAAAGTATATGCCAGGCTCACCAGCTCCGGATAATTCAATACGTTTCCACAAATCTAAGAAAAATTCTTTAGTTATTTTATGTCTCATTAGTACAGCTGAATTGTTGGCTCTACCTCTTTGAGGATTTGATTCCCACCAATCACCTGATTTGCTTGATATCATCTCTTCGTCGTATGCCGAGAATAATGATATTAAAGCAGCCCGTCTAATACCGCCTGCAAGAACAGCATCAGCAATATGACAGATGATATCGTGAGTCTCCAGTGTAGTGAGTTTTGTTCCGTCTTCTTTTGCATCTAATAATCCTTTAATTTTTACTAAACATTCTTTTAATGGTTGTGGTCCTGGAGCTTTTCCCCCTGAGGTCACAAGTTGTGATCCCTTTGGCCTAATATCAGAATAATCAAATTTGACCTTAGATGATCTCTTAGAGCCCAAATAGGACTTGATTAAAACCTTAACTGCATCTGACCAACCCTCAATGCTATCTCCGATAACAAACCTACGAGTTCTACCCTCGAATGGTTTTGTTATATGAGGGAGTACGTTGACATGGTGTCTCTGAACTGAATAACCCACTCCGCAACCAGAGAGTAACAGAAACATACATTCGCTAAAGCAATCAGTGTGATCAATAGGTAAGTAAGAGCAATTGTATAGCCTGTTAGGGCTGATTTCAATCGGCTTACCACTGAACTGCAAAGCCCGCATAGATGGTAAAACTTTCTTTTCATAAACATATTTGTAATTTAATTGTATTTGATCTACCAACTCAGGGTATCTCTTTTGATGCATCTCCTTATTTCTCGTGACTAGCTCTTCCCAAGTTTCCCTTCTGTTTAACTCGGGTATAAACTTAGCATACTTCATGTGGATCGTAAGATCTGAAAGTATCTTTTTGTTTAAATCATTACGCATTGAACGTAGTTAAGCACACATCGATAAAAGGTATATATAACACATGGTTGTTCTTCTTCACTTCGTTATAGGTTCTAAAACCTAATAATATTCCTGGGTAAAACCCAAAACTTAATTCCCAATTTTTCATTTAATTTAATTTATTCGTTAATATTAATTCTACAACCTTGTCACATTCCTTTTGATTCTGTGGTTTATATAAAGTTACATGTGGAATTCGCTCTTTTACATGTTTCTTGAACATCTTCCATCTAATTGGAAACGATTCGTTTGCACGTCCTTTGCATTCTATTATAAACTTTTCTGCTACAAAATCAGGGGTGTATTTGATGCCTAAAATCTTTTTAGAGCCTCTATTTTTGAATTCCCCTTTACCATTTGCTTGTCTCTCGTAGCTCTCGTTTTCAAACATAAACCCCTCAAATAATTGATAGGTTTCGCCTTCGTACTGAGCTTTGATCTTAGCTTTTTTTAAAGCTAGATACATATACTTTTCAAGACCTGAAGCAAATTGGATCCCGTCGAATGTGACTTTCTTTGCTTGGACGGGACCCTTTCTTCTTTTAAATCTTTTCATCTCGATCTTCTAGCTCTTCACGCGCTGCTTGTATGTATAGCACAGCGTCCATAAGCTCTTCTTGTATGTCATTTAAATAACCAGCTAGGTTTTTAAAACCGCCTTTACGTTCGTCATCTAATGTTCTGCCATATTTTTCATAACCAATATCTGATCTAGACACAAACTTGTTTACAGCGTGTTTAACCACGGGGTCTCTAAACCCATACTCTTTTCTTGTGATACCGCTTTTGGCATCTGATATTTCTCTACTTGACATATTAATCTTTTTTATAAGTTCCGTTAACCATCTTTCCTTTTCTGTTTTTGATCTCGTTGTAAGCTTGATCAATACACTCTTCAATTGGTGTACCAATTAATTCAGCTAGGTTTGTAAGCACAACCACACAATCACCAATACCATCAATCATTTCATGAGCATCTTCTTTTAATATAGCTCTACAAGTTTCGCCAACCTCTTCAACTAATTTTAAAGCCTGAGTTTTAGGATCACCTCCATCATATAATCCTCTATCGTTAGCCCACGTTCTAATTAAATCAAATTGAGTTGGGTTTAAACATTCACCCTTGTTACATTTTCTTTTAGCGAACTCTGGTTCAGTTGGCACGCCATAATCTTCTGGATTACGATCTTGGTATTCATCACAAAGTCTCTCTTTCATTCCAGTTGGAGCTAAACCTCCGGTTAAAGTTGTTCTACCGTTTGATGGGTAATCGTGTGTTTGGTGGTTGTCATAGAACCTAGCAAAAGCCTTATTGTATACATATGATCTTTCTGAGTTGTATCTAGATACTTGAACATTCCTCATTATCCAATCAATAGATTGTTTGTTGATCATAAATCCTCCGTGCTCTGTTTCCCATATCATTCCTATGTTATCCATAAGTTGTCCTTTCAGTTTATTAACTGGACAAGGAAACGTTGTTGTTTGTTCTGTTACGTTTATATTCATATCGTTTTCTTCTTTATTAAATTTAAGTTTATTATAAGGCACTTCATCAACACGGTAACCATACTTTTTTTGAAGATAAGTTTCCATTAAACTAACCTCTTCTATCTCGTCTTCATTGTAAGTATATAGTATCTCGTATTCATGCGGTTCGTAGCCTTGTTGCTTTGTAACTCGTTTTTCTAGATCGCGAGTTACCCCAATCTTTTTTCCTGGTATGTGGTATATATAGTATGTCATATCTTATCGTTGTATAAGTGCATGTTATGTGCAAAGTGATAGTAAACACCAGTCTCAATCCTCAACCGTTTAGAGACCATCTCTTGCAGTTTAGAGAATTGATATTGATCATTACAAAAACCGTACCAAAGATCGTTAGATCGCATCGTAACACACATATCAAGCCTGTTATTAACAATTGTAAATTGTATCGCATAAGTACATGGCGTGTCGTACGCATAATCAGTTATTTCCTTACCATCATATATAGATATACAGGCTTGCCTAGTATCTTTTTGATATGTTAACTGGGTGATTATAAAGTCTAATTGCCCGTTACGTTGCCATTGGTAACCATAGTTAGAGTTTACCTCACCAGCAGGGTTTGCCATGCGTTTCCATATTTCAGGAACTTTACCGTATATCTCGCCTAACTTAGATATTTTAGGATCACCTGATAAGTACCATTGCCATTCAGCCTCAGCGTACTCTTCGTTCCACTTACGTTCTTTGTTTATTATCTTTCTATCTTTAGGGTCTGTAATGTAGAAACCTACATTGAACAGAGCTTTAGTATCTCCAAATGATACACCGTTTTGAATTATCTGATCGTGCAAATATTCGTAGGCTTCATTCGCGTTTCTAAAGACTTTATTGTTTATTGTGTTTATCATAATAGTATTTATAGTATTCGTACATTTTTTTATAAGCTTCATCAGCTTTTCGTATCTCTGGATCTAAATGTATCTTGTCATTAATGTTAAGTTCAATTTGCCATTTAGTTCCACTAGGTATAACCGCTATCTTTATCTTCTTATCTAAACACCATTGAACTCTTTTCATGTCTTCGTGGGTGTAGTTGTGATAACCTGGCGATTTACCAGTGGATTTTTTCATCCAAGCCATTACTCCCAGGGCAGCCCATCAACTTCAGCTGTTACCGGTTCGTTTGGTATGAAACTCCCAGACTTAGGCTCCCAAGTAAAATGAGACTCAGCACCGTTTTCACCGAGGTTTTGGAACTTGACCTTAAGTACTTTAACCTTAGTGGTCTTAGCATCGTAGTCCCTGTGTACCAATAAACCATGATAACTTGCATCGTACCATTCTCCCCCACCTTTAATGTTGTACATAGTAGGTTCTTCAATTTTTCCATCATTTCCTTTATACATTTTAGTTGGATGAGCTACTATGAACACTAGCACATCATATTTCTTAGCAAAGATCTCTATCTTTGTTAGATACTCCATTGTATACCTATTAACATCTTCAGTCTTACAAT
>Ga0208299_1000144_pt1 | contig 67365 bp, 121 predicted proteins | sample 15_taG_FD_184089 | JGI IMG/M metagenome (GOLD analysis project Ga0208299, IMG submission 184089) | Marine viral communities from the Subarctic Pacific Ocean - 15_ETSP_OMZ_AT15312 metaG (SPAdes) (version 2) | ecosystem: Environmental > Aquatic > Marine > Oceanic | place: Pacific Ocean... | reverse complement strand
GTGAGGTCCTCAATTGCAATGTACCTTTACTTAGCTGATACCGAAATCGAATAAGGATTATATCTTTTATTCAGGTGTTTAACCAGTGTTCCCAGGCTCACCCCTAATAAACTGGACCTATTAAAATAAGGGGTTATATGATAAAATATCTGGTTTATTAGGGGTGAGCCTGGGAACAAGGAAAATATGTGAAACCATTTACCAAAAAAGAATACTACCTAACTGGGCAAATAGAAAGAATCACACACTTCAATAACCCTGAATGCCAATCAGGAGATAGGCCCGCAGATATCTGGTATCATCTCGAGGGTTATGTTATAAAACATACTTATATGTTACACTCTGTGGTCCACCGCAATAACAAGCCGGCTGTAATAACATACTACCCAGATGGCTCTGTAGCAGAACTGCAATATATGCATAGAGATTTTGGCACACATCGTGAAGATGGCCCTGCAATAGAAACATTTTCGCGATCAGGCGAAATGACTTCACAATCTTTTTACTTGAGAAATCGTCTCCATAATGAAAATGGTCCAGCATATATACGTGATAGTTATGTTACCAGAAGTGGTTCATACTGGTTAGAAGATATGATATATACAGTTGAAGAGTTTCGCCTTAGGTGCTTAATAGTTAACAACCAAGCAGGATTAGCTAGCACATTCGAAGATAGTGGGGTTGCGTAAGGTTGATAAGTAGGGAATAGTTCACTCTGACTCTTTGATGAGTTCATTTTGCCATGCATCCAATTTGTCTGATGTATCTTTTCGTAAAGCATCTGTCACTTCACGCGTCGCATCATCCTGCGCTTCATCAAGCGGTACCTGCGTCGTGATCCAGTTTTTCATTCGCTTATACGCCGTGACCCACTCATCGTGTAATTTTATCTCGTTCATATGATTTTGCCTTGTTTGCTATAATATCACATTGCACAAGTGATTAACACTATTTATTCACGACATAATGTAGTTTTATTGGTATTCATGTAATCACTTCTAATGAACCGGAATTTTTGATATAGGCCATTATTATAATATGATTATAGTTTATCGGGTGTGAACCTGATTACCCTGGTGCTACTTTGGTATAATATCAAGGAATTATAAATCATCATACGTGTTAGCCAAAGCTTCAAAATTTTTGTTGGTAAGCAAAAATATTCTAAATTCGCTAACAGATAGTTTATGCCCATTAAGTGAGTACACTTTGTGTGGTATATTCCGGACAGGGCTATGTTCTCTCGCTGGTCCACGCGCATTATGTAATATGCCATGTCTAAAGTGCGCTCTAAACCAGCAGTGCTCAGGCGTAGTATCATAAAATTTTTCAACCGCTGGGCCATTTTCTCTGTGTATTAACCCATTTTGGTAAAATACTTCGCATCTAAGGTCTCCATTGTTTAAAAATATTTGTAAAGCAGGTCTACCAGTACTATGAAGCCGGTCATCCCTCCAAATACTAACCTCCATTAGGTTGTCATTATCATAATAATGCTTCTTTATGCCATTGAGTTTCATAATGTCATTTACTCGAAAGTTGATGCTAAGCCCTTTACGTTGCTGGTCACAAGGCATAATACTCTAAAATAATTCACAGATACCTTAGTGCTGTCTACCATGTACGTCTTCGCGATCACGCTTTGGTTTCTGTGATACTGAATTATTGATGGTCCATTCTTTCTGTTGAGTTTGTCACGTATAAACCAATACTCACATTGACGCTCACCAGTGGAGTAGTAACTTATGAATGCCGGGCCATCTTCACGATGATAGCATGGTCCATCTTCACAGCTCTCGATGTCCTCAAGAGTATAAGCTTCAGATACTTTGATATCATTGGTATAACTCTCTGTTAGGCGGAGATTAGATGAGTACTGGCTGACTTTTTTCATAGGTAGAGATTATTGCCTGTGACATCCAAAAAAGCACATAATAGATTGAATATCCATATTTCTATATAAATTATATCACTAATTTATAACACTTTGTAACAAATAAACAGACTAGTGTTTAACACATTTGTTGTAAATGTTTAATCAAATGTGTTAATATAATCATATGAAAAAATATCTTCATATGATAGAGTTACACGCAAAACGTTGGCTTTTTATGAAGACGGCACTATACTTTCTGAAGTGTATACACTTGTGAATGAACTCGGGGATTCTGAGATTGACTATGAATGTGGTAAACTGATGTATTCTGCAGAGGGTCTCTTCCATAGAGATTCTGGCCCTGCTCGAGTGCAATACTCACGTCTCGGCAACTTATTAAGTGTATTATATGCAAGATCAGGGCTTGAACACCATGAAGAGGGTCCATCATATATTGACTATAAAATTACAGGTGCAGTTATTGGCATATCATATGCCATTCTCGGAACTACAATGACACTCATGGAATATAGGCTTTATTGTTTAACTAATGATAATCTAGTGGGTTTAGAAGCAACTTATGACTGCAAATATGACGAAGCAGTTATCTACGACTTCTAAATCTAAAATGAGAAATATGATAATAAGAAAAGAAAACATCTGTGTCAACGGAATTTCTCTCGTAAAAACTGTCACAACATGGGGTCCATATTACGGGCCTAAGGCCGAAAATAGCAACTTCTGTGTATATTATACATTACCTAGTAATGAGACTTGCTCTGTAACATATCACCGAGATAATGAGCCAGCTCACATAACTTTCTTTCTTTGTGGTTCTCCCAGTGTGATAACTTACTATCATTATGGTCGCCTCCACAGAGAAGATGGACCGGCGATCATTGAACGGGATCACCCACGCGCTCCATGGGTAGTAAGGTACTACTTGTTTGACCAATACATAACAGAAGGTGAGTATAGGCTTCACTGTCTTGCCACTAATAATATGAAAGGGTTAACTGCTACTTTCTCTATTTCGGGGGATAAATAAAGTATGCAAGAAATTATTCAATTAGACACTGGGATTTGCACAATAGCATACCTTCCTGAGGGTGTTATTGGTGAAGGTCCTGCTGGGCATATGATAAGCAAAAGCTACACGGTCGAAGACAAAATGCCACAGAGCTTAACATGGGAAAACCTTAAATTTAACAAATTTAGAACCGGAAACGCTCAGGGGATGCTTCACAAGGAAGATGGTCCTGCATATATTGAGTTCTTCGCTGACGGCTCTATCAGGATAGAGAGCTGGTATGAAGAGGGCCATAGGCATAACATTACAGGTCCTGCCAGTATGTACTACAACTGCAAGGGCGAAGTTTATAGTAGGATATACGCTTTAAACGGGACGATATTATCAAAAGGGGAGTATAGGCTTCACTGCTTAAAGCTCGGTTATACAAGAGGGCTTAGGTCAACATATGATAAGAATTTTTAATTACGCTCCCGGGATATTGAAGCTGTTGCGCTTCATGCGCCGTGATCATACGAACCCAGTCAGCATTGAGTACAGATCAGCTGCTGATCACACCCTACACCGAGTTGATGGCCCAGCTCGCATTATATTCTCAAGTTTTCTGTATGATGATGGTGGCATTCATGCCTGCAATAAGCCTTATAGGAAAGTTGTAAGTAAAGGATGGTACAGAAAAGATAGACTGCATAATACAAACGGGCCAGCGCGTATCACGTACAATCCTGACGGCATTCCAGATGTCTATTTTGTTATCAATGATGAATACTTAACTATCGAGCACTACAGGCTATATTGTCTTATTAGAGGTTATAATGATGGACTTGAATCAACATATAAAAAGCTTGATTAGGCCAGATGAAAAAGCTCACTTTAAAAAGGTCGTTAGACTCACAAAGCACTCAGGTATAGTTTATTATTATGCTTTAGACAACGAACATGCTACTCACAGGATACTTCATAATGAAAGTGGTCCAGCATATATCAAATATATACGCAACAAAATCACTTGCGTTGAATTTTGGGTGATGGGTGAGGTTTGTAAGAACAATGGCATATCACTGATCGAAGATGGCAATAAATATTATTCTTTTAATGGAGAATTCGTAACACTCGAAGAGTACAGGTTGCATACGATAATTCAAAAAGATTTTGATGCCTTTGAAGAAACATACGAGAAAACCAATTTAGAAAAATACGCCAATATGTTAGAGGGAATCATTTAGTGGTTTCGTAAGTAGAAGCTAAACCCTCCATGTTACCAGTTATAAGACAGTACATACGAAAATCATGAAAGCTTACGTCAGTTCCCCATAACACATAGTATTTCATACTGACACGACCATCATCACTATACCGTATATATGCAGGCCCTGCTTGATTATGAAGAAGATCATCTTTGTACCAAGATTTTCGGAAGATGTCTCCATTTTCGAAATAACAAATCTCAGCAGGCCCATCGTCTCTATGGCGCCGATTTTTTGTAAACCATTCGCGTGTATCAAGATGATAAGGTTCAATATACACAGAGTTGTCTTTGGAGCGGGCTCCCTCTTTGCTATACTCTTCGCGTATTAAAATGCCTTTAGCATCATACACACGTAGTATCTTGATCTCGTCCGTATAATCAATAACTTTATACGCTTCCACTATGTTCTTCCCTGAAGGTGGAATTTAGGCCTTCCGCGTTGCCAGTTATAAGACAGTGTAGTCGAAAAAAGGCTTCGTCTACTTTACCATAACCCATTATGAAATATGATTTTTTTACAACCTTACCAGCTTGATTGTACGACACACACGCCGGTCCAATAGGATTGTTGGGTGATCCATTTCTGTACCAGAATTCATGCATTATAGTACCATCTTCAAAATATGACACAAACGCTGGACCATCTTCTCTGTGATAAATTCTTGTTTTTTCGAAGTTCCAATTATTTGGCTTTTCACCAGAGAGTATAGTGTAAATCTCTGAGGTTATTTTGCCAGTCTTCGTTCTGTCCGTCTCTAATCGAATTTTATCCGTATACCATATATAATCAGGCTTCATAGTATATTATATCACAAGTTATTAATCAAATATCCACGTATATTTTACATATTTTTGATGTTTATGTTGTTGCTAAAAGTAGATTCTAACCCTTTTATGTTACCAGATGCCAAGCAATACAAGCGGAAGTCACCTACACTATAGTTAACGTCTTTTAAAAAATAGTACGAAATGAATGTCCCAGCATCAAAACCCCTAAGCATATGTGCGCACCCGTCTTCTCTATGCAATTGACCCTCTATATACCATTTCTTTGATGTGACCTCACCACTCACTTCATAAGTAATCTCAGCAGGTCCATCTTCCCTGTGCAGTTTATAAAACTTTATGTTGATATAACGCTCAAGCCATCGGTTTCCATTATCATAATATGATGTATGAAGTTCAATGTCACTTGTATAGCGTGTAATGACTGAGCCCTTAATCATAAAGAACAAAACTATTCAGGATCAGGAAGTCTGTAGAAGTAATACCAGACGACGATAAAGACGGGGATGATAATGTAGTAGTATGATAGAAATGCCATGAAGGCAAGTGGCGGGTCTGATGCAATGAGCACTATCCACCCGAGGGCCCCAGCAATTTGTTGATGCCATTAACCCAGTTATCGGGCATAACATCAGGTTGCTTAGCCATCAACCTGAGCCAATCTCTTATTTTACTGACCCACATAACGTAAGATTTTTCTCATGATATGCTTTTCAAATGCCCAGGCAAATGGGCCAAACATGAATAAGACGAACCAACCAAATAACACAAATTTGGTGGGCACGCACACCAAGAGAATGGCTTCCAAGATGAGTGCAATGGCAATTGCAACCCTCCAATGCTTCCTAATAACTCTGACTGCCCTGGTTCCGCCTGACTGCCCGGCAATGAGATCCAGGAGCTGATTATGTTCCTCTTCGCTTGCAACGTTAGCTTCATCGAAGAGCAGAAATGAGGTGTCCTGAGATGGGTCAGGAGAGTCATCTCCGAGCGGAAGAGCAATGACACCATCTTGCATTGATGGTTGATCTGATTGCCAGTCAGGAACCGCAAGATCCCCGCCTCTATTCAGTTTGTTTAAGCGTTGCATTTCTTCCATTGTATCATACACAGGAAGCCAGTCATTCATAAACTTTTGAGGTGTCCTAATTTCAACGTGAGGGGCGACACCCGCATCACTTATGATGGTACCTTGAACCCACTTTCCCTCACAAAGAGCTAGACCAATCTTAACTTTGTGGCCCGCAATTCCTATAGCGGTATGTGGCATAATATCAATGATATAGCCGGCCTTGGACTCCCTCTCTTGCAGGAAAGACAGTCGGGTATTCATATACCTCTTAGCAGCACCAACAGGCGAGTGAGCACTGAAGTGGTACCAAGTTTCATCGGTCAGGGATTTACATCTGACCTTGAACATGAACAACTCATCTTCGACAGGCTCATCATCTTGGAAGCCCGTCCAGGGCACAGGTGGGGTTGGCATTAATTAGTCTCCTTAATTTCGACAGTAGCAGTATGGTGTGCTATCAGACACACACGCCACATCATTTGCTGCATTACATGCAGTGCACACGTTTTGACACTCATCAGAAAATGTGCACTGCATGTAAACGATAATTGCACCTGATGCTAGATCCACGATGCATGTAGTATTGGTCACACCAGAATCAGCATGCAGAACGCCCGCATCGATGCCGGAATCCTGAGCAGACATGGCGTCTGGAATAGAAGCATCACTTGATACAGGACCAGACCCTCCACATGCAAATTGTATGCAGGATGCCATGAGTATGGCACCGATATTAGATTTGTTCATTTACTTTCTCTTGTGTCTGTGTGCGTATTTGGTCGCACAATTTTAAATTGGAGTTTATGCATGATTCGGCAAGCGGCGTAGTATGCAGTGTGTGCTGTTACATGCTTGGCACCGATTATTGCCTCTGCACGGAATAGCTCACATATTTCTTTCGCTGCCCTGAGAGAAGTGTTCGGTACGAACTTCACCAAGATATGAGCATCAAGGTTACCCGCGCCTTTTGCCACTACGAATGTGTAAGCGAGTTCAAGAATGGACTCCATTGAAAGGAGCTTTTCGTATCGCTCAATTTTCTTTCTAGCTTCTTGCAATTGAAGTTGCAATGCAAAATTTTCGTCAGCAAGTTCGCCAGACATATTCAAAACCCCCAATTGGTGATGTCGGCTCCGACATGTTCATAAAATTCCCCAGTACTAAGTGAGTCTTTCCACTCAGACCACGCAGGATGATCGGCTAGGCAGATGCCCGTTCCGTAGATGAACACATCGGAAGCATCAAAGCATGAAACAATTAGCGGGTTGAAAGTATAAATTTCTTTATGGCCAAGATTCCGACAACAATCAACAGTCTTTGCGTACTCAGCAACCGGCAGCTCCGGGTTAGGAAGAAATATTTTCCCTGCCATCAACGTGTGATAAACTATGCACTTCATCTTGCTTCCTTTAACCTGTCTCATCAGATTCTGGAGGTTAGACCAGAATGACGGGCCGAAGCCCGTTTCGACTTATCGTGTGTAGGGGGTTTTCGCTTCGCAGAACCAATCACCACTGACATATTTTTCAATGGTGTACGTTCTGTCACATCCTTTGGTGAAAGCCTTCAATGCACTTGCGCCGAAGCTTAGGCTTAACCAAAGGTTACCTAACACAAACCCGATTGATAAACAAGCGGACCCAATGGTGGCTGCTGCAGCCGCCCAGAAGATGAAATCGCTTGAATTAGACTGCTTCATCGTTCACCAATGATGTTGGTTTCGGGGCACAACCACTGCCCATGTAGATATGCGTCGATCGGAAGCCGGACATCACACTGATCAGTTGCTGATTTAAAAACGCTATAGCCAAGTTCCGCACCGGCAACAAGGAAAATCAGCGCAAAAAGAAATCCAAAAAATCCCATAGTCTTCATAAAGTTCTCGTTTTGTTTAAGGTTAAGACTTGTCTCATCAGGCCCTGGGAGTCATTCCAGAACGACGGGCCGAAGCCCGTTTCGACTTAGAAAATTACTTTACCCGGGAAGCGTTCATTAGCACCTGGAACGATGGTGTCACCTGGTGAAAGGCAAATGATTCGCATGTTGAAGTGGCTTGGGTCATACTTGACCGCATATTCTTCTGCTTCAATTTGGTCACCCGTTGCTAAGGCCACCACATCTTTGGGTGTAGTTTGGTCAACAACAATGTACATTTTACTCATATCTTAGTCTTTCTTTTGACGGTTAAGGGCGATGCCAGCATCATCAGTTAGTGGGACTTGAAATGTCCCTGAGACGTAGTAGCCACACTCAGAATACTGGGGGCATGAAAAATATGTACCAGCGTATTTACGTCGGCCTTGATTATCCTCTCTCATCCGCCGCTTTTCAACAACTTGTTTACCATGACATGGGCACTTCCAATCAGATTTGTTCATTGCCCGAGTAATTTTTTGTTTCATGTTTTCCTAAGAATAGGGAGGGAACCTGCCTCATCAGACCCTAGGAGGTAACCCTAGGATAACCCCCGAGGGGGTTTCGGCTTAGCCCTTTCGGCTTAGGCTTCGTCGTAGTCGACGACTGGCGTAGATTCCGTAAGGCTCCCCATCAAAGCCTCAAGGTCGACCTCGGAATCACTCTCCGCTTCTGCAGCAGCCAATGCTTCCGCTTCCTCAGCGTCAGCCTCAGAGACCTCTTCAGGGGCGCTAGGCCCTTCAGCTTCTGCAGCAGCCAAATCAGCAGCAGCCGCAGCATTCACCTGTGCCGCAAGCTCCTCAGCTACTTCTTGTTCGGACTGCTTAACCTCAAGAGCAGCAATTTGCCCTTCAAGCTTGAGGCGGAAAGTGGCATTCGAAGCCAGCCGGCTCCTGACGTCGGCAATCTGCTCCGCCAAAGTACCCTTTCGGGCACTTCCGTTCTTGGCGAGATTGTATTCGGTCTGGGAATCGAAGTGGTTCTTGTGGCCAACGATTTGGCTTTGGCCTTGAAGTACCACCCCAGCAGGCAAGTCGAAGATATCCTTGCCGGCGTTGGGAGTGTCCTTTGCCCCACGACCGACGTACGTGAGGTCCATGCTTGGGGTGATGCTCCCCTTATTCTTGTTTTCGGAAATTTGGAGCTGACCCTTACCATTGATGGCGGAACCCTTGTCCTCGAAGACGTTGTAAGACTGGCCGGAGACGAAGTTGATTGCTTTAGGCATAATTGGTTATTGCTTTCTTTTGAATGTTGAGGGGGAATTTCCAATCCCCGTTTGTAAGAATATATTATTACATTCTTAATTCAATTGAAACAAGGTAATTAATTTATTTACCTGCCTCATCAGTGCCAAGGGGTTAGTCTTAGCAGACGCTTCTCAGCGTTTCGGCTTTTTCTTTCCGTTTCTTAATTCCCAGTTTTGCATTTATTTATTAAAGTCAAGATCGTCAGGTTTTCTTCATTTTAATTCCGCCTTTCATCATTTGTTGGTTTATATTAACACTGTCTTGGCTCTAAAGATACTTTATTTTTTCTTTATTTTTTCTCTTTATTTAATTTCCATTATCCGGTTTGTTGGTTTATATTAACACTGTCTTGGTTCGATGGATACCTTTATTTTTCTGTGCCCAAAATTAATTTTTGGAGTTGATTGAGTGCATCAATCTGAGCATCATACTTGGTGTGATTCCCGTTGAAGTGGCCATCTTCCTTAAGAGCTTCGCATAGAGTCTCATGCATTTCGTTAACCAGTGCTAAAACCCTAGTTTGTTCTAGCAAGACACCAGACTGGCGCGCTTTAAGAGTGAGTTCAATTTCGTCTTCGGCTGGAAATAAATCCGTGGTAGACTCAACACTTTTCGGCATCGTATTTCTTGGCGGCCGCGCTGCTTCGTACACGTTGACAGTGATCGCGGGCTCAAACTGCAGTTCACTTTCAGGTCCGCCGCCGAGTTGTTTAATACATGGTGCAAGAGTAATTTCTAATTTCATGTTGTTCCTCAATTCCTAAGAATATATTAACACTGTCTTGACTCGATAGATACAGGCATTATCACTTATTTAGGACAACATCCTCCAGCTCCTGCAGAATTGATAGTTGAGCACAAGCAGCTTCAGCTTCAGCGTCACCTTTTGACATATTGGCCTCAAGTCTCGCAGCAGTGGCTTCGAAGAAGTCCAAGATCCGGCGGCGCTCATTAGCAACAGCTTCGAGCTTACCTTTACACATTGTGGGTTTGTTTGTTCCTGTCATAATTGTAAGAATATTATAACACAGGTGAGATACTGAAGAAAGGAATATTTTATATTTGGAACCGAGTGATGCCATACTCCTCAAGCTCGGCATCGTCACAGTCTGGGTCGAGGAGTTCGACGGGGGTGCCTGAAGGCACTTTGAGACCTTGACAGTAGTCGTATCCCCTTGACTGTGCATATGCGAAGTGTTTTGCTTCACCTTCTGAGGGAAATGATCCCAGCAAATCATTGCTTGGGCCAGATTGATCGAAGATCATGAACATATCCATTGTGTGATTATTATAATACAGACAGGATACTAATGAAACGATTAAATCTCTGACGTGTTTCTTATGCTATTGAATGACACCGGCTTTTTGCCGTCTTCGGTAGACCAGCATGGCCATGCGCCAAAATCAACCAGCTCTTTTGTTTGCCTGACAGAGTCAGAGGCTTCCTGTAGCGAAGATGGGTACATCACAATGGGTGTGATGTTAATGTATTCAATGTCCGTGGAGCCGTCATGTTCCACCCAATGTTTTTGGGTCGGGGGTACACTTTTTGTGACAAATTCCAGTGCCGAAGACCAATCAGGAAAATGGCCAATGGGAATGGGTGAAGACCCATCAATACAGGCTGTCAGGACATAGGAGTATGTTCGAATTGTCATCGTGATTACCCTTCGTTTGGATAGAGCGTGTAAAAGATGGTTACTTGATTTCCCCACAGGCGCTTGCTCATCATTCGAACATCTTGCCCTGAGCAGAAATCACTGAGGATTTCGGAGCCTACATTAAGCATAGCTTGGGGTGGTTCTTGATTAGAATCCCACCCGTGCAAGTCTTTAACCCTGATCTCTGCAGCATCGCCATCAGAGCTTTGAATTCTGACTGCATCCTTAGCAGGATTCAGTGTAAGCGACAATGTGATTCTGTGTGGGGCGTTGTTATTAATAACCTTTGTCATTGTAGATATATTATAACACGTATGTTTAACCAATGATACTATTTAGTTTCCGTAATTGAGCGAAGGTAATCTTCTAGTTCACCTGCATACCCTCCCGCCCACCCGCCACACTCGGATCTGGTAAACCAATGATCTCCGTTGACGCCGGTCGAGCAAGTGATGTCTTTACAATCATTGGATGATGAATAATTATACGAACGAACAAGCCCCTTACGCTCCCTCACTTCAGTCTTATAACCATACTTTGTCATGATAGTATAATGCCATTGTGACTCAACACTATGAACTTTTTCGTGAACGCTTTGTGGTATTTCCATCGGTTAAAATATTATAACACATCATTGAATCTGAAGATACAACAGATTTCACTATCTTACTTTTATTGACGGTATTCCTGGGCTCACCTCTAATAAACCATAATTTTGGATATATATCCATATAATAAAGGATATCCAGTCCCCGAGAGGTGAGCCTAATAGCACTTATGCGGCTGTGGTTATATAAAATCGGTGATAATATTATACACAAAATGATAAAAACAAGTTCTTTTGTTTCATGAATATGTTATAATATTCTTACGATGACAAAGGTTAATAAGTATAGTGAATTCTATGTCGGAAGCGATTTCTATCGGCTTACGGGATTACGGACCCAACGGCCGCAGGATGATGAAGCGGTATCAACGCCGTGCTATGCGCCGAAGCTTGCGCCTCGAGTACTGAGACAACAGGAAAAATAAACGTAACATAGGTTTAATACATGTGTTATAATATTATTAGGAAATGAGGCCAGAATTGAAAAATAAACTCCCACCTGGAACTACGGCTGACATTAATACTTACTCTGCAAACCAGCTTTTCAAAGCTCTGCAGGTAAATGCTGAACAAGCATTTCCTAATGAGACTGATGTCTCTGGATATGTGTATCATAGCTTTGCTGATAGTGAGCATCGTGTAGGTACAACAAGCGCTGAAGCAAGATATACTTTCATCATTAAACATGATGGGTCCTATGCCCGCCGTGACAGGGGCGGATATGAGTTTCCTCTTGACGGCTTCTTGGAAGCTATGGAAATGGCCAATAACTATTTCATTTGCCAAGAACCTGAGCTTAACTGATGTTCGATTGTGATGCAGCATTCGAGATTGTTGATATCTTCGATAAGCAGGTTGAGTATGGAGAGCTTCTTCTCGAAAGGGGTCGAGCTGGTGAACCGGTTGATCCAACCGACGTCGAAGATACAATCACATATTTGAGTCAATACGTTAGGTGCAAAGCACTCGTTGCAGACTTACGAAGCTTGCTCTAAGGAGGAAATATGAAGCCTTACCCGCACTCACGTCATACCTTTTATCGCATTCCTGGTGTTTCTTTAAAAGAAGTTCTTAGGCGCCTGAAGGAGCTGGAGTGCTCACCTGATGAGTTTAGGGCACGGGATGAATTTGCTTATCTCCTAGGGAAAGTATTATGGGAATGCACTCAGCCCATTTTATCTGAGGGAGTGTCCGACAAGGGCGGTTGCGGTGAGTCCTGGACACGATGGAAAGTATACTCAGCTGGTACTCCAGACATCGACATCGCTCATGACTTTGATCTCAATGTTGAATGGGCTGAGTCAGCATATGATTGTTCTGGCCGACCATTCACATATCAAGCAACCGTAACAAGAGGACGAACACGGGTGCTGGTTAAACAAACCACAGCTTTAGATATTTGAGGACATGATGTCATATACACCAGATGAACAACAGTTAACACCACACTGCGACAAGATTATTGATGGGTGTGAAGGTCTGCTCGAAGCAATGAACGAGAGGATTAATAATCCATCAGAATGGGACTCTGATCATCGAGCAGACCTTCACTCTCTTTATCATGCCGTTTTTGACTTCGAAAAAAAGATCCGAGCCGTAAGAGAGGGCAACAGATGAATCTCGAATTAGACAATCATATATTAAATAGTCTCAAAGAAGCCTATGGGTATCCACCCTGGTATGGTACTGAGTCATATGTTTGGCCCATGCCCGGTAACACAGTTCTTAAATTATCTATGATGTACGACGACACGCTCGCTGTGCATCAAGCTTTTCTTGGAAAAATGGATATTCCAGTCGCACCCATCCTAGAGCTGGAAGTTGTCCAGCGCGCTATAAATGGTCGCATGTCTGTCTTGGTCCTGCAGCGCCGTATGCTATGTAAAGAACAACTTCCAGCGTATGTGCAGCCCGGTGGCGTCTGCTTCGTTCACCCTCCAGAAGAGTTTTCTGTAGATGGGATCATCTATGAACAACGTGATAACCATGCTGGCAACCACATCGGGGGAAAGTGGATTGACATCGGATCTGTATACAGGCAGAAAGCATAACAAATGAAACATATAGTTGAGTGGGTAGTTTTACTCGTACTTGCTAGCTGCATTTCATGTTGCGGATCAGTACCAAGAGATGTTCTTGCAAAAAAGTGGGCAGACGATCTTGGCATCCCGATAACTGGCGTTCACTGCTCAGTTAATAACTGCTCTGTTCGCACGGAAAGTGGATTGATTAATCTATTTTGCCATCATGATGGTTGCGTTAAAACAATCGAGTGCGGTGACTAGAATGACAAAAGATAGAGATTATTGGCACGCTCTTGGTGAACTATTTAACGCATGTACATCATCTGATGAGCTCAGGGATGGTATGAGATACAACCACCCTACGAATGATCTTATCTGGGGGAGGTTGTGCAATGACATTATCACTGAAGACGGTTGGTTTGGGCCAGGCAGATATCATGTTTACACTGAACTGCTAGATCAGCAGCGATGGTGGCCAGACTTCAGTGACATAATGACAGCCTGCGTGTTGATTGATATCGTTCGCAAAGCCTATAAAGATGATAAAATTACCACCCATGTCTGGCAAAATAATCAACCAGATATGAGTGGGAGGCCTAGGCCGATGAACTGGTGTGTCCGAGGGGTAGGTGGAACAAATTCAACAAGCGAACTTGAATCACTTATTATGGCATTAGAAAATTTGCAGGAAGCAAAGAGGCGAGCAGCTGAGAGGGATTTAGAGCTTTAGGGAAGTGATGGTCTTTAATACCAAAGTCGCCCGCCTCTTGCCTCGTCCAGTAAGTTGGAAAGGATCATTGTGGTGTCCGGATGGGGTCATAGTGACGTCCAATTGCGGAATGCTCTTCGTTTCTCCAGTCTCTTTACCATCTTTATAGATCGGAATTTCCCGCATGACTTGGGTTTCTGTGCGAATGGACGTCTCTGGTTTCCACCAATATGCTCTCCAGTTGTGGGTGATAGGGCCGTACCTAACTCCAAACCCGTAGGTAAGTCCAGCATAGCCGTCACTGTATGCCCTGTATCGACCACTTGAGGGTGCTCCGCTGAAGTAGTTGGTGAGGTATCCACGAGATGCCCTCTTAGGATTGATGCCCCGCCAACGCAGAAGTGCATTACGAAGTGGCGTGTACTTCGTTGGTCCATATTTCATGAGGTATAACGCGATGAAGTCGACATTGGTAATGCCAGCTTTCTTGGATTGCGAATGTGGAATTGAGTAGATGTCGATTGAGTTGATGCCAGCCATGCTATATACTCCATTGGAGATAGGCTTTATTTCCTATTTCCAAGAATATTGTAACACTGGCATCCTACAGATGATACTTATTTTTCATCTTTTGTTTCTATATCCGTAACCGTCGAAACAGTTTCATTGCGTACAGTACAAGTGGTTCGTTGACTTATAACATAAATAACGAGATCTTCCCTGTCAACGCTATCCATATCGGCTGCATATAGCTTAGCTGCAGCTTCCGGTCCGTCCTCTGTTTCGACAGAGGAACACAATTGGGTCAAAAAATACTTAAGTGAGTTCTTATTTTCCTCTTGTGCAGTTCCTACAAAGTACATCATTGTTATTTTAGCTCCTTTGTGCTCACTTTCTTGAGCTTGACGGTGCTTGTAACTTTATACGTCTTCTCGGCTGGCCCGCAGGTGTGCGTAATAACTGCAGATGTGGGTTTGGGTTTCGTGATATTCATAACTTCTCCTTGACCTATCTCATCAGACGTTGGAGGTCACCCAACATGACGCCCTTAGGGCGTTTCGAATGCAGCCGATTTTAAATTGGACATGCTCTGCAACTCATGCCACCAATAGCGTCAATACGGCGTTCCACTCAGTTTAAGACAGCTTCCAACATCAGGCAAACACTGACATGATGGTGATTGAAAAAATAAAGATGCCACTCAACAATTCGTACATATGAATCCTATCTCAAAAGATTGGGTGATTCCCGAATCCTGAAATATTTTAATACAAGAAGGACACGAAGGATACAAGGATGTTACTTATCGAGAATTATTAATTCTGATTCCCAATTGCTAAATGAAAATGTGCGAGTGGGATTTTCTCCGCATTGGTCACAACACCCCTTGGTGTCTTCATTCCATACTTTAATGGACCCAAAGTGTTGTGCCGTCTCAGAAACCACCCCGACGACCACACCAGTCATTCCAGATTCCGATAAGACGCGATCACCTCGAGTAATGACTTTCCCCTGGTTCGAGGTCCTGGTAGTTTTCACCCACTCGTTGTGGGCGTTTTGCTGTTCTGTATACTCCTTGTCTGATTCTATTTGAAATAGAACCTCCATTTTTTCAAGGAAATCAGAGAATAGGCTACTTAGGCTTTCATCACCATGACCAAGAAAGGCGGCCAAGTACTCTAGCTCTTCATCCATGATGCTTTCACAGAAAGCCATGAATGCCTGCTTGTCTTCTGTATCAACATTTTCCCAGGCTCGGTTCATTCCGCCTTCATCATAAGCATGGATGAAGCACATTATACCCTTCGTCTGAAGTACTCCCGGGAGGAATTTCTTTAATCTGCTTACTTGAGTGTCTCTTCTAGATGCGCTCATAACTTCTCCTTGACCTATCTCATCAGACGTTGGAGGTCACCCAATATGACACCCGAAGGTGTTTCGACATTAGAAAGGAAGGACGGACATATACTTGATGATGATTGTGTTGCCCCACTCCTCCGCCATGTGGCTGCCATATCAAGCCCTCATCCAGGGCAGCAAACCAAAATAAAGCAAAGATCTAGGATAGACTAAAGGAATAGAACTAGTCTAACAAGTTGGTTGCAATAGGGTTGAACAACAACTTACCCTCTATTGTATAGTCACAAGACAAACCAACATCACGTGTATCATTACTAAGCAATCCTTCATGGTGACCACTACCTGCCATGGTTATGACCAGCTCCTCAACATCTTCAGCACCTTCTCGTTTAACATTTGAATACTCCATGCTGAACGTGGCTTCTTCTTGGGTTAGACATTCATAGGGGTAATTGCCATTGTAAATTCTCCAACATTGAGACTGGGGTCCTTCTGCCACAAGCTTATTCTTGTTTAACTTGTAATAGAACCCATCATCACCAAATATAAGTTCCCCTACATTGGTGTCATTTATGCCATACGCCCTTATGAGGTCACCCTTCTGTTCATATGCGATTGTTGCGCCTGCAGCGGAACGTACTTGTGTTTGACCATTAGAACATATGTCTGTCGAAATTCCGCTATAATAAGTCCATGCACCAATGAAGTCTTCTTTTTCGATTGCAGGTCCACACCCCACAGTTAGAGTAAATAGGCCAGCTAAGATTATATTTTTCATCCTTTATTATACCACATCTGGTGCTTTTTAGCACACATATCCCCACATGTTTTTTGATGCTTTGTATATGGTATGCTGGAACAGCACAGAAATGCACAGAATCACTCGGATTTAATCAAGCACAGAACGACAAGTGTACATATATCCCTCGAATCATAGGGCTAGATGATGACCTCATGATTGTGGGAAGGTGTTATTTTTTATGTGGGGAGGCGTGGGATAGTAGTGGCTGGCGACGGGGGCTGGTGGGACTTGGCTCGGCCCTTTTTTCGAGCCTCACAATTATGCTGCTTTTATGCTCTTACCCATCCCCTCCTAACTTTAAGAAACGTAATTGTCTACTATTTTTGCTTCTCTTTGTTGACTAACTTCGAAATCAAGCTCATCTTCTGTGTGTCGTGCTTTTAAAGTCTCATCACTTGGCAGCGAAACGCTCCCCTCAACATTTTCTGCGATTGAAAGCTTCCCACCAGAAGATTGTTTTATCTCTGTCCCTGCGACAAGCTCTTTATGGCGTTGCATCCTAGCACCCGTAATCTTACTTATCAGAATATGTTCTATATCTTTAGACTTATGCTCAATTTGGGTGCTTTTATACTCTATCTTTTCTGATTCTTCCAGCAGCTTTTCATGTGCCAAATCAATCTTCTCGCATCGCCTACATGCTTTATCACGATAAAAATACTTGACTTCCTTCTTAGAATGACTACGGACGGCCCAGCTGGCTGCTTGCTTGATATGAGCAATATCTAAGGAATCCCACCTCTTTATTTGCTCGACCGTTGGCAGAGCGTTGCACCAATCATGCCACCCAATGAAACATTGCAACTTTTTCCAACCCATATTATTTGTGACTCCTAGGTATAGAAACCCTACCATTATGTGGTTCTGCTATTGAAAGCTTCCCATCTGTTATAAGAGTGTGGGCTGGCCTTTCATCAAAGTATATCATTCTAGCCTTCTTGACCATTTCTTCATACTCATTGTTTCTGGCAGCATCTCGTTGGTTTTTGGTGCATGCCTCACTGATTGCCTTCTCCGCTCCAGAAAGAATCTTCGTAAATGCTAAGTCGACATTATTACACCTTACGCACACACTATCATGTATCGTGCATAAGATTTTTGCTTTATTGACTTGCAGGTGCTTCTGGTTAAGTGATCTCTCTAGGGAAATGTTACACGCAGAAAATTGCGCTGGTGTAAGCTGTCGCACTATCCAGTAAAGTTCAATTGCTTTGAACTTAGTGGCATGTTCAAATGTTTTAGGAACGTTATGGTAATCATGTCTACCAATGAAACACAGTAGCCTTTTTAATGACATACTATTTACTCTTTTCTGAAAGTGAGATGTTTCCTGGCCCAAGTTCTGCTATTGAAAGCTTCCCCTGGGCCTTACCTGTCACTAGAGGTGTTACAGGCTTACCATACGCTTCACGTGCTTCACAGATCCTGGCTACATAAGTGTCAATGGGAATGCAGTTTTGGCGCCCCAACTCGGCGACTCTAGCACGATCTCTTACTGCTTGCTTCGCTTCACACGAAACTAGCAACTTTTCAAACCTCAGATTAACCTTCTTGCAGTGTATGCATGTTTTGTCACGATGGATGTCGGCAATAAAGTTTTTTTGTCGAGCTGTAGAAGTCTGTGTAATATGCCTCCCGCCAATGGTGGTCCCTAACTTCCATGCCTCCCAGACGGTAATGTACGCATACGCATCCTGCAAGGGTACACCATCGTACCTCTTGTTTTGTTCTGCTGATCGATACATGCGAAACCAATCATGAAACCCTAGAAAGCACTTAATAGAACTAAACTTCATATGTTCCTCATTTCTATATAAATTATACCACGAATTAGGAACATTTGACACAAAATAAGAACAGTTAGCGGTATACTTGCCCCGGGGTGGATGCGAGTAAAATATGTTGCAAGAGTTCACCAGATGTGATATTATCAAATATGAAGCGTGCAATATGATTAGCAGAATTTCCTTACCTAATGGTGGGTTTCTAAGAAAAGTAAAAGACGATTATGGCGAGCTTATTTTGGTGCATTATCGTGATGCTTCTTGTATCACGCACAGAGAAGATGGTCCAGCGGTTGTTTTTGCTCATAGCAACTCACTAAGAAAAAACGCTATCTTTTATTTACATGGAGAGGAACTACCAATAGAACTGTATCGTGTTTACCTGCTAATGACAGGTAAAGAACAACCCTTGAAAGATACGTACGGGATATACGATATCGAAGATTGGCGTGATGATTAAGCTTGCTCATTATAATTTTCCTGTCCCTTAAAATATTATATGACATTCCTGTCTCATTTAATACAGCTTTTGCAACTTTAATGATTTTTTACCGTTCATGATAATGTGCTCTTATAACCCTTTTTTTCAAAAAAAGATAACTTTTTGCGCCGGCGAGTGTGAGTAAAATATGTTGCAAAAGTTCATCAGATGTGATATTATAAACTGGTGGATGGTGCTGAATCAATAATTGATTATTATTCAAACGGCAAAATTAGCTCAGAATACTGGTATCAAAACTGCAGACCACATAGGAAAGATAAGCCAGCAGTTATCGCTTATTACCCAAATGGCAACATTAACTACGAGCGCTGGTATGTAAATGGCTTAATACACAGAGACGATGGGCCAGCATACATCTCATATTACCACACAGGTGAGGTTTATTATCAGATCTGGTATCAAGAGGGAGTGGTGCTGTCAATCGAAATATTCAGGCTACATTGCCTTGTTAGAGGCTGCAAAAAGGGCTTAGAATCAACTTTTAAAAGATAACTTTTTGCGCCGGCGAGCGTGAGTAAAATATGTTGTAGGAGCTCGCTAGATGTGATATTATAAAATATGGAATGGACGTCTAGTATCTATGACGAGAATACTCTCAAGATTGTAAGAAAGCTTGAGGGTTATGAAGTCTCTGCACACTTTGTGATGATAGATAGTACACTTTCACAGAACAGCATTTATCAAATTTATCAACATAGGGTGGGTTTTGCAGGTGATCAGAGGCTCTTTAATCCTTCGATAGCTGATTTTAAGGGACCGCTAGGCATCTATCATAGAACGGATGGGCCTGCATACTGCATGACGAGACAAGGAATTAAGCTCACAGATAAGTATTATACTCATGGTCTATACCATAGAGAAGATGGACCGGCTGTGATAGTATATGATGAAGACGGGAGTGTATGGTCAGAACAGCATATGTTCGAAGGAAGAGAACACTGCGAGACTGGACCTTCATACAGAAGTTGGTCACGTAGAACAAAGACTCGGGCGGAGAGTTACAGCATCAATGGACAGCCAATGACGGTTTCTGAGTATAGGCTGTGGTGTCTCGCCAGGAATAAAGAGGAAGGGTTAACGGCTACTTTTCGTGCTGTTCACAGGGAGTGAATCACTTTCGGATGATGACGTCCAGGAACATGCAAAAATTATTCAACGCACACATTGCTTCATCAGGAAGACCATCACCCGCGGAACCATCATCTGCAAACACATACACACCCGCCACATCATTAGAGAAAGTAAGATCAGCATCATACGTGATCTCCTCAATCATGTCTTTAAGGACACATTCCTGTGCTATGCATGCCCTGATTAGGCTGAATGGTCTATCACCTTCATCTGACCAGCTTTCGATTCGAAGCGTAAGCTTATCAAGCTTGGCCTGTAATTGCTGGACAATGTCCTCACGCTCAGATTGCCGAATGGCTCTTTCAGTCTGTGTCATCGGAAGGCTCCTTGGTGATGTTGTCAAAGGTAAACTTTAACACACTAATCCCGCTTAACAGCTGGGGTAGCATTTCATAGTACCCCTTAATGTTGTCTCGCGGACCGTCGACCACCTTCTGCATGTCATCCATTTGAGCATGCACAATCTTCGCGATTCGCATCCTTTCGACCATCGTCGCATACTCAACGAGTGTTTTCTCTTTTGGTGTGAGGTTGTTTAGGATGTTGTTGTCTGCTGACATTTTGTTAATCCTGGGAAGGGTTCCGACACTGACTATCACGGATATCAAAGTCATCAGCGTGAGCAATGGGATCGACAATGACTGGCTTCTGTGTGACAGTGATGTGCAAAACCACCCTGGCTTCCATTGGTGGGCTCTGGATTTCATGCCCGTAGAATGGCGGGCTGGAATTGTGAAATCGCAGACCTGTGGTCACGACTTGGGACAGGAAGGGATCAATTTTTGCGTTGGTCCCCACACGAACCTCGATATTCTCCCCTGGGAATCGTTCTTCCAGCGTAACGATTTGCTTCTTAAGTTCGGATAATTTCATCTATGCTCCTGTCTCATCAGACCTGGGAAGGAACTCCCAAGTGACGGGTTAAACCCGTTTCGACTAATTAGTCTAACTCATTATATGCATGCAGTGCCTCAAAGAGGCAGTTGCCCTGATAAACGATCGCTGTCACATCATGTGGTGACACCAGTCTCACCTTGAACTTTAGGGCGGGAGATGCGCAGTAGTCAAAATACTTGCGACCTTCGGTCAACATCAGGCTGCCATTGGCGTAGTTATGCCAAATTGGTTCTTCGAAGAATTCTGCCGCTGCCTTCACGGATAGTCTATGTGGGCTTCTCATAGTTGCTCCTTATTCGGAATTTCCAATTCCTAAAAATATTGTAATACGATCATACCCCGAAGGATACAAAAATATTACAATATTCTTAGAAAATGAGATTAGAGTGCGTCAACTTCCTCGACTGTCCAGACAGTTATATCACCATCACAGAACTCATCTCCCCAATAGGGATCACTGAAGTCGATGTCATGACCACATCCATCGCGCCCAGTGTGATTGAGCTTGTTTGCTGCGGCTTCCGCCAACTCTTTTGAGTGAGTAAACCCTACGATTTGATAGGTTTCTGGGACAATCTTGACTGAGTCACCGAACTCATCTTCACGAATAACGAGATACACTTTGCTAGTCATAGAAACTCCTTGTTTGGATATTGGATTAATTCCAATTCCTAAAAATATTGTAATACAATCATATCCCGGAAGATACAAGAATATTACAGCATTATTAGAGAAGGGAATCAGCTTTTGAAGCTAAATTCTTGCATGAAGGTGGTGAGATCATCATTCAGTCTGTACCAGATTCCTGGCCCTTCGTCCAAATCGGCGTCCGTCAGACCCATGAAGTCCTTGGAGTTCGACTCTTCCAGAAACTCAAAACAGATTGCTTGAAGTTCGTGCCCACCCCCATATTCACCCGGGTCAATTCCCTTGACCCGAAATGCGACGGTTCGGAAGGTATCGAGGGTGGAGAGGCGAAGGAGTTCATCAGAGATGAGTTTGGATTCAATATCCGCATTTTCCATAGGAATATTATAACACAGATAGGATACGATTGAGGATTATTTTCCTCTTTTTTCCTGGCTTACCGGAGGATAAGTGACCTTGGCGTCTTCGGGAGTCCATCATGTAGCCAGCTATTCCACACATAAATGGTGATGCTCACGGGTCCAGGAGCATCCAGAGTACCCTTATAGTCAATCCATGCGCAATCATCATGTGTTTGTTCTAAGAACACTCTCAAAGCCTCATAGTCCTTCGGCATGAGGTGCCATGTCGAAAGCTCATAGCATATGAACCTAAGGAGCATGTTCCCGAAGGTTTCGCCCCCTTCATCGACAGCCTTGATAGAGAGGTTCCCACTTTTGTGGGGGCTTCTGATACATTCTGACATACTTACCTGCTTTGCAATGGAGGGTGACCTCAGTGATTCCCAATTCCTAAGAATATTGTAATACAATCATATCCCTGAGGACACAAGAATATTACAACATTATTAGAGAAGGAAATTAGGGGGATTATTTCCCTCTTTTTCTCCTCTGGCCATAGGGCTTCCGAGCGCAAGTGTTTGGTGCAGTGTTCTCAGCGTCCCATTTGGTATAAATCCACCCAGTCGATTCCCTAAACTCGCCACTGCACTTCATGTTGTTGAAGCAGCCATATACGACCGGCCTTGGTCGCCCGTGAAGGCTTCATCACCCTCGAAGAGGTCGATGGTGGAATTATTGTCCATTTGAGATTCATAGTGAAGCTTGCCGTTCCGATATGTGTAGAAGGTTGGTCCTGGGTGGTACACCATTCCGGACGGGTTGATGCAAATGAGGTAAGCATCGAGCTCAGTGGGGTGCACAATCATAAGGGTGTCGCCCTCAAGATAAGCTTCAGCATCACCCGGGGGTTCACCAAGATACTCGTCGTCGTCCAGGTAGATTGGGGTGAACTCTTCCTCACCTTCATCACCAAACTCCTCGACTTGCTCAAGAAGCAGGTTGGCAATTGAAGGAAAGTTGACACTGATCGTGCCCCAGTCGAAGGGTGCTTCCATATTAACTCCTGTAAAGGGATGTTGGGAAATTCCCAATTCCTAAAAATATTATAATACGATCATGTCCCGAAAGATACAAAAGTATTACAACATTATTAGAAAGAGAATTTAGTCAATTAACGACGTGACATCAAGGGAGTTACCACCTTTAGGTAATGGGGCAATCACGATTTTGCCTAGGTACGTATTTACCTTATAGATGTGGCCGTCATCGGTGATGTCCCAAAGGGAGAACGGCCCAGGCTCAGGTTTCCACCCTTCATTCAAAAGCTTGATCAGGTCATCACGGGTGCCCTGATCACATAAACGAAGACTCAGATCTTCATAAGATAAAATTATATGAGTTTGTGTCATTTCCTAAGAACATGGTAACACGATTAGGATACAGGGAATACTAAATTGTTTACTTATTATGTGCAGCAATTCCGAAGCTGCAGCAATTCTTGACAAACTGGAGCGTTCTCATCTGGGTCCCGGTCGAGTCGGTGATGAAGATGCCCTCAACTTCATACTCAGGAAGCTCCTCCAACTCTTCTTCAACAACATCACGAATCGCCAAGTAGATTACTGGGGGTTCATGAGAGGTGCCGAATTCTGATGCACTGTAGTCATGCAGGCCGATGTCTTCGTACCACTCCTCCATGGGATCAACATTCAGAACAAGCTTGAACGTGGCAGCGTAAAGTTCCACTGCATCTCTACGTGATTTGAATTTGGCAGCATTCTGCTCTTGCCACTTATCGGTGGCCCAGATTTCTGCTGGGATCGGTGCAGCATTACGTCGGTGGTAGTCTTGGTTGGGTAAGCTTGCCATGTAGTGTTTAACTCCTAATAATATTATATCACGAATATTCTCGGAAGATACAAGAATATTACAACATTATTAGAAAGAGAATTTAACGAGGAGTTTATCCTTCGTCATGACCTCGCAAAGCTCCACAAAAAACCTGTGCTTCATAATCACATAGTGAATTTGCGATGTGCGAAGCAACGGGTGAAAGCCTATCTGCCATCTTTTTGAGCCTGTTACTTTTGAGCGGGACTCGATGGGGTCCTTCTTTCATGATACGATCAAAAGCCTTTTGACTCTTTGGACTAAAGCCGACTTCCTGTGCAGCCATTTCAATCTCGGCCCTGACATCGGTAAGGGATGCCCAGACTGCATCTAGGACTTCATCTGAGGGACGGTTATCATGCCAGTACTTCATTCCCGCACCATAGCCGCCTTCATCAAAGGCTGCATTGATTTTGTCCCGAAGCTCTTGTGTTACTGATGGTTCAGCTTGACTGAACCATCTATATGTAAATGTGGCATACCCAGTTTTTTTCATTAATAATATTATATCACGAATATTCTCGGAAGATACAAGAATATTACAACATTATTAGAAAGAGAATGGCAGGCTAGCTGTTTTTAAAGCTCTCGTATGTGGTCTCTTTGGCGTTGCCCCAGTCTTGATCACGAAGGCGGAGGCTGAGGTTGCGGTCCGGATCTCCGGATTTATACGGCTTGAAGCATTGATCCAAAGCACACTCATGAACGACTGCACGTCTCCAATCGATCATAAACTCTTCGAAAGTTTCGTCAGTGCCATATTCCTGCTCCGATTCCCAATCTTCTTGTGCACAATCCTCGGCGAACTTCCAAGCCAGAGCCCTTGTGCTGAAGAAGCCTAGAAGCTCGTCCTCGCCTACAACGTCGTATGTGAGAACGAAGATGGTTGTTGGTTTTGGCTGTTCAAGCTCTATTTCACCCTCAGCAAGAACCTCAACTTGCGCGATGGTCTCGTCCCAAAGTTTTTCTGCTTGAAAATCAGCTTCTTCGCGCAACTGGTCGGCCCGGTTTGCACGAGCGCCTGGATAGTATTCTCCAGTTTCGAGAAAGCACTTGAGGCTATCCATCAGGTCATCCACAAGCTCTTCGATCTCTCTACTCTCCGCAATGGACATGCCGGTCAGGGGGACGACATCAAGATAACCACGGAGGATTGAGAGATTATGGTGAATGTCGAAAACGCTTAGCGCTTCAAGAACTGACTGCATCGTCCCATCACCATCAGCGTATGCCGTTGTGATTGATTCATCCAACTCGTCTGCGTCGCCCGCTTGACGACCTCTAGATCCTGCGCCCATAATTTTGCTCCTTGTTTGGATGTTGGGAAATTCCCAATTCCTAAAAATATTGTAATACAATCATATCCCTGAGGACACAAGAGTATTACAACATTATTAGAAAGAGAAATCAGTAGTCGCAGATGTCGTAATAGACATCTGCGGCGCGCTCTCGATCTTCATCGAAGAATTTTTGGATGGGGCGAAGTTCCATGCTGGGATCTTCTTCATCAACGAGGCAATGTGTGACTCCAGCAGCTTCCATTCTCCGCTGAACCATATCGTACGTTGATATCGCTTTTTCAACCAATGTGTTGCCGTCGCCCTCTTCTACCCCTCCCTTCCAAAAGCGCTGACCGTTGATGGAAGCGATAAATTCACCACAGCCATGATAAAAAGTTGATCCGATGATCATGTTTGGGTGTTTAGCCCTAATTTTTTCCCAGTCAGGGTATTCAAATTCGGTTTCCATTTTTTTCCTAAAAATATTATAATACGATCATATCACAGAGAATACAGAAAAATTACGATATTATATCATGAAGAGAATGAGGAGGGTGGGGAGAACGAGGAGGGTGGGGAGAACGAGGAGAATGGGGAGTCAGTCTAAAGCGGGAGTGTTGTAGACACCCATCTTTTCGAAGAATGCTCCGGCGACGTCCCAGACTTCTTTAAGGTGGGTTCGGTCGACTATGTATCCGTTAATCCATTCTTCATCAATCTTGACGTGCCACCCGTAGCCTGCAGCATCTCCCTCGACGCATTTGAGATGTGTGATGTTTCCAACCGGCGGCTGGAATTCAATGACGAATTCCCTCATCCCTTCAAGATCCGAGGGAGTCTTCGTCGATTCAAGCACTGCACTGGACTTCGAGGGAGGCCTTGTTGGTCTGAGATCAGTAAGTTTCGGCATGTGGTCAGACTCATACTGCTTTTTAATACAGTCCTCATCAGCGATGGAGATCAGCCATTTGCCATTGCGGAACTCGACCTGGACTTGAATCCGGCCGGTCAGCGTTTCGGGAGGGGTTGCGCAATCATCAGTTCCATAAATCATGTTGTTGTTTCCATCCTCAAGAATATTGTAATACAGCCATACCCCGAAAGATACAAAAATATTACAACATTATTAGAGAGGGAATGCTGGGCTACAGAAGGCTAAGCAAGAAATAAACTCCCTTACCCCCGTACAGGCTAGCCGGAAAGATGACCAGCAAAGCCAGCACAAGGGGATTTATGAAAAAAGTTTTTAGCTGAGTGATCATGCTATTTCCGGGGACGCTGGACACAAATCATTGGTTCCCAAGGAACCATGACGACGGGACCATTCTTTGAGAATGCGGAATTGTCCGGAATATCATACCTGGCATTCTCCAGTGAAGAGAGAATAGACGCCAGTTCTGAAGAATTCGGAACGAAGGGAACCACATGCAGAATATCCTGGTCGTCAACCGGAACATAGGGCTCCGTCAGGAGAATGGGCTCATCTGGATTGGTGAGACTGAAGAATACTGTAACAGTCCCGTCAGGAAGGATGATAGTTTCCTCAACCAGGATATCCTGGGTCTTGGTCGGAAGAATGGTCCGAAGAATGTTGTCAGCCATCTCAGCCAAAGAAACACCAGGCAGGAACGCAGTGGGCCAGATCCTTTCTTCAGAACGCCCATTAAGAACAACCATCTTGACAGAATTCCCAGGGCCAGAAACACCCGGCGTGGGAATTAGGGAGAATACAGCTTCGCAGTTAATCACAGAGAACACTCCTAAGGAATGGTGGTAGGACAGTCACAGAGAACACTGGCTCTTAACCAGAATAACGAGAACTATCATGGGTATGTAACCATGGAATGGTCACGAAGAATCAAAGGGGGGAACCCAGAGACCCTCTCTGTGTTCTTAATGGGCGGAACTCCATGACCAAGGATATACCAGGGTCAGCGCAAGAATACTCATTAAGAACACAGAGAAAGTGGGGAGGGCGTGAGCCCTCCCCGGAGGTTATTGATTACTCAGCGGAAGCGGCGGCCTTTCGCTCAGCTTCCATTTGCTCCCACCCAGCGATCTCCTCGGGGGTGAAGACGGTGCAGGGCCCGGCTTTCGCCTTTTCGGCGGCTGCCTTTTCGATGCCCGCTTCGGTCTCGACTCGTTTCTGCTCCAGTTCTGCCATGCGGCCTTGGGCTCGTGCCAGGTGAGCCTGGGCTTCCGCTACATTGCGGGATGCCGTGGCGATTTGCTCGGCGAGGGTCCCTTTGGTCGCCCCAACCTTGTTCGCGTTGTACCCTGCTGCCACATCGAAGTGGTTCGGGTGTCCCACGATGGTGTTGCTGCCCAGCACGGTTACTCCCTCGGGGAGTTGGAAGGTGTGATGCTTCCCGCCGCTCTTGCCGCCCGCAAGCTTCCCGAGGTATTTCAGGTCCATGTCAGGGGTGACAAGGCCGACCTGCTTGTTCTCGGAAATCGCCACCATAATCTGCGCGTTGGTAAACGCCCCTTTCGCCCCAATGACGTTGTAGGTGTTGCCGACGATGAGTGAGATAGCCATATGTATTTGCCTTTGTGTTAGGGAGGATTTATTAGGTCCCCGTTGTTAGATTATTATAACACGGTTTCGGTACCGAGAAAAGGTTTGTTTTATTTATATTTAATATTTAAGTTTTTTGTTTTTGCTCCGTTTCCGTAAGATTATTATAACATAAACTCGGTTATTTTAAAAGGTTTTTTTATTTATATATTAATTTTTATTTCCGTACCGTTTCTATCTCCTCCGTCCTTTCAATTATAACATAATCTCATTCAAAAGAACAGGATTATTTTATAATTATTTAAACTCAGTATTTACTCAGTGCCATTCCTGACCTGGTATGAATATGGTATCATAGGCTCAGAAAAATAGATACAGTTATTTTCACTCTTTTTCGACAGTGGAATTTCGTGCCTTGTACAGGTTTTTCTCTGCTAATTGAAAATAAATCATAATGAACTTAATGGTATCTTTCCTCAATCACTTGTGATATAATATTCTTATGAAGTTGACCGACATCCCTGCAACACGGGAGCACCCAGTCTACGTGAACCTCGCGGCACCAGCGAACACATTCGCTTCAAACTTGAAGTGGGATGGAGTTCTTCTTTCTAGGGCTGCGCACAATCTTACGTTCACCAGACAGGAGTGGATAGCGGGCACTGACGCCACGGTGGCTGAGATCATGGGCGATGATTGGGAAGTGAAAAGTGAAGGCAGCATCCCACTCCGGCCAGGCACAGAAACGTACAAACCGAGGTCATTTACCTCGGGACCTGGAAGATCTCTACCAAGGGATAAACAATAAATCACTTAGTTGTATCTTTCCTCAATCACCTGTGATATAATATTCCTATGACAAGTAAGCAGGGAATTCATATTCATACATCCAGGGCCGGATCGTGGCTGCCTCTTTGGATGATACTCCAGGTCGCTTTAGATGCCGACCCTGAGAAGATCTGTAAGGCAAGCTACGGCCACATGTTTAAGGGCGTGTACGCAGCAGAAACGCCGGAAGCAGCGCTAGAAATGTTTCTTGATTCGTTTGATACGCTACGTAACTCCCGAACGAGATGGCGTGTCATCCCACTTCAAGGGGCTGACCTCACCGTAGAGCCACGCCAAGGTTGGGACATCAAGCCCACACCACACCCAATTGAAGGTGTGTATAACAGGTGATTGAGGAAAGAGGGCTTGAAGCTCCAAGCCTTGGGTTGAGGATTTTGCTGGTGGACCAGATGGGAGCGGAAGAAGCAACCGCAACCGCAACCACAGAACACTCGCATGTTTGATCCCGTCTTCGTAATCGTGATGGGAATCTGCATAGCGTTCTCTGTATTTATGAGCTGGCCAAGAAAGGCCATAGCCAGGAATGCCCGCAGGAAAAGGCGCGAAGCCAAGAAAGAGGCGAGACTACAAAGGGTTAGAAATATGAGGAACAAGCGCTCTTGACCAGTGTTACAGGAATGCCCGGGTGCTCATTTATGGCGGGATGTGGAATCCATCATCATTCCTATCCGGAAGGACCAGAAAGGAGCCTCATGGCTCTGGGCATTCCTGATGGAGGAACGTGGTAATGGCAGGAATCCTGAAGAATGCTAGGCTAGACTAGACTGGTGAGCAGGAATGGGTACCGGATGAGGAATAGTCCAGCAGAAAGGCAGGCATCAGGAATGAAGAACGACGGGTTGACCAGAATGTCACGAACCATCAAGAACAGGCAGCTGCCTGAGGTTGCCGGCGTTTAGCCAGGCCAGGAAAGAACGCGGAAACGACATCGGAGAATCCAGCGTTCTTGGGGATACCCACATAGGAAACCTCAATGGATTCGTGTCCCACAGAATCACGAGTGGACCAGTGGAACTTACCCTCGGCGTTCTTGGGAGAGGTCAGGAAATGCCTTGCCTGAATGATAAATTCTAGACCCTCACCATTCCCTTGGGAATGCAGGAAATCGTAGATGTTCTCGTTTAGAGAGCGATCAAGGTCAGGTTTGAAGGAATGCTCACCTGGCCTGTCACCGGTGATGACTGCACGCACAGAACCACCAGGTGAGAAGGAGAATACAGCGTTACATTTTAGTTGCGACAAGAGAATACCCACTTTCATAGGGAATGGTCGGGAAGAATACAGAGGGGTGTCAATCCTCTTTATGGCAAAGAAGTCAATCCTCATTACCATAAAGAGAAGGGGGAGATTTCCCTCCCCCGTCCCAGTGCCCATTACTCTGGGGCGTTGGTGGTGTACCCTGAGGCTTGTGCCTCAGCCTCATCCCAGGAGGCGTCGATTTCGGCCTGTGTCTTAGCCGCAGCCTCCGCAGCCTTCTGCTCATCCGCTTGGAGGCAGAGGATTTCGACCCTCAGGTCTGCAGCAATCCTTTGCAGCTTCTCGGCATGGTCGCTGGCTGCTTCCGCTTGGCGAGTGGCCTCGTCGGCACGCTCCTGCAGCGTCCCCTTGGTCGGGATATTTTTCTTGGCTTGAACGTAAGCCGCATTGAAGTCGAAGTGGTTTCGGACTCCGGCGATCGTGGTCTCACCCAGGATTTCAACACCCTCGGGCAATTTGAACATGTGGTGTCCGGCCTGGGGCGTGTCCTTGGCGGCCTTCCCGATGTACTCAAGGTCCATGTCAGGAGTAAGGACACCCTTGTTCTCCCGTTCGGAGATGGCGACCACACCGGCCTTGTTGACGCGGGCTCCCTTCTCGTCGATGACGTTGTAGGTTTGTCCGACGGTAAATTTGAAGGTCATAGTGACTCTGCTTTCTGTTTGGGGGGAAGGTTTTAAGCTCCCCAGTTGGTAAGAATATTATAACACAATCTCGGTTCAAAGAACAGGATTATTTTATAATTATTTAAACTCCGTTTTCCCAGTGCCATTCCTGACCTGGTAAGAATATAGTAACACAGGCTCGAGGAAATAGATACAGCTAAATTCACTTATTTTCGACAGTGGAAAATCAGAGACTGTACAGGCTTTTTTTATTTTATTTAGACCTGTACAGAGCCCGGGACTTCCCTGTATTCTGCGTGCACAGGAGCACTCGTGTCGGCATTCTGGAGAGCCCCATAGTACCCCTCATCATTCTGCACGTAGGGGCCTGGCCCCTCTTGGGGGCCCCTTGGGGCCTATATAACGGGGGCCTGGGGCCCCCCGGCCCGTAGCAAGGTGTGTGGGCGGCCTGTGGGGCTGCCTAGGGCGGCCTAAGCGCCCTTCTCTGCTGGGAGATTTTTCCAGATTTTCGAGAGAAATTTTGTCCCCCGCTGCCCAAAACTTTCCCAACCATTGCCCACCACACCCATACAAGACCATTTTGTCGCACTTCTCAAATTTTTCTCGAGTGTTTTTTTGGGCGTCGTAGGGTGGTGCCCCTGTTGCGCGTGACAAGTGGATAGCTAGGCAGGATTACTCTGTAGGTTCAAGTTTGACAAGGTTGGGGCAATAAGATGACACGTTGCATCGCGTGTTTGTGCACCATGTCAGATGACGTGCAAAGTCGGGAGGGAAGAAGGCAAGTTCAACGTCGAAGACAGTGAACACCCTTTTCGGTAAACAACGCTGGCAAGAACAATATCTCTCAGAATTAAGTTCAGCATGAATGACAATTCCTGACGTTTCGTTCTGCCCAATTTGTTCTTTTGTATAAAAATAATCGCCAGGTTCTGGGGTCATCGGACCTCCTGGTTGACTTGACACGAAAGCGGGCCAATATAAGGCTTCAGTCATTTGTTTCCTCCACTTACTTTTATTCATGGTCTTTACTCATATAGATTATGTCGATATCACACCTGACGGCTTCAACGCACTCTGGGTTCGCGCAAAAAGTATGATATAAGCTATAGTCATCCTCGACATTATACGCACGAATCCAGCGAATGGTCGATTTATGGGGCTCGGGTGGTAAGAGACACGAGCAATAAAGGCGTTGACTCTCAGTCTCCTGGCCGACGATGACATTCGTCATCAGCATAGAACTGTCTTCATAGTTACCACGCTCTATAAGAAGATCACCTAGCTGTACACCTTTATGCACGCGTACGAGCTTTCCTTTGTATATATTATAGCTCATCCTGCTTTCTCCTTTCATATTTTACAATTGCCACGTCATTGTCTGCAGAATTACATCCAGGTTCAATGCAGCAAATGAGGTATGCGCAATAATTCTCTTCTAGGCAAAATGTGTCAAGTATAACAATGCTCTTTTTGCGCTCTTTATAGTGTTCTTCGCAGAAGTAGTAATCTTCAAGGGTAAACTTGTCATTGGTAACAACGTAAGTCCGTGTGTTAATAATGAGTAAGTCGCCGACATGAGGAAGGAGTGTGGCTATAGTTGGCACTATATCACTATCTAATTCAGTATGACTCATTCTATCCCGCCCTTTTTGTATTTTATCACGCAGTAAGTGACCCTACCTTCACTACAGTTAGGGTTGGTACAATACGTGAACCAGTCTAAGCAATTATTGCTTAAAGAGAAAAACGTTACTACCGTGAGTGCCTTTTCCAACTTAATGATACCTCTACAAGCTCTATTGCACAAGCAACCAACATTGACCGCGGGCCTAATGTTATCAATAACTGCAAACCCGATATCACCAACGACATCGGTAGTTCCAGGAGCTTTAAATATTATGTCACCTGGATTAAGTGCGGTTAGCTCTTTTGCATGTGGTTCTATAAATAGCATTTTGTCTCTCGCGTTTCGTATCGGATTCCAGTTACAGTTACATTATGTTTATTACAGTTAGGTTCACTGCAATATATTGCTCGCCCAACATCTTTATATAAAAGCGAGAAAAAATAAACTGCGACAAGTGTGGATATCTTCGTTATAGCGTACTTTTGACATGCACAAAGGTAATAACACTCGATGGGCGCAGAGCCGGTGATGACTCCAGTCTCCTCCGTGGAGGAGGTCCCAGCCGCTGGTAGCGCTAATAAGACGTCACCAGGACCAGGAGGCTTGCCATCGCTCATTCCCACTTTTATGCTGGGTATTAAGTATGCAATGTCTTTAATAGACACTTATTTCTTGCTCCTATATCGTATAATTCGTGACAAATTTCTGTGTTCATCACAATTGGGAGATTTGCAATACGTTGGTGTGTACAGCACCCTCGTTGTTACATCGAAACATGTCAACTCAGTAAGCCACATTGGCTCCCCATGCCTGCTGCACCAGCAAGCACACTTGTCGACCAAAGCTTCAGTTTCAATGATAATTGCTTTGTCATAGGACATTGTTTGAGCATATGTCAACAACGCCAACATATCACCGATCTCTGGTCGTTGTATAACTGCGTCATATTGATCACGAATTGAAAGGCTAGGTGTGATATATGCAATTGGTTTTTTGATTTTCTCAGTCATTTGGATACCTTGATTGTATATAGCACGTCATATTTCTGTTCGTATTGTAATGAAAACTGGATAAATCCCAGATTCATCACAAGAAGGTGCAGTGCACCATGTCAGTGTCCGATACTTATTCATGTTAATGAAATATAGGTTAACAGAACTGACTGACCTATATTTTTCTTTTCTTGAACTCATGCACCGGCAAAAATATGAGTGAGACTCTGGCGTGCCAATAACGATTGCGTATAAATCTACATGAGGTACGATAATTAAATCACCTGCTTCCGGAAGAACGTCAGTATGTATAAATGAAAGTCTATAATCGTCCATTTGAACCTTTCTGTGGAAGTATGCTAACTGTTTCCATGCTATTGCTAGGCTGCGTGCATTCCGGATTAATACAACAAGTTAAATTTTTAGTAATTTTAAGACTTAAAATGTATACTTGAACGTACAGAATTGGCGTTGCGCCTTTGTGGACATCACTTTTCGAACACTTACAAATTACGGTTTTAGCTGATATTATCTCTACAATAATACATATATGTTTGTTTCTCGCAAGATGACTATACCACGGAATAAAGGCTAAATCATGTACCTGTGGGTATGAGCCGCCTATTTTCATAAATGGCACTATGTATATATGGGACAAAAGATCCATACTATAGGTTACCTATTACTTTAGGGTAGAACCAGCCATTGCCACATTTAGTATTAATACAATATGTTAATTTACTGATGTCATGAGTATCAAAAAGATATACGTAGACATAGCTTAAAAACGCGCGATCTTTAGGGTCTGCGGCGATGGTACATCTACATTGGCTTTTGCTGGTCTCTTGTTCTACTTTAAGAACAACACCATACCGTGCTTCATAAGATCGGGGCGGAAAATATAACAAATCGCTGGGTGCGAACGCAGCACCGACGGTACTCATATGTGGTCTAATAAATAAATCACATGCCGTTGCTTCTGTCATTGTCATTCTGACAGCCTTTCGAGTGTGGTGGTGTTTTGAACAATAAAATGTGCGGTGTTACACGTCGGACTATTACAATAATCTAAATTAATTAGACATCCTGTTGAACAAAAAAATACATACACTTGGGCCAATGTAAACGTTTCTGGCCCATTCCAGGGACCTGTACTACCTAAAATACATCTGCATCTGCGTATTGTACATATAGGTGCGACGCGGAGGACGATCGCTGATGATCTTCGACCATCACACGTAAAATGTAATAAATCATGAACCTCAGCCACTTTTGTGCGGCTACTAAAAAAAGCGGGTGTAAAGGACGGCATCACCACTGGCAAAATCTCCATCACTCGATGCCTGCGTGAACGACAGCTGTTCTGTATCGAAACCTATGACATAATGGAGATGTACAACACACCTCTGTGGCGATAATGTTATGCTGCACATAATATAATTTTATCATCTTCATTGTTTGCTCTTTGTTCGTGTCTTGTGTACAATAACATTTCCGGCTGCCCTCAGATAAATCACGAATCTCAGCCACCAGCGCCGCCGAGTTTTTGTAGCCATAAAAGATGCAAATATCACCAACCCCGACAACGCTTGCCGACATAAATGACTCTTGATGGAACGCCGGGTCATATTTCAAACTACCACCTCAATCTCATATAATGTTGTGGAACATCCTGCAGCACAAATCGTATAACGCATGAGGATGTAGTCACGAAGAAACAAAGCGTCTATTAATAGGGAAGGGTGATTACAGGGTGCACATATTGCATCACATGGTAAGTTGACATCTACAACAACAAAAAAATCATAGTCTGCTATGATTTTGTTGTTCATATAGCATAATGCACCAACCTTCAGATCATGCTTGTTAAGCACAAACCACCCATGTCGTCTCGTAATCTTTGCATTTTGGCGATTTACAGTATATTATTCTATCACGCCTGACTTCTTCGGAATATATAGGGGGAAATGCTACAGTAGTTACTGCATAGATATCCTGTCCACATGTGGTGCAATCCCAACGACAAAAAATCCAAGGTTCAGATATAACAATGGCTTTCTCAGTATCGGATGTATCATGGTATAACTTGCCTATTTCAAATGGGTTATTCATTTCCTAAATAATTTTATTACTTGTAGTATACGAAATACACGATATATTACTAGATTGAGGACACAAAATTTAATGCTGTGCTCTTGAAGCATTCATCAGCTTCACAGACAAGCAACCCTACTCGCAGGAGAGGATTTGACGTATAATATATTTGTACTCTGTACCACACGCCCCCACACTGTGGGCACTGATGTGATAAAGCTTTTGGATGAGCAATGACTATGAAGCACTTACTATTATGGCCAGTTTTCCACATTTCGCCGAGCTTGAGCCTACACTCCATCAGATACAAGACTCCAATTTCGCTGAGTCTCGCATTTAAAATCATCACAGAACACTATTTGTAGTAAGTCGCTACATTGAAGGTCAAAAAAAGTTATATAATAGTATTTTGTAAGGCACGTATGACAGACACCAGTCTCGCATGCTGGTTTCTCTAGCACAATATAGTATCGTCCGTCAAAGCTTGGCAGCCAGTAACGTAATAAATCACCCGCCTTAAGTATCTCACTCATAATGAAACCTCTATCTTAACCAAAATCCAGTTTTTCATAAAGCTGCTAATGCACCTTGGTGATGAACATAAGCGCCTTACGTAGACTTCATTCGTATCAGTGTCCAAAACATTGAACCTGTATTCAACACAAGGCAAGCGTGGCACACTCCGCAGGGAGGAAGTTCACCACATTGGTTTAAAGTAAATCTCTCGTATGCCCAGGCACTACCGATAACTTCATTTAATATGATGAACTTTTGGCAGAAAGTTTCTGAGCAAAGCATATCTCCTGGTTTAAATTTCGCCGTTTTCCCTTCATTCAAGTGAGCATACCAACTTAGCACCGTTTAATGAAGGATCTTCTAAGCATTCTGGATTCTTGCAACAAACAATTTCGAAGTCGGTTTTTGATGCTGAATCGTATAACTTTATACTTCTGTGTGCGGGCATACCACAATGGCATATTGGCTTCTTAAGTGCTGGTATATCATTACCATAGGTAAATGTAGTAGCAACTATCAATAGTTTTCTATTATGGCGAGCCGCAATAAGATCTCCATCTTTTAATTCATGTATGTTCATTATGGAGTTAGCTTCCTGATAAGCAATATTGTCGACTCCTGTGTATGTTCATGGTAGCTATCTGAGCACGTCTCGAAGTTATGCAATTCACCCGTTTTTATATTTAGTACACGAATATCTACACAGGCGAAGTTTGAGCATCTGCAGACTATCTCAGAATTCGGATTCCATCTCCATAGATCAAAAGCAGCGAGTTCAATGACGATAAACGTTTCGCATCGGTTATGATGCCATATAAGATCTCCTTCATGAATTTTCATTTTATTAAAAATACCACGTAAATTATGCATAATGCACAAAATAAAATAATGTGTCAATCATTTTATTTTGTGGTATTATACGTACATGTCAATATTAAAAATATCCGGGCACCGACGTCGGATGATAAAGTGGACATTTTTTAAAGACTATTATGTACGCCGTGCATACTACAGCATGACACGGATGAGTCGCATCAGGGGCCCAAAAAGACCAAGGATTATCAAAAATAAGCGGCAGCGGCGTTAACATTTCACTAGCAAATGAATACCTAACTACTATGATAGATATAACTGATATGTCACAACAAGAACTAATCTCTTTGATAGAAGAGATCAAAGAAATTATATGGTCAGGTGATGAAGATAGCGTCGCCGAACTTCAAGACTTACTGGGAAAACAAGATTCATGGAAAGAAGAATATTAAGTATGTTAAAGTATTTCTTTGGTGATAAATTATAAAAAATGAATAATCCTACATTGCTTCATGTTATTAAAGCTCCTAATAAATTACTTCGCGTACCGTCACAGGCAGTAGGGGTTGTTAATGACAGTACACGAAAACTGATCGAAGATATGTTTCATACTATTGATCAACACGGCTCAATTGGCCTCGCTGCGACACAAGTTGGAAGGACTGAGCGTGTCATTGTCGTTGATGTTGAGCCTCTTGATGCTGATGGTGAAGACACCAGCAACGTCAAGAGCCATGGACGCTTGGCAATCGTAAACCCGAAGCTTGTTGAATCCCGAGGCTCATCTATATGGACTGAGCGTTGTATGTCGGTCCCTGGACAATCAGGTAAGGTTGAGCGTTCAACGTATATTAAAGTTCAGGGCTTAAATGAGAATGGCGAAAATATTGAGGTTGAAGCTTTTGGCCTGCTTTCATGCTGCTTACAACATGAAATTGATCATTTGGATGGCAAGCTATTTTTTGATAGACTTTCGAGGGTGAAGCGTGATATTCTGCTTCGGAAGATGAAGAAATATCAAAAGAGGGTATTGGGTAGACGTTAATTCTTTTCTATGCTGCCGATGTCTATATTAGCATCGACGTCTACTAGTACGGTAACAAGCGCTTTGATATCATCGATGCCTACAGCATATGCTAAATTTTCCATAGTTTGTTTAGTAACTCTTGTTGAACTGTCGCCCAGTCTTTCGTCTTTTAAACTTGTTGGAACGGCAAAAATCATTCCAACAAGTTGATTTTCTTTATTGAAAATCGGTGAACCAGATGACCCTTGTGACGCCGGCAGAGTAAATATATGGTAGTCTTCATATATACCTGAGTAGAACCCTTCAAAGACCATCATCGTTTGTTTCGCAGACATACTTTCTGGCGCTGCTAAATTAAATACACGCTCACCAAGTGATGGTTCAGTTTCTGTGATTTCAACTGGCTGCATCCAATCGGGCGAGTGCGCAAATATCAATATACAAGAATCCGATGCATCAGACTTTACAAATGATAGCGCTTCATACGAATCATAGTTGAAATCTTTAATTACAAATTGATGGTTTATTACGTCTCCTTTAATCTCTTGCTTGGTATTACACATATGCTTTGCTGTTAGGACGTATGCAACGCCAGTATCATGTATTGATTTGTAAATCACGACACCAGATGCAGAAGCTATTCTAATATTTATCGGGCATACATCTGCTGCTGTGCTTGTTAACGCCAACGATGGTGTGCATGTCCGCTCAAAAGTCTTACTTCTGACAGTGACAAAAGAATTGAAGGGGAGATTTTTTGTGTCATGAACTGCGGCGATTTGTGGGGCAATATTAATGCTAGCGCAGTTTGGTACATTACTGCATGCAATACTGAATGTGAACAAACACATTATCAATGCTATATTTCTTCTCTGAGTGTTCTTACGATTAAACATAATATTAATTATAGAAAAACTAGAATTAAATTACAATGACGTAGCAATATATAATATATAATGGACAATATCAAAAGGCTTATTAAAGAAGTTTTAGCAAAAACACTTCTTTCGGAAGGTAGGATTGATGACTTAAAAGTTAAGTATCCTGACCATATTAAAATAATTGATAGATTAGCTATTGCAGACCCGTCACCTACAAAAAAGTATCTTGACTGGATGCTAAAACAAGCAATTAATGATGAACCTGTTGCAGAAATTGTCAACTTAATAAAGAAATTTGAAAAAGAAAAGCAAAGACTGCAAGTTAAAGATATAAATTCATATGCTACGCTGGCCGATTTGCGAAATGCTTTTGAAATTCTCGGAACTTCAAAAGGCGAAGACAAAAAACTTGCCAAGAGTGGTGCTCAGGTAATATATGCACAGGGAAGCATAGTCGTCTTGAGAGTTACGACAAAGGAAGCGTCATGTTATTATGGTAGGGGGACAAAGTGGTGTATCGCTGCTACTCAGTCTCATAATTATTTTGCTTCATATGTTAAGAGAGGGGTGAAGTTTTACTTTATTATCGATAAATCAAAAGATAAAGATGATAAGTACCATAAGATAGCAGTCGCAATGGTGCGCACGGAAGTTAAACCTTTCACACAACAGAATTTTGATGCAACGGATGCTACATTTAGCGCCGATATACTCGAGAATATGGTGGGTGATGATGTTATAAAAGTCATTCACGAAGACTGCATGAGTTCGGGAGAAATGTTGTTATATACTTTGTCAAAAACTGATGATCAGGAACTCATTAAAAAGTATGCGAATGATAAAACTTGTCAGACGGTGCTACTCGAAAATCCGAATACGCCATCAGAAATCAGAGAAAAGCTTTTTAATGAAACAAGCGATGAAACATTGCATGCTCATATCAGTGACATGCTGTATGACGAGCCCGTGAGTATCACTGGGCCACTCGTCACTGATCTAATAAACTCAGGCAGAGTAAGATCCGCGGCTACCGCGCTACGCGTATTCGAATATGGAGAGGGATTTAAATACACTAATGATTTAATAGAGGCAGCGCTTGCAGCGAATGATGAAGGAGTTAACTATTTCATAGCAAGATATGCGTCAGAAGAAAATGGTGTAACAAAACAACGACAAAATCAAATATTTGATAGTGGGAATGAGTCAATTGTGAAGGGATTTTTGGATGGGTATGCCAGGAATTGGGATGACAACCCGGTATTATCGATTAAATTACTGAAAGCTATTATGTCTTCTCCAGAGCTCGTTCCAGAAGCATATTTTAAATGGATATACAAAGGCAACACAGACAATTTATTCAAGTATATTAAAGCGCTACAAAAACAGCTTAGTCCTGATGCATATGAGGACTTCGTAAAACGTACAGCAGGTGTGTTACAAGACGCCGCGTTCATGCAAGATGATGATTGGGATGGTAATATCTCTGCGATCGCAACATCAGAGATGATCGCAGAGGCAGCTGGGGCTATTGCGTATTATAATAATCTATATAATAAAATTTATGATGGGCATTTGACGTCTGGTGAAACGCATGATGGTCAACCGATTGATTTCAAAAACTACATAGATTTCGTCCATTGGGTAGATGAAGAAATTAAAATTTGGGAATCATTTGTATGATTTCTGATATTAGTCTATACTGGACTACATACCTAATAACGAAATCTCTTAAGATGCCCTCATCTTGCCACTTTGGGAAATTCACGACTCTAGATGAAAAATTTCGATTTCTTACTGATTTATGCAGAAAGGGCATTATTGTTGGTACTCAGGCAAGTGAGGTTTTAACCGCAGGCGGAGATAAACACCTTATGTGGGTTGATATTGACATAAGAAATTGGAGTTATTTCTATGAATGGGAGAGAAGTAGCGAATTCCCATTTAAGGAAAATTCATATATAGCAATACCATCGACAACGGGAAAAGTTCATTTATATGTTATAACAAATAGGCCACTAAGAAATAATGAATGTTATGGCATGTATGAGTTCATTGGAAATACAATGAAAAATGACATCAAGCACGCCTTAGACAGAGTATATGGACCGAACATGTATGCACAAATCTATTTACCAGGGTCAAGCAAGAAAGACATGCGACTTCCTCAGCATCTCCTTGAAGAAAAAGATGGTATGTTTTTTCTCCCGAAGTTAAGGAAAGTCTCTTCAAGCCCTTCAGTTTGGAGAAAAGAGAAAGAAATTTATTTAAAAGACACTCCAGCTCCAGATAGGGCTGCAAGCTATTATTTAAAATAAAATCATTTTTTATTGAACAAAGCTTTTTCCTAGTGGTATATATTAATCACAACGAAGGTTAAAACTGCTATGTATAATCATATTAAAATTTGCGCAAATGAAAGATGGGACTATTTAACTAATCCCATTCACTTTTTGCGTGTAAGTGATAAGACAGCGCAAGGTACAAAACTACCAACCTAGTTTCCTGCCCTCTTTCAAGTAACCTTTAGGCCTTGAAAGAGGTTGGAAGAGTTATTTGAAAATTGAATAAAAGAAAAATTTATATTTATTTTATGTGTTAAAGTGAAAATTTCGCTTTATAATATAAACACAACAAAGATAAATAATAATGCCTGTGTAGTATAATGCTTATTACTCTTGTTTTGTAATCAAGAAATGGGGGTTGAATTCCTCTCGCAGGCTTTTATGGTGCTCGTAGCTCAATGGTTAGAGCTTTCGGCTGTGGTCCGAACGATGAGGGTTCAATCCCCTTCGAGTACCTCTGGTTACGTTAGTAAGTCGGTATATACTCTGCGCGCGAGTAATAGTGGTTCGAATCCATTCAAGATGTTTTCATCTGGTGTCTGGTTGACAAGCCAGGTTCGACTCCTGGTAACGTAACTTTTGGAAGGTAATACCAGATTGGTTCTGGTCGCTGTTTGCTAATCAGTGGGTTCTTAAAAGTGGATGGAGTTCAATCCTTCTGCCTTCCGTTAAAAATAAAATATGTCATTGGATATTATAGGTGATAAAATAAATTATGAGTAATGATCAAACTGACCAAGAGATGGAAGAGTCTTTTAGAAAGTTAAAGGAAACCATCAAGGATGCAACCCAGCGTATTGATGATGAACTAAAAATTGCTTGGCGGGCTCTGGGGCGTGCTGAGTTCATTCAGAATATGGTTACGAAGGTGGGTGGGAACATTCACAAGTTTGCTGATTAAAGAATAAGAATTTCAATTTTGTTTTAAATTAAGTGTTAAATGAAAAAAAATGTTATATAATTATTTAACATGATGAGGTTAAAACAAAATCGAGTATGCGAGTATGATGTTTAATGGATAGCATGCAAGATTTCCACTCTTGATGTAGGGGTTCGAATCCCCTTACTTGCTTATTGGGGAAGCTATAAGGATAGCATCTGGTTTTGCACACCGGAATGAGCGGGAGCGTTACCCGTCTTCTCCATAATGTTACATAAAAATTGGAAGAAAATATAAAAGAAATAAGTCTAGCTCGTATAGAAGTATTACGGCACACCTGCAGTGGGTGCAGAAGATGGGTCGAAACCATCGCTAGACCTTGATTGCGAGAAATATCCTGCTTTTAATTAAGCTGCTGGCTAGAGGATGTATTAACATTCGTTAATATAACACCCGCTGAGAGAACGGGTGCCAATTACAGGCCCAAAAGGCTAGTTAGTTGTAATAGGATTTATGCTTTTTTGATGTTAACGGTAGCATGCTGGTGTGAAGTACCAGATGTAGTGGTTCGAATCCACTAAAAAGCGTTTTGGTGCTATAGTAGGGAAGTATGAACGTCTGTCTGATAAACAGAAGATCCTGGAGCGTTACCAGGTAGCACCATCGATTGAGTAGCTAAATGGTTAAGGCTTTGGTCTGCAAAACCAAGATTGTGAGTTCGAGTCTCATCTCAATCTTATGAAAATAAAATTTAAAAATGTTGTAATTTGATAACTAATGAGTTATAATAACTACACACTGGATGATTAAAGCCATTCATGATTACGGGGAACTAGATTATTATGGAGATAACCCAGGCTGTAAACCTGGTCGCCTTAGGGTGCAACTGAGTTCGATCCTCAGGTTCCTCATTCAAATCATTTTGTGATTTGTTTCTTTGAAAATTGAATAAAATGTAAATTGGGATTATAGTATTAATGTGTTAATATAGCCGACTCTTAATCGGACAGATCCGGGTTCGAATCCCGGTAATCCCATTAGATATTAAATATATTCCGGCCTTTGCAATAGCAGTGTTGCATTGGATATAGGTTCATAGCCTAGGTTAATATCTAAAATCGTCATATTGGTGAAAATATCGCGCCTCATTTGGATTGAGGAATTGAAGTATAAACTCTTCATATGACAACCATAAGGTAGTATAATGGTAGTACACCCGCACGATTAAAGCGGGAAATGAAGATTCGAATTCTTCCCTTATAAACCCTCCATAGCACAACTGGATTAGTGCAATGGCCTTTTAAGCCGGAGGTTCCAGGTTCGAGTCCTGGTGGGGGGATTTTAGTTAATAGTATATAGCAAACGCTAAGCATTTCTGTATAATACGGAGGGTTTGTTATGTTATTGTTAGCTGATTATGAAGGAATGTCGAAAGACGAAGTAAAAGAACAAATTTGTGGAGATTATGATATTACATTGGCAGAGCTTAACCGCTTCAAAATTTTAATTGCATACCAACATGAAGGTTCCTGGGGGTGTGATTCTGGATCTTGGTTTGTATTGAGAGAAAGAAAGACAGACAAATTGTTCCTGAATCGGGGTGGACACTGTTCATGTTATGGTTTTGAGGGACAGTTTGAACCAGGACTAGTTACTAAGAAATATCTTTTATCAAGGAGTTTTGGGTTTCCGAGAGGGGGCTATGATAACGATGATAAATCAGATTTTTTGAAGGTATATGTCGAAAGCGTTATCTTTCCAAGTTCCTGAGTGGGTTTAGCTTTTTTAATCATCGGCGGGACCAATATGGAGTTTTCGGATCTCATTAAAACCATTGACGCGGATTGGAGGATATAGGTACCTCGGTGGCCTCATAAGCCACAGGGCCCAGTGCAAGTCTGGGATCCGCAATTGTTTATAACATATAGTGGTAATGATGTATGTTATAAGCGTAGTAAAGTAGTTTAAAATAGAACAGCTCCCGTATGAGGGGGAAGATATAGGTGAAAGACCTATCTTTACTTTTTTGGATGAGTATGGTTATTGGTAAAATCAAGTCGCTGTAAACGACCCGGCTTCGGTCTTTGGGGGTTCAACTCCCTCCTCATTCATTTATCCGTTGGTAGTTTAAGGGTAAAACATCGTTCGGCCTCTAAGGGGTGGCGAAGACGTGGGTTCAAATCCCGCTATACGGGTAATTAAAGATAGTGTTAGCGGTAACACGCCAATCCTGTCTCACGGCCGAGAAGGGTCGGAAATGTGCGGTTCGAATCCCACTCTTCAAATTCACTGGGTATGGTGAAGTTTGGTATCACACGCGGTTTGGGACCGTGAGAACAGGGGTTCGAATCCCTTTGCCCAGAGTTGATTTTAACTAGACGACCACAAATTTGGTGTGGCGCCTGATTCCGTGTCAGGTTTTTTGCAGGTTCAAGCCCTGCCGTCTAGATCGATGTGCACCAGAGAGATAAGGCTGTTACCGGACTCTGCTTTGGGGTCAAACTGGCAAGCTCGCGATTGCCGGGCCATCGACCAAATAAAATTTTATTTCCCCCGTCGGTCCAGTCAGGAGTGGACGTTGCGTTGTCACCGCAGAGATCATGAGTTCGAATCTCATACGGGGGGCTTAAATAATAGAGATATTATTTTCCGGAGGAAGAAATATGAAGGTTAAGCAAGGATAACAAAAGAGGGGGAATAATTCCCCCTCGATCGGGTGAATAGTTCAGTGGTTAGAACGGTCGGTTGTTAACCGATTGGTCGCGAGTTCAAGTCTCGCTTTGCCCTTTTAGATTAAGCTACTATAATTAGTAGTATGAAGAAAGTATTGTTAACATTGGTAATAATTTCATTATTAAGTTGCAAAACAGTAATAGACTTAAAAGTAAGAGAAGGGGGAATTTTTCCAGTATGCTTGTTTATAGATGATATACCAAGCAAGAAACTTAAGCCTTTTGAAGAAGAAGTTATTTTCTGGAATAGGAAGATGAAAGAAAAAGTTTTTAAAATTTCTCCTTTTTGCAATGACAGTGATGATCTTGTGCCGGTAGCATTCGTAAACACACTCCCACGAAGGTGTGGATATTATGGTTGTATAATGATAACAAGACACAACAGAAAAATAATCTTTCGGCAAGTTTTTATTCAGAATAAAGCAAAACGAGAAACCATAAGACATGAACTTGGGCATTTGCTAGGTTGCCGACATGAAGATGTTGCGCCACCTTGTGATTTCTTGTAGTAAATATGATAGAGCTTTTGTACGCTAATCGGTCAAGCGGCCAGGTCGAGGGTCTGGTGTTTGGTGGTTCGAGTCCACTCAAAAGCATTGAATGTGTAGTATAACTTAGCGGTTATATTTTTGTATGCTAGGATTCACTCCAACGCCTGCAATCTGGTAGCCTATAAAGTACCGTAGAAAGAGCCTTATGGAGATCATATGCCCATAAGAGTATCGAAGTCAGATCATACCGCATTCATCTGGGACGTTAGTGTAATTGGTAACACAAAAGATTCCAAATCTTTTAATCAGGGTTCGAGTCCCTGGCGGCCTGTTTCGGCACTGTAGCCCAATCGGTAGGAGGCATCTGGTTTAGGACCAGAACAGTATGGGTTCGAATCCCTTCAGTGTCATATGAATGATTTTATTCCTGGTGATCTTGTTATTCTTAAAGATGATATTCAAGAATTAGAGATGGAGCTTGTTCAAAGTAAGATTCCGAAGTATATAAACTATATTACACATTTTATAAAGAAAGATGAGCCTATGATAGTTCTATATGTTGATCACGCAGAAGCGGAAGATGTCTCGCTCTGCGTTTATTCTGTTAAGCATAAAAGCGTATATAAGTCTTACTATGACTCTGATTTCTATGCTACAGGCTCTATATTTCATGATATAAACCTTTCAATACAAAGAGAAATTGTAATACGCACTGACCAACATACAAATGCATTTGATATAATTGTATCAAGATATAATACATGCATTTGTTTTAAAAAAGTTAGTCAAATTTCGCCCCTATAAACCAACTGGTAGAGTTATCAGATTTAAAATCTGAGTGTTGGCGGTTCGAATCCGCCTAGGGGTACTTGCCTTCGTAGACCAACTGGTAGAGTCATTGGGTTCAAATTCCAAAAAGTGCCGGTTCAAACCCGGCCGAGGGCATATGCTCGCATGATGTAATGGATAGCATCTCAGTCTTCTAAACTGATCGTGAAAGTTCGAGTCTTTCTGTGAGTGTTTATTTCTGTAGTTCAATGGATAGAGCGCGGCGCTACGAACGTCGAAATGGGAGTTCGAATCTCTTCAGAAATGTGAAATTAATGCAGCTATGATGTTTAACAGTAGCATATCAGCTTGCCAAGTTGAAAGTATGGGTGCAAATTCTGTTAGCTGCTTATATATATAGATATGAAGATATCAATTAAAGACCTCAAGGGGATGATTCAAGAGTCAATGGATTGCAAAATTGACGAAGGCCCATTAAAACGTGCCGCAGCAGGATTGGCAACTGTCGCAGCTTTATCTGGGCCCATGGATACTTCTGCAGCGGAACCTAAGGCAGAGCAAGCTATCGAATATAGCAAATCCGACATTGCAAGCTTAATTAAGAAAGCTGCTATCAAGCATAAAGTTCCATACACAATTCTTGACGCAATGGCATGGACTGAGTCTAGATACAACCCCTCGGCCAATTCAGGCGTGGGTGCCATTGGTGTTATGCAGCTTATGCCAAAAACTGCAGAGTATCTAGGTGTTAAAGACCCTTGGGATGCAGCACAAAATATCGACGGCGGAGCAAGATATTTAAAGAAGCTTATAAAGATGTTTCCAGGTGATTTGCGAAGTGCGGTTGCAGCTTATAATGCTGGCCCAACAAACGTTAGGCGCCATGGTGGTGTTCCGCCATTCGAAGAAACACAAAAATACGTAAAAAAGGTCTTTGGACGATCTTCAAATAGTTACAATGACTAGTGTAATAAAAGAGTTTATTTCATTAATTTTAGAAGCCCCTGTATCAAGGCTTTCATCTGTAAAAGACAGGCTTGTTACAGGGGTAGCATCAGAGACACAGTTTGATGCTTTTATAAAGGCAAAAAAAGATGATCCTGGTCTTTCTACGCTGCAGTCAAATGAAGTGTTCGAGACCCTTTATAATAAAAATAAAAATGCATTTTCTTTGTTTAAGGGTGAAGATCCATTATGGATTGTCGTTCCTTCGACAACAGGTAAAAATAAATGGGGGTATGCATTGGCCGAACGCCTTGAGCAAGACTTTGGCGGAACCGCATCAGATATTTTAACAATAAAGTCGGACCTCTCTATTAAGAAAAAGCAATCTTATTTAAAACGAGCGGATGATATAATGACCGCAACGTCGGAACGCATCCCAGAAGAATATATCGGCAAAACGATTGTTCTTGTCGATGATTCATTACAAACAGGCGAGACGATAAACTCTGCAATTATAGCTTTGAAAATACTCGGTATAGAAGAAGAACAAGTTTTTGCATGCGTTCTTGTTGCCAGACCCCAGTATACAATTGAGCCACGGGCACATGATCTTGTAAAAGCTACAAAAGCATTATATATAGCGCTAAGCCAAGCAGGAACAGCCCGATCAGCGGTTGTTGTTAGAAATGCTATGAATAAAGCATTTGTCGGAGGGTCGAAGGCACAGCTCCAGAAATTTATTCTACAACTTGGGACTGTTTACGAAAAAGGGTGGTGGAGTCTAGATGCTCCAATCATGAAAACACAAAAAACAAAGATTCCTTTAAGGCTTTACAACGATGTAAAGAATAATGAGTTTTATTAGGGAACATAGCTTAACGGTAAAGCGCTTGTCTTACATACAAGATGATGAGAGTTCGATTCTCTTTGGGCCCATCTTATGAAAAAGTTATTGACTTCAACTGGAAGGTTGGTATATTCTGGACAAAATGAAGGGTTAAAGCTTAATCTAGAAATAGATAAAGATATTGCGCGATATTATCGAGCACTAATACCAAAGTATATGAAATGCCAAGTGCCCAGATATCCCCCACATTGTACAGTTGTAAGACCATTTAAGGAAACTCCTTTATGCTTAAAAGCTTGGGGAGAATTTGATAATGAAATTGTACAATTTAAATATGAGCCGACTGTATATTTCGATAATGTATATTATTGGCTTAATGTTTGGTGTGATAGACTCACAGAGCTACGTGCTGGTCTCGGCATGCTTCCTAGAAGTAAATGGACATTACCACCCAAGCAATACTATAAATGTTTCCATATAACAATCCCGAATAAAAAGTATTAATGTCCCTTAGTCTAATTGGCAAGACACTTGATTTTGGTTCAGGCGTTAGAGGTTCGAGTCCTCTAGGGACAATTTAAATGAAAGATAAGAGCGGAATAAAGATCCATAATACTTATGGCGTTGGCGAAGGTTGGACGCCTATAATTGATCAGCTTATAATTGATCTAGACAAACTTGGCTGGAACCGCAACGTAACGCAAATAAAAGAAAAATTTGGTGAGTTGCGGTTTTACACAAAAAGCGTTACGCCACAAATGTTTAAGTTAATTTGTCGTACAGAAGACGCATCTTGCTCAATTTGTGAGATTTGTGGTGGTGATGGTGAATTAATACATGTTAACCGCTATTCTTGTACACGCTGTCCAAACCATAAAGATATCTTATTCGAAGAAAGTTATCTTTAGCATGTAATAATGTTTTTTCTTGATTTATAATATATTTAATACGCCCCTATAGTTTAGTGGTTTAGAACACTGGCTTTTCACGTCGGCGACCCGAGTTCGATTCTCGGTGGGGGTATTTTGGTGCTATAGTAGGGAAGTATGAACGCTGGTTTGACATACCAGAAATCCTGGAGCGTTACCAGGTAGCACTATAGATGGAAATCATAAACAAAGATAACCTCAATGAGTTGGCAATTGGTGATATAATTTTTGTTAAGACACGTTACAGCGAAAATTTGCTAGTTTTTTTTGGGTTTGTAAATGATGATATCAATGATGCGTACAAAGAATTTGCTTTTTTAAATCTTAAGTGGATATCACCTGGTATAGGACATCTCCCAAAAAGCTTTTTGATCGGTCATAAAATACTTGCAAGAATAAGCCAGAAAACATTCTAATGCAATGAATATTTGGATATATGTAACAACACTTTCATATAAAATCTATACTAGAAAAGAGCGTGATGAATCATGAACATGATAGATGATGGCATGCAAGCCTTTACAAGAAATAATATTATGAATCTAAAGTTTGGTGATATTATGCTTGCAAAACACTTATTCACTCCTATCATTTTTTTATCTTTTACTGATAGTAGATATCTTTCTTGCATTGCAATTGATGAATTACCAAGAACTATAGAACTCAATATAGCGTCACTTATCTCTATAGCAGGATATAATGTTATCATAAAATATAAAAAATGATTGCGTGTACATTTTTTTAAATGCGTGTTATAATTATTTTAATGGAAGCGGTCCGTGGTGGACGAGGGCCTGGTTTTGAAAACCAGTAGGGCGATGCAAGTCGTTTTGGGGGTTCGAATCCCTTCGCTTCCTTAATGTTAAGAGTAAAATTACAACAAGGCACCCTTTTGTTTAAGAGGTCTAACGTTAAAAAGATAAAAACTTTATCAAAAAAAGACCCTAGATTTCATTTAGATCTTGTCGGAAGCCTCGATAAAGACACAGTTGTTAGATTGTTAGACCCAGAGTCTAGTACACCTAGCCCTTTTCATGCTGTTAGCATAAGGCAGCAAAAATACCTCATATGTAAAGTTATGGTATGTGCTTAATCTGTATTGAATTTGAAAAAGAGCGACTGTCATCATATGATGCATTTAAAAATATCGGGGAATTGGGCCTAACTGCTGAGCATTTGCTTGAGGTTCTTGACTTAATTAAAGATGCCCAAATTAATGAAATGTGGGACGAAAGATTCGAAGAAATGAGCATGAGCATGAGTGATGAAACCGGGTGATTTAGTCGTAATACCAGGAAGATGTATAGTTATAAACTATAACATAATCCCATTATCGGAATCTGACCCACCCTATAAGGGTGCGTACATAATTATGCCAACTACACTCATGATTGTTTTATCACATGATAAGCATATATACAAAATTTATCATGATGGTAATATTCTATCATTTAGAACAGAAAGGATGCCACCCAAGAAGGTAGCCTCTGTAGGGATATAGTTCAGTGGCAGAATGTCACACTCTGACTGTGAAGACTGGGGTTCGAACCCCCATATCCCCATACACCAGCGAAGCATAAATAGCATATGCATCGGTCTCATAAGCCGAAGATAAAGGGTGCAAGTCCCTTGGCTGGTATTTGCCACTCTAGTACAAAGGAAGTATACTTGTTTCGTAATCAAGTGATGGGAATTCGATTTTCCCGAGTGGCTTATTTCGTGTAAATAGAAAATAATATGAATTAAAATAAATTATGAAACTTACAGAGGAAGTTGTATCCACAAAAATTGTACTTAAAGATGTCATTTGTAATCAATGTGGTGAATCTTTAAAAAACAACTCTGATCTCTCCTATGAAGGTATAATAGAAGTTGGTAGCTATGGGGGTTATAACTCAATTATTGGTGATGGGTGTTTTTACGAATTTTCGCTATGTGAAACTTGTTTAAAGCGGATGTTTAATACATTTAAGCATAGCCCATTCCAAGACCAGACAGAAGCGGACGAATAATTATGACAGAACAAAAAATATGGTTTACATCAGATTTACATTTTGGACACAAGAACATTCTAAAATATTGCCCCACGAGGAAATTCTCTTCCGTTGAAGAGATGGACGCGGGGATAGTTAAAAATTGGAATGAAGTTGTTGGAAAGAATGACAAAACATATCTGTTAGGTGATGTGTCCTTTTACCATAAAGACAACAAAGGGCTTAATTTACTCAATCAACTGAATGGTGAAATATTTCTGGTGCGTGGAAACCATGATTACACAAAGAGTATCGAAGAATATGGTAGTCGATTTACGTGGATTAAAGACTATTATGAACTTACAGTAATGGACGAAAGCCTTAAGTATAGGACGGAAAGCGGTAAACTTCGTGGCGGTAAGCAGAAGATTATTTTATCACACTTCCCATTCTTAGTGTGGAATCACGGACATAATGGCGCTTGGAATCTCCATGGACATTCACATGGCTCGTTGCCTGATGATCCGAATGCATTGAGAATTGACGTTGGCGTTGATTGTCATGATTGCTATCCAGTTTCATATGAAGCTGTGAAAAAGTTAATGTCTGTCAAAACGTGGAAGCCCGTCGATCATCATGGAAATTTATAATTTTGTGTATTTTTTAATATCTATGCTGTATTATTAATACATGGTAAACTTAATAGGTGATGCATCAGACTTTGCTGTAAAACGCCATGGCGAACAAAAATATGGGCGAAAACCCTATCATGTACATTTATTAGATGTCGTTAATGTGCAAAAGAGGTTCCACGATTGGTCAGAACTAACTCAAGAGTTGATTGACGCATCATGGTTGCATGATACAATTGAAGATACTGATGTTACATATGGTGACATTTTGTTCTCCTTTAACCGAAAGACGGCCGATCTTGTTTTTGCTGTTTCAAATGAAGAGGGCAAAACAAGAAAAGAAAGACACATTCGTGTTTATTCAAAAATTAGAGGTACAGAACAAGCAATAATTTTAAAGCTTGCAGACCGTATTGCGAATATAGAACAATCTATAAGTTACGGCCGGATCGGCAGGAAGCCGCATAAATTGTTTTCAATGTATCTTAAAGAGTGGGAAGGCTTTCAAAAAGCTCTTCGTGGTCGTTGTGCAGGAGAATCGTATATTGCTAGAGCAATGTGGGAACATCTAGACGAACTCTTCATTATTGGTAAAGAAAACTTGGTCAGTGAATGAAAAGATATCCTACTATACCCAAAGATATAAACAGAAGCATTGATGTTTATGCATTTGATAAGCTGGATGGCTCAAATATAAGGGCGGAATGGACTAGGAAAGCAAAAGTTTTTTCAAAATTTGGAACTAGAAAAAGGCTTCTTGATAAAAATGAAAAGCCTTTGGGCGAAGCTTGCAACTTGATTATTGAAAAATATCAAGCTGACTTAACAAAAATCTTCGTAAAAGAACGTTGGGAAAAGGTTATTTGTTTTTTTGAATTTTTTGGTGAGAATTCGTTTGCAGGAAACCACGAAGATGAACCTCATAATGTAATTTTATTTGATGTTAACCCTCATAAAAAAGGGATTTTGCGACCAAAAGAGTTTTTATCAAAATTTGCACATTTAGACATACCAGAGCTTCTCTACCACGGGAAAGCAAATAGGGAGTTTCAAGAGCAAGTAACATCAGCCACCCTACCAGGAATGACGTTTGAGGGTGTTGTATGTAAATCAAACATAAAGCATAACCCAATAACTTTTAAAATAAAAAATGCACGCTGGATTAAGAAGCTTAAAGAAATGTATAAAGGTAATGATGCTTTAATAGAAGAATTGCTATAATGAAAAAGAATAAGCTTAAAAAATTACGCACCAAATTTCGGAATGACGTTTTTCAAAGAGATAAAAATTTATGTGTCATTTGTCAAGCAGCCGCTGTAGATGCTCATCATATAACTGACAGGCATGAAATGCCCAACGGAGGCTACGTCAAAGAGAATGGTATCTCGCTGTGTGCTTTAGATCATACAAGAGCAGAGATGTTTCATAGAAGTGAAAAAGAAACATGGTTTCAAGATGCCCATCCAGACGATCTTTATAGGTTAATTGGTTCATCTCACGATTTAGCATTAAAAAAATCTGAAGCGTTATCCGAGGGAGTTTAGCTATGGTCGGAACAGACAATAAAACTATCGAAGAAACTAACACGAAAGACGAAGAAAAATTTGAAGAGCCAAAGATGTACAAAGTCGTTCTACATAACGATGATTATACGCCTATGGATTTTGTTTCAAAGATACTTTGCCAAGTATTTCATATGCAAGAAGCTGCAGCCGATAGTGTAACACTAGCAGTCCATGAGAAAGGTAAGGGTATCGCGGGTGTCTTTACAAAAGAGATAGCAGAAATGAAGGTAGCGACTACCAAGTTTTTATCAAAAAAATTTGAGCATCCTCTGGAAACAACAATGGAACAAGAATAGTTATAAGAGCAATTAATGCACACTAGTTATTGTAAACAACACTTTACGCAATGCGATATGGGGACAATCAAGTATGAAAAAAATTAATGCCGCAGGCATTTTATTGGGGTTGGGTATTGCTGCCACAGCAGGCTTTATTACAACCTCAGGTGACATCTCAGCAGGTCGGCTAACAGCGGACGGAACAATCAAGATCGGTAACTCAGACCCTATTCCATTAGAGCTTGATTTAGCAATTAATTTCACCCCTGTGGACAGTGGCATCCATCAGGATGCTTCAATTCCAGACAGTGGCGTTTGGCCAGATGCTGCAGTGGCAGACAGTGGCGTTTGGCCAGATGCTGCAGTGGCAGACAGTGGAACATTACCCACTGCCTCATGTGTGTACCCTGGGTCGACTACTAAGATTGTACATTACTGCCCAAACGGAAATGACAATAATGACGGCTCAATTTCTTCACCCAAGGCTACGATGCAAGCACTCGGCAATGATATTCGAGCCATGAAGGTGTCGACGCAATTTCTTTTATGTAGAGGCGGAAGTTGGCCGGCGGGTTACAGGTTAAGACCATTGGCACAAAATGACGCTAATGGTAACATTATTCATGCAACAGTTGGTGCGTATGGGCCAGTAAGCAGCCCCAATCCTGTCGTGAATGGTGCGATCAAAGTGATGGCTGGAGATCCAACTACGATGTATGGTAACATATCATTTTTTGATCTTACGCTACGCGGAACTGGTGATGCAGACGGCAATGCTGGCTTTTTCTACTATAATAGTGTAACTAACGTTGACATGTGCAATGTCGATGTTAGGGACTTTAACATTGGAGTTCAATTTGCTATGTGGGGAGGTAAAAACTTTATTTTACGAGAAAGCTATATTGCTGACAATCACGGCCAGGGAGTTCTTGGAGCAGGAATTGATACTTACGTTTTGGGTAACATCTTTAAGAATAATGGCTATGCCACCGGAACAGGTAAGCAGGGTCACAACATGTACATTTCAGGCGGCTCAAACATCTTAGTTCAAGGTAATACCAGCCTTGATAATGGTCACGGACAGCCTGGTAAATGTACGCAGGTTGTGATTGCTGTTCATGGCGGAACTCAAAACAGAGTGCGTATCATTAATAATACTATCAAAGAGGTGCAAGGCACGGCTCAGCAGGGATGTTGGGGTATCGCTATTGATGCCGCTTCGGCGGGTTCTAACGGCTGTATCGATTGTGAAATATCAAATAACCATATTGAAAACGTGGGTAATGTGGCAATTGCATTGCAGAATGCAAGTGGGTATAAAATTACGGGTAATACAATTATACACAAGGGTGCAGCTTTTGGTACAAAGGGCATCGCAGCTCCGTCAAGGCCGCCTGAAGATGGTGCGAGTGTCATCCTCTCTGCGGGCGCGGTATCAGGTAATACGTTGGATCTTGAAAGCGGATCATTATGTTTTCTTTATGGGCCTGCTGTGCTAAAATCATCAGATAATAACACATGTGCAGCCGCATTTTTTGCAAATGATATGAATCTTACTGATTGGCAAGCGACAGGGTTTGATGCGAATTCAACATTTACGCAACAGTAGTTTAAAACTTAGGTTCTAAAGCTTAAATGAGGGCCAGTGTTTCTTAATTGAGATACTGGCCTTTGTCATTTTTGATTTATATTTGTTGCATCTAGTTACCTATTGTTATATTTTAATTTAGATGATAATCAAACCACATAATATATTAATTCTATTTGCCAGTTTAGCACTTACGCTAAATGCATGTTCAAATGACAGACCAACAAGACCTGCAGGTAGGGTAACAACTAATGATGTTGTTGAAGCAAAGAAATTCCTCCTTGATGCTAAGTCTTTCAATTTGCAGCATGTTATTGGCATGATTACAAACCAAAGTGTTACAGATCTTGGCGCTATCGAAACAGCAATTAACAAAGATGATGCTATTAGCTCTGTTGATCTTGATAAGGATGATAAGACTGACTGGGTTGGTATAAACGAAAGAGAAGGCGGTGCAATTGACTTCGTTGCTTATAAATCAAGCAACCCGAATGGCCAGCCAACAGTAATAGCCTCGATTACTATTACAAGAAATGCCCAGACGAATGAAGCGTTTGTTTCAGGCGGGTATCCAGATTATGTTGAGGGCTTTGACAGTGGGTACTACGAGTCGTCTATGCCATGGCGGCCAAGGGTTGGTGGATTATATATAGGCTATGGGTACAGAACCTATGTTCCCCGACCAATGTTGAGTATTAGCGTACAACGCCAGCGCCGGATCTCTCTAGCAGCTAGGACAACTAGGACAACCAGAACGATTAAGCAGAAATCTCGGCCTGCACGTTTTAAAATTAAGTCTGCTGCGAAAACAAAGCAGCGACTAAAAGCACAGAGAACTAACGCCAGACCAGCCCCCAGGGGGACAACATTCGGATCACATGCAAATCAGACAACTAAGTTAAAGAACAGAGCCCCTACCAAGGCGAGGGCAAAGGCTACAGGTTTTGGTGCTAAGCGGCCTGCACCGAAGAGGCCAGCAGCTCGACCAGCGCCGAAGAGACCGACACGCAGCTTTTTTGGTGGATCATCTAGCCCATCAAGAAGTAGGAGTACTCCTTCTCGCAGAAGTCGCCCAACACGCTCTCGTTCGCGGCGCCGATAATTAAAAGGAGATAACTAATGGATTGGAAAAAAGAGATGCTGTTTGCGACGATTATTTATCGTCTAGATCAAATTAATGAAGTAATACCCTTTATCACTGCTGGAACAGAATTCGAGTTTATTGATAAAGAGCTTCTTGAAATGTCAAGAGAAAATCTAATTGAACATGTAAGAAAAAATGATGAACTTGTTTGGCAAATTGCAGACAAAGGCAGAGTATTACAGGCAAACTTACTCAAAGTATATGATCAACTAATCAACTTTGAAGTGTTTTCAAACGTTAATCTCACTGTTGATTTACCAGAATCTTTTAAAGCCGGTTCAACAAATGACCCAAGATTCATTGTTCCTAGAGATGACATACAAAGTAATATGTGGCAGTCGGAGGACTTAAGGTTAGCTATGATAACCTTCTCTGCTGAGGCAATACATGAAGTTGACATGTCACCGCACAAGATCGTATTTTTGCAAAACCTAATCGATGGTTACCTAGAGACAGATAATCTTTGGGTTGATTTAAAGTTTGACAGACCATTCAAAGAAGTTGAATCACTAGTTGATAATTCTTATAAGTGGACAAATGTAGCAGAAGACATTGAGGAAGCAAAGTCTGTCATGCAATCGATCTATACAGCTGGCATGCTTGAACAGCAATATAAAGATAGTATTGCTACTGGAAGCGATGAAGATGAGCTTGATGATAGTGAACTTGAAGAAGGGTTTGAAGATGAACTCGAAGAAGATGACGAATTTGAAGAGGAAGAATTCGAAACATTCGATATCATCGTTGAACCATATGGGTATTATGACCCATATGACCCGTATCTTGACTCAGGTGCATTTGGTGTTTTATCCGCTAGGCTGTGGTAATCACCACGTGAACCCCTAATACACAGAATATTTTAATATAATACCCAATAATATTAATATAAAAGTTGACTAGACGTTAACACGGGAACCCAGGATATACTTTGATGTTATATCCTGGGTTTTTATTTATCCGGTGGTCTGGATCATATATGATTATTTATGAAAAATGATAAGCAAAAGCTTGCATATAGATGGATTTTAAATATTGATGGATTTAATAACTTTCTTTTAGTAAAAATATCTCGCCCGAAACTTCATTTTGATGAAACTGGACCTCATATAAAGCCTATAAAAATTACTGTTTTTGATGACTATGACGGCCTTAATGCTAAGGCAGTAATGGCATGGTCGCATGCTTGGGAAACAGAAAAAGCTATAGAAATCAAGATGCTCGGTAGCAGTGGTGAAGTATTAGAAACCTGGAAATATACAGGCGTAAAACTACACAAAGTTAAGTTTAGCACGCTTAATTATACTAAAAATAAGCCTTGTAAAATCAAGATAGCTGTTACGTATAAGGATGTCATTCTTGAATAATTGGTTTGTATATATTATAGTCTGTGCTGATGATTCATTATACACTGGGATTACGACAGACCTAAAAAGAAGACTGAAGGAACATAACTCTGGTAAGGGTGCTAAATACACTAGAGGTAGAACGCCCGTCACGTATCTAGCCTCAGTATCAGTTAAAAACAGATCAGAAGCCACAAAACTCGAGTACAGAGTTAAACAAACAAAAAAATCACAAAAGCTTGATGTTTTATTAAAGATGTAATATTGCACTTTTGTGTTATATTTTAATATAACATGATGGATAATAAATACGGTTGCTGGCCAGGAATTTTTGAGAAATATTACCTGCAGGGTAGCTTATCAAGTTCTGATTTAGAGAATTTTAATTTAATAAGTGACGAAGACTTACGACTAACATCAAAATTTCGCCAGCGGGCCCCCGCGATGTTACAAGCGCGTGATCGGGATGTCTTGTTTGCGATCATGCTTCTTTCTTCCTATACTCCATCTGACGCTAGAGCTGTTCTTTGGCAGATGAAGTGCCCGTTTAAACTAAGAGAAATCATCTGTACTGGAATTACGCACAAAGAAAATCATCGCCTTACCAAATTATTTGGAACAGAGCCTGTGCACCATGACTTGTTGTCTGCTCCCGCACCTGGTGCGGTTGAGGTTATAGTAATGACAGGGATTCCTGGCTCAGGAAAAGATACATGGATTCGTAACCATGCGCCTGATCTTCCTATGGTTTCGCTTGACGCGATTAAAGAAGAAAATGGGTGGACGTTGGCCGACACCAACAAAGCTAAAAAAGTAAGCAGAGAGCGAATGACTTCTCTCATAGAAAGCAAAGTGCCTTTCGTTTACAACGCTACAAATCTCACAAGAAAGAGTAGAAAAAAAATCACTGGCTTTCTTCTAAAACATAATGTTAAAATTAAAATCGTGTATGTTGAAACGACATGCAAAAAGCAGTATTCACAAAACAAAAATAGGGATGCTGCTGTACCAGAAAGAGCTATTAACAGTATGCTAACATATTGGAGTGTACCACAAAGTGATGAGGGACATGAAGTCAGCTACTACGTAGAAGGAGAAGAAATTGAAAATACAAATTTTGTCAGATCTTCATTTTGAATTTGAAAGGCCTGATCAAGAAAAGGCGTTCATTAACTCGCTTGACCCAAGTGGTATTGATGTATTAGTTTTAGCTGGTGACATTACATCATCGAAACGTCTCTTGCCGACGATGAATTTAATCTGCAAGAGATACTCAGATGCGAAAGTTCTGTGGGTTCATGGAAACCACGTTTTTTATAGTTCTACACGAAATGAAGTAGTTCAAAAAACTAATCAAGCCATTAGAGAAAATGAAAATCTTTTTTGGTTAGACAACACTATGGTAGTTATTGATGGCCAAAGGTTCATTGGTGGACCTATGTGGTTCGATTTTAAGCAAGACAACTTTATGTATCATCAATGGCTAAATGATTTTAGCCAGATCAAGGATGATTATGATGTTTGGGTTTATAATGAAAATTCTAAGTTCAAGGACTTCTTGAGGAATAACGCACAAAGTGATGATATTATTATATCACACCACCTACCACACAACAAATCCGTTGCATCTAGGTTCATAGGCTCTGAGCTTAACCGTTTCTTTGTTTGTGACATGCAGTCAGAAATACACTATATTGAACCTAAAATATGGATCCACGGACATACTCATTTTAGCCTTGATTATGAAATACCCACTGAAAGTGGGTCAAAAACTAGAATTGTTGCAAACCCTAGAGGGTATGCTCATATGAATGAAAATTCGCGCTTTAATAAAGATTTCTCTATTGTTGTGTAAACATTCATTCGTATGTTATATAAATTAATATAATAGCAAGGAAAAAATGGAAACTTTAGTATTAGATGCAAGTTACAGGCCAATTGATAAAGTACATTGGACACGTGCATTTACTCTTATCTTTCTAGAGAAGGTAGAAGTAATTGAAGAATATGATAAAGTTGTTCATTCTTCAAGTGACGCTTGGCAAGTCCCATCAGTTATTAGATTTGTAACATACAAAAAAAATAGAAAAAGAGCTATAAAATTTTCAAGAGAAAATGTTTATATACGTGATAAAGGAAAATGTCAATATTGCCTTTTTAAAATAAAAAGACAAGAATTTACTTATGATCATGTTATTCCACGTGCGCAAGGTGGAAAGACAAAATGGAGTAATGTCGTAACAGCTTGCTATAGTTGTAACCAGAAAAAAAGCGACAGAACACCAGAACAGGCTAGGATGCAATTGGCCACTGAGCCTGTAAAACCTAAAAGCTTACCAAATGTATTAAGCTTTAATTTTGTATGGAGAGATGGTATGCCAGAAACATGGCAAAGCTATCTTTATGAACTAAAAGACTGGAACTCTTCAAGCTCTTTTCTTTAAAGCGTAATTTCTAATGAGCAAGATACATGACATAGTAACCAATGTCTTTAAAAAAAAGACATTGGCACCAGATCCACAAACGGTACTCATCAATGAAGAAAAAATGCTTCTATCGATGGTCGAAGACAAATACAAAAAAGATTTCTCAGTGTATTTAAAAACTTTAAGGATGACAGACGAATTAGAAGATTATATATCGGAAAACAAGCAAATATTGACGGCTACAAGCGAACTTATGACCAAACGCTATAAGCCAGATTCTAATAAGGATGTATAACATTGACAAAAACAACACAACCAAAAATAAACGAAAAAGCTAAAATATCATATGTTTGTCGTTATGAGACGGAGATTGATAGACAGCTTGTTTGGTCACAAATGGGACCTTACATAAAGACTGTCCTAGGTAGCGACATCAATAGCGGAGATATACTATTCGTTAAAGCTCCAATGAGAGCTATCAATGAAGTGTTTGATATGGATCTAACAAACCCAGGCGAAGACATAGACTTCTATTCTAGCTACAAGTCTAATGGTATTGTAAGGCTGAGCGAGTTGAAGGGTGATGATTTGCCATCTATCTGGTCTGTGTTAGTTCATAAAGACTCTGATGTAAAGATTATTTCGACTATCGAGCCATGTAAGTTTATAATTAAGGTTAGTGATTTAGACGCTTTTGAAGCTATTCTAGCTGGTGTAAGTATAGCGCCAAAAGAATATACACTCGAAGCATTCGATAAGGTTCACTGGAATGATAAAACATTACAATTACGAAATGATCTTGAGTTTTTTGTAACGAATAAAACATTTTATGATAAAAGAGAAATGCCTTTTACACGCTCATATTTGTTTTATGGTCCTCCAGGAAATGGTAAAACAACAACAATCAAAGCAGTCTCTAAATACCTAAATGCGCAAGCATCAACATTCGATTTTTCTGCAGCATCCCAATCTCCCGATTCAGATTTTCAAAACTGGGTTATGGGTGCTCCAGAATCTGAGCCAGACTATCCTACCCATTGGGATGATGAGGGGGACGAGACCATCCAGTATAAGAATTCAGGCACTGTACCTTTAAGGCTTCTTATATTAGAAGATGTTGATAGATTTTTTCCTAAATCCGGGCCCCCGCAAACGAATGTATCACTTAGTGCAATTTTGAATGCTTTAGATGGCGCTTTTGAAAGAAGGAACGTAATAATCATCGCAACGGCTAACAATCCGGAAGATCTAGATCAGCAAGTTCTTGCTAGGCCTGGTAGATTTGATAAGCAGATCTTTTATGAAGAACCTTCTTTCGACGATGCTGTTTCATACTTGAAGGATCAGTTCACTGGCGAGAATGTTAAGTCGAAAACACTCAAAGCTGCTGCAAAGAAATTTAAGGGTCATTCATACGCCGTGTTAAGAGAAGTTTTTCTGACCTCGGCATCAAATGCATTTGCACGAAAAGCTGATAAGATTAATGATGAAGACGTTAATCTAACTACTACAAGCATGTTGGAGCAGTTCGATGGTAACGTGATGAAATCTTCGAAGACTACGTTCGGGTTTAGTGATTAATGTCAAAAGTTATCGCATATAATTTCGCTACAGAAGAGAAATTGAGTTTTGATGAAGAATACAGATGCGTAAATGCAGCTGCAGTCACAGACGTGAGCCACCCGCCATTTATGACATCGGGCTTAGATAACCTACAAGTCAAAAAGCTGCGTGATATGATAGCGGGTGATGTTGTATTCATCGAATGGGAAAAAGACAGGTTCTACAAACGGAATCTTGAGAGTCATGAATCGTTCGAGGATGATCATGTTCCAGGCCTTGTTGTTTGGAGAAAGGCGCGTATATTAGAGGTATGAAATGAAATTAAACAACATCGAAAAAGTCGAGGATGACATAGAGGAAGTAACTGAGAGGCTAAATATAATTTCACGTGATGCTAAAGAAATTTCATCAAACGCTAGACGTGCAATTATTACTCTAACCCGCGCAGTTAATGACTTCAACACAGCATTGAGGACATTAGCTGTGGCAGCAAAAAAAGCTGGAGATGTGCTTAATTTAGAGAAACGAAGATTTAATGCGATTAAATCAGAAGACAAGCGGCGCAACACACTAAAAGCAAAAAAATAAAGTGTCAAAGGCAGAATTTTTACTGTATAATCATAATATGCCAGTAAAAATTCTGCCTAGATGTGATGCACTAGTATCAATAAGCGAAACATACCAAAAAGTAGAAAACATATTCTTCGGAAATATGCAGATATCACGCTTGCCTGATGGTTCTATCTTACCTATAGGTCAAAGCTCCCCTCTAGTTACACTGCAACACAACACAGAAAAATCACTGTTTTTTGATTTTTTTAAAGAGGCATGTAACAGAGCAGAATCTATAGGCCCAGGCAGCTCAAAGTTTCTCAATGCATTCTCTAAAAAAGTTTTTCTTAGCTTGAAAGACTCTGGTACCGAAGGCAAAAACTCAATTAAGAAAGACATAAATTCACTCATTGAATCTTTATGTGAATATAGTGTAACACTTACAGACAGTAATGTTAAGCAGCTGCTGTCTGGCGTTATCGATGATACTACATTGGTTGATATAGTTTATGAGGCAATCCAATTAGCAGGAAACCAGTCAAAAATTTTTATTGAAGACTCTGTTTCAATGACTACGACAATCGAAAAAGTCGAGGGTTACACATTTAACATCTTTCCAGATGCTGCATTTTATACAAACGGAAGATGGAGAGAAAAAAATGTTAAATGTGTGATTGTTGATGGCATAATTGATGTAATCTCTGAAATTGATACTATGTTATCAGAAGCGAGCGACAGCAAAACGGCTGTCGCAATCTTTGCTAGGGGTTTTAGCGATGATGTTATTAATACGCTGCGTACAAACAAAGCTAGAGGAACGCTAGACGTCATTCCGGTATGTGTTCCTTTTGATTTACAAAACGCAAATGTATTGAATGATATAGCTGCTGTATGCTCTGCAGATGTTATATCATCATTGAAGGGTGAAATGTTATCTACTGTATCACTCGACAATCTCAGTGTTGTCGGAAGCGTAGTATGCTCAAATGGTTGTGTAACATTATCGAATGCATGCTCTAATAAAGGTGTCAAAAGGCAAATAGCATCTCTAAAGAAGAAAAGACTTGAGCAGAATGTACACGATGTTAAAGTCATTCTTGACAAAAGAATAAAATCACTGTCTTCATCTTCAGTTATTATCCGTATAGGGAAAGCATCACATATTAAAACGATCGACTTAAAGGAGAAGCTTGATATAGCTCTTAAAGTTATTCACTCAAGCTTAGTGCATGGGTTTATTGATTCGAGTATTTTAAAAGAAAGTATCAAAAATACTGATTATAGTGAATACTTTGAGGGTATATTAACGACTGATTGGCTGTTGCCGACGGTTAGCGTGGCGTCAGCCATTAAATTTGGTACAACACTAGCATACACATTAGATGACGTCGGTTTGGTGCTGTTAGATGATTCATTGTGAAAAGAATTTACCATATTTTTTGAGCATCATATCTGTGACTGCATCAGCAACTTTATTCGTCATCTTGTCTGCGTAGGGCACTTTTCTGCCGGCGTTTAATGAGTCGATAATGTCCTTCCGAAACGTCTCCGTTCTAGCCATCCCCTTTGATTGATCTAATGTGATGGGTGGACTCTTAGGAAATGAGGGTACATCAACTTTCTTAGCCGGATCATCTGGTAAAATATGACTTTTAGACTTCGGCACGTCTTGTGCGTCTTGTGGCTTACTACCTAGAACGACATCCGCAGCTGCCTGCACGTCTTCAGGTTCAGCTACTGCTACATTTTTAATTTGATCAAGCGTTTTTTCATCTGCCTTCTTTGGTGGCAGCTCATTAGCGCTGTTTGTGACTACGTCAGATAACGTTTTCATCTGCGTAAATGAAAGCTTCAAAATCTGGTTTGCTGCAGCTTCATCATTGATATAAGGAATACCCTTTATTTTGAGCCAGCCAAGAAGTCCGGGTGGCCGAAGAGAATTTAAAATAATTTTTCTTACCTTTTGTTGTTTAGCCACATCAAGCATCGAGCTTAAAGCTGCATCTGGATCCCATGAACCATCGCCTCTACCAGAATCTAGTGATGTTCTTACAACGTTGGCAATTTTAGGCAACTGTCTCAATGTATTTCCGATGCCAGTTTGGAATGCAGCAATTCTTCCTAACGTTGTAAATGAATCAGGAAGAATTTGCGAAACCCATGATCTTACTGGCCCCTGATTTAAGAGTTCCAACATCTCATCTGAAGCTTGTTGTATGCCACTGCGAAAGCCTTTTAATAAATTGAAAGCTGGATCTGATAACATCCTATCAAGTGCTTTCAATGAAGTACTTAGGTTCTCTAACTGATCATCATTTATTGCTTCTCGCAAAAGCTCAGGATTTTTCTTTATATTTTCCAATAATGTTTGTTGTTTAACTTCGAAATTTTTCTTAAGTGTAGGTATCATATTACGCCCGCTATAATTATAGTCTAATACTATATATTCTTTTAATAAACTAAAACATTATACAAAAGAGCAAAACATGGTAAAATTAGCACAGGAAAACAACATGAGCTTTGAAAGAGAAATGAATGTGGCAGTTAGAACGATGTTTGATTTTGCAAAAGCAGAAGCTACTAAGAATCTATTAAGTGCTGTACGAAATAAAAAAATAACCATAGATGAAGCTAGATTACCTGGTATAGAACTCATCATTAATACAAGCATCGATGATGCTTTCAAAAAAAGTGCTAGACAAATTACTGGCGTTATCAAAAAATTTGAAGTGTAATGCCCGCAGGTATTAAACATATCATCGAATGCCACTGCATCCTTCCCCAGTTTAAGAAAAGTCCAACACCTCCATACCATAAATTTGTAGTCTTCTCTATCATAGACGATAATGATGTTGTACAAGTAAAGCATGCTGCATGCAACAATTGTGGTGTTATTCATAAAGTTACAGATATTATGAAATCCGAAGTCTCTTTGGGTAATGAAAATGTCTCTAGTGTTATAAACATTGATGACATTAAACTTAGCTTAAATGACAACATCATTAAAACACTAGAATCTTATAAAGCAAGTTTAGCGACTTGGGAAGAAGCTGCATTTATTTTTGAATATGAAAAATGGGGCAGCACTCTTGTGTTGTCTGCAGCTGACGATGGTGATCAGACTGTCGGAAAGATAATACGCATCAATAAAAACTCAATTAAAATAGAGCAATTCGCTTCAAATCAGTTTATAACATAGTTGTATATTATAATAACAAAGTGTTATTATAAATAATGAAATATGGCCAAACAGACGAAGAAAGAGAAGCGAATGAACTTCATAAGTGTCGAGAAATAAACTCCGAGATTAACCGGTACGGGATAACCGATGCCCAGAGGCTTCGGTTGATTTATCTATTATCACTAGAATTAGAAGATAGAACACATTTAACACAAATTTCTTCTTTGATCAAAGATTTAGAGGCTGGCGAGAAAGCTGTAAGTACGCTTATTAAGTAATATGAAGTATAACTATAAAGAGTTTTTTCCACATGATACAATAAGGCCCCAGCAAGATAATGCAATACAGCTAGCCTTAGAAGCTTTTTTAGAAAAGAAAAAAAGATTTGTTGTATTAGAGTTAGGAACTGGGTGCGGCAAATCAGCCATTGGGGTTACTGTCGGCCGATATCTTCACTCTATAAACCAATCTGCACCTAATCCAGATTTAGAAACTGTATATGTACCTGGTACGTATGTATTGACGACACAAAAAGTCCTGCAAGATCAGTACATGAAAGACTTCAGCCCGTCGCCAATTGGTATGAGATCTATAAAGTCTGCAACAAATTTTACGTGTGGGTTCTATAAAGAGTCTTCATGCGCAGATAGTTTAAGAATTTTGCAAACAGAAAAGCCTGGCACTCCATTTTGGAGAAATTGCATAGGGAATTGTGTATATAAAAAAGAGAAAGAAAAATTCATAAATGCACCAATTGGTGTTACAAATTTCTCATATTTCTTAGCAGAAACGATGTACGGAGGGAAACTGCCGCCGAAGCAGCTAATTGTCGTTGACGAAGCACATAACACAGAAGCTGAGCTTAGCAAATTTGTTGAAATAGCGTTCACGGAAAAATTCACAATTGACGTTCTTAAACTGGCCTGGCCAGAAAAAGCGACACAGGTTAGCGCGATGAAGTGGATAAAAACAGAATATCATCCTGCGCTTAATGACTACATCCTTAAAATTCAAAAAACGCTAGAAAAATTTAAAGGTCTTAAAGAAAAACTAGAGAACTTTAAAACGCTTGCTAGGCAAGTTGAAATGCTTGACAAACATTTTTCTAAAATTAACAGATTTCTAGAAATGTATTCAGAATCGAACTGGATTATGAATCTAGTTGAGGCATCCGAGCGTACAGGAAGAAAGTTTGAGTTTAAGCCAGTCGATGTAGGTCCCTTCTCAGAAGAATTGTTGTTTAGGCAGGCAGAACATGTAATTCTAATGTCTGCAACGATCGTTAATAAAGATGTTTTCTGTAAAACGATCGGGATTCCAGAAGAGGATGTCGCTTTTCTATCTATTGATTCACCTTTCCCTATCGAAAACAGACCAGTTTATTATGCACCTGTAGGTGCTATGACGATGGCGGAGCAACAAGCTACTTTACCTAAGATGGCAGAGATGGTAGCGTTAATCTTAGAACAACACAAGGGCGAAAAAGGAATTATTCATACGCATACCTTTAAAATAGCAAAATATCTTAAAGCAAATATCAAAAGTAGAAGGTTACTCGTACATCATTCTTTGAATAGAGAAGAAATAGTAGATAAGCACTGCAAAGCAAAAAATGGCACTGTACTGTTATCTCCATCTCTATCAGAAGGCATTGATCTAAAAGACAATCTAAGTCGGTTCCAGATTATATGTAAAATACCATATCCATACTTAGGTGATAAACTTGTAAGAAAAAGAATGGCAAAATATAAAGAGTGGTACGGGTACCAAACAGCCAAATCAATAGTCCAGTCTGCTGGACGTTCTGTTAGAAATGACAAAGACCATGCCATAACATACATTTTAGATTCAAGCTGGGATTATTTCTTCAAAAGAAACAGAGATATGTTCCCAGAATCATTCATAAATGCTATACAAGACTAATTTCCTCTCAATGTTCTGATTACAAAAGCCTATCTTACCATTATAATACGTTATCTGTCAATGTACAGGAGGAAGTTATATAATGGCGAAACAAGAAAATCAAAAAATCATTGAACAATGGGAAAGGCTTAAAACCCTACTTTCCGCAACCGAAGACGACGTAGTGAAGAATGCCAAGGGTAATGCTTCTGCTGGTGTTCGCGCACGGAAAGGCCTGCGTTTGTTAAAAGCAGAAGCACACAGCTTAATTAAGCTAACTGTTCAAGAAACTAAAGAAAAAAAGTAATTTCTTTATATTCCCTAGGTCCTACGTACATACAACGAAATTTAGGACCTAGGGATATCCTATATCATTATCAATGTTCATTAGATGATGACCTCGAGACCCTAGATGACACTCATGTTAATATCCTAAGGATAAATAATAATGAGAACTGCAGGTATATAATCGGTGACAACAATTTAATGATGACAAAATTTGTATGCCAACAATAATTAGAAATAATCTTAAGGAGAAATAAGTATGGGCAAACGACAAGTACGATTAGACGTAGAGAAAAAAGGGCTAAAATGTGATAAGCCACATTCTGCGTTATATAAAACAAGCCTAAAGGCGCCTGAAGCTGTTGAAGCTGTTGAAGCTGTTGAAGCTGTTGAAGCTGTTGAAGCTGTTGAAGCTGTTGAAGCTGTTGAAGCTGTTGAAGCTGTTGAAGCTGTTGAAGCTAAGCC
>Ga0208299_1000143_pt1 | contig 68036 bp, 58 predicted proteins | sample 15_taG_FD_184089 | JGI IMG/M metagenome (GOLD analysis project Ga0208299, IMG submission 184089) | Marine viral communities from the Subarctic Pacific Ocean - 15_ETSP_OMZ_AT15312 metaG (SPAdes) (version 2) | ecosystem: Environmental > Aquatic > Marine > Oceanic | place: Pacific Ocean | collected... | reverse complement strand
GGATGTGCCGTTCATGATTGACCCAGGGAACACCGACAGAAAGTTTATGAGAAGCATTATCAGGAACGATATTATGCCTCATGCTCGCAAGGTAAATCAAGGGCTCGAAAAAACATTTAAGAAACTGGTAGAAAAGGAGTATAATCAAACCTGAAAGGATCCTGTGGGGGATTAGCTCAATTGGTTAGAGCAATCGACTCATAATCGATAGGTTCAGAGTTCAAGTCTCTGGTCCCCTACCATTAGCCGCTTTAGCTCAGGGGTAGAGCTTCAGTTTTGTAAACTGATTGTCATCTGTTCGAATCAGATAAGCGGCTCCATGCGGGCATAACTCAGTTGGTAGAGTGTCAGTTTTCCAAACTGAATGTCGTCGGTTCGAACCCGACTGTCCGCTCCAGCCTCACCTTCGGGTGGGGCTTTTTTATTTAACAGTTTGTTTTTTGTGCCGCTATTTATAGGGAGGTTAAAAAATGAATAAACTCCTAAAAGCAGCGTTAAGTCATCACGAAGCACAACGAGACGAAGCTCTGGCCGTGCTGGAGGTTTACTTTAATAATTCTGTAGGAATCGGAGAACATTCTAATTTGTTGAAAGAGATTTTAGAGTGGACTCAGAAACTTACGGAAGCAGAAGAAAATATTTCTACACTAAACTCACATTTTTGTGAATAAAAAAAGACTCTAAATCGTTTAAATGGTTGCTCACGAGACTAGGTATAGGTGAGTGTATAGAACGCAATCGTTTTATAAGAAGTTTCCTTAATAATTGGTTATTATAATACGGGATCCTAGAGTCCGTTAGTTAAAAAAAATAATAACCATATTTAGGAGGAAAAAAATATGGCAAGTGATCAACATATAGTTTCAGGTTCTACAGTCTGGGGGTCGGCATACCAAGTAGATGCCAGGATGCTCGGTGGTTTTGTTACTGGTTCCGCAGGGGAGTATGTGGCTCTCCCGGTTGCGCCGAAGACTCAGTACTCAGATGCCTCTCCAGGGTTGTACTTAAGTGCTAGTTTTGCTAGCTACTCTGGGTCAATCATTGCCGCAATGAATAAACTGGCGTCGGATATTTCCAATGACTCGGGTGGTGATGTTACCCGTGATGGCGCTCTGACGGCAAATATGTTGACTTATGGTGCTGATGGCGCTTACGGGATTTCGACAGGTGACATTCAGGTCAACGACGACAACGTTGACTTGCCAAGTGGGAAAGTTTTTAAAATCGATGGTGATTCGGTTCTTGAGGGTGACAAACTTGGCGATGGAGTTCTGGCTTCGAGTTTAACCTCGGTTGGTACTTTGGCTGCCTTACAGGTTGACAACATTAACTTGAATGGAAGCGCAATTGTTGGTTCAACTGCGGCTGACTTGACCATCGATGTTACGGATGGACAGTCTGTAGTTATTGAAGGAGTGGACATTGATGACGGTGTTGTGACCGGTGCTTCTAGTATCACTTCAACTGCTTTTGTTGGTGATCTAACTGGCGACGTAACTGGTGATTGTTCTGGCACAGCGGCGACGGTAACAGGCGCAGCGCAAACAGCAATTACTTCTGTTGGCACTTTGACTGCCTTACAGGTTGACAACATTAACTTGAATGGAAGCGCAATTGTTGGTTCAACTGCGGCTGACTTGACCATCGATGTTACGGATGGACAGGCTGTTGTTGTTGAGGGCGTAAGCATTGACGACGGTGTTGTGACCGGTGCTTCTAGTATCACTTCAACAGCTTTCGTTGGTGCTCTAACTGGTAATGCTGATACTGCTACTAAGATTGCCTCTATTACGAATAGTAATATTGTTCAATTAACAGATACTCAGACGTTGACCAACAAGACGTTAACTACGCCAGATATCAATACTCCCGACATTGATGGTGGTACCATTGATGGTGTGACTTTGGGGGGAACTCTTGCAGGTACTCCAATCTTCAGTGGTGAGTGTGAATTCTCCGGTGGCATGGAACTTAGCGGGGCGACCACCATGACGATTGGGGCTGGTGTCACAGTAACCAACGCTGCTGAGAACACCTTCACGGGTCAAGCCACCTTTGGTTCGTCCGGTGCGAGTAGTCTTCTCATATCTGGTACGGATGCGGCCACGGGCGCTACTAAGAGCTACAAAATTGAAGTTCTAGGTGGTATTCTTAAGGCAACCGAACAGGCCGGTACCTAATAACTGTTAGTTAGCTTAAGAAAAATAGTTTTATTAAGACAGGGGGCTTCGGCTCCCTGTTTTAATATCTATTTATAATATGTCCCGCAAATTTAAAAAGCTCACTCTCCAATATGCCTACCTCAAATTAGAAAAGGAGGAGATAGAAGAAATATGCCTTTCAGTAGAAAAAGAAATGCGGTCTTATATGGAAGAACATTATCCTGAGGGATATGAAGCTTTTTATGGGACTCCAACAGAATGCCCCCCCGAGGAAGAAACGCCGCAAGTTCCATCATGCGAGAGGACTGCGGAAGAAATTCCGGAAGACAATGAAGAAGGAGACAAACTCCCTCCCCCAAAAAACAAAGAGCTTAGAAACCTCTACCGGAAAATAGCAGAGAAAACACATCCCGACAAAATAGGAAGTAACGACCACGCCGATTTATTTTCACAAGCATCTCAAGCTTATGCCGATAATGATATAGCAACCCTTTTAGACATAGCGGGAAGAACAAATATAGAGATAGATGAGCTATCTGAAGCCTCTATTTTATTGCTCCACAAAAACATCCAAAAGATTTCTGAGAATATAAATAGTAAGAAGGAAACCACCGCATGGGCGTGGCACAAAGCTAAAACGGAAGAACAAAAAGAAGTTATTATCAAAACCATCTTAAAAATGAAGGGAATGTAAAATGGGAGACAAAAGCAAAGCAATAACTCTAAGAGTTAACAAAGAGGATCTAAGATCCCTATCAAAAAGTGTACTGGCGTCTATATTAAAAAGAATGAACGAAACCGGGTCAGAATGTATGACTCAAGTATCCCAGAGTTTAGAGGACGGAACTCCAATGGAGATTTTAGAGGGATTGAAAGATTATATTTCCATTATTTCTTTGGCGATAGATGAAATTAATGATATATCTCCGCTTGTCCTGGAAATATATGAGTCACCCTCCGATACAGAGGTCCTCGAAGATTTGCCGGATTTGGAGGAAGACAGTCTCGGAGTTGACAGCGGGAGTGAATAATCTATCTTGATTATTATCCACACAAACCAAGAAAGAGTTGTGATGCTCCGGAAGGGCAAAAACAAATAATTCATAATGACGCTCGTCAGCCATCATTGCTACCTGGGGGCAAGTTGTCCCTAAAATAGTTTGGGCTATTTCATCAGTCATCGTTATTATTACTTTTTGTGACCCAGGGCTCCAAGAAAAAGCATAGGTCGAGTTCATGGACCACAGCATTGTATCTATTGTGGGTTCCCGGCCGGCGCTTGGTATCATTCTAGCGGCTTCAAGTATTTCCAGAAATTCATCCGCAGGTACAAAGTTAGAGACCATAGTAGAGTGCATCCGCTCAGGTCTAATCTCCCCATTGGATGCGGTACCCACAACCACCAGTCCAAATCGAAAATTGCTCGTTATCGGGTCGTCTAAAAGAGGCTCAATGCCTCTTATCATTGACTCTATCTCATCATCAAACGAGCCAGAAATATCGAGAACAAAAACTAAATCTACACCACGGGTATCAAAGCCCTCGTCAACTTCACCGTCACAGTCATTATCAAGATTATCACATCTTTCTTCTTCGGGCAGTTTCTGTCCGTCACAAGGTCCATCAAAGCCACCATCTGTACAATAGCGCACACCGGCCCGACATTCTCCGACAGCCATGGTCCCTTCGGGTCCTTCGTAGCAGACAATAGCTGTACTGTTAGCAACGCCTTCGTCAATAGAACCATTACAATTATTATCTAAGCCGTCACATACTTCCTCAGCCGGTCCAACATGCCCGTCGCAATACAGTCTGCCGCTATCACACTTCATGACACCCGGAGTACAAAGCCCGACCCCATATTCAGCGCCCTCGATAAATCCACACAATTGGTGTTGTTCCGGGAATGTGTCGTCGATGCCGGCGCTACAGTTGTTATCTATACCATCGCAAATTTCTTCCGAGGGACCCATAGCACCTACACAGTCTGACCATCCCTGGAAAGTACAAGTTCTTAAGCCATAGGAACATTGTCCTGGCTGTTTTGGTATTGGTTCGGTAATGGCGCTGGGGAGATTTTCGCCCTCATGGTTACAAACCATTTGGTGCCCTGGGGTACATTCAAGTCTTACTAGCTCTTCATCGTCTATACAGGCAGAACAAGCCGTCAAAACCAAGGGAACAAAGAATAAAACTAACCGCCTCATTCCATCGTCGCCTCAACACAAGCCTCAAGAGAAGAATAAAGAACCATTGACATGACGGTACTGCCGAAAACCCGAAACCTCACTTTTTTAAGTGGAAGTTGATCTTCGGTATATGATGCCGTCATTATAATAGGCGGTGAGTCGTTAGATTGTGTTGGTAGCTTAAAGGCAAAAAGTAAGGAGTTCCCCGGTCCATTCTGGAGGATGCCAGCAATGTACCCATCCTTGATAACTTCGGGGATACCTATCTGGGCTGCGGAGTTGTCTCCGGGCTCTGTTGTTATTCTTCCACTAATATGGACAACCCATTTACAATTGCCGTTTTGTCCCGGCGTGTAAAACGTGGATTTTTTTGGGATTATGGTTGTATAAAGACTGTTGGCCTTAACATAATAATAGAGGGAACCTCCGCTGGTGACAGCCAAGAGGAATAAAAGGATAACCCGTCTGGTAAAAAACCTGAACATAAAAAACCACTCCTTATTGGAGAGGTTGTAGGTTCAGCACCTCTCCTGCGGGAGATAAAGTGATAAAAGGCATCTTCTTTATCTCTTTATTAAATATCTTCGTGTTAGGGGTTTTTGTTTTCTTTTCTATCCAAACAAGAATTTGAGTTTTTTCCTTGATTTGACCGACATAGGACCATTTGCCCTCTATTTTTTGCCAAATCTGTGGAAAGTCAATAGTTTGTCCTGAAAAGAGCAAAAGCCCCGATAGCACCATGCTGTTTATCATTGATTAGTCCAGTCCTTTCTTGAAATCTTTGTATTAGATTTACTGTGGATAAATAGTCTCCTATCAATCTAGTTACTTTACTATGATCAAAAAAACATCAATTTACGTCAAGTTTCTGATATTTGTTACATTATGCCTCACCAGTTGTGTAAGCGGTTGTACAACAATCCAGACGACAACATCGTCACGAAAAGAAATACTACCTCGCCAATCATTTGTACAAATTCAACAAGCTGTCGAACTAGAAGGCTGCGGCTTAGACGAAAAAACAAAAGAAACCAAATGTCAAAAAGCAGTCATGCGCTATGTCTCATCTGGGGCGTATATATTTCATAGTGAAGTATCACAGGGATTTTCTTATGTTGTAACTGCTGGACATTCCTGCCAGAGTAGTATCCCTAAAGAACAGAACATCAATGGGTTTAAGGTTATAAACAAAGGGTCTAAATTTAAAGCAGTTGATTTAAATGGGTTTCATCATGATGCTGAGGTTATCAACGTTAACAATAGATTTGACTTGTGTTTGTTAAGGGTATCTGACGTATTGACAAATCCTCCACTTCTCAAGATAGCGGAAGAGGAGCCAGCCAGAGGCGAAACAGTCACTAATATGGCCGCACCGCATGGATTATTCTGGTCGGGTACAGTTCTCATATTCAAGGGGCAGTTTTCGGGGTATCACACCAAGGGTTATTCAGTCTACACCTTGCCTACCAAACCAGGGTCAAGTGGTTCCCCCATCATCAACAAAGAAAATAAATTAGTGGGAGTTATTTTTGCCGGCTATCCAATGATAGAGAATGTAGGATTATCTTCGCCCCTGGTAGCTATCAAGGTCTTTCTTAAAAAGTCGATTGCTAAAGGGGAAATGGAATTGTGGGAAAAGGCGAATACTCCCAAAGTTAATACACAGATTGATAGAGTGTGGATACACCAAATGAAATCTAAATTAAAGGAAGTGTTTGGGGAGTAAATACTATGGTTCGTTATAACACACCTAATGCCCAGGATCTGGCTTCAGTTCCTGCCGGACTTGGCTCTAGCCGGATCCCATTGAGTAATAGTTCTAAGGGCGCTCCTATATACATACCCAAAAGTTGGACAGCTATCCATATTCCTGATGCCTCTACAGCCCTAGATGAAATATATTTATGGGCTAGCAATTATGGTGATGAAAATACCACCATTCAAATTGCCATTGGAAGTGATGACGGAAGCACTGCTTCTAAAATTATTACGACAACAATTACGAACGCTCAGGGTTTATATCAGATATTACCGGGCATTCCTGTTACAAAAGGAACAAATATCTATGGATATGCGGGACAAAATAGCATGGTTAATGTTGTTGGTTTTGCTATGAGGTATTATAAATATAATCCGGATAGCCCTTCTAGTGGCTACCATGCTGGTAGCGATAGTTAAATGGGGTCCAAGCCAAGAGATCTGGGGTATGTGAAATTTCAAAGGGGTGACACAAGCTCCGGGGGCGGCGGGTCTGTCACTATCACCAACAATGTTTCAGGTTACTTGCTAAAAGCTACAGGAATAGCCAATACTGTTGAAGGGATACCCCAACTACAATGGGATAGCTCTAAAACTGCCCTGAGTGCCAGCGGAGATATTTATGTTTCAGGTTCTACTAACTACTTATATTTAAATGGTACTAACGCTGAAGGGCATACAATTAAATTCAAAGTTGCTGTCGAAGGCAGCATGTTACGAATAATAGAAACTACTTCAGCGTAACAGTAGATTCTTGTGGAGGCACATATGTGGCGTAAAATTACAAAAAGTTTTCTTTTAAACGAAGCTTTGAAAGTAGATATCCCGGCTTCTCTTCAGGCCCTAAGTGATATTGTTTCGACTATTCGAGTCACTAATCAACGAGATAACAACCGAATAAAGCTTGCAAAAGAGCATATTCGTGGTATAAAGAGACATATGCGGCAACTCAATGAAAAGGTTGATTCGTTAGAAGCCGAATTAAGTTTATTAAAAGAGGAAAAATAAATGGGCGGTGTTGCGGGTCACATGGATCATCTTTACGATAATCCTAAGCTTACATTCTCAAAGATGATAGAAATCATGACTGCCGCTTCGAATGGCGAATTGAAAACCGAAGAAAAGGTAGACGGACAAAATCTATTTCTCTCCTATTCTATTCCCGAAGGAAAAGCTAAGGGTGCTCGCAACAAGGGGAATCTTAAGGCTGGCGGGTTAGATGCGGCTGGTTTAGCTCAAAAGTTCGCCGGTAGGGGAAGTTTATTTCAATCATTCACCGAAGGATTTTCAGCCTTTGAGGGTGCGGTAGAGGCCTTATCCGACGAAGAAAAAAGGATTATATTTGGTCCTGATACTAATATTTGGTATAATGCTGAAATTATGGATCCCGGCTCTCGGAATGTAATAAACTATGACGGGAAGACCCTAAAGATACATAACGTTGGTCATTTTATTTTTGATCGAGATACTGGAGAACAGAAACCTACTGGTGGACAATCACTAACGGCTTTAGATAATGCGTTGGAGAGAATGCAGGAAAAACTAAGTAAGCATGACTACTCGCTGGCCCGTGAAGCTATTATTAGGTTACAAGCCTTGGAAGATAAGAGTGCCCTTACCGGTGCCAAAGGTCGCATAAAACAAGCCTTAGCTGTTGAGGGCTTATCTGAAAACAGTACCATCCAAGAATACACATTTTCTCGCTTAATGGCGGGTATACCTTTAGAGGGTCACCCCCGAGTAAAAACGGAGTTGGTAAAATATCTTCTTGGGATGCCCGATAATATAGGAAAAAGAGCAATCAAAAAAGGACTTCCTCCTGAGATAGCCCAAGAAATTAACATGATAGTTGCCAACAAGAGGTCTCTTTTGCATCAAGCTATCCTTCCTATAGAATTGGCAGTTCATGATTTTACTGTAGAAATATTAAAGGGCTTAAAAAGCATTTTTATTGCGGATACCGACAAGGAAGTCGAGCGCCTAAAAAATGAATTAGCGGCGGCGGTGAGGGCGATTACAAGTCAAGGTGCGGATGATCCAGAAGCTATGGAGGTTATGCAGAAACACCTAAATAAAATAAATGATTTTTCTCGCATTACAACTCCAGTTGAAGCAGTAGTATTTGACTATGATGGGCACACATATAAGTTTGCTGGGAATTTTGCTCCTATGAATCAGATATTGGGGCTATTTCGGTATCCTAAGGGCGGTAAAAAGCTAACATCGGAAAACATTGATTTTGATACCAAAGTGGTTACTGACAAAAAAGGCAAAAACGTTGCCCTCCTTCCGGGGGGATTTAAGCCACCCCATGCGGGGCACTATGGACTAGCTAAATTATTGTCGGCTAATCCGGACATTGATGAAGTCATAGTTATCATTGGTAAGAACCCTCGTTTTTCTGAAGTGGATCCTCAAATCACTGTCACAGCAGAACAATCCAAAGACCTCTGGGATATTTATACCAGAAAAGATAACAACATTAAAGTCCAAATTCAAAAAGGGAAGACTCCGGTTTCCGATGTCTATGATTTAATAGCGGATAAAAATTCTTTCTCTGAAGGTGATACTGTTGTTCTCGGAAAAAGCGACAAGGATGTAGGCGATAAGAGATACGGCCGTGCGCAGTCATGGGCAGAAATGCATAATCCAGGTGTAAACGTAGAGGAGATGGTATTTCCGATGATTGGGGGCAAAAACATGGGAGGAACAACCATGAGAAATATCATTGCCCTGGGGGAAAGAGAGAAATTCACTTCCAAGCTTCCTGATCATCTGAATAGCGCCGATGAAGAGGCTGCCTGGGAAATAGTATCCTCGGCTGCCAATGAATCTTTAAATTCTTTTATCACCTCTCAAATAGAGGAAATATCAAGCATGGGTTCGGGTGCTGTAGCTGGTTATGCTGCTGGTTTTACCCAAAAGAAAAGAAAAAGCCCGGTAGTCAAAGCAAAAAAACCTATAGTCCGCAGAGCTAAACGCCGAAGACGGAGATAATTACCATATCATGAAAACTATTAACCGACATAATCTAATTGCTGAGGAAGTTATCCGAACCCATATTCGTACTCGAATTAAAACTAATGTCCAGGGAAGAAAGATAGCAGAACAGAAAATTCGAAAAGCGATTAGACAACTATTAGAGACTGAAACTGGCACAGAAGAGGCTAGCCAATATACTGGCATAAATGTGCTGGCTGATCTCTTGAAGACCATAATTCCCACAGTGGAAGATGATTATAAAATGCTCACCACTTCCGTCGAACAACGAGAGTCATTTCGAAATCATATTATTCACGCCATCAAGAATACTTTACGACCCTTAGAGGTAGTGGACCAAGCCGATAAAGGCAATACTTTGCCTGAGAATTACGTTCTAGAAATAGACTCGGACGTATTATTAGAAAAAATGAAAATCGACATATCCCCAGAGGGGGAAGAAGAAGAGGCAATTGAGGGCGAATTTATTGATATCGAGGCTGACGAAGAAGATGAGTTTGTTGACCTAAATGACCAAAATGAGACAGGTAGGAATTTTGCTAGCACTACATTTAAAGCTATAGAGAAGCAAATTGTGGACGCTTATGATATGTTGGCAGACGAAGAAGATCAGAATTTATTTTATGATTATCTGCTTACAAATATGTTATTGTATTTTGACAAGTTTGAGGACGCTCTAGCAGGAAGCTTACCCGATACCACTACTCCGGAATATGAAGAAGAAAAAGCAGAAGCTGAATCAGAAGAAGCGGAGGTGGCTATAAGTGATACAGAATCAACGGAATCGCCCGAAGCGGAAACGGCTGTAGGTATGGAACCAGAGCCCGAGCCAGCCGGTGCTGGCCCGTCCGGAGATGGTTGACCCATTCTATAAAATTTAACACTTTCTCAGGGTTCGTTATAATAGCTTGCAAGCTTTAAACAACTTCTCTTAATATTCCTTTATTTTTACTACTTTATTCTAGCTATATAGCTATCAGCTTTGCTAGCATATAAATAAGAATAAATAAGTTGACAACTCTAGCGTATTATTGTATAGTCTTTATACTAATGGGGGTAACCGGTATCGATTGATGGGAAAGTAGAAAAGGTGCAAGGGTGAGGGAAGCGTGGCTCACTAAAAACGCTTAAACTTTTAATCGCAAACGACGATTTTAACATGGAGATGGCAGCTTAAAAACCTGACCACTTCTGAGGCGACGGCAGCCAATAAACAGAAAGCCGTACTTGAGAATCCAAAGGCTTTTGATTATCTCAGCCATAATAAGATGATCTAGTCAAGTTGTCTGTCCGACGATAAATACAGACACAACCTTGTGAATGACCTTTCTGTGGAACTAGACAAGACGGGAGTTCGATTCTCCCTACCTCCACCAGCCGCCTTCGGGCGGCTTTTTTCTTTCATGGATCTATTTATTATACATCTTTAAAGACGGGAAAAAATTGACTAAAACCTTAATTCTTGATACTAACGTTTACCTCACCGAAGCACAGTCGCTGTTTAGTTTCGGCAGAAGCGATATTGCTATACCCACCATGGTTCTAGATGAAATAGACAAGCACAAGCACCGCCAAGATACAGCGGGATTAAATGCTCGTATGATGAACCGAGTATTGGATAACTTAAGAAAAAAAGGCAGCCTTTTTTCGGGGGTACCTTTGGGCAGCGGCAAAGGGAGAGTATTCGCTGCCCAATATGACCCTCGTTATTTACCAGCCGGGATGGAGCCCGGCGATGCTGATAATAAAATTATTGCGGTGACTTTGCGTCTCAAATTGGAAGGGCAGGATGTTGCTGTAATCTCCCGAGACCTAAACATGAGAGTTAAATGTGACTCCTTTGGAATTGAGTGTTATGATTACCAGCCACAGCAAGCCGTAAAATCAGTTGAGAAATTATATGATGGATCTACGGAAATAGAAACAGCGAATGATATTATTGATAATTTTTATGACGGTGAGCCAGTACTCCTTCCTCCTCAAAAGACTGAGATTTATCCTAACCATTATGTGATATTAAAATCGGCCAACGATCCCAATAAATCAGCAATTGCTCGCTTCGTGGATTACGAAACGCCACTGCGTAAGGTTTATACCTACAAAGATATCTGGGGACTCTCAGCAAATAATAAAGAGCAAAAATTTGCTATGGATCTTCTTTTTGATAATGATGTACACATAGTCTCACTGACCGGGCAAGCGGGTACAGGAAAAACACTCATCGCTGCCGCTTGCGGATTGGAACAAGTACTACACAGCGCAAAATCCCAAGGAGGATATGATAAGTTAATAATTACTCGTCCCGTTCAGCCCATGGGAAGAGATATAGGTTTTTTGCCCGGAACTTTAGAGGAAAAAATGATGCCGTGGATTGCGCCTCTCCGAGATAATCTTGAATATTTGTTTGGAGATAAAACAGCATTAGATATGCATATGGAACAAGGGGTAGTTGAAATAGAAGCTATGACCTATATTCGTGGGCGCTCCATTTCCAATGCTTTTATGATTGTAGATGAAGCCCAGAACTTAACAGCCCATGAATTAAAGACTATAATAACTAGAGTAGGACATGGGACTAAATTAGTGTTGACAGGTGACATTCAACAAATTGACAACTCATACGTTGATGCTGTTTCTAACGGGCTTACTCACGCAGTAGAGAAGTTTAAAGAATTCCCGATTTCTGGACATGTTACCTTATACAAGGGCGAGCGATCGACCTTAGCCACACTGGCAGCAGAGATACTGTGAGAAAATACATTTTAGAAAAGATCAATAATTCCCCTCGATTTTTCAACCTAGGGGGAATAGAGGTAAAAGAGATCGACCCGATTTCGGACAATATTAATCTAAATGCTGTCTTTAAATCCATTGAGGATAATTTTCCCTCGCATTACCTACATCACCTTAAGGGGATTGAAATAATCCACTTAGATGAATTTGATACACGGGAGGTGAACGCCGTTTATAAAGATGGAGTGTTTTATATTTCCAATCAACAGTCTAGTTCTCAAGACTTAATAGACGATATAATTCATGAGTTTGCCCATCATATGGAAACCATTACCCCAGAAGATATTTATGGCGACGAGTCTCTTAAGCGAGAGTTTTTAAGAAAGAGAAAACAGCTAAAATTCGAAATCCAGTCAGAGGGGTACCGAGTCGAGGGTTATAATTTTGGTAATCTTAAATATGATGAGAACTTTGATGAGTTTCTTTATAAGAGGTTAGGGAAAACGGCATTACGCATGATGACCTCGGGAATATTTGTCCGTCCCTACGCAGCCGTTTCACTGAGAGAATATTTCGCTACAGGCTTTGAGGCTTACTATTTAGGTAAGCGTGATGAAGTAAAAAAAATGAGCCCTATTTTATATGAGAAGATTAATAATCTTCACCACCTAGAAACCCAATAAGAAAGAAGGTTACATTGGCCGGCAAACACATTTCGTATTCCGAGTGGCGGAACTGGCACATCTGCCCCCACTATCACAAACTAACTTACATTGACAAGGTTGCCCAGTTCGAGGGCAACATTTTCACTGCTTTTGGGAAGGCTCTTCACACTGTTTGTGAATTTACTTTGACTTCTCCCGAAAAGTACAGAGGTGCCGGCACAATTGAAACGCTAGTTAAAGAGCAGTTCTTGAAAGAACTCAAAGCTCTGCCCGAGAGTGAGCAACAGCGAGCCAAGCGTGATTTTAAACTCAAAGAGTGGCTTGTAAATGGTATTGAAATCGTTCCGGACCTTTACCGATGCCTAGCCGACAAGTTCGGCAAGCTGGGCGAGGACTGGGAAGTACTCAAAGCAGAAGAACAACTCTATGTACCCATCACAGAATTCACGGAAGCAGAAAAAAACTTCAAAGGTTTTATTGACCTCGTGGTCTACTCCAAGAAGGATGAAAAAGTTCACCTGATTGATTGGAAGACCTGCTCTTGGGGATGGAAGCGTGAAAAGAAGAGCGACAAAATCCTCGCTTATCAACTCGTATTCTACAAGCATTTCTATGCCCAGAAGTACGAAGTTGACCCCAAAGATGTGGATTGTCACTTCGTTTTATTGAAGCGAACAGCGAAAGCCGGCAAGAAGGCAGAATTCGTCAGAGTGACGGCAGCTAAAAAAAGAACGACAGATGCCCTTAACGCTTTGACTAAAGCATTACATAATATTACCAAAGAAAATTATATCAAAAACCGGGCTGCGTGTACAAACTGTAAAGACCGTTTCGGAACGTGCGAGTTTTACCAGACGGAATATTGTTCATAGGAGGACATCAACTTGACCGATAAAAAGATAACAGTGATGACTATTAGTGATCACCCTTTACTTCCTTCTGGGGTAGCCACCCAGACTAAGTATATTATAGAGGCCCTCCTTCAAAGCGGGAAGTTTAAAGTAATTTCACTAGGAGGAGCAGTAGATCACCCCTCTTATGAAACAACCGCTGTGGAAGCCTATGGGAATGATTGGATCATACAGCCAGTTAAAGCATATGGGACTCAACAGGAAATACGGCGCTGTTTGTTACAATTCAAGCCTGATATTTTATATTTTATGACGGACCCACGTTTTTATGATTGGTTGTGGCACATGGAGGATGAGATCCGGGAGAACGTGCCTATGATCTATTACCATGTTTGGGATAATTATCCTTATCCCGTGTTTAACAAGAGTAAATATGATTCCAACGATAAGGTAGCTACTATTTCTAAGGTTACTAGCGACATTGTGAGGACCGTGAGTCCCACCATTGATGAACAATACATTCCTCACGCAGTGGATACCCATATTTTTAAAAAGAAAATCTCCAGCGAGGACAGGGAAAAAATCTCGAATATTCGTCAACAATATAAGATGGATGGCAAAGTAGTATTTTTCTGGAATAATCGAAACGCCCGCAGAAAACAATCTGGTACTTTGATCTTCTGGTTCAAGGAATTCCTCGATCGAGTGGGGCATGATAAAGCAACTCTTCTTATGCACACTGATCTTCACGATCCCCACGGACAGCCGTTGGACTACATTGCTGATGATTTGGGTCTCACCAATGGGCAAATAGGGTTTTCTGTAGACAAGATCAGTGCGCAGGATTTATCCCTCATGTATAACTTGGCCGATTGTACGGTTAATATATCAGATGCCGAAGGTTTTGGGTTATCAACCCTGGAGTCCCTGTCTTGTGAGACACCCATTATCGTTAACATGACCGGGGGATTACAGGAGCAGGTCACCGACGGCGAAAATTATTTTGGCATAGGTATTGAGCCCGCCTCCAAGGCTGTCATAGGATCCCAACAGGTGCCATGGATATACGAGGATAGGATCACTAAAGAAGAATTTATTGATTCTTTGGTTAAAATATATGAAATGAGCCCTGAGGAACGAGCCCAACTCGGAAAAGCAGGAAGAGCACATGTAGAAAAGAATTACAACTTCAGCGATTTTAAAGATAGATGGGTTCAGTGTATGACTGATTTCCATGAGAAAAATGGATCTTGGGAAGAAAGAAAAAACCATCAAAAATGGAGATTTAAAACGATATGATAAGAGTACTATTAAAGGGACCAATTCTCAGTAAGAGTGGATATGGAGAACACGCCCGCCTCGTTTACAGAGCCCTAAAGAGCCGCCCGGACCAATTTGATATATATGTGGTGCCTATTGAGTGGGGCGTATCAAATTGGCCAATTGATACCAATGATCCCGAGACCAAGGGTATCTTAGAGTGTATGAACAAAATGGCTCATGTCGGCGGCAAGTTTGATATATCCCTTCAGGTAACGGTGCCTACTGAGTGGCAAAACCACGCAACTATTAATATCGGCGTAACCGCAGGAATAGAAACAGATAAAGCATCCCCAGAATGGATTCAAGCATGTAACCAAGTGGATAAAATCATTGTAGTATCTGAACATGCTAAGTGCTCCCTGAATACTTCTTATCCATTTGAGGATAAAAAGACTGGCGAGACTGGCATAGTGCGACTAGAGACACCAATAGACGTTATTGGATATCCTGTCAAGGAAAAGAAGGTAGTGGATCTCAACCTCGACCTAAAAACAAAGTTTAATTTTTTAGCGATAGCTCAGATATCCCCCCGTAAGGACGTGGGCACCCTCGTAAAGAACTTCATAGAAGAATTTCATGATAATGATGATGTGGGTCTTTTGTTAAAGTTCCACACGGGAAACCATTCTATCATCGACGATGAAATGACCACAAAGAAGATTTCCTCGTGGTGCGGAAAATATCCGGATAGAAAATGTCAAGTATATCTGGTTCATGGAAACCTAAGCGAAGATGAGCTTCATTCTTTATATAAAATTCCTTCTGTGAAATCTTATATAACGACTACTCATGGCGAGGGGTATGGTCTACCAATTTTTGAAGCTGCTTATAGTGGATTGCCCGTCGTAGCGCCTGCTTGGTCAGGCCAAAATGATTTCTTGTACGCTCCTGTGAAAAACCCAACATCCGGGAGGGTCAAAAAAGCCCCTCTGTTTACCAAAATTAAATACGATTTAAAACCAGTGGAAGAAGCAGCAGTCTGGGATGGGGTTATAAACCGGGGCACAAAATGGGCTTATGTAGATGTAGAAGCATATAAGAAATCGCTGCGTAGCACTTATGAAGCTCTAGGGGCTAAGCGATCCATGGCAAAACAGTTACAGGAATATTTAAAGGTTGAATTTTCAGAGGAAAAAATATATCAAAAGTATGTAGACGCCATTTTGGAGATGGACTCTACCAGTGAAGAAATAGATGAACTCTTTTCTCAACTGGACATTTAATGTATGTTTTTGTGGCAGATGCCTATGTGGAAGATTATGTGGGCGGAGCAGAGCTTTCCACCCAGGGGCTGATTGATCTAGCCGATGTCCCGGTCATTAAATTGTACTCTCATCAGGTCACTTCCGAAATAATTCACTCCTTAAAGGATTATCACTGGGTTTTTACAAATGCCTCCCACATGGATAAAACTAGTTATATTGAGGCTATTAAAACCCTCCAATATTCAGTGGTAGAGTACGATTATAAATTTTGTAAATTAAGATCGATAGAAAAACACATAGAAATAGAGGGATCATGTCAGTGTGACCAAAGCTCATTTGGAAAACTGTTCGCTGTGTTTCTCGCTAAAGCTTCTAGTGTTTTTTGGATGAGTGAAGATCAGAGTAAGAGATATTTTGAGCGTTTTCCTATGCTTGAGACAAAATCTAATTATATCCTCAGTTCAATCTTTAACTCTGAACTTTTAGATACTCTAGTTGAAGAAACCAAGCCAACAGAAGCTAAAGAAGAGTCTTATCTTATATTGGGATCGGACTCGTGGATAAAAGGTACCGAAGACGCTATTTTTTACGCACAAAACAATAATTTAAAGTACGAAATAGTGTCGGGATTACCCTATAGGGCGATGTTGAATAAGATAGCTTCCCACCAAGGTTTGATCTTTTTGCCCAAAGGAGCCGATACATGCCCCCGCCTCGTGATTGAGGCGGCTCTTCTGGGATCTAAGCTGATCCTTAATGATAATGTCCAGCACCAAGAAGAGACGTGGTTCAAAAACAGAAATATTGCGCAAATGAGGGAATATTTAGAAGGTCGAGCAGAATTTTTTTGGGATACCCTACATTCTCACACTATAGCCCCCCGTGTCCCTACCCCGTCTCCTGCCACAAAAATGAATCAATATCTCTTTATCGTCCCAGTGTTTAATTCTGATCCATGGATAGAAAAAGCCCTAGGAAGCATCTCTGGGCAAAATAACCCAAATTGGAGATGTTATATCGGCGATGATTTATCTACGGACTCTACTTATACTTTTGCTAAAAAGTTTGTAGGGGAAGATAAAAGGTTTCACTTATTTAAAAATAAAACGAAAAAATATGCGCTCAAGAACATAGAAGATCTTATTAGAGAAGCCAGCCCTGACGATGAAGAAATTATCGTTATTTTAGACGGAGATGATTGGCTATCCAATAAGTATGTCTTAGATACCTTGGACAAATACTATGGCGACGAAGCTCTTGTTACGTTTGGAAGCTTTATAGAGTACCCCACTGGTAAAATAGGAAGCGAATCTTCTGCGTATCCCGACCTCACCGTAAGGGAAAATAACTTTCGTAAAGATGTGTGGCGAGCATCCCACCTTAAAACATTAAAACATAGGGTATGGAAAGACATAGACCCTAAGGACTTTTTAGATATTGATGGACAATATTATAAGTCCTCCTATGATCAGGCTATAATGCTCCCAGCTTTAGAACTAGCTGCCAACCGGAGTCACTTTATAAAAGAAGTGTTATGTGTTTACAACGTGGGTAATCCAAACGCTGTCAATAAAAAGAGCCAACACGAGCAGTATCAGAACATGCTAGAAATTCGAAAAAAATCTAGATACAACCCTAAGAGCTATGACTAACCTCCACCTACAAAATGTAAATTTAACGAGCAATACTGGGCCTAACTGTTTTGGGAGGAAGTTGTTCGACGCCCTAGGAGACAAAGGGGTAACTTTTAATGTGTACGAAGATCCCACTGCCACCTTGGCGTTTATTGAGTCTACTCGTCAACCAGTAGTAGGAGGGTTGTACCAAAGGCTCGATGGAATATATTTTAATTCTTCTGAAAATTATTCGGAACAGAACAGGTTGATTAAAAAAACTTATGACAATGCGACAGGAGTTATTTTTCAGAGCGAATTCAACAAAAAACTAACAACACATTTTTTTGGGGAGCACCCTCACTCTATTGTGATACATAACGGGGCCAACCTGAAGCAGATAGATGAACTGCCTCATAATATCTCTAATATCCAAGACAGGTATGAGAAAGTGTGGTGTTGCGCCTCTCACTGGAGACCTCACAAAAGGTTAGAAGAGAATATCGAATATTTCATGAAGTACTCCGGACCTAAAGATATATTGCTCATTGCCGGAGAAGTAAAAAATAAACCTATTGAGAATCCACGAGTAAAATATTTAGGAAATATTAAATACCATTATTTGTTGGCTATTTTGAAGTCGTGTGATTATTTTATCCACTTAGCTTGGTTGGACCATTGTCCCAATGTTGTGGTTGATGCCCGTGCCTGTGGGTGTAAGATCATTTGTTCTTCGTCTGGTGGTACCAAAGAGGTGGCTGGCTTGGGAGCTACAATCATTGACGAAGATGAGTGGAACTTAGCTCCCGTTAAGTTATATGAGCCACCCAAATTAGACTTTACAAAACAGAGCATTAATGAGTATAATATAAGCTACGATATGGAATGGGTATCTCAAAAATATCTAGACTTCATGATATCGCCAAGGACCACTCAATGAACAATGAACAAAAACTGACCATAAAAACATATCCTGATATAAAGGAGGTGACACCTCCCCAAGAATACATCAATATATGGGAAGATATATCTCTCAAGGTCCAAGCAAATAAGGCTCATACCCATAAGCTGTCCGAGGCTCAAACTAAACAATGTTTTTCCGAGCTACAGCGTAGACCATATTATCTGTCCACTATAGTTCAACACTTTAATGTCCAAAATATAGCTGAGGTAGGAACTGCCGAAGGTCTTCAATTTTATACATTCGCCCACACACTCAAGGCTTCTGGCGGACATATTTGGAGTTGTGATATTAAAGACGTTCGAAATATAGAGTATAGTGAAAGGCTCAAGAGTGATACCACTTTTGTATTAGGAAATAGCAAAAATATGGCCGACAAAATTAAAGAGTCAAATAACAAGATTGATCTCTTTTATATCGACGGCGCTCACGATTATGGCGACGTGGTTAAAGATGTAATAAACCTGAGAGATGTACAGTCCGATAATCCTATCTGGATATTTGATGACTTTGACAAAAGGTTTGGCTGTTACTACGATATAGAGAGGTTAATCAAGGGCGCTGAGGATGTGAAAATATATAGAGTCGGCAACGCAGCCAGCGGTAATCCTAATCATCAAGTAATCATTCGTAAAAGATTCTAAAAATGAAAATAGTATTTGTAAGTAGCGATCATAACTGTGCTGTAGGATCGTATAGGATATGGGTTCGAGATCTCAATAAGTACTTTAACGAAGCGGGCATTAACTCCCAGATTACCGCCGTTACAGAAGAAGTAGAAAAAGCAGATGTCATCATTGTTTCAAAAAATGACTCACATCTGATACAACCCCTCAAAGAGAAATATACTGACAAAATTTATGGAGCGATAAATTTAGCGTCCGACAACGATCATGTGGGTCAAGATTTTATTATTGTGGGATCCATAGAAGAAAAAATAAGTTTGTCTCATCATCCCAATGTCTTTTATTTCCCCCTAATTGAGGATATGTTCAGGGATATTCCGCTTAAGACTCACTCAAATAAGAAGAATTTGATTTTTGGCTATCATGGAAGCCACACTCATTTGTGTAAATTTTCTCCTCACCTAACAACTGCCCTGGAAGAGTTTAGCGAGACAAACCCTATAACCTTAAAAATTATAACTTCCCCTGGGTTTAAATCCTGGACAGTGGGGATACCAAAAATCCCCAATATCACTCTAGAATATTGGAACTATGATACTATAGAAAAGAGTCTACGAGAGTGTGATATTGGTCTAGTTCCTAATGTAACCTCTATGACTCCTGGGGAGTTCGACAAGACAGTGACGGATCCTGATCTTGGGCTGTACTCAACGGATTATACGATTAGGTTTAAAAATAAGTCCAATGCTGGAAGAGCGTTTGTGTTCCATCAGTTAGGAATCCCAGTTGTAGCAGATATAACTCCCAGCAATTTTCACTTACTCGGGGATGAGCAATGTGGGTACCTAGCCCACTACAAGCATAGCTGGTTAAAAGCATTTGAAAATTTGAAAGATCCGTCTCATCGAACCGAAGTTTCCCGATCGGCCAAGCTTAAATTCGATCAAGAGTACGACCCTATACAATGGGCTCAAAAAGTGTATAATGAAATAAGAAGGATAAAAAAATAAAATGACGTCACAAGGAATTCTTTATATAGCTTATGGGGAAAACTTCATAAAAGAAGCCCTTCTCTCGGCCCAGTCTGTTAAACAAGCGATGCCCGACATAGATATCACCATGTTTGCTGACCGTGATGTGGAATCTCCCCATATCGACAATTTAAAAATAATTACAGTTAGTCACCTAAGATCTAAGATTGATTACATGGATCAATCTCCGTATGAGTCCACTATCTTTTTAGATACAGATACCATTGTTAATCATGATATATCGGATGTGTTTGAGATGTTGGATGTTTTTGACGTGGTTATATGCCATGATTTAGCTCGTAAGAGAAAGAAATACACCACCACTATACCCGAATATGGAGTAGTTCCATATGCTTTTTCAGAAGTAAACACGGGTGTTATGGGATACAGGAAGAGTCCACAAGCTAATCGACTCTTCGCTCGTTGGAAAGAATATTTTTATAGGTATTTTCATATATCTCCCTGGGACCAACCCTCTTTTAGGGCTTCATTGTGGGAGGGGTGTAAAGAAGGTCTTAAACTCTATATCCTGCCGGTAGAATATAATATTCGCAGCAAAGCTAATCGAGAAAAGCAACGAAAGTTTCATCATGAATTTGGCGACGACCACCTTAAGCCGAGAATTTATCATATGCACGCTGACCCAAAAATCAACCAAGGACAATATCAAGTGGAGTCCTTAGAGCAAGCTTTGGAATTTTGTAAGAAAAACTTTATGGAATTTTGAGATGAAATACCTTTGTTTTATTGGTAGTGGACGAACCGGAAGTACTTTCGTAGGGCAAGTACTGAATTATCACCCCAATTGTTTGATATCTAATGAATCTAGATTTTTGGACAAAGTTATCAACCACTCATACCCTTACGACAGAGCCCTCCAAGATTTGTATCAGAATGCGCTAGCCGAATTTAAAAATGGACTAGAAAATACAGGATATAATATGTCCCAATATCAAGAGCGATGGAAGGGCATGGGGCACCTGTCTAAATCCCCAGAGTTTCAAAAGAAAAAGATATTAGTTGTAGGCGACAAAAAAGCTGGCGGCACTACACAAATTTTTAGAGAATCCCCAACAGACCTTTTGTTATTGTCCAAGGAAAATAATTTCTATTTTTTACACTTAGTTCGTCATCCAGCCGCTGCTGCTCGTTCATATATGAAATCTCATGGTTATGACACATTTGAGGCAGCTTGTACCAAGGTGATAGAAGATTCTTTACAGGCAGCGAATATAGAGGATCACTTAAATCCCGACTTATTCTTGCGTGTTTATTATGAAGATATTCTTCATGATTTTGATAGCAGTGTTTCTAACATAGGTAACTGGCTTGGGATCGAAATGAATAACGAATGGATTCAACAAGTAAAATTAACTGCAGATACGAAAACCCCAGAAATATCCGACTCAGACATTAAGGACACTTTGATTCTCATAGGATCCAGAGACGAAAAAAATATATTTTCCCGGTATTGGAAACACGATGACGTTCTTCAATAAAAAATCTAAAATCTTGTTTCTTCATTTTTCTCCGGAAACAAGACAACTTGAAGGCAATGAACTGCCTGCCTATTTTAGCCGTTACTATCACAATGTCTATTCCTATTTCAAGAAGGATAAGAGAGAATTTTCCCTTCAATACGAGAGAGAAAATTCTTTTAAAAATGTTGACATTGAGTACCTAAGATCTATCTCATATGACTACATTATCTGTAAAAGCAGTGCGTTTCAAACTTATGGCAAGAGTTTTTATTCTCCCACTACTAAAGTTATTAACTTGATACCCTTGGGAGTTCCGGGTAATTTAGAGGGGGTTGATGCTTATTTTACCGATGGTCAACTTATTAAGCCGCCTACTCCCGAAATGCAGGAGATATTTTCATCCTATTATCCATACCAAGACAGACCACAACAAATAGTCTGTGTCGGCAGTCTCGGGACAGATAAAAATCAAATAGAATTCCTCAACCTGATATCCCCGGAAGATTTCAAATCTCACGAGTTTGTGTTCATAGGACCTGTAAGAAACCAGCCCTATGTTGACACTATCAAAACAATACTTGAAAGAAAATCTTTATCTTATCGCTTTTTGGGAGATGTTCCGAGGGAGGTGGTGGCTGAAGAGATTAGAAAATCAAAGTTTTCATTTTTGACCACAGACCCAAGACCCTTTCAGCCTTTTGATCCCAGCCCCAGGGTTATTTTTGAATCACTAAGAGGAGGAACTCCCTGTATAATCTCCGATTTAGTTTTAACTCACAAGTCCGCTTACGCCTATTGTTTTCAATATAAAAATCATAACCCGCACTCTTTTGCCGAGATGATCGAAAAAATCAGAGAGGCCTCAACCCACAATTTGTCTAAACAGGCTTTTGAATTCGCCCAAGGAGCATATTCTATGGAGGAGGGCTGTCGTGTAGCTCACGAGGATATAGTAAGGATGCTTTCGACATGACTCTTTATTTTTTTGTGGCCCATCTAGATGATTTTGAAATCTCGTGTTTGGGATTTTTGTTGAGGAATCACTCACTGTATAACAATATTGAAATTATTACTGCTTCTACTTGGGCTCCTAAAGTGAGTATTTGGGAACGTAATTTGTCTCTCATAGAAGAAATGTGTGGAAGAAAAATAAAGTATACTAATTTAGGATTTGATCAACGATCTTTAACCACTAATTTTGACTTGGTGAAGGATAAAATTTATAAATCGATCGACTTTAAACAAGGTGTATTTGATCTTGTGACTCACGACAGTGAAGATTGTCATACAGACCATACTAGTCTCCATTATATATCCAAAGGTCTTTATAAGTATTGTAATAAATTCATCACTTTTTACTCCCCCAGTTCATTAAACTTTGTTCCAAATTATTGGCTCGGGTTAGAATCAGAAGAATTTAACATCAAAAAGAAGATGCTAAACTTTTATGATATAAATGTAGAACAATCCTACAGTAAGCTAGGATATTACCTTCAGAGTGAGTCTCACTACGATTTCGGAACCCGCTATTTTCATGAAAATTTTACAAAAGGAAAATACAAACATTATGAGTGCTATAGGATATTAAAATGGATATGATTTTAATACTAATACAGGAGATCAAATAAATGGACACCCCTTTAACTAATATTGATAAAAAAGAAGCAGCCAAACATAACATGAATACGGATAAATTTGCGCACTACTATCCGATCTATGATTTCTACCTTCACGCCCTTCGCCAGGAGAAGGTAAACATCTTAGAAATTGGAGTAAAAAATGGAGAATCCCTAAGGTTGTGGAAGAAATATTTTCCAAATGCTAAAATATGGGGAGTAGACATTGATCCAAAATGCTTAAGCCACAAGGAAGAAAATATAGAAATCCTTATTGGTGACCAAAATAACCCTAGCACTTTTGATCCAATCAAGAAAATTGATTTTGATATTATAATTGATGACGGAAGTCATGTGTTTTTCCATATGATAAATTCTTATGAATATCTTTGGGAAAGCTTAAAAAATGGAGGGTTATATTTTATAGAAGATACAAGTATGGTGTTCCATAACCATTTCTTAGGATACCCCCAGGACAGAGATAAATGGGATGAGTTTTTGGTTAAACAAATTCGTTCGGTAGATTTGGATATTTTTTCATCGAATTTGGTAGAGAAAAGGATACAAGCCGACAAATCTAATAGGGCTAATTTTTCTCACCCTATATCGCAAAATATAGAGAAATATCTCAACATGAATCCTCGGGAGTTTAGAAATGATATTTTATTTTTCCACCATTATTGTAATTTGATGGTGGTTAAAAAGAAATTTGATACAGAATCCAGCATCTTTGAGCAAATTGATACTAAGGAGAAAATATTAGGAAACCTCAGGTGATAGTAACCATACATCAACCGGAACACTTCCCTTATGAAGGGTTTTTTCAAAAGATGGATTGTGCGGATTTGTTTATCGTTCTTGATTGTGTTAAATATAGAAAAAACTACTTTCAAAATAGAAATAAATTCCTGAACAAACAGGGATCCGAGGAGTGGTTTGGTGTTTCAGTACCTAAAAGTAGCACTTCTAAGATGATCAAAGATGTGGTAACAGTAGATAATTCACTCAATCACTGGCGAAAAAAGGTGATTAAGAAAATATCTCACAACCTTAAGATGGACGCCACATCAATTTATGAGCACGAAAAACTAATAGACATCAATATGCGGTCTATCGAATGGTGTAGAGAAAGAATGAATATTACTACGCCCATAATATATGCTTCATCTCTAGGTGTCACTGGCTCCAAGACCGATTTGTTATTGGATATCTGTAAAAGGACAGAAGCTTCAATATACCTCTCGGGACCAAGCGGTAAAGATTACCTAGAACTTGAAAAGTTTAAAACATCTAATATAAAAGTAGACTTTTTTTCTCCACAGGTTAAAAATTACTACTCTATGCTTTATAATCTGAATATGTAGAGGGAGAATCCAACGATGCGGTGTTTAGTAACGGGACATAAAGGATATATCGGAACACACCTGTATAATACGTTAATGATGCGTGGGCATGAAATAATAGGTATCGATACAGAAGATGAAAATTCGGGTGAGATATCAGAGATACTAAGTGGGTCATCCCGCCAGAAGTACTTAGACTTTAACCCGGAAATTATATTCCATTTAGCGTGCTGGCCCCGAGTAGAGTTCAGTGTTGAAAATCCTCTCTCTACAATGATTAATAATACTTTAGCGACGTCGTGGATTTTAGATCTTGCGAGGGAAGTAGAGTGTAAGAGGTTTGTTTATTCTAGCTCATCCTCAGTAGTTGGAAACGGTGACGGTCCCGAAAGTCCTTACGCACTCCAGAAGTTAACCTCAGAAATAGAGACCACTTTATACGCCAAGTTATATGGTATTGATACCGTATCTTTAAGATATTTTAATGTGTATTCCCCGGACCAAAGGGCAGATGGTGCTTATGCTACTGCTGTAGCTAATTGGATGGAATATATTCGTCAAAACAAAAATCCATTCATCACCGGAACGGGGTATCAAAAACGTGATATGTTAAATGTGCGGGATGTGGTAGCGGCTAATATCTTTGCAATGGAATATGAGGGCAAATTTAATGGGGGAGTGTATGACACAGGAACCGGGACCAATATTTCTCTTAATGAAATGAAAAAAATCTGCCAAGAATATTTCCCAGAAGTACATTTCGAGTATGTGGATGGCCGCCCCGGAGATGTCTTCGAAACACAAGCACAACCTTCTTCGTTGTTTAAACTGGGATGGAAAACCGATGTAAATATTCGGGACGGAATTCACGAGTGCTTTCAAAAATTAAAGGAGGATATTCATGGATAATAACATCGGGATCATAGGGCAGGGATTTGTAGGGACCGCCGTTCGGGTTGGCTTTGAAGGAGTGTTCGAGGTTCACACATATGACATTAATAAAAATTCTACCTGTTCCTCTCTTACGGAATTATGTGAAAGGTCTAAAATAATATTTGTCTGTGTTCCTACTCCGATGAACAAAGATGGTAGCTGTAATACTGAGATCGTAGAAAATGTATTAGAAGATTTGAATCGACTCTCTAAGGGGCACATAGCAGTCCTTAAGTCAACTGTGCCTCCCGGCACAACCGAACGGCTGGGGTCCAAATATAAAAACCTATCTCTAGTGTTCAACCCCGAGTTTTTAACCGAAGCTAATTTTATACAAGACTTTAAGAACCAAGACCGAATTATTGTGGGAGGTCCCCGCCCCGCAACGACAATAATTAAAAACCTATATCGGAAAAGATTTCCCTCTACTCCAATCCTTAAGACTGGATCTAATACGGCGGAAATGGTAAAGTATTTCTGTAATTGCTTTTTGGCTACTAAGGTTTCTTTTGCCAATGAAATGCGACAAATATGCGAACAAAAAAATATTGATTATGATAAAGTTGTAGAATATTCATTGTATGATAAAAGGATAGGCAAAACACACTTATCAACACCAGGACCCGATGGTAGGTATGGCTTTGGAGGCTCCTGTTTTCCAAAGGATGTTAACGCTATTATCAAAGTCATGCTAGAATGCAACATCAACCCAGCAATTATGACGGCGGTTTGGGAAAAAAATCTTGAGGTACGACCAGACAGGGACTGGGAAAAACTTATAGGAAGAGCGGTATCCATAGAGGAGCCGATGAAGTTTGTAAAGGATCAACAAGCAGATGAGAGATAGCGCCATCAGGGAAGTAATTTATTTATTAGAAAACCAACACCACATAGATATGAGTAAATTCGTTGCGCTAGATCTCTTTGCCCGAGACGCAACTTGGCAGACAAAATTTTACGCACACAAGGTAAGCAAAGTACATGCTTGGGAGATAGAAAAAAGATTTAAAAATGATCTTGAAAAAAACCTACCCAGCAACGCCGTTGTTTCTATTGGCGATTCCCATAAGATGATCCAAGAAGAGGGGGGTAATTACGATTTGGTTGTTTTAGACAACCCACAAGGCTGTTATGGTAGTAAATATCAATATTGTGAACATTTTGATTCCCTCTTGCCTTCCCTGGGGTGTGTATCGGACAATTCAATAATAATATTCAATGTCAAAACTAAACCATTTGATTTTGAAGACAAGATACAATGGGCCCGAAGAAGAGAAAAATTTTATAAAGTAGATGATAGCTCCGATATAAGTCTGGATTTTATGAATCAGTTTTATGAAAAGTTATTTACTTTAGAGGGATTTCAAGTTGGTATTAAACTTAATGTCCGACGCCCACAAGAAGATGGATTATATATGTTCGCATATCAACTAATAAAAAAGGAAGAGCGGTGACTGAATAATGGTAGCTCGTAAACGACATATCGCCAAAGCAATTAGTTGGCGCATGGTTGGAACTCTTGACACAATTATATTGGGTTGGTTAATCTCTGGAGATCCAATGATCGGGGTTAAAATAGGTGCGGTGGAATTAATAACTAAGATACTTTTGTATTACGGACACGAAAGAATGTGGTATAATCTATCCAAGTTCGGAGTTAAGAACACATGACAAAAAATTTACATTTTCATAATACATCAGTCGCACTGCGTGACAAAATATTAAAAAACGGACACAAGCCGGCAGTTCTTTGGTTTACTGGACTATCAGGCTCTGGAAAGTCTACCTTAGCCAACGCAGTCGAGGTACTGCTTCACCGCCGCTCATGTCAAACCCATCTTCTAGATGGGGATAACGTAAGAATGGGGCTCAATAAGGATCTGGGTTTCAAACCCCACGAAAGAAAAGAGAACATTCGGCGGATTTCCGAAGTAGCTAAATTGTTTGCTGATGCCGGAAGCCTGGTGTGTACGGCTTTCATCTCCCCTTATCGAGAGGATAGAGACTCTGCTAGGTCAGTAATGGGAGGCAATTTCATTGAAATATACGTCAAAGCTCCGCTGGAAATATGCGAAAAACGAGACCCCAAAGGCTTATACAAAAAAGCAAGAAGTGGAGAGATACCTAATTTTACCGGTATAAGTGCTCCCTATGAGGAACCACTTAACCCAGAGATAACCATTAACACTTGTCGGGGCTCATTAGAAGAGTGCGCTAATATGGTAATAAAATATCTGGAAAAGAATGAGTATCTTTCCAGCGTCGATGAGGTTAATGTTCTGGAAAAAAAGAGGACAATTGCTGTAGATTTTGATGGAGTGATCCATAAGTATAGTCAAGGGTTTCAGGGGTTGATGAATGCCTATGACGACCCAATGGAAGACCTAAAAGAATCTCTAGACCATCTCAAAGAAGCCGGGAAAAGGCTCGTGGTTCTATCCTCCCGGCCGGCGTCTATAATCGACTCTTGGCTACAGGATAAAAACCTAAGACACTACTTTGATGAGATATCTAACTTCAAAATCCCTGCCGATATATATATCGATGATCGGGGATATAAATTTATTTCATGGAAAAACACGGTTAAAGATGTTTTACGAAAGGAAAAAAATGAATAAGAGAAGAGCAATGTTTGTGGGACGATGGCAACCATTTCACAATGGACATAAGTGGCTTATAGACCAGCAACTAAAAAATGATGAACCTATTTTAATTGCCGTGAGGGATATACCTCCCGATGAAAAGAATCCTTTTACCACTGAGCAAACCCTCAATATGATTCGTGCTGTTTATGCGGATGAGGATGTGGTGGCAATTCCAATCCCGGATATTTCAAGTGTAAATTACGGTAGAGGTGTGGGATATGGGATTATAGAACATGTGCCGCCACAAGATGTCGGATTTATTTCTGCTACTAATATTCGAGATAGAATTTTAAAAGAAGATGAGTCATGGAAAGATAATGTTGATGGCTCAATCCACGAGTTGGTTCAAAACTATTTAATGGAGGAAAGCAAATGAAATTATCAGACCAAGCCATCGGCGCTCTTTTGATGACTTTACAAAAGTGTCTGGCTGAACAAATAGACATTACAGACTTACTTAAAGACTGGGATCTTAATGTGAGCGGAAACGAAATTATCGTTACTAATCCCCCTACTGTATCACCGAATATCCAACCTGAGAAACAGATGTTTGAAACGGAATAATGCCTCGTTATTCATATAGGTGCTCCTCTTGCGAGGCAGAGGTGGATATATCCCATCCCTATAAGCAGGTTAAAACTGATTGCCCTGCGTGCGAAAAGGACAACACCCTGACAAAGGTGATCGGGCGAGTGAATATCCAATACAAAAAAGATCGTGGCTCCTCATCCAAACCAGGCCGCACTGTAATTAATAGTATTGAAGAGAACCGTTCTATTTTGAAGGATACCAAAAGAGATTTTCGGAAAAGGATTTTTAAGAAATGATATTTTGGACAGCACTGGTGGTCAGTGTGGGGCTTAACCTCCTAGGGATATGGTATGTCAAAGAACTGCTTAAGAGATTTTCTTACCAGGGCACGTTAGCATCCCATATACATAAAAGTATATCATCTTATGAGGAGCATTTAAGTTCCGTTTATAACAGGGATATTTTTTATGGGGACAGCACCTTGGAGGGATTATTAACTCACACCAAGGACCTCAAAAGCGAGGTAGAAGAGTACAAAAATATATTTGCGGTACTAGACATAGAAAGCGAGGAAAGTTTAAATGAAGAACAAAAACAAGAAGAAGACTAAAAAGTATTATTTTACCTCTAAAACTGAGGAATCGATCGTCGCCTATTGTTCAACAACTGATAATACCATTAGGACGAAGCTTTATGTTGAAGAAATCCAGCCAGCCTTTAATGAGCTAGTGGATAAGATAGTTTATACTTATAAATTTACTAACCTTCAGAATATTGACTTCCTTAGGGATGAATGTAAAATCTGGCTCACCACTATTTTGGGAAAGTTCAACCCCAACCAGGGAACGAAAGCTTTTTCTTATTTTTCTGTGGTTACAAAAAATTGGTTCACCCATAAAGCTAAAAAGCAGGCAACCAAAAACCGCCGAGAAATTAATTATGATCTTATGATACGAGAGGTCGAAGCAACAGACCAATGTAGCACTAAAGATGTGCTGGATGAGCAAGAGGAAAAACAATTTTGGCTCACCCTACTAAAAGAGGTGGAGGGTTGGGATCGGCTCACTCTCAAAGATAACGAAAAGAAGGTTTTGGACGCCGTTCTCACACTAATGAACAGTATCGATCAAATAGAAATATTTAACAAAAAAGCCATATATCTCTATATGAGAGAGATTACCGGACTTAATACCAAACAAATTGTAAGTTGCTTGAATAAAATGCGACAACGGTATCGACTTTTTAAAAGCAAGTGGGACAATGGAGAAATCCACTAGGTTGCTATTTATTATATCACCAGTGGAGTATTTTGAATGCGCAAAGACCTTGACTCGCTTATTGAACAGGCTTTAGATAATATAAAAAACGACCGGCAGGAGACCGAAACCCTACTGGGGGAACTGAAGGAATATATGGGAGTCCCCGGCAATCAGGACCGATATTCCGATTCGGGACCAATAGCTGCCAAGTATGTAGAAACTCTCCAAAGGAGTAACGAGCAACTCGTTAAATTGGCTACTCTAGTTTATAAAAAAGAAACATCGATTAAAGAGGGTTCTCTTAGTGATCTGGACAAGAAAGAACTTTTTGACTTAATAAAGGGCGAGTAAGATGGCGAATAGTAATACCCCGCTTAATCCTTCTACTCCACGCTCACGCCCCGGCTATGTTCCGGGGTCGTCCACAAATACTCATGCCTCTAAGTTAGCCCAGGCTCGCTCACATGTAGCGACGGTTAACCAAGGCGTCAACGAGTTTACCGTTCGAGTGTTATCAGTAACTCCGACCGCAGCACCTTGGTATTCTATATTTCTCTCCACTACCACTCAAGCATACACAGTCCGGGTGGATCTACGGGCCTTATACCCCCAGCTTCTAGACCCCGACAATCTTCCTCCGGGAATTAAAAATGTTGAAGGAATAAAGAAGCTAGCACCGGGAGAATTTTCCGGGATGGGTGATGTTCAGCCAATTGCTGGCGATCATGTAGTTGTCAGTTTATATGACAGGAATAACCCAACTTTAGGAGGACGAGTAGTTGAGGTCATAAAAGCTGGCGTTGCTGGGTCTTCTGTTGATTCTACAACGGGGAAAGATAGAAAAACATCTAAAGGCGCATTTACTGATCCATGTAAGGAAACCAAGCCAAAGCCCAATGTGGCTTCATGGTCAGTGGAGAGAACAAACGCCGCAATCAGTGAACAAGTCGAAGTGGTATCTGACATTCTGACAACAGCCGCACAATTTTGGGGAATTACAGATAAAACCCCGAAGAAGACGCCCTCATCATATACGGAGTCCCCCCCTAAGACTACGACCGTCAAAGCAGCATCAGCCCCCCAGCCTGGGCAGCCTGCGCCCACCCGACCGCTGGAGTCTCCTACTCCAATGCCTAGTTTATCGATTCCGGGGTGCGGACCTAGGTTTACAGTCTCGGAAAACTCCAAGAGTTCCCTTAGTAACGACCAATTATGTAGAAAGGCAGGCATCCCGTGCGAGGTCCTCGCTGCGGTACGCCATGTCGAGAGCCGTGGAAAGCCTGCCGCACTACGCTTTGAGCCTCATTTATGGCACCGTCGCCGCCCCAATCTACGCAGTCAGATCCCATATACTCGCAATCCATCCAGGGGTTTTTCTACTACCGCCTCAGAAACTGGGAAAACTGCTTTTGCTAGGGCTTTCGATATAGACCCGGCTATGGCAATAAAGTGTACCTCGTTTGGGCTGTATCAGGTTATGGGTTGGGCATTATTAGACGCTTATGATGGCGACGCTCAAAAGGCATGGGACGGTTTCCGGAACAGTCCCTCTGAAGCTTCGGACCTGATGTTAATAGCATGGATGAGTAAAAATCCTAGAGCCAAAAGAGCAGCCAATTCGAGCCCTCCTAACTTCGCCGCTTTTGCAAAAATATATAATGGTCCAAATTATAGAGTTAATCAGTATGATACTAAGATGTATAATTTTTGGAGGAAAAATCGCTAATGGGCGGCCGCAAGCAGAGAAAAAATATACCTGATAATATCAGTCCCAAGAAAGAGCAACAACTCAAAGCTCAATCATCTCCTACTGAATATAATAGCGGGTTTTATAATCAAAACATAGTGGAGCCGCAACCTCTCTATAACCGCACCACCACTGAAAAAGTCATGCAGGGAAGTAATAACACTTTTATTATTATGGGACGAGACAGACCCAGGGGAAAAAGCAGTGGATATGGGGGAAACGGACACACTCACGCTGGATGTATTGATATAATTGCTGGTATGACTGGGATAATGAGCCGTGAGGTAGAGAATGGAATAGCCGTAGTTACCGACAAAAGTCCAGAATTGGATGCCGCCAGAATTTATATTAGCCAGAAAACTAATATTGATGACAACTTTTCTTTGGTTGATGGGTATGTGGGGAATATGAGAGGAGGTTCGGGAATAGCCATCAAGGCTGATGGTGTCCGAATAATTGGAAGAGAGGGGATTAAGCTTGTTACGGGAGGCAATGTTTACAATTCCCCCGGACTTAACATAAGTGATTCAGTACAGGGCATCGACTTAATAGCTGGAAACGATGACTCCGCCCAGGAACCATTGGTTAAGGGGGATTCACTTCAAAATGCCCTTTATGAGATGGCTTTGCTTGTTTCCGATACTCACGCTTTATTGACGGATTTTATGGTTCAATACTTGGCGCTAGTGACCCCTATGGCAGCCGGAAGTATAGACCCAGCCTCCAAAGGTGCCGCAGCCGCCCAGGCGGTCCCACTTGGACTTCTTACCGCTAAGATGCAAAACCACGAAATGAACATGTTTAAGTGGGTGAATAATTACCTGTTTCCTTGGGGAGAAGGATTTATTAATAGCGACTATAATACAACCAACTGATATGAAATACAATGGCATTAACTAATCGACAAAAAAGTATTGTAAACCCATACTATCAAGAGTATGGCTATGCTTGGGAAAATACAAGAAACCAGTGGGTAATTGCTGGCATCCACGACACGTTCATAAACTTTGGGGATTTTCCCTCTCTGGGGACTTCCCTTAACGCCGAGCCAGGCATCATTGAACCGGGTGACACCATTACCCAGCAAGACCTCTCGGCATATATTTCAGTATATCCCCAGAATGCTATCCTAGCCGGCTCCGTTTTAGAAATGTTGAGTGATGTTGACGCTATCGCAAAATTAAACACTATCTCAGGAAAACTACTTGACAGCGGAGTGGAAAGGTATTATACATCTCCTACTTCTATCCAGGCACAGCTTCCTCAAAACCAGGCAGCCATCTCAGGGTCCACAGGAGTTCAGCACTTAGTGGATGAGGATCTAAATCAAGTAGACGTGCCCCTGGAGGTGTCCAGGGAAAATCTACTTAAACAAAACACCTCTCAACTCTTTTCTATTCCCTATACTTTTTCTATTACTCGCCGTCGCAAAATTAGAGAATCTTTTGGAAACCCGGTTACATCTTTGTTAGAGCCTCAAGTCTCTACTATAGAGGACCAGAACGTGGTGCCCTTTCGAGGCCAGCCAGATAATATTGATTTGTACAACTGGCATAAGAATGCCCTCCCTGGAGAAATGTCTCAGGTTTATTATTATAACCCCAACGACGAGCTATATTACTTCATTAAAAGAACAAACTCTCAAGACAAGGGCGCTTATGACGTGGGACTCTTGGGGTCCAGCGCATCCACTCGTGAAAATTATGGGGCAGCTAAGAGTCTAGGGAAAAAAGAGATACTAAAGCTGGTAGGTAAATATTCTCCTCAAAACATAAGCTTACTTGTTCAGGCTGAAGATGAAATAAAAATTCGAACCTATTTGGACAAAAGACCTGGCTCCCGCTGGGTTTATGCTATCACAATCCCGAAGTCCCTGATCGACAGCGATCTCTTACAAGACTCTGCCCAGAACGAATCAACCCAGGATATCGACCTCCAGCCATATGAAAAAGCCAAGAGGTTGATTAATCCTAATATTAATACATCGTTGAGGCATAGTACTTTTAGTTTAAAAGATCTACAGGAATCAATCCAGGCTACGCTGCGAGTTCTCAAAGATTATGAAAACATAATGATAGTGGAGGAAATAACCCCGGATGTAATTTCCGGGTTTGATATTGAGAGAGAGATTTTAAAACTAGAAACGTTCTATGATAGTTTGAGTGGGTTTTTTAAATTCAATGAGATTACCACAAAAGAGGATTTATCTAACTTAATAGAGTTTGTCTTTAGGGAAGACATGAGAATTTCCTATATCATCGTAGATGGAGTTCTATATTCTAAGGGTCTCGGCGCTACCTTTTTGCTTCCCACTTCTCTAGTGGATGAAGAAGCCCCTCTCACCTCTTTTAAGGCAATCGATGTTTTTGCTACGTTTGGTAATCGCACCTTTGGTTTCGTTTTCAACAGCCTTTTGGTTAAGAATGTAGTAGGCAATCAACAGCAGCAAGACCGCCCCCTATGGAAAGAATTTTTAACTTCTTATGTTTTGCCGGCTATTAAAATCTCTCCCATTACCGAACAAAGGAAGCGCAATCAAAGGGATTTTCGCATTGCAAAGCCTCCTAATATTTTTCAAAAAATAGATCAATTGACAGACAATCCATCGCCCGGTGATTTGTCTAAGATGTCAGTTTCCCAAAAGGATCTATATTATAGCGTAACAGCGGCAATGGGATCATGTGATAGTGTTCAATCTACATTACTAAAAGAAGCTTTCACTATTTATCGCCTTGCAAACGGAAAGGCTCCCATATGGAGTCTTACAAAATATGCTGCCCTACACGTCAGAGATGAATTGATTGAGGAAAAGATAAACCAAGAACGAATGAATGATGCGTTACGATACGCTGAAAACCCAGCGGCCGTCGCCCGAGACGTTGAAAATTGGGTAAATAGCGAAATAGCCTGTATCAGTGGGTTGATCGGCTCGGCCATTGAAGATCAAATTTTAAAGCCCGCTGGGTCCCCAAAAGAAATTAATAAATTAGTAACCCGAGGAATAGTCAACCCCCCTCTACGATTTAGTTTTAAAAAGGGTGCCAATAGCAATTTGTGGGCACTCTGGAAAAAACAAATTCAATTGATGTTGATAGCATTTATTAAGCAGCTAATTTTAGGTGTTTTAAAAGATGTATTCAAAGCAGCTTTGGGCTGCGGACCCGAAGATCCCTTCAATGCTGCTACCGGCTTGACTGATTCCCGTAAGGGGTCCAACTATGGTCGTATTATGTTGAATGACTTGATTAGAGGCGTTGACATAGTAGAGATAGCGACTGACTTGAATTTGCTCAATAAGACAGTTTCTTATAATGAAGAAAAAGAACGAAGGATTACTACTTCTGCCCCCCGACAAGAACAAATACTCCAGCTTCATCGGGATGTATCAACCATAGTCACACCTACCGAGTTAGGGCAGCTTTTAGATGGCACTGCCTCTGAGCTTCTTATCAACACTATAGACGAAATGATAAATGCTGGAGAGGTTGATACTCAAGCCTTGTTTGCCGAGCGACCCCAGATAGAGTGGGACGATAAGATTGTTGTAAGCATGTATCAAGAGTCTCTGCGACCCCGCACCGGAGCCGAACCACCTGATAATGAGCCGGATATAAGATACGCTATTTTGGGGTTTGAAAAAGATAATATTGTAAATTATTTTCGGGAACTAGGGAACCAAATCTCTCAAGCCGCACGAGACGCCCTATATGGGAACGACCCTATCACTGCGGTAGAATCTTATTGTGACGATCGTGAAGCAACACCCCCCGACCTTCGATGGGAATTTGACCTGTCAGATGAACAAAAACAACAACAAGCTCAGGAAGTCATAGATGCTAAAAGGTGGGAACTGATTAGCTTATGCTCTATGTTGGAAGGAAAATTTAATTTCCAATTGGAGCTTGAAGACTTTTTAGATAATATACCCAATGCCGGCATATACGACGCCATTCTTCGATGGATAGCTGCTCTTAGTAATGCGGCTATGGAAGGACTTATGAGTCTCTTTACTGAGGATCCAGTCGTCGAGCCGCCACGGGGAACCGTCTTGTTAGAAACTCCAATGGGGCGAGCGTTAGATCAACAGCAGAATGCAATTAATTTATGGTTTACCCCTTTTCCTATAGTTCCAGACATTACCCTTGCTGATCCCCAAGTTGAAAGGTTCTATAAGACAGCCAATCAATCAATCAGATATGGTGATGTAACTCTAGAAGATGGACGCCAAGCTCCGGAGACCAGCGGACCTCAAATTCGAGAAAAAGATGTTTACTTAGAACTTACCGGGGATCAATATAAAATAGTATTACAAAGGACTGGAATAAGGGTGGAACAGGAACCCGACTACCGAACTGTTTTGGTTCGTAATAACATGGCAGAAAGAAACAATGAAAATGGGTACTCTCTTATACTCGACCCAGGGCTTATAAGTAAACTGCCCAATCTCATGGACGACACGCAGCTTTATAATACGACATTTAGGACAAAACAAGGACAAATAGTGCCGGCGTCAAATAATAGAGAAACAATTTATGAAATAATTTCAGATTTTTATTTTACGCCCCTAGCAAGAACAAGGCTACCTGCCTATATTACATCTTTTGTTACTCCCTATTTTCTGGCAAACGATGATGATTGTATCACTACCCAAGAAGAGGCGATTGCTAAAGCTTTCATGACAAGTATTGAATCTAGAGTATCTAAGTTTTTCTTGAATGTGGGTCCTTTACTTAGAGTGTATTCTTATTGGGGTACGACAGATACTGTGACGGCTATTTCAACCTATATGCTCAACAAGATAACGGAAGAGTTGAAGGAAAAGGGTTTGTACGGGGCATATATTCAAAATGTAGATACAGTGTTGGAAGTGTTTGGGCTAAAAGATGAGCAGGCTTATTCTCGGGCTACTAATTCGCTTGGATCTTTCAATAATGAAAAGATTTTATTTGGCGCAGACCTCAACGCAACTCAAAAATTCTATGAAATAATAAAGCAATCAATAATTTTAGTTATCAATCGTGTCGGCATGAGCGGAAACACGACCGAGAATTTTTATGATGATCAGAGAGCTTATCGTGCTATGGGGTCTCTGATGTTACAGCAGCTTAAAGAAGACATTCTGATATATTTAGGGTCCATTAATCCTCAAGATTATAAACGGGGTAATCCACCATACCCACCTAGGACAAATGGATTTGATCCTACTGAAGAACAAATAACTTATATACTAGGTCCCGATAGACACAATTTTGCTGCGATAATGGCCCACGAGCCAGAAGATTGGTATAGGCATGATGTTCAATATTATTTACCTGTTCCTCTTTTAACTGCCATGCATATCATATATTTTGATACCCAAGTAGATTTAACCACTCGATACCCCAAATATGAGTATGAAACTAATTCTCGTATTGGCATAGCTGACGATGCGTTTTTGTTGGCCATCAACCCCACCTCATTGCCCAGGTTTGCGGTACCTTATACTGGGTTCCCAACTACGGCATTGGGAGAGACCTTTTATTCTATGGGACAAATGGAGCGCCGCTCGGCTCGTGAGGACAGAGAATGCGACCAGTCCAATGCCGACCTGAGACGACTAGATGAGATACTAGAACGAATGGAAGATAAAAAAGCTTCCATTATAGAAAAAATGAACGCTGCGACTGAGCCAGACGGGATATATACTGCGGCAGGAAGAGGATCCAGTATATGGCCTGACGCAGCCATGGCAACCTATGCTTGGGCTAATTTTCAAATGGCGAACCCTTACGGATCCGCTGCCCTCGGCGCTGCCTGGGGTGTTCTTGCCCTCAGTTCAGTCGCAGATACTGATTTTTGGGGCAATCAAGAGGGGGCAGATCCGGTCAATCGTAACATTAGATACCTCGCAGGATATTGGAACTGGATAAAAAGAAGAATAAAGTATGGCGGCGAGTGGGGAAGTCCCGAATGGATAGGGCTTGATTTCCAACATATATTAACCACGTCATATAGCGATAACCTTTTAGACAAACCTGTTGTAAAATGGGCAGGCCTGGGTGCTGACGGCGGCATCGGTTTATTCGTGGGGTGGTTTGCTTCACAACACTTGGAATCGGATGATTCAAAGACAAGAATTAGGGCTTTACTTGATTTGATTACAAGTCTAGAAGGAGAGTACCAAGAATATCTAGAACTAGTAAGGGCCCTTATAAAAGAAGGTTTTGCCCAAATCTCAGCGGACCACTGGATAGACACACACCCAGACTGGCTCGTGGATACAGAAAATTATGAATTTGAAATAGAAGTAGGTGGACAAACTTATACAACTAATGTTCCCTATGATGAAGAAAACCTAGGAAACAACGCCAAGCCTAAACTTCCTCTACGGTCTCGTTATATTTCGGAATGTACAGAAGCAGAATTGTTGAGAGAGTTGATAATTAATATAAAAGAACAGCAACGCATATTCGCTGAAACAAGAAACAGTCTCAGGTAGGAGGACAGCATGAGCAAAATGGAAGGAATAGGAGTTAGGTTGCCGCTCTCATATAGTAGTGAGGACGGACCCTATGCCCTGACTAAGGCATTGGGCGAAAACGTTAAACAAAACTTTAAAAACCTCCTCTTAACAGTTCGTGGGGAACGTATTATGTTACCGGAGTTCGGTGTTGGTCTTTATGAAATGCTTTTCGAGCCAATGGCAGGCAAGACCTATCAAGAAATAACTACCAGAATTTACGAGCAAACAGAGAAATATATGTCCTTCATTGATATCTTGGCGGTTCGGTTTGAAACTTCAGACACCGATTCCTTATTGGCTGCTAATGAAGTCAAGGTATCGATTCACTATAATATTGGTAGTTTGAACTTACAAGACACCTTACAAATTACTTCCGCAGGTGACTAATTAAGAATAACAATCCGGTGGAAATTTAAAACATGTCTAAACGACCCATTAATTATACTAGTAGAGATTTCGAGAGTATCAAAAATGATTTGGTGAATTATGCCAAACGATACTATCCCACAACCTTTAAAGATTTCAATGAAGCATCCTTTGGTTCTCTGGTCTTGGATATGGTTTCTTATGTAGGAGATCAGCTATCTTTTTATACTGATTATCAAGCAAACGAAAGCTTTTTGGATAGCGCAATTGAATTTTCTAATATTTCCCGACTGGCCCAGCAACTAGGGTATAAACAGCCCGGCTCCGCTACATCTACAGGGATTTGCTCGTTTTATATAACGGTACCGGCTAACGCCACTTCTCGTGGGCCAGACTTGTCTTATTTTCCTATTTTACAGCGAGGAACTATCCTCACCTCAAATGGGGGATCTAGTTTTACTCTTGTGGAGAATGTTGATTTTGCCAAAAGCTCCAACGAGGTCACTGTCGCTGCGGTAGACCCGACCACTGGCGTTCCTTTGTCTTTTGCGGTAAAAGCCTATGGGCAAGTAATATCCGGAAAACAATTCCAAACAAATGTTCAGATAGGAAATTATCAAAGATTCCGACGAGTCCCGGTTGGAGCCAATAATATTTCTGAAATATTGTCAGTGAAAGACTCTCAAGGAAACGAATATTACGAGGTAAATTATCTCACAGAGGACGTAGTTTATAAGGAACAAGCAAACTTTAATTCAGATATGACGGCGACCCCTTATGTACTCACAGCTACGCCTGTCCCACGAAGGTTTACGGTTGAGCACGATGTCGCTGGAAACACCACTTTACAATTTGGATATGGCTCTGCCGACAACCTTACGGGCGACTTAATAGCCGACCCTTCGGATGTTGTCTTAAGAACCACAGGAAGAAAATATATAGCGGATGAAACTTTCGACCCATCGGATTTAATAACTTCCGATAAGTTTGGAGTCGTGCCCGTTAACACTACTCTTACTATTGACTATGCCGCCAATGACGTGGAGAATGTAAACGCACCCGTCAATACCGTAGTTACCGTCACGTTCCCAAAATTCACATTTAAAAACCAGGGAAATTTATCCGCAACTCAAGTTTCTCTGGTCGAGGACTCACTAGAGGTGGATAATGAAAACCCGATCCTCGGGGATACCAGCACCCTCACAGCCGACGAAATCCGAACCCGAGCCTATGCCACTTTTGCTACTCAAAATAGAGCCGTCACCCGAAATGATTATATTAACTTGTGCTATCGAATGCCGTCAAAGTTCGGCAAACTGAAGAGAGTAAATGTTATTCAAGACCCTGGTTCATATAAAAGAAATTTGAATATTTATACCCTATGCGAGAACACATCAGGCAATTTTACAACCCCCAATACCACCTTACGAAACAACCTCAAGATATGGCTTAACCGCTACCGTATGGTGAATGATACTATCGATATTTTGGACGGAAAAGTTATTAATTTAGGGATAAACTTTGAAATCTTGGCAGACTTGGATGTAAACCGGTATAAAGTACTTCAAGATTGTGTACAATATCTTAAGAATAATTATCTCAATATTAAGCGTGACATCGGAGAAGCAATCTATATCTCGGAAATATATAAATTGCTCAACGATGTTCCGGGAGTCACGGACACCATCCATGTAGAATTCGAAAATAAATCAGGTGGTGTTTATAGCGACTATGTATTTGATGTGCGGTCTAACTTGTCCGATGATGGCCGATATATAATTATCCCACCCGACTCAGTAGGGGAAATACTACTTCCCGATGTGGACGTAAAAGGAGTGGTTAAATAATGGCTATCAAGAGATATTACGCCAATATTGATAACACCATAACAAACGCTTTCAAGGGCAGCCTTGTGACTCGGGGTACTGGTTCTAATATGGGTGCTGCCGATATTTTAGAGACATTTGTAATACACGGTCAAACTTCGGCATCTATTAGTGCTGCTAATGCAGAACAATCACGGGTTCTAATTCATTTTCCGGTAGACACTATTTTATCTGATATTACTGCCGGGTCGGTTCCCTCTTCTAGTGTTTCGTATACCTTAAAAATGTTCAACGCCCCACATGCTGGCACCACCCCACTGAGCTATAGCTTAGATGTTGCCATAGCTAAATCAGAGTGGATAGAGGGACGTGGATTAGATATGGACAATTATACTGATCTAGGGGCATCGAACTGGGGACAACGAAAGACCAATGTTGCGTGGACTACTGAGGGCGGAGACTACTATCGAGATTCCGATTTTACCAACGTACCACGCTCCGCCAGCTATTTCTTTTCAGGCGGGGTAGAAGACCTTACCGTGAACATAGATTTTGCCATGGACCGATGGCGTGCTGGGGCTGTGAACAATTACGGATTTCTGATTAAAAACAGCGATAAAGTTATTTCAGGATCACTTGGGAGCTTTTATACCAAGAAGTTCTTTGGAAGAACGAGCGAATACTTTCTCAAGAGGCCTTACATCCAGGCAGAATGGGATAGTAGTCGCCAAGATAATCGAGGCAATTTTGCTGTAAGTAGTAGCTTGCTTACTGGCGAGGACAATCTTAACACCCTTTATCTTTACAATGTCATCAACGGGCAACTAAAGAATATACCTCATTTAGCTAAAAATTATTTGAGGGTAGCAGTTTATTCAGCACTGTCTGGAGCCGCTATTCCTGGCTTAATTGTTGATGGTAACAACAACACCGTTACCTATGTTACCGGAGGATTGTTAAACGAATTTGGCACCGATATAACCGGAATTTATACAGCCTCTTTTGCGTGTACGGGAACTCAGGACGTTTTGTATGATGTGTGGTATACTGGATCAGTTGGTCCTGATTTCTCGTCTAACCCCGTTCAGTACTTTACGGGATCTTACGAGCCTCAAGTGCTTACCGCCTCTCCTTTAATTTACGAAGATAAAAAAGTTACCACCATTGCTAATCTAGAGCCCACTTACCGCCAAGGGCAGCAACCTCGCCTCCGAGCGTTTATCAGGAAATATGATTGGAACCCTAATATTTATAATGTCGCAGTGGGCACTATTAAGCCGCAGATTATTGAGGAGGCTTACTATAGGGTTTTTCGGACCATCGACCGGCAAGATGTAATAAGTTTTGGCACCGGTAGCAGTAACGCTACTAAAATGTCATTCGACGTCAGTGGTAACTATTTTGATCTTGATACTTCTTACCTTGACAAGGGATATTCTTATGGTATACAGTTCGCCTATAAATTAAACGGACAATATAAAGTCCAGCCAGATATATTTAAGTTCCGGATAAGCGAAGAAGAACCATGACCATTAAGAGGTTATTTGAGAAAAATAAACAGACAACGGTAGTTAGCAAATATCTGAAGAGCACAGATGTTAGCAGCCCAGGACCAGGGATTGAGTCAGCAGGGCATCTCTCCGAAAGCATACGGAAAAACTACACATTTATTCCTCCTGTAGATTATTCTAACCCGGAAAATTTTGCCAAATTTGGTTCTGCTGAGAAATACTATAAAGATTCTTTTGAATATATCAAGGGGTACTATCCATATGATGGGTCCGCTTATGAAAAGCTTAAGTTTTATAACGACTTAAACCTTTTTGAACAATATATTTATGATAAGCAATATCCCAAGTCCACAGGGTATGTCACCGTCGGGGCCAACTCTGCCGCCGAGATTTCAACTCCGGGAATTAACGGCTATGCCATATCATCTAACCCTGAATATATTAATGTAAAGGGCGGACCTCATAAGACAACCATTTATAGCGTACCTCAAGATAGGACAAACAATCTAGAGTTTGGCGGACCAAGTGGATCTTCAGTAGAATTTTTCTTCAAGAAGGATTCGATCACAAATACCTCCACCTCTTCTGACCGTCAGGTTATTATGGATTTATGGAATGGCATTACGGCTAGTTCAGATTCGTATGGACGTTTTCAAATCTATATTTCAGCAAGCAACGGGGGAGCCCAGGACCGGTTTTATGTAACTCTTCAGTCAGGCTCCTCGTCCCCAGCTTACTTTTCTACTCCAGTTCCGACAACTGGTGGGCTTGATTTGTCCAGCGGTAGTTGGCATCATTATGCGTTTACATTCGACACAAGCCTAAAACAGCCGGAACTTGATTTTTATGTAGACGGAATCTGCTTTGAGAGGTCCATCACTGCCGGCGCTGAGATCGGATTGGTCACAGGTTCACTCCGGGCTAATTTGGGGGCGCTTGTTACATCCTCAACCACTTATGCCGTCGTAGATCAATTCGGTGCCCCTTCAGACCAGGCGGGACAGGGTAAACTATCTGCTTCCTTAGATGAATTTAGATTTTGGAAAACAGCCCGCACCGCCGAAGATATCGGCAGGTATTGGTTTTCTCATGTTGACGGAGGGACAAACAAACACGATGCCAATGTAGCCTTGGGCTTATATTATAAATTTAACGAAGGTATTACGGGCACGGGCAGCGCCGATAAGGTGGTATTAGATTATTCGGGACGGATCTCTAATGGTTTGTTTACCGGCTATAATGGTGCTCTGACTCGAAATACTGCTTCCGCCATTGACTCAATGTCCCTAATCTCCAAAAGAGAAGTAAAGGACCCTGCCGTCCGTCAAACCATTCAATATGTTTACAATAAAGACTCATTAGTAAGCCTCGGAAACTATTACGATCTTAATAATTCCGCTGGGTTGATAAACACCTTCCCTAAGTGGATCAGAGAAGAGGACGAAGAAAACTCCAAGGAACTAGAAGACTTAGTTCAGGTAGTATCTAACTATTTTGATGTCTTACATGCCCAAATTGGGGCAGTTTCTAAAATTCGCAACACCTCCTATCCCAGCGGGAGCGAGACAGGAAGTTTAAATGAATTTCCCTACAACGACAGACTACTGGAAACATTAGGTACGGAGGCACCAGAATTATTTGAAAACATTGGCACGCTGGCACAATATGCCCAGCGAGACGAACAAATTAATTTTGACCAGGCGCTGTTCTCTATTAAGAACTCCATCTACAAGAACATCTATAATAATCTTGTCTATATTTATAAATCCAAAGGCACTGAGAAAGCTATTCGGAATTTTATTCGCTGTTTGGGGGTCGGAGAAAATATTATAGCGGTAAATATTTACCCGAGCAACGAAGACTACATCCTTCGTAATAATTATCTAGATGGAGTAAGTGCTAAGAAATATATTGATACTTCCGGATTACGCCACAAACAGGATGCCTACGGTACGATATACCAATACTATGATTCAAGAAACCCAGGCTCCTCTTTCGGGTTAATCTCCGGGTCGTCACCAACAGGTAGTCACGAAACCACTTTTGATGAATTTGCCTTTACACTAGAGGCAGAAGTAGTATTCCCAGACAAATCAAACAAAGATATGCTATCCTATGAGGTACCATCACTGGTTTCTGCGTCGCTTTTTGGCTTCCATACCCCACAGTTTAATTCTCCCACTTCAACAGCATTACAGTGGGCTACACAATATATGGACTTTGGGTTGAAGGTCCAGGCCGTGCGAAGCCCCAGCACATATGCGGAAATAGTCTCCCCGGACAGTCATGTAAAAGATGTGTATTTCGCAGTTTATGATAGAAACGATGCCCTGCTTTTGACAAGTAGCATTTTCCAGGGAGTGTATGAGAATGAAAAATGGAACCTCGCTTTAAGTGTTAAAGCTCCTAAGTATCCCTTTGCTCAAAAGGTACTGGGAACCACCATTAGCGATGGATCTTCTACACCATCTAGTTCTTATGCCCTTGAACTTTGTGGGTACAATTACAACACAGGGTTGTTGAGAAACAGCTTTTCTGTTAAGAAGAGTGTAAGTTATATCTCCGGCTCCCAATATTTAAATTTGGCAAAAAGAATTTATGCTGGCTCAGAAAGGACTGATTTTACTGGATCGGCAATCGCACCAACCGATGTGAGGATTTCTAGTGTTCGCTATTGGACGGATTATCTTCCCACGGGAACGATAGATCTTCACGCCAAAGAGACAGATAGCTTTGGCAGACTGAACCCTTATAGGAACGCTTACGGGTTTCAAAACAAGGCCCCTGGGGTATTTATCCCAGAAATTGAAACGCTGGCACTAAACTGGGATTTCAATAATGTAACCGGAAGTAATGCGTCCGGGAAATTTTGGGTAGACGATTTTTCTTCTGGATCTAACTCAACACAGTACCTCAACAACTACCAGGGAGATGACTTCTCTAGTCTAAATCTGCGCCAGCACACCGGACGAGGAGATTTTTTCGAGGCTAGTTCTGAGCCCGCTATCAAACAGTATACATTTTCTCAAAAACTTCAGGTGCCCGAATATGCTGCCAGCAGCGATATGGTCAACATTGTTGTATCTGATGACGAAAGATTTAATCGCAATATGCGCCCAATTTCGTATTTCTATGCGGTAGAAAAGAGTCTTTACAAGAGCCTATCAGAAAGGATGCTTCAGCTTTTTGCTTCCATGGAGGAAATGAATAATCTTATCGGCGAGCCCGTATATAAGTACCGTCAAGATTATAAGTCTCTTGAAAAGATGAGAGAAATATTCTTTCGCAACTCTGATACAAATATTATCGATTTTGAAAAATACGTTAAGTTTTACAAATGGATAGATACTTCAATGTCGGAGTTGGTTGAGCAGCTTTTTCCCGCATCAGCAAGGTTTGCTAAAAATATAAGAACAGTGGTAGAAAACCATATTCTAGAAAGACCTAAGGTCAAATATGGATACCCAGGTAAATTTCGACGGAATGTTCCTAGCCCGGTAGCTACCATCACCAATACTGATAGTCTATGCCCCGATATTCCCGGCTGGAAATATTCTCACGCTCCATTGCCGACTCCTGCCGGAGTCCAAGATGAGGCTGAGAATTGTTGGTGGTGGCGAACCCGTGCCAACAGGTCTAATATAAATATTTCATCTTCAGTGTGGGGCGTCAATGCCGATAAGACTTCTATTTTATCTGCGGTCCAATCTCTTCACACCTCTAGTAATGTTTACTGTTTTAGTGGTGAATTTAGTACTCCTATTGTGGGCGGCATAAACCAATATCTTAATAAAATTAGAAATGTAAAAGATGTTGTTTATACCGATTTTACATTCGACCAAGAGGTGTGTAATGATGCCCTTAAGCCACCAGAACTCCAAAAGAAGTGGGTATCTTTCAAGGCGTCTGATGGATATCAGTCCTATAAAGGTCAGCGCCTTTCTCCATTTACTGCTCTCTCTTCCTCCCAGGCAACAGCGGGGATTGTAGACGATTACAAAGCCGCTCTAGTGTCTCACGACATCACAAACGTAGCTTTAACTAATATGCATGAGGACAGTATTCATCCTGTTGAGTACAGTATTCCGATGCAAGGTCCGTTTACCCAGCAGCACGTCGGCGGAATTCAGGCACGCCATGTCAACCCCATGAGGAAACTTATGGCAACCTCTCCTCGGATCCGAGGACCTCGGAAGGAGTCTCACACTCTAACCCTAGCAACTTCTCAGATTTCACTCAATCGGATCACTACCGGGATTATACCTAAAGGCAATTACCTGAGAGGATTGGCTTCAAAGTCTCCCGTTAATATTTCGAACATTCCGACATTCACTGGCTCGATAGAAGCATGGGAAGGTGCTCTTCCAATTGGTAATTTCACTGAAAATTATGAAGTCATCGAGGGCGGCGATCGCACCCTGGCCAATGTAGACTTTATCTATAATACGGCTGACTATTCTCTAGACTCGTCAGCTTTGCCAACAACTGGATCCGCAATGCCCACAGTATTTGTGACTCCTCCTTCTTCTCGGACGCTCCTGTCTACATCCCCATCTGGCTCAGGAATTTATGGTGCCTTTATATACGAATCCCCTCGCCAAAAAGCTAACCGGCGTATTACCAAAAGCATAATAGCTAACCAATTTGCCGCCCCCGGCAGCCCACAAGATTCCAGCCAACAGGCACGGGATATTCCTTCGGACCAATTTTCTCCCAATAATGCTCTGCCATTTCGTAACGAAGCAGTCAGGCGAATTGGAAACTTGACCAATAGATCAATGGGACAATCCCTAGGTGGTGGTGCGGGGATTCACGGATATTTGAAAATATACACGGGATGGGGAGGATTCCAGCAAAACCTTGTAGATTCAGTCGTCGGTGGTTCTACCGATGAATTTAATTATGCTACCTCTTTATATGGTGCTGATGCGTTGGCTCATTTTAATGCCGGGAAAGAATCTCCCATCGTTGTGCTCCCGATTAGTCAGCCCAATATAATAAATGCTAGCCATGGCAACGGCTTTTATAGATTTTCTCCTAAAATGCCACCTGGAGGCGGTTCGCCCGGCGGCGGCGGTCTTGCGGCTTTACATAAAACACAAAGAAACACCACATTAAGAAGAGAAATATATTATGAGGTTGGTTACCCTCCCCTTGACCCTTGGGTATATAAAACAGGATCGATAAGGGACAATGGGTTTGTTACTAGACCCATTCCCGCAGCCGATAATATGTTGTGGGTATGGGCATTATCCGGCAGTGATAATCCCAGTTACCAAAGATATCTTTTATCAGGGACACAGCTACCCCCTAATATGACGACGTATACCAGCAGTCTTGGTATTTCTCCATACTTAGGGACGAGCGCCTTTACGGGAAGTGCCGGCTCAGTAAGATACCTTTGGGCTAGGCAGCCATTTTATTCACCGTTTTCCCAACTTAGGAGCGGCGAGATAAAGCCTGCTCGAAATTTAAATAAGAATCTCATGTACCGCCTCCCGCTTATTTCTCGCAGACTACGCCCGGATGAAAATCCTGACAACGGGGGGATAGTAATATCGACCGGGGGGAAAAGCAGCACCTATATAAACCGCACAGGTATATCTATAACTAACCGTTTTTCTAATGCTTATAAAGAAACCCCTATCACATCTAGATACAAGCCGCTAAGGACCTTCATAAAAACTAGCCCAGGCTCTGCCGCCCGCACTGAGTATGAGCCCCGAAATCAGATTAATACAACGGTTAAATATTCTTATGGCAATGTTCTCATGGGCTTTGCTAATCGACCTCTTAACCAACATTACCGTCGTTGGAAGTGGTATCGAGGAAAGATAAAGAGACCCTATGAGATAATCCGAGACAATTATGTTCAAGGTGTGGCTTCGCAAGTGGACGGCGTTAACATCGTCCAATTAAACAGTTATTCGGAAACAATATACCCGCAAGAAATATATACCTATTTCTCGGAATCCCGAGCCCGTCTGAACTTCACAATAGGATTTTGGAAAGATGACGTCAATATTAATGCCACCAGTGCGATGGCATCAATGGCGACATTTACTGCGGTGACAGATTTATCCTCTGAGGTAAATCAACGTCAAGTAAGTCGAAACGCTAATCGCTGGAAGTCTGCTTTTGAAACTTCGCAGGGCTATACACTGAAGAACGTGGACCAACAGCCATATGCCAGCGTACCACCTACGGGCGACGGTACGGGCTCCATTTGGCCATTGGATAGCTGGATTTTTTCGGAGTTCAACACTCAAGATGGGTTTTACCTCTCTGAGGACTTGGCCGGCGCAGCGGCGGCACTTCCCTGTGGTGAACTTCTCTTAACACATTATGGGACGGCTTATAATGCTGGTGCCACACTTGTTTCACCTCAATACGTCACTAAGGCTAACACGGTTAGTAGTCAATATGTTTATAATGCGCCATCTCGCTTTATAAACGCCGGCAAAGGTTATGATTTTTCCCCTGCCATTTTAGCTCCGGGCGGTCCATTGACTCGTCCTTTTTGGTCGGCTGCCCGGTCTCGTGTTAGCATATATGGGGACACTTTAAATAAGCAATACCCGTTTTATAATTCTTACGAGGATTTTCACGAAGACACTAGATTGGCAGGGCAAGAATATACCATCGTACCTGAATTTAGAGTGAGTGAACATTATCCCACTTATTTGGAGAATATTGATCCCCTTAATCGAGTAACTACCACACTCTCTCTCACCGGAGCCAACCACGATAATTATAATAGCTCTTTCAATGATTTTTATAATCGTTATGTTTATACTGATTATGTGGAGAATCTTGAGGACTTTATGGCGGAAGGTGGAATTGATCTTCTGTTTAATAAGTACCCAAAACATTTTGAGCTTAGTTCCGATGCGCTGATCAAGTTTTTACCGTATGACGGCTTCTATCCTCAGGATAGATCCCTTCAGATTTCTACTCTTTTCTCCTCTTCTTATAGTGGCGCTGCTACTTATGGTGGAGCATCTGGAAGTTCGCCAATGCGCTGGCGTACTTTATTGCGACCATTTTTTGCGCCTGGTATTCTTTATAATTCCATCAAGTCGGGTATATCAGTAGATTATCCCGTTTTGAGAGATGGTATTCAGAGCCAGACCATTTACCCCATCCCAGCCACACAGCCACTTTCTGGACTTAAGAGTGGGTCTTACAGTTCGGCAGTCCCAGCGGCTAATATTCCAGGGAATACGAGACGCCCGTCTTCAACTGACGATGGCGGCGGATGGAACTTCGCAGATAACCTGACAGGCAGCGATTTAGCAACGTTTTGGTGGTCCCAGAGATTCCCCTTCGAGGCAATACTTAACCCTGACGAATATCTTAAGCGTACTGATAATGCTGATATTATCCTATCTGATGTTAACATGTATCTCTACAACGATGTTACCGGCTCTGTCAAAGAGGGTGGCAACGATACTTTATATCGCAATGCTATCTCTAACTTTCTAGGGGCTACTCCCAAATTCTTCTTAAAGAAAAAGAAGACGGCGAACGCTGAACCTGGCTTTATGACCAAATTCGTTTCCAAATTTGGGAACCCAAAGAATTTCACAGGCGACGGATCAGATCTACAAGGGGGAGTGAATGTCGTACAGGTGAGGGAAAATATTGCCTATATGATGGAGGTGGGACTTCAAAAGACATCAAACATGAACCTCTATAACAACCCCTATGCTTTTGGTGTGCCTACAGCCACCGGCTCGACAACGACAACATGGACCGGGTATAATATCGCCACTGATGATTCCACTTCGACCGGCGAACGCCCAAAAGAAGCTGAGTGGCCACATCACCGAGGCGAGTTTGCCCCCTTTACACCCCCTTATTATTATGGTCCCAGCCTGGCACGGTTTACCTATATTCCGCAAGCCGGAGTGACTGAAGTAACGCTGGAAGAGATTTTGGACCAGAGTTATGTAGAATTTATAAATGAGAGCGGAAGTTATTATGACTTCTCTTCGGGGTCGTTTTGGTGCCCCGACGCAGGTGCGTATGTCTCCACCACTGCTACTCCCAAATACGAATGGAACCGAGCATGGCAAAACCGTATGGATATCGACCGGTCCATTGTAATTAATAATATCTTCCCCACTGACAACGGCACCTATCGAACACTAAATCCCAACAAGTGGGTGATTATGCCTAAGTGGGAATGTCCAATCTTAGATCATCGAAACACTTCAACTTCTGCCACAGGAGAGTGGAACTTTTCGTCCTCCGTCGCCGTCGGAGAATATAATTCGCAGACTTATGGAATGTGGCACTCTTCGGGTAGAAAACCCAAAGATGGCGAGGGAATTTATATGTTCTTGCGAGATATCTCCAAAAAGGATTTAGATTATCGCCTAGTCGGGGACCCAAGCCAAGCTGCTCCCAGTGCCTGCACTGGTCGTTATCGCTATTGTTCCAAAATTCCTAAATATGTATATGAAAAGTTGGGGAATAGTCCTCGTATTGAATCATTGGCAAGTTTGGTTGGATTTGATGAGAGTGAAATTATGAGGGGTGGCTGGGATCCTCGCCGAGCCAAAAAACTAGGAGAACTTCAGGACGACGGACCCGAACAGAAGATTTTTTCAGAAGGCGTTGTAGCCATCCCGTTCTATCGAGATAAAGATAATATTGTACGAGTTATGACTCTGAGGGGAGATTACGCTACTCTTGGCCCCAAGGTTAAAGAGTTCCGCCGGTCCTTTACCAAATATTCTTTCCCGCCGGGAATAATGACCAGACTTAAACCTATGGTTCCCACAGGTTATCCCGACATCCCGGAGATTATCAACCCCTTTGGTCCTGATACATTTGATACTTTAGATAATGCTCCCGACCCAGAAAGCAGATATGCGGTTCCTGTGATCTATCTTATGGAACATGTCGTAGCTTTTTCCGAGCAAGATCTAGCGGACATCTGGCAAGGCATCATGCCCAACTCTTCTACCCGAGTACAAAAAAGCTTGGTGGGGATAGATCATTATATGCCGGCTGAAGAAACCGAGGGGGTCGGCGCAAATGTATTTCCCGAGGTATTTAAGGCACAGGAATTGCTCGGTGTTCCACAAACCGGTGTACCCCGTCATGATCTTTTAGATACTACATTCACAAAAAACGGATTCAATCCAGAGATTCGATGGATGGTGTTCAAAGTTAAAGAACGAGGAACCCGAAGTTATACTCAACTTATTCAAGAAGAGGTAGAGGGCATAGAGAACTTGACGTTTGATGCGATAGTTCGAGAGGCGTCTTCTCGACTCGGGGTAGGGGCTGAACAATTGGAAAGCTATCGCCGCACTTGGGAAGAAACAAAATATCATTTAGACCATTTGCCTGGTTATAACTGGCCTTATGATTATTGCTCTTTGACTGAGATGGTGAAAATAAATACTAAGGTAGGCTTCCGTCCCGATCTAGATAGAGAACTCGCTGACCAACGCCGACCACTGCCCGAGCTACCGGGTGAGGGTTATATTTTCACGCCGCCGCCCCCTGGACCCTCTTTGGATAATCTCACTGCTGGTATCGGACTTCAATTCCGACCGTCCGGATAAAGAATATTGATTAGGACGATAGTTATAGTATGGTAAAGTTTTTTAACCAAAAAGAAGATGTCATAGATATTCAATTAACTCCGTATGGGAAAAAGAAATTTTCCCAAGGTAGGTTTAACCCTTCCTATTACGGAGTATATGATAGTGATATCATTTATGATTCTGGGTATGCTGGAATTTACGGAGAGATCCAGAACCAAATTGTCCCTCGAATCAAAGAGGGCACGCCACGTCTCAGGGTCCAATCAAACTTTACTGCCTCTTATGCCGAAGAAAAGGCAGTTGACATAGGAGAGTACCAGTTTTCCAATCTTACCCCAGCTAACTCTCAATTTTTTAGGTTCTTGGGAAGAAATAGCCCCTGGTCGGATTATGCGCCATCGTGGCTAATCAACAATATAGAGGACAGTGCTGGGTTCGCCGGTAACTATGAGTTCAAGTCTAATTTGGTTATTCCGGTATTCACGGCATCGCTGGAGACAGTATATAACGAGACAAGCATTGTTTATCAAGATGATAACGGTGTGGATAAGGTTTATACTGAATATTCTTTACAGAGTAATGAACGCCTCTTGCTGGATATTTTGGAGCTTAATACTATCTTTAAGGGTAATGGGAATTACGAGATAGAAGTTTTCCGTAGAATGCCGGGACAAGAAGATAACCTCATTCCTCTCAAATTTTTAAATGACGGATCTTTTGCCGGCAGCCTCCGGCAGACTGCCCATGAGGCTGGACTTGAAGGCAATTTAAGGGGAACCGATCCCGCAATAGGTGAAGCCTTTCCAGACCTGACTCCTGAATATGTGGAATATTTCCTATCAGTTAGGCTAGATTTGGAAATTGACGAAAAATCTAAACAAAAAGGATCAAGCTTGTATCGATCCGATTTTGAAGCAGAAATAGCTAAACTATGTGCCGACGCCGGCATTGAATTTGAGGATTAAGAATGGCCGACGATCCTATAAGAATTTGTGAAACCGACCTCATTGGTCCTGAATTTTCCGTTGAGCAGGTAAGCTTAGAAACGGCGAACCAAGGTCATTCAGATATTATAACTATTGAAGGCAGCTTTATAGAGCGAGTCACTGGACGCTCTACTTTGCGATGGTACGAAGATACAAATTATATTAACTTTTTAAACTTACGTTTAGTGGTATCTTTTAATCAAAAACAGACCGAAGGCTTATACTATATCAAAGATGTCTATAATGCTTATTTAAAGTCTAGCAAGCCTGTTTTAAGAAAGGCACCGAGGCTTGACCAGGAGGACCGAGAGGTTCCCCTATTACCGGATGAGTTAAATCGTGTTCTAGAGGGGGACTTACTATCGTCATTTACGCCCTCTATGTCTCATCTGCTTAACGAATCGGTCAGTCCTGTAAGCCCTTACTACACATCAGAACACATAGGAATAATGACTGATGACCAAGGGTTTTATTACCCTTCGGCTCACCACCATGGTTTCGCCGAGTATTCGGATCTTGTTTATTTCGATCGCCCTTTGGTTGATCTGCTTCCTTTCGACCCAAGAACAGACCAAAATATAATCAATGTTTCTCGGAGGACTGGCAACCAAGCTCAATTTATGTCCGATGCCCTAGAAGTGTCTCCAATTGTTTTACGCCTCCCAGACGCCCCACCTTTTGGGGTACCAAACGTTGTGTCGGACCACCTCAGCATACATGCGGTAGTGTATTTGGATTACCCAAGGTTTTTAGAAAGTCTCGGAGTCGAGGAGAACATGCCCCCAGACTTTTATATGCTCAATGGTGGCATGGGGCTGATCTCCTGTGTTACGGTTTTAGGGAATGGATATCAGTTTCCGGACATTGTTCTGCGGGAAGAGCCCAACCGCACGGAGACTGGAATCCGCCTTGTGCCTGAGCCGAACCTACTCACTCAGGCAACTCTAATAACAGAATCGGGGCCTAATTTTACTCCGGATAGTGACCCTATAGATTCTCCCGACCGGCGGATATTACAAGATCTCCGCTTTATAGAAGACTTAGCTCCTCAGACTATTGTTTATGATTTCTATGATACCGTGTTTAACAGTTTAAGGGGTTCATCTTTAGATTACGAATCATTTTTTGGAATCCATCGTGATGATTCTTTTTCTTCGCTTTGTCTATCTAGGGGACTAGGGGATAACGCTCGCTTTTTGTTCCACTTTGACTTAGTGGATTATTTAGCACAAAATAGTCACTTTCCAAAATTGTATAGGGATCGACTCACGGCTAGAGACCTAATAGTAGATGGGCAACTGCGGTTTACATCAGTTCCCCTAAGACGCCAACTTGTTACCAAATCTCAAGTGTTGGATTTAAACATGTATCGTCAACAAGTAGATTTTTTGGCTCAATCTGTTTCCAACGACTTGCCCACCTCAAATAGAAATAAAGTAAAGGGGCCATCCTCGACTTACCCAGAAATTGTGATTAATCCCCCTCGCCAGCTTGCGTGGGGACACGATATAAGCCTCCCAGGGGGACCGGCAAGGACCGCTGGAATTCAAACTTACGAGGGTAGTGATTTTTTTACTGATCAAGCATCGCAACGCCAACGATGGCGATACCTGCCGAATATGCCGCAGATGCCGCAGATGCCGCAGATGCCGCAGATGCCGCAGCCGCCACTGCCGCCGCCGCCGCAGGTGCCGCTGGTCGGGGATAAACTTATTCAAGCCAATCCAGCAAAATACCAATACGGGGCAGAGGTTGTTGTCCAGGATGCTGCTCCTGATTACCTGAAAAAATGCTATGAGGTAGCTGAAAATTCTCGAAACATTATTTTGGGAATCTATAATATGATAGTCAATTCTGCCCCTCGGACAAACAATTATCCCCCCTTGGTGAAAGATGGCCGGGGGCTATATGATTATACTACAGGTAAGACGAAAGTCGAACTTAATCGCATCATTTATAATCCTAGTGTATCTGCTTATAATTTAAACTTTATAAGGTATGAGGGAGGCATTACGGTAGAAAAAATCCTTCAGGATCAAATCAATATCTATGTAGAACTTTTATCAAAGCTTAATATACAATTTCAAGATGATAGTCCCAACTTTATTAAATCAATTGACGGGGTAGAAATATCTCGCAGGTTCATTACCTTGGACGAAAACGGCAATCCAGTACCCGCATATAATGAACTGCGCCAGCGACTTTTTGAAGCCATTGCCGCTCCGTCAATAAACCCTCAGGTGATTCTGGAACTGTCTAAGGCGGTGGATATCCTCGCCTCTTCTTTGGAAACAGTGGTAGCGACGTATCAGAGCGACTTTAATTCCCTGGATGATACCTCTAGTAAATCCGCACTTCAGCAGGCTGCGTCCTGGGAACGAAAGATGATTTTGTTGCGCCACAAGCATTACTTTGATGAGACTTTTACCTATGGAATTAAGAACAAGTACGGATACAGTTATCTATTGGGTGGACAGTTTGACGGAGAAAACCAAGGACAAAGCAAAGGAAAGTACGGAATTGCTCGCATTACTGAAGCTTATTACCGCCGCCGCATCGCACAGGAATTTGAAAAGTACTTTATAGAGGGCAAAACTCCATCGGGACAAGTTGCTGCTGCTGCTATGGAGCCTCCCTATCTTGCGCCGTCTTATGCCTATTTTACCCCTCATACTATATTACATGGGTCCTCTCCGACAGACAAGGACTCTTTAAGTTTACAAACCTCTCCCATAGTACAACCTTCATATATCACAAATCCAGAATATGCTCAGTATGATCTCGATCAATATGCGCTACTTGGGGCAGAAATGATAAGCTATAAATACAAAATGAAATATTTAGATCGAGTTTTTTACCGTGCCGACCATGGTATTGGACAGGAAGTTTCCCCGGACGACGGATTATACAATTCTCTACTTGATTCCCTTAACGCAGAACATGAATGTAATATCGAGGCTTACGGCAAGGGAAAGAAATATTTATTGGAGATAGAAAAATTAAAACCATCCCTAAAGAAAAGGAAAAGTCCCACCACAGATATAGAGCCGGATTCCTTCACCTTCTCAGCCCAGGTGGCCATTGAGGGAGGGCTTTTGTCATCCATCACCGAGGCCGCCAGCCTCTTAAACACTCAGGGGCTCGATAACCTCAGTCTCATCAGGGGGTCACAAGGTCCGGACTCCCCTCGTTCAAAGCCCGCACCTCAACTACCTCCTATCAAGCTCTCTTTTGGCATCTTAGGAGAACTAGAACTAGATCCTAATATTTCCGGCACGTCGCTTCCTCGCTATGAGAAGGAATATTTTAACTCAATGGTTAATTTGCGTGATGCGTTTGGACTTACTCCGAATAATGTGGTAGATATGCTTAACGGTCCCCTTAGAAACTTGCCCAACCAGATAAAGTCTATGTTAATGTGTGCGACTACTGCTTCTCCGGTCGCTTTGACCGGGGACCTGACTGCCCGTAGAATTTTGTTGTTTGACAAAGATGCCCCGCAGGGGATGCCTGCCGATCAAAAAATATCTTATTACGAGTTGGGGATGCCAGATGATCCTGCTTATTCCACCACAAAAGACCCTATGAAAGTATATGCGAAGATGGTGGCTTTTTGGATGAATTACAAACAACTGTGTATAGTAGAATACTTGGATGACTTCAAAGACCTAAATAGAGGTGATCCTAATAACTTTAAGGATGGATTTATCTCTAAGTCAAAGGTTGGGCTGCCTGTTTGGCGTCGTTTAGATCAGGAAGTCTGGGTCCGCATTGGTGCGGTCGGGGACCGCATTGAAAGTGGGGGGCTACTGTGCCGCCTCCGTCCGGTAGGGCAAAAGGACATTCAAGAAACCTTAACCGAAATGGCGGAAAAGACCGCAAACGTCGAACTAATCCAGAACAAGGAACTGTTTGATCTCCCTGTTTATAACGAATATTTTATCCTAAACCCCGGTGGAAATGCTGAGGTACAACAAGGTGCTTCTCAGCCTGCGCCCCCTCGATCCCCCGCTCCCGAAAATCCTGTTCTAACTTCTACTATAGATCCTGAAATGGTCGGTTCACTCACCCAGCAGTCAGCCAATAATTTGGGAGGTCTTATCGGGGGCTCCACTGGGGGACCAACGGTTAACACCAATGTTCAGCGATTATCATCGGGTGCGTCCCGTTTATCTCAAGGAAACGCAGGAAATGATGACTCATCTAATTACTAAGAACGAGGAAATGGAGACAAAACCGTGCCAAGAATAGTACCATTCCGGAGAACATTAGAGGTTTCTCGCCTAGATAACACCCAGGATCCCTTTTCCCGCTATTTTAGCCTTATGGGTATAGACGACCCTCTTGGGGCTAATTCGCCGTATATAAAAGAGACCGAAGACTCCTTTGTGGACATACCCAACTCTGTGACCTTGGATTGGTCATGGGCTGGCTTTAATGAAGACGGCTCCCGGAAGAACCTACCTTTGGGGCGAAGCGGCGGCTGGATTTATGAGGACGCTTGGCAAGGCGCTACTCGTGACACCGCCGACCTCCTAGTTCCCGGACCAGCCCAATTACGGTGGCAGTACCCTCGCTGCGGACCCGTAGGGCTCGAATACTTTAATTTTCTTCAAGAACTTGAGGGGCTTCGTAACCTCATGTATAATCGTCTGGTAGAGTCTTTTGCCACAAATCTTGAAAATATATTACGTCATGTTGCCCCGGACGCCCTGGCCATCGAAGCCCAACTTCGACCAGGTGCAAGAACGGAGATGACCCCTGCGGGGCAGGCATTTGTAACTATATTACAAAATAGATTAAACACTATCTCAGGAAATTTGCAGACAAGATTTAACAATCAAATGTGGCCTATAAAAAATCAACGGGGGGCAATTTTGTTTCCGGCCCCTGCGATGCCTGGGCACCTGCCTCTCTTGGAAGCCCTAGAGCGAGAGATAACTATTCGAGATCTTATTGAAAATTTTGCCCAGATGACCCCCTACTTCCGGACCCCCCCAGGTGAACAGGACGGAGGAATCTTTGTAACAGCAATCCAGGCAGTTTATGATTCTATTAATCTAAGTTATCCGGACACTCCACAGCGTAACTTTTATGCCGACCTGAATATGGTCGAGTTCGATACCTATAACTTTATAACCGAGGTGCCTTGGCTCGCAGATTACTTTTCAAGCATGACTATGTTTGGATATGAGCTTGGACAAGCTCTCAACGGAAATGAAATTCAAGCTACTTCTGTCTTCGGCACCATTAATCCCGAGTATAATTTTTATGCCCCGGAATATGAGCATGTGGTGGCCAATTCCAATATTCCGGAAGCAGTGTTGCCCAATTTATATATTTATAGTTTTGCTACCGATCAGGACCTGGGCGCTCCAGAATGGCAACAATCCGGCAATGAAACTCTTAGAGGCTTTGATAGGCTAATAAAGCTGTCAGAATTCAAAGAAACTATTTTGCCGGCTTTCTCTTGTATCGAGTCAAACACCCAACAGTGCGAACAAGACCAACTGTGGCTTGATAATTATGCTGAAAATGCTAAGAACGCCTCCATTGACGTGACAAGTGAATTTGCTTCTTCTTATTATAATACTATTACACCCGCCTCCCAAATGGATATTTATTCTCGCTTCAATGCTCATAAGGAAGCTTTTCCCATGTATATTGAAATGGGGTTTCCTACATCTCCTCTGGGTTCCTTGGGGCGAGTGATTGAGTCCGCCGACGCAAGCGTTAATTTTGTCAATGGGTTGTTTAGCCCTTCGGTTCAATCGGTAAATGAGACGATGTGCTTAACTACACAAGGACTTGGTACCCGATTTAATAATCAGAGGCTAAGAAACTGGATAGAGGATTCCCCTATTTGGCTGTACTATCTCTTCGGTTCCGAACCAATGGAGACCGAACTAGCTTGGGCTGAGGGCGGAGTAGAAGATTTGATATCCTCCCAGCCTATTCAAGAGTCGTATCCTCAAGACTTAAAAATCATTGATTATGACCAGTGGCTCGCTGGTGTCAGAGAAGAGGTCGATGCCGCAATATTGTCGGACAACGAGGAGCAGAACCAACAGCGTGGGTGCTTAAGTCTGGTTGATCGGGCCCGCATCCAAGCAATTCAAAATATGATTGAAGCTGCAGCAATCACCAACACCAGAACTTATCCGGAATACCTCCAAGATAAGATATATGAGCAGGAAACTATAGCTTATAAGCTTATAAAGTGTGCCACCAACGAAGACGGCACCAAAGGAGATGTAATCCAGAATTTTTATTTCCCCAATACAAGTCGGGAAGATATCATAAGGTTTGTGGATACGCAGGTAAAATACGGCAAAAAGTATACTTTTGAATTGTATGCTTATGCTGTGGTCTACGGAACTAAATTTAGGTTCCGGGTCAACCAAAACCAAACAGACCTTGAGTTCATAACAGAAGGGGGACCCTACGGGCTTCCGATAGGTATGGTTATGAATATTGAGTCTATACCCAGTCCAAAAATTATAGAGTATCCGATTTTTACAAGTCTTCAGGGCGGATTAAAATTATATGGCTTGAGTTACGGGCCCGTATCCGTCAAGGACCGCCCTCCGATGCCTCCATCTTTCCAGATCCACCCCTACCGAGGAAATTATCGGCAAGTCTTGATTAATATCCAATCCGGCGGCGGCGAAGTTTCTCCATTTGTTGGGAACAGAGCACAGCCCTGGTATATTATCGAGCCGGAAGAAATGACCCAAGGTCCTAATAGTATCAATGAAATTCTAAGGCACCAAAGGCAATATGAAAACTATAGCTTAGTATATCCGCAAATGGAATCCTCAGACGAAGGCGCTGCGGAAGTTCAGCGTATAGAAGTATGGAGAATCGTAGAAGATGACCTGCCAAATTCTATAGCTAACCGACGAGAATTGTATCGACTTTTTGCCGGAAATCTTCATAAGGTTTTGGATACATCGGGAGATCCGGAGGTGCCCGAGGAAGAGCGTGCTCTTGGTTTTGATTTTAGAGATACCCTAGAACCTAACCGAAAGTATTACTACACTGTCCGAGCCGTAGATGTACACGGAAACCGCTCTAATCCCTCTTTAGTTTGGCAAGTTGAGCTTTTGTACCGAGATGGAATTTATATCCCAAGGATTGAATTATTTGATGTTCCATTGGTGCCAAAAACATCAACCAACAAAACGTTTGCTCGATTTTTAGAAGTTAAGGCAGCAGACATCCAGACTCAAGTGTATGAGCCATCTTTCCCCGGCGAGGACGACGAGCGTTTGCTGGGACAAAAAGGGCTCACAGAAGAACAAGTCCAAGCTAACAAATTTGTAGTGCGTGTTACCTCTTTGGATACCGCTAGAAAATTTGATATAGACCTTACCTTCACATCCAAAGATATATTGCCGGACTCTTGAGGAAAATGTCGAGTGTTATTAAAATTCAAAAATACCCGTTTACAATACTAATTAAAAATGATTCGATATTTATGAAATCAATCAACATGATAAGGGGAAAATAACGATGGCCTTTTTGGACAACACTGGCGACATTATTCTAGACGCCGTTCTTACCGATGAAGGAAGAAAGAGGCTTGCTGCGGGGGATGGCAGTTTTCGTATTGTAAAATTCGCCCTGGCAGACGACGAAATTGATTATGCTCTCTACAGAAACAATAACAATACTGCGGGGCGTCATCCTTCTGGTTCTGCCTATTATGACCTCAACATCCTTCAGACTCCTATCTTAGAAGCTTTTACAAATAACACTTCCACAATGAACTCTAGGCTCATTAGTTATCGTCGGAATGATTGGCTCTATCTTCCCGTTATTAAGTTAAACAACGAAAACAACGCAAATCGAAAGACGGCTGATAGTAATTCGACGATTCAGGCATATGCCCCCAATGGAGGGTATGTAATCACCGCAAATAAATCTTCAGCGTACCCAGACCTTAACTATACGAACACTGCGGGCATCAAAAATGGCTATGTAGGGGCTGGAGTCCCGACGGAGCAAACTCCTCTTTTGTTCGGTCAGGGTCTTGATTCAAATGATCTAACGGTAAAGATGTTATCGGACAACGACCCTCGGCGAGAGACGCAGTATGTGGTAGAATTGGATAATAGATTATTGCAGCTATTACCTGGTGATGGTCCAGAAAATCCTGCTTCTCCCTCGTTTATAGATGATGATAATATTGCCTCTTATTTCTTGTCGATCAACACGGATGATGGCTTTTTCCCAAGCGGAGACAACCCTTCATTCCCCAAATTTCATCTCGGCGAGGGTGGAACAGCAGATCGCTCCTCTGTGCTGGGAGACATTGGGACTAATACCGGACAATACGGAACCCGTTTCGGGTTTAAGCTTTTATCGTCTGACTCTATCCAGTTAAGTAGCCGACTTTTTACCGAATTGGGAAGAACTACTAGCAACAACTACGGCGCTGCTGCTGCAACCTCGGGATTTTATGTGATTGACACTGTTGTGAGAGTGACAGGATATACCACCGGCTATCGAGTAACCGTACCGTTACAAATCATTAGGATGATATAAAAAACATGGCTAATCAAACTTTTAAAACCTTGACACCGAGTTCGGACATTGTTCGGAGTCGCACCAACCTCCATGAGGCAATTCCTATAACAGGGACAATCGTTTCGGGAACTTATCACACTCTCCCTGGTGGAGTACCCACAGCACCTACTAATATTAAAAACCCTGCGCACGGCATGTTCCAGATGGTTTTTGATTATCCTTATTTGAGTTCCTCGGCTAATCATATTTTTGATATTACAAACGGATACTATACCTCCTCCGTTAATGCGGTCGCCGCTAATACGCAAGATGGGCAAAAACTTCAAATTTATAATAACATGGCGCAACAATTGGTTGGGTACAATCCAGATGGAACCATTAAGCCGTTTCCATTATCTGGTTCAACATCGTCCGGCGTAAACATGACTGATTTGTATTTCATTAACTTTGCTCGCTTGTTAAATAAAGATGAAATACAGAAAGGGACCTTTTATATGGACTTGGGTGTTGGCTCTCTTTATGACACCCAGGCTACATTATCGTCTCGACGCATTCGAGTCAAAGATGCATCGGGATCAACAACTTGGCGCACTGACTCACCGTCTGGGGAGTACGGTCTTTTATACGCTAGTGCTTCTGCTACTGTTCTCAGCCAGGACGAAACTATGCCTGTGTGTGGTTTAATTTATTATCAAGCAGGCATAGTTGCTATTACTAGTAGTCTTTTTCAAACGGGATCTAGCGTGAACGGTTACTTAAACCAGACAACGTACCCAGGGTCGGCTGTAGCTCCAGTTCCACAGCCAGTAAGCCCAGCAGCGTGGGCGGCCGGCACTCTTGGTACCCCTGCCCAGGGAGATAACTGGAATTGGTTATTTGCTAGCGCATCTATCCAAACCGCTGCCGATGCCCTCCGTCATCGTATTCATAACATCTACTTTGCTAATACGACCGAGCTTAACTCTACGATTTATTTCTGTCGTGCTAACGCCAATGAGTTTAACTACAGTAGCAATCCCACATATTTGAGTTCAAGTCAAATCCGGGTTAAAGAAGTGGCAACTGATCCGCCAATCTCTTACATTACAACTGTTGGACTTTACGGCTCTGATAACGAATTGCTGGCTTCGGCAAAACTTAGCGAACCTCTGAAGAAGACTTCATCCAATGAGTTCACTTTGCGGGTAAGACTAGACTACTAGCGGAGGTGCGTTGTGGCATACCTCCGAAAATTCGGACCTGACGACAAACTAATTAACCGTATGGAGACAAGGCCTCAATATGAGGTGCTTCTCTATCCGGGTACCCAAGGTGTGGCTGATCCCACAGTTTTAATTAATAATCGACGATTCCAGGGAGTGAATATTCCTAGCGGGACAATCAGTCTCGACGAAATGAATATTGACCGAGGATCATCAGTCGCCCACCCAGGGTCTTTAATCTATCGTTTTATAGTTAAGGACGGCACTTATCGTTCTTTTTCTTCTATAAGTACGAGCGAATTTAATTCAGCAGCCTACGGAGAAGTGCTGACGGGGAGCTTGCCCCTGACAGCAACAGTGAGCCGAGAATATATTTCTCCCATGCCGATGTCTACCTTCACTACGGATCAGGATAGTTATTTCGATACTCGCAAAAAAATGCTTGCGCTTAAGAACACTTTATACTATAATATGACTCTATCCCCTTATTATTCTGGCTCCTGGATTGACACGGGGACAGTAAACATGATTCAGATCCCTTCAATCATGTACGGGTCCAATATTCAGCAAGGTTCAGTAAGTTTGAAGTTTTACTATACTGGATCTCTTCTGGATGAAGCTAAAGATTCTAATAAGGATGGTAGGCTAATCTCCACTATGCGAGCTACGAGCGGATCTACGGTGGGGATGGTCTTGTACAACGAGGGCATTATCTTACTTACTTCTTCCGCAGCCATACCAAGTGCGGGGGATTATGCAAAGGATGACTATACGGGGACAGGGGCTTTAAAAGATGCTGAGTGGGTCTTCTTTGGGGCTTATTCTGACGCTGTTGTCGGCGGCTCGGCCGGCACCTATGCCACTGCTAGCCTCGGGTCAATTTCTTTTAAAGGAACACACAAGATCCCTGTGTTGACTATGTTTGCTAACCTAGATGCGGGGATGTATAATAACTCTCAAAACCCCACATGGGTATCATCTTCAGCTAAGAGTTGGCGAGACAATATCATTTATAATTCTGGAAGCTATGTAGAACCAACAGAAAGCCCAATCGCCAATACGGTCCAGAGTCAGTATTGCGACTTTAAAGACGCTTTCGAAAAACAAGTTTTTGTAGATCAGGTAGGACTTTTCGACGAAGATAGAAATTTAATTGCTGTAGCTAAATTAGCTAACCCGGTTCTCAAAAAAGAAACTGACGCCTTTACTATTAAACTAAAATTGGATATGTGATAAGATCATTTATGATTTTAGGACTTGACATCTCCACTACTATGGTTGGGGTTGCTGTAATTGATGCCACTCGCAGAACCCTGGTTAAGTCCGAGTGCTATGATTTATCAAAAATTGAATCTTTATTCGAGAAAGCAGAGTTGATAGGATCGCATCTGTATTCTTTAAGGGCAGAATATGATATTGAGCATGTTTTTATTGAGACCGCTTTAAAGAAATTTCTTCCCGGCAGGTCTCGTGCGGATACTATTATAAAGCTAGCTAAGTTTAATGGGATTATCTCGTGGATGTGCTTTGAGAGTTATGCTTTTTCTCCGGTCTATATCAATGTCAACACAGCAAGGTCCCTATATGGGTTATCTTTTCCCCGAGGAACCAAAGGTCCAAAACGCAAAAAGATGGTTATTGAAGCTGTTATCGAAAAGGAAAAAACAGCGTTTAAATATGAAATGGCTCGTGGCGGAAAAAACTTTAAACGTGGCACCGATGACCGAGCAGATGCGATTGTCATCGCAAGAGCCGGAGAATTTCTTTTGCGCAACAAGGACAATAAGGGCTTCCTAACCGAGAAGATAGTTTTAGTTGATTAATAAACTATTTACTACATGAAGATTACTATGGGACAATTACGCCAGATGGTCCGAGAGGCTATTACAGAAGTCTACTCGGAAAAGCAACGCCGCTGGGCATGTGCTCAAAAAGATTCAAAATTTGATGAGATGTGTGCGGATACCGCCATCTCAAAAAAGAAGAAGAAAAAGAACAAGTAAGAAATTACTTGACTTCCTGACAATCAGTGCTATTATATTCATGCGGGAGGAGACCGTTATGAAATACCAAGTGTTTAGCGACATGGATGGTGTGCTCGTCAATTTTGAGGGCGGCGTTCTGGAATATATGAACAAACGCCTTCAAGAGTTAAAAGATCAACCTGATCACCCTGATTACAAACTTGCCCGTTCGGCAGCCAAAGAGCTTGGCGGCTGGGACGTGGTAATCAACAAATGGCACATTGCCCGATCCGATCAAGAGGGTAGCCTAAAGAGAAACTACCGCACGAGAGACTTCATGTATCGGCTCGTAGAAAACGACGTTGACCTCTGGGCCAATCTCGGCTGGGAACGTGGCGGCAAGAAACTTTGGAACTACATCAAGGACATCCCAGGGTTGGAGATTTTATCAGCCCCGATGGAAGAAGGCTCAAAGGTTGGCAAGCGGATTTGGGTTGAGCGAGAACTGGGCGTCCCTGTTGAAAAAGTCAACTTGGCTGACAGCAAGAAGCCCTACGGAGTTCACAACGGAAAACAGGGTCTTCTGATTGATGACCGTGACAAATATGTCAACGAGTTCCGAGAGGGCGGCGGCATCGCCATTAAACATAATCCAGATGACGTGGATAATACGATTAGGCAACTCAAAGAATTAGGGTACTAATTGCTTAACGATCCCAACTCGGCGAAGAAGAAGAAAATCCTTGATGAAATCCTTGGCAGACCTCAACGCCAAGGCAAGGAATATCTTTACCCTTCCCGATGTTGCGGGCACCACAAACGCAAACTCTCAGTAAACTTTGATAAGAATGTCGGCAAGTGCTGGGCTTGTGACTGGAGAACCAAAAATTTACGACGCCTAGTCAGGCGTTGGGGCGACATAAGTCACATCCATAGATGGAAAGATTTTGACGCCGATATTGAGTTAGGCGACCTAGACAACCTGTTCGCCAAGCAAGAAGAAACTAGCCAACGAATTGACCTTCCAAGTGAGTTCCAAACGCTTACGGGACGAACACACCCTGCTTCCGCAAGAGTCCCCCTAAACTATTTACGCAAACGTGCCGTTGTAGAGAAGGACATTCTGTTTTGGAAGATAGGCTACTGCGCTTCCGGGGAATATAAAAATAGAATTATTCTCCCATCATTTGACGAAGAAGGTTATTGTAACTTCTTTACATCCCGCACATACGACCCTAACATTTGGCCTCCGTATTTGAACGGACCAGGCAACAAAGATATTATCTTTAACGAACTCCTGATTGATTGGGAGCGAGAGGTGACTTTGGTTGAAGGCGTCTTTGACGCAATCGTCGCTGGCGAAAACAGTATACCACTCCTCGGATCAACTCTCAGAGAAGACAGCAGACTTTTCAGGAAGATCGTAAAAAACGACACACCAGTCCTGTTGGGGTTGGATGCTGACGCACATAGAAAAGCCATGAAACTTGTGAAGGCTTTGCTGGCGTATGATGTAGAGGTTCGTTTGATGGACACTTCTGGATACAAAGACATTGGCGAGATGCCCCAAGGAGTCTTTGAAGAACGGAAAGACAAAGCGCCGTTTATTGATTCTGATGCCTATTTATTCAAGATTGCTTTGATGGCTTGAGGAAAACTAATGAAACTATTATTGGAGAACTGGCGAAACTTCTTGACAGAAGATAAAATGTCTGATATAAACGCAGACCAAGCCTACAGTACCAAAGTCAAAGGCATCAACGTCATTATCAATCTCAAGGATACGGACCTTGAATCAAGCAGGCACAGCAAGGAACGCCAGTTCCGCCACGACGAAAAGATTTCCAATCAGGCCATCATCCAAGCAGTTGAGATGGCCATCGGCAAAATCATTCAAGACTTTGCGAACGGCGAACTTGCGAACGATGAGCCTTTCCATATTCGCATGGTGGGCAAAGGGAAGATTCCAGCCCTCAATGTCGTAGCCGTCTTGGATATGCGAAAAGGTCCGGACACAATCAAAGTAATTACAGTCATGCGTAAGGATGACTTCAAAACAGATAGCTTTGGAGGCGGTGAGCAAAAAACCTACACCGTACATTCCCGATGAAAAAATTAATGACAGAATGGCGAATCTATGAACAAAAGGTCCTGCTAGAAGAAATGGAAAATGAGATAGCAGAGGCTGCCTTAATCTTAGAGCAAAAAATAAATGAAGAAAAAGCCACTTGGGGTGATATTGGAAAGTTTTTTGCTGTGTCCGACCCTAAGACTTGGAAAAACAGATTGAAGGGCGGCGCAAAGTTTTTGGGAAAAGCGGCGGTAACTTTAGGTATAACTGCGGGAGCAGCGGCGGCAGCGCCTAAGTTCGTGGTGGCTATGGGACTAGGTAAGGCTGGACCCAAAATAATAGATGGTCTTATTTCTCTGCTGGGGGATGACCCCAGTACATGGGCAGAAGATAAAGTCAAGGATGCTATGGCTAAGTTGGGAGTTCTCGGCAATATGGTCGGCGCAAAATTTATAATGGGTGCGATTGACAAGGTTACTAAAAACACCCCCCTAGACAGATTAAATATTACAGATAATATTACCAAAGTTATTGATAAAAAAATAACAGAAGAGTTTTATACTTATATGAACAATTGGTTCAAGGAAAACCCAAATGGACCAACCGGGAATCCTGATGAAGTAATACCGAAAAGATGGGCTGATAAAATGTTCAATCAATGGTTAAATCAAACTAAAGGCGCTAATGTTGGTGTTAAGATAGGCACAGGCGAAGCGGCTCCAACAGCATGATGAAACTGATTATGGAAGGCTGGCGAGGTTTTCTCCAAGAGGGAAGGTACGAAGCAGCCACCACAGAACTAACCCGTAAGGTAATACCTCACGTCAAATATATTATTGACGAGGTTATTCCCAGCGAGAATGTCCAGAACTCACGCAAGGACTTGATTCTCGTAATCGGCAAGAAATACCTAAGAGGCCAAGGTCTTCCAAAAGAACTTGATGATAAAATGTATCTGGCTCAATTTGCTTTTCATATTGACAAAAAACTAGCGGAAGAAACGGGCGACAAGTTTCAAATAGGCGGTCTTTTTATGGGCGACACAGAGGACCCAGAAGATAGCTATATAAAAATCAATAGCTTTTTAGATATCGGCTTCAACGAGCAAGACCTCAATGCCTATCTCGGTGAACTCAAAGCAGTCACCATCCACGAAATCCAACACGGTGGACAAACTACTGATGTATTGGACACTGCTTATCCACCCAAAGGACCCCTCAGTCCAATTAATTGGGACAAAAACAAAATAGATGGTATTCGTGGATACTACGCTTCGGAGTCAGAAACAGACACCTACACCAAAGAGATTTACAAAAGAGCGAAGTACCACAAGATACCATTCCCAGAGGCGTTAGATATGCGTATCCAACAATTCTTTGATATGTACAAGCGACGCCGAGACAAGATGAACGCCGAAGACGAGAAAGAAACTCCCGGCGAATACAGAGTAAAATATACAGAAGAAGAACTTAACGACTTCTTTTACAAAGAACTGCGTGATAAATATATTGCGTTTGCTAAAACAAAATATCCAGAGGCAGTGGGAATATGAAAAAACTCCTAACAGAGTGGCGACAATTTCTAAAAGAATCACAAGAGTTTGTGGAAATGCCATCGCCCTTGACCTATAGTCGTGCTAGTAATATTCAACGACTAGCCTTACGGGACGAGAGCATAGAACCACCTTATAGGGGGGACTTTGGTTTTGCTGATAAGCACACTTACAGGAATCCCCGCACAGGACGTATGACCAAGAAGAGACACTTGGAAGCACCGGGAGCAGGCGACGACATTATTGGGTTTTTGGATTATCACAGTAAAGGCGAGACCTCCAAAGGTCT